>OIYP01000023.1_pt1 | contig 117114 bp, 101 predicted proteins | sample 1588261 | NCBI WGS metagenome assembly OIYP01 (sample SAMN03283293) | human gut metagenome | biome: human-associated habitat; material: feces | host: Homo sapiens | place: Peru | collected 2012 | reverse complement strand
GTTAAAAATGCAAAAAATTATATTATTGATAATCTGAAAGAAGCTGTCATTGTAACAGATGCGGATCACCGTTTCCTTTTTTTAAATTCGATGGCGGATAAAATTATTACTTCTATAAATAAGGAACAGGGATATTGCACGGATGATAAGATATATGCATTTATTCAGGGCAGTCAGGATTTTTTTGACTGGAAAGACCGGCATTATCAGGTGGAAGAAACAGTGTTAAAGGACAATGAACTGATACAGGGATATATGATGACAATTGTCGACGTGACAAAGATCATAGAGCAGAACCATCTGATGAAGCGTCTTGTATTACAGACGGAAGATGCCAACCGTGCCAAAACCAACTTCGTTTCGAATATGTCACATGAGATACGTACGCCGATGAACTCTATTGTGGGAATTACAGAGATCTTACTGCGTTCCCGGCATTCACCGAAGGAGCAGGAATATCTGCTGAATATCCAGAGTTCCGGGCGTGTGCTTCTTACGATCATCAATGATGTGCTGGATTGTTCAAAGATGGAAGCCGGTAAAATGCAGCTGTTTGATGAACCGTATGATACATGTTCAATGTTTCATGATCTGAGGATCAGTATGGAAAACAGGATCGGACATTCCGGTCTGGAACTGATCTATGATATTGATCAGGATATTCCATGTAAGCTGAAAGGGGATATGGGGCGTATCCGTCAGGTCATCATAAACCTGGTGAATAACGCCATTAAATATACAGAGAAAGGTAGCGTCCGCTTTTCCGTGCATGTCAGACAGAAAAATACGGATAAAGTAATGCTTTATTATGAGGTGGCAGATACCGGGATCGGAATCCGCAAGGAAGATCAGAAAATTCTGTTCGATGCGTTTCAGCGCGTGGAGATGGACAGAAACCGTTATGTGGAAGGAACCGGACTAGGGTTGACAATTTCCCAGAATTTAGTCAATATGATGGGAGGAGTCATTGAAGTAGAAAGCGAATATGGCAAGGGAAGTAAGTTTTACTTTACGATAGAACAGACCATTGTTGATGCGACACCAATGTCTGCTGTTAATTACGAGCAGCAGAAGGAGAGTGTGATCGAAAAAGAAGCAGAGAATCTGTTTATTGCGCCGGAAGCTCATATTTTGCTTGTAGATGATAATGATCTGAATCTTGTGGTTGCGCAGGAGCTTTTAAAGCCGCTTCAGATGCAGATAGATACCGCGGAAAATGGTATGCAGGCAGTTAAGATGGTTCGGCAGGATCAATATGATCTGGTATTGATGGATCATATGATGCCGGTTATGGATGGAATAGAAGCTACAAAAGAGATTCGTGCATTACCGGATGAAAAACGAAAAGAAGTGCCGATCATTGCACTCACTGCAAATGCAATGGTAGATGCGAGAAAAGAATTTTTGAATGTGGGGATGAATGGTTTTGTTGCAAAACCGATTGAGTTTACACGGATCTGTAATCAGTTAAAGTTATGGCTTCCGAAAGAGCTTATACACGAGATTTCTAAGGAAGAGGCAAAAGAACTTATTACAGAGGATGATATGGATGCTGCGGCAGAGACAGAAAGATCACAGGAAGTAACAGACGGATTTTCGTTTGAAGAGGGGGTAAAACGTTGTGGTTCAAAAGCAGCCCTTATGAAAACAATCCAGATTTTTTACCGTACGATCGACAGCAAGGCAAATAAGATCGAACAGTGCCTGAAAGAAGGTCTGATCAATGATTATGTCATTGAAGTACATGCGTTAAAGAGTTCCGCACTTCTGATCGGTGCAGTAACGTTATCAGAGGCGGCAAAGGAACTTGAAAGTTGTGGTAAGCAGGCAGACACATCAGTGCTTGAGGAAAAAACACCGGATCTGCTTACGATGTACCGTGGTTTTAAAACGATACTCCGTCCTTATGCAGATAAGGAGGAAGCTGCCAAAAAAGAAGTTTCGGATGGTGAGTGGATCGATGCGTTACAGCAGATTCATCAATGCATAGAACAATTTGATCTTGACGGAGTGGATCTGATCATGCAGCAGCTTGAAGAATATCAGATCCCGGAATGTTTAAGAGAATCCATGGATCAGCTGCGTGTATATGTGGCGGATGTATCGATGGAAGAGATTATGGAATTGACAGATACCATGACGGAGTTATTGCGGGACTAAAGGAGGTTTATTATGCTTGAGGACAAAAGAGAATTTCTTATTTTGATGGAAGAACAGAGTTATCTGACGAAGTCATTTGAGAGTACATTTGAAAAAGAAAAGGTTAAAGCAAAGGTAGTAAATATCGCAATGGCAACAACGCTTACCACAAAAGAACAGCCACAGGGCTATCTGATCTGTACAAGTGCAGAACTTTTGAAAAAGGCGGTAGGTGTCAAGGTAATCGTCGATCATGCGATCAAGCATAAAACACCTGTATTTGTTATGGGAAATGTGGAAGAGCTTGAGAAACTCTGGGAAACACTTCCAAAACAGATGTTTACCGATATCTTTATAAGACCGATCAATGTTGTGGAGATGGTGGAAAACATCAAACGGCAGGTCGATGAATATTACAGGATGAAAAAAAGAACGATTTTAGCAGTTGATGATTCGGGGGTAATACTTCGAAATATTAAGACACTGTTAGAAGATAAATATCAGGTGATCCCGGTCAATTCCAGCGAAATGGCGATCAAATACCTTGCCTTAAATATACCGGATCTGATCTTATTAGACTATGAAATGCCGATCGTCGACGGCAGGCAGTTTATGCAGATGATACGCGAAGATGCAGAATTTCAGAATATTCCGATCATTTTCCTGACGGGAAAAAATGATGCACAGACAGTCATGAACGTGATGTCATTAAAGCCGGACGGTTATCTGTTAAAGAGCATGGATGCACAGAAACTGCATGCAGCAATCGATGATTTCTTTAAAAAGCGGACAAAATAATATGGAAAATACCTCCTTTGCAGGCATGATATAAATCTGCTCAGGGGGTATTTTATTGATATTGAAACCCAATATTTATCGGGATCTGTAATATCAGAAGAATAAAAATCAAAGAAAAAACTAAGAAAAGTTTAATCTTCACAAAATTGACAAATCTGTATGTAATGATAGAATAACTTTGTTGAAAAAGAGACTATGAGAGATTGAATTATGAGGAAACCATGAAGATAAAGTTATATTTTGAAAAAGAGAATCTGATCCGGCTTGCAGTTGCAATGGTGTTTGCAGCAGTGCTGTTTGCAGTCATTCGATTTCCGATATGGGTGCTGCTTGGTTTTGGAGTACTTTATTTTGGAATCAAGAGCTTAAAGATTGAATTAAATGAAAAACTGTCATGGCTGTGGAGTGCGCTTATGCTGGGAAGCGGCGGTATTTTTACGGCTTATCATATCCAGTACCTGCTTTTGGATGCAGAACTGAGAGATAAGATTTCAGATAACAAAATGCTGTTAAACGTATTATGCTGCCTGGTAGTTTTTCTGGTCGTCCAGGTATTTACGAATAATACAGGCTTAACCTGCCTGATCTCGCACATTGTGCTTTTATCCTTTGCAGGGATCAACTATTTTGTATATTTGTTTCGGGGAAATGAATTTATTTTCAGTGATTTAAAGTCCATTCAGACAGGACTATCCGTGGCAGGCAATTATGAATTTGTCATGGATGCAAGGGCAGGGTATGTGATACTTCTTTCCACGCTGTATGTTGCACTCATCCGGAAATTGCATGTTTCTTTCAAAAAAAGGATTCCAATGTCGATCGTCTGTATTTCACTTGCCGTGCTTTGCTGTGTATATATAGGAAAACATACGCAGACTGTAGTGACAGAAACATGGGAACAAAAGGGAAGTTATAGAAACGGTTACATCTTAAACTTTGTGTTAAGTATCCGTGACTGCTTTATTGCGGAGCCGGAGGGATATTCGAAAGAGGCAGTGCAGGAACTGGAAAAACAGTATGCAAAAGAGACGGATACCGATAATGGGGGGAAAGAAAAGAAGCCGACGATCATTGTTGTTATGAGTGAGTCTTATGCGGATTTAAGCGTGGTGGGTAATTTCTCAACGAATATCGATCTGACGCCGTTTTATGATTCTCTGGAAGATAATACGATCAAGGGACACGCGCTTTCTTCAGTATTTGGTGCTAAGACACCGAACTCGGAGTGGGAATTTTTAACCGGCAACTCCATGGCATTTCTTCCGAGCGGTTCGGTTGTCTATCAGCAGTACATTACCGATACGCCGACGTCGCTGGTGTCAGATCTGAAAAATATCGGATATACCTGTGTGGCAATGCATCCTTATTATGAGACCGGATGGAGCAGGAATATTGTATATCCGAATATGGGATTTGATGAGTCACACTTTATAGATGATTTTGACCAGACCAAGATCTTACGTGATTATATTACAGATCAGGAACTGTATGAAAAGATCGTTGACCGTTATGAGAGCAAAAAGTCCAATGAAGATTTATTTATCATGAGTATTTCCATGCAGAATCATGGTGGTTATACGGAAAAATATGATAATTTTGATGAAAAGGCACGGATGCTCGGTATCAATTATCCGGATGTGAACCAGTATCTGTCATTGATTCATGAGAGTGATTCTGCATTAGAGTATCTGATCTCCTATTTTGAAAAAGTGGATGATCCGGTGGAGATCGTCTTTTTCGGAGATCATCAGCCAAGTTTATCATCCAGCTTTTATCCGTATCTGAATGGAAAAGGTCTGGGGGGACTGACGCTGTCGGAACTTGAAAATCTCTATACAGTACCATTTTTCATCTGGACAAATTATGACAGTGAAAAAGAAAATGTTGAGTTGACAAGTCTTAATTATTTGTCTACATTGGCATTAGAGCGTGCGGGCATCACGCTTCCGGCATATAACCAGTTTTTAGCAGACATGATGGAAGAAATTCCGGCAGTCAATTCCAGAGGTTTTTATTCAAAATCACAGGGCAGATTTTTGCATGTGGAGGATGCGGCCGGTGAGGATGCCAGATGGCTGAAAAACTATGAGATACTGCAGTATAACAATATGTTTGATAAGCGAAATAAGAGTGAGTTATTTTTCCCATATCTAAAACAATAGAATGCATAGATGAGGCTGGGAGCAAATAGTGGTTAAAATACGATTTAAGGAGGAAAACAATAAGAGTTATGGAAGCGGTAGTACTAGGAAGTACAGGGATCAAAGTAAATAAAAATGGATTCGGTGCGTTGCCGATCCAGAGAGTTAGTACGGAGGATGCGGTAAAACTGGCGAGAAAAGCGTATGAAGCGGGCATTACATTTTTTGACACAGCGCGTTTCTACACGGACAGCGAGGAAAAGTTAGGTGAAGCATTTGATGGAATGCGTGAGAAAGTTTATATTGCAACAAAAACAGCGGCAAATAATGCAGACGAATTCTGGGAGCAGCTGGGCATTTCTTTGCATAATTTAAGAACGGATTACATTGATATTTATCAGTTCCACAATCCGTCTTTCTGCCCGAAACCGGGGGATGGAACAGGACTTTATGAAGCAATGCTCGAAGCAAAAGCACAGGGAAAGATCCGTCATATCGGTATTACAAACCACAGACTTGCAGTTGCCGAGGAAGCGATCGAATCCGGATTGTACGAGACATTACAGTTCCCGTTCTGCTATCTGGCAACAGATAAAGATATTGCTCTGGTGGAAAAATGCAAAAAGGCAAATATGGGCTTTATTGCGATGAAGGCACTTTCCGGTGGACTGATCACAAATTCGGCAGCAGCCTATGCATTTGAAGCGCAGTATGAAAATGTACTGCCGATCTGGGGCGTGCAGAGAGAAAAAGAGCTGGACGAATTTATTTCTTATATTGACAATCCGCCAGCTATGACCGATGAGATCCGTGCGCTGATCGAGCATGACAGAAAAGAACTTGCGGGAGATTTCTGCCGCGGATGTGGTTATTGTATGCCGTGTCCGGCGGGTATCGAGATCAACAACTGTGCCCGCATGTCATTACTGCTCCGTCGTTCCCCGTCAGCGCTGCAGCTCACACCTGAGGTTCAGGCTAAGATGAAGAAAATTGAAAACTGTTTACATTGCAATAAGTGTAAGAGCAAATGTCCGTATGGGCTTGACACGCCTGCGCTTCTGGCAAAAAATTATGAAGATTACAAACAGGTGCTTGCCGGAAACGTGAGTGTTAATTAGAAGATCACAAACAGATGCCTGCGGGGAACGTGAGTGTTAATTAGAAGATTACAAACAGGTGCCTGCGGAAACCGTAAGAGTCAATATCAGGAAGATAATGGCAGTGTGAAATATAAGCTGTCTGGAAATGAGGTTCATTATGAAAAAGTATGAAACAGTCGTTTTTGACCTGGATGGAACTTTATTGAATACGTTAGAGGATTTGGCGGATGCCACCAATCATGCACTGCGCACGATGCAGATGCCGGAGCGCACGATCGGTGAAGTGCGTTCATTCGTTGGAAACGGTGTGCGTCGTCTGATGGAACTTTCCGTTCCGGGAGGATTTGATAATCCAAAATTTGAAGAAACATTTTCCATATTTAAAAAATATTATGGAGAGCACTGCAATGACAAAACCAGAGCCTATGATGGAGTGGTTCCGCTGCTTCGTGAATTAAAAGAAAAAGGTTATGCCCTTGCGATCGTTTCTAATAAGATTGATTTTGCCGTCAAAGAATTGAATGAAATTTATTTTGAAGGAATCGTGCAGGCTGCGATCGGAGAACGCGAAGGTGTGGCGAGAAAACCGGCACCGGATATGGTAAAAACTGCACTGGAAGAACTGGGTAAATCTGCTGATACAGCCGTCTATATCGGGGATTCAGATGTGGATGTCATGACAGCAAAAAATTCCGGACTGCCATGTATCTCGGTACTCTGGGGATTCCGTGATAAGGAGTTTCTGATCGAACATGGAGCAACACATTTTGCAGAGAAACCAGAGGATATTGTAAAATTTTTAGAGCAGTAGAGGATGGCAGATTAGTCTGTCTGCAGAGGAAAGGAATTTTGCATGAAAAAAAGAAACTTTATATTGATTGTAGCATTGTCACTGTCATTGATGTTTGCAGCAGGCTGTGGTGAAAATAAGAGTACCGGTGCGGACAATAGCGCAGACCGTCAGGAAACGAGTGAAAGCACGGTACAGAATGAGGCACAGGCAGATGACTCAGAATCTTCTGGAGATACACAGCGGGCAGAAACAACAGACATTGCCGATGGGACAGAAGCAGAACAGGAAGCACAGAGTGATTATCAGGTAGAGATGGTAAGTTATAAAAAAACAGAGCTGGTTGATATTTCTTACCCGAAGATCACAGGATGGAGTAATACCGACAAGCAGGAAGAATGGAATAACTACTTTGAAACTACTGCGAAAGAGGCTGCCGGGGAAACGACAGGAGATACAGAGGAGATGAGCCTTGGCGCAAACGATTCTGTAATGCTTACCTACACCGTACAGGAACAGACGCAGGATATATTATCATTGACCTGTCAGGGTTATTATAATTATGAGGGAGCGGCACATCCGTCCGCAGCACTTACATCCGTTAACATTAACATGAAGACCGGCGAAAAAATGACATTTTCTGATTTTGCCGATCCGGATCAGACAGCAAAAATTTTATTTGCCGGGAAAGAGGATGGAGGCAGCGCGCAGGGGTATACGGTACTGGATGCAGATGGAAATCCTTCTGCAGAAATCACGATGAAGGATATTTTGGAATTTAATTTTATCTGGATGGAACCGACAGAGGAATCACTTGCAGCAAGCCTTGCTCATTTTGATGGCGATCCGGAGGATTATGGAACAGATGAGACAACAGGAGAATCTTACATGCATGATGGGAAAGTATATGTGATCTTTTATGTCAATCATGCTATGGGTGATTATGCAGTGGTAAGACTGGATTAGACGGAAGCGGGCGCTGGATGCAGAAGCATTTGACGTCCGTTTTGTCATATCTTTTGACACTCACATCATATCATGTTAAAATACATAGAACCTATGAGAAAACTAGGAATTAATGGAAAAATATAGTTTTTATAAAAAGGCAGTAAGAAGAAGGATTGTTATGCAGTCAGTACAGGAAAAATATAAAAATTTACAGGAATATTTAAAATCATTGGGCAGTGTTGCCGTTGCATTTTCCAGCGGAGTGGATTCTACATTTCTGCTTGCCGCTGCTAAAGAAACACTTGGTGCAGATCATGTGATCGCAGTTACCGCATCCTCCTGTTCTTTTCCGAAAAGGGAGTTAGAGGAGGCAAAGCAGTTTTGCAAGGAACAGGGAATCAGACATATCGTGTGCAAGTCAGAAGAACTTGATATCGAGGGATTCCGGCAGAATCCGAAGAACCGCTGTTACCTTTGCAAGCATGAGCTGTTTGAAAAAATACTTGAAATCGCAAATGAATATCAGATCAATGCCGTAGCAGAGGGTTCGAATATGGATGATAACGGCGATTATCGTCCGGGACTTGTAGCCGTAGCAGAACTTGGAATCAAAAGTCCGCTCAGAGAGGCCTTACTGAATAAAAAAGAGATCCGCACACTTTCCAAAGAAATGGGATTGCCGACATGGGACAAGCAGTCATTTGCGTGCCTTTCCTCCCGGTTTGTTTATGGAGAGACGATCTCTGAAGAAAAACTTGGTATGGTAGATAAGGCAGAACAGTTATTGCTTGATCTGGGATTTCATCAGGTGCGCGTAAGAATCCATGGGGATATTGCGCGTATTGAAGTGCTGCCGGATGAGATTGAGAGACTGGTTTCCGGGGAAAACCGGGAAAAGATTTATTCTTACCTGAAACAACTGGGATTTTCCTATGTGACACTTGATCTTGGTGGATACCGTATGGGAAGTATGAATGAGACACTATAGTGAAATAGCAATAGAGATAACAGGAGATATACAGGATATGTTAAATCAATTTTCGAGAACCCAGTTATTACTTGGGGCGGATAATATGGAACGGCTTGCCAATGCGAAAGTTGCGGTCTTTGGGATCGGCGGAGTTGGCGGCTATGTTGTGGAGGCACTTGTAAGAAGCGGAGTCGGATCTTTTGTGATCGTGGATGACGACAAGGTCTGCCTGACCAATATCAACCGTCAGATCATTGCAACCAGAAAGACAGTTGGAAAATATAAAGTTGATGTGATGACAGAGCGCATCTTAGAGATCAATCCGGATGCGAAGGTGGAAGCAAGAAAATGTTTTTATCTGCCGGAAAATGCACATGAGTTTGATTTTTCCGAATATGATTATGTCGTGGATGCAGTAGACACAGTTACAGCCAAATTAGAGATCATCATGCGGGCAAAAGAGTGTAACGTACCGGTGATCAGCTGTATGGGAGCCGGCAATAAATTAGATCCGACCAAATTTGAAGTAGCAGATATTTATAAGACGACAGTCTGTCCGCTTGCCCGTGTCATGCGCCGTGAGTTAAAAAAACGTGGCGTCAAAAAATTAAAAGTTGTATATTCTAAGGAACAGCCGACAAGACCGATCGAAGATATGAGTATCAGCTGCCGTTCACATTGTGTCTGCCCGCCTGGAACAGTCCATAAATGTACAGAACGCCGTGATATTCCGGGAAGTATCGCATTTGTACCGTCTGTGGCAGGTCTGATCCTTGCAGGGGAAGTTATAAAAGACCTTACAAAATAATTCTTACAAAAATATTTAAAATATTGATGCAGGGAACATGAGGAAGATTAAAAAAGTTATGGGTGAAATACATGAAAAGGTATTTCACCTATTTTTTTGTGTGTGAATTTGCCTGTTTTTAGAAAAAAATAGACAAAAACAGAATATAATAAAAAAAATTAGTACAAAAGTACAAAATGTATAACATAATACTTGCATTTTACAATGCAATGTGATAAAGTGTTATCAGCGTAAAGGGGCGCAGAGAAAAAGAGCCATCTTTGCGCATTTTTATTAAGGAGGATTACTATTATGAAAAAAACCAAAGCAGTTTTGGCTATTTTGATGGCCGGAACAATGATGCTTGGTCTTGCAGGCTGTGGCGGGAACAGTTCTTCTGCAACACAGGGAACAACCACAGGCACAGAGACAGGCAGTGCAGCAGGTGATGCTGCAGGAACAGATGCCGCAGCAAGCGCATCAGACATGAATGTTATGCTTGAAACTCCGGTCGAGTCACTCGATCCGCAGCAGGCTACCGACGGAACATCCTTTGAGGTAATCGCTGATTACACCGACGGTCTGATGCAGATGGATGCAGACGGACAGGCAGTTCCGGCAATCGCAGAAAGCTATGATTTATCAGACGATGGTTTAACTTATACATTCCATCTTCGTACCGATGCAAAATGGAGCAACGGTACACCGGTTACCGCAGCAGATTTCGTATTCGGATGGCAGAGAGCTGTTGATCCAGATGTCGCATCTGAGTATGCATATATGTTAAGTGATATCGGTCAGATCAAAAATGCAGCAGAGATCATTGCAGGTGAGAAAGACAAGAGTGAACTTGGTGTGACAGCAGTAGACGACAATACACTTCAGGTTGAACTGAATGTACCAGTCAGCTATTTCACTTCTCTGATGTATTTCCCGACTTTCTATCCGGTAAATGAGGAGTTCTTTACTTCCTGTGGAGATACATTTGCAACAAGTCCTGAGACAGTATTATCAAACGGTGCATTTGTGCTGGATTCTTATCAGCCGGCAGCAACTGCATTCCATTTAACAAAAAATGCAGACTACTATGATACCGACAGAGTAAAACTTTCCGGATTAAGTTATCAGGTAATCCAGGATTCACAGCAGGCATTAATGAGCTACCAGACAGGCGCACTTGATACAACATTAGTAAACGGTGAGCAGGTTGACCAGGTAAAAGACGATCCTGAATTCACAACCGTTGGTGCAGGCTACTTATGGTATGTCAGCCCGAATATGAATTCTGTTCCTGAACTCGCAAACTTAAATATACGTCTTGCAATGACAATGGCAATCGACCGTGATTCCATCACAGCAGATGTATTAAAAGATGGTTCCGCTTCTACATACACAGCAGTTCCGATGCAGTTTGCAGCAGGCCCTGATGGATCTGACTTCTCTGAAGATCAGACGAAATTCTCTGATGTGTGTGTATATGATACAGAAAAAGCAGCAGATTACTGGGCAAAAGGTTTAGAGGAACTTGGAGAATCAGAGATCACTTTAGACATGGTAGTAGATGCAGATGACGCACCTCAGAAAGTAGCACAGGTATTAAAAGAGCAGTGGGAGACAACTCTTCCAGGTCTGACTGTAAACCTGGTTGTTGAGCCAAAGAAACAGCGTGTAGAAGACATGCAGAACGGTAACTTCCAGTTAGGATTAACACGTTGGGGACCGGACTATGCAGATCCTATGACATATCTTGGAATGTGGGTAACAGACAACTCTAACAACTACGGTCTGTGGAGCAACGCAGATTATGATGCAATCATTGACGAGTGCACAACTGGTGATCTTTGCACAGATGCAGAGGGACGTTGGGCAAGACTCTACGATGCAGAAAAGATCGTTATGGACGAGGCAGTTATTTATCCGCTTTACACACAGTGCAACGCAGAGATGCTTTCTTCTAAAGTAACAGGCGTTGAGTATCATCCGGTAGCTATCAACCGTGTATACAAAGATGCTGTAAAGACTGAATAAAGAAATTTAGACAGTAGAAATCCTGTTTTACAGGAAAATGAATATAGCCGCACTAAAGTGCAAAACTTTGGTGCGGCAATTTCATCATATCGTTGACGCTATAGGAAATGAGGCAGGAATTTCCTATGTCGTGAACGCAAAAACATGGAGGAAAATCCGTGCCCAGTGTGCTGGGCATTGCTCGTCAAAGGACTCGGATTTTTGCTCCGCAAAAACAAGGAGGAAAATCCTCTGCTCGCCAATGGGCTCGCATTTTCCTTCGGAAAACAAGGAGGATTAGAACGTGAAAAAATATGCACTTAAGAGAATCGTAACGTCTCTGTTTACGTTGCTTGCAATTTTGCTCGTTCTGTTTATTTTGATGCAGCTGATGCCGGGTTCTCCATTCAACGATGAGAAGTTAAATGCAGACCAGAGAGCAGCGCTGTATACAAAATATGGACTGGATCAGCCATTGCCGGTACAGTTTGTGAAATATGTAGGCAATATGTTAAAAGGAGATCTTGGCGTAAGTTACAATATCTCAAAGAATACACCAATTTCCCAGTTGATAAAAACAAGACTTCCGATCTCCATCAGTATCGGAGGATATGCGGTGTTAATTGGTGCCGTGGTCGGGCTTCTGCTAGGGCTTCTTGCGGCGTTAAAGCATGATACGATATGGGATTCGTTAGCGACGATCATTTCGGTTATCGGTGTGTCGGTGCCATCGTATGTGTTTGCGCTGGCACTCAGCTATAACTTCGGATTTAAATTAGGATGGTTCCCGATGCTGTTTTCGGAGAGCGATATTTTCGGATCAAGCGTGCTGCCTAGTATCTCACTTTCGATGTTTACGATGGCGTCGATCGCCCGTTTTACACGAAGTGAAATGCTTGAGGTGCTCGGCAGCGATTATATGCTGCTTGCGGAGAGCAAAGGAATTTCGGGTTCAGCGCTGATTTTTAAACATGCGCTGCGAAATGCACTGATCCCGATCATCACCGTGCTTGCACCGCTGATTGTCGATCTGATGACCGGTTCTCTGGTTGTTGAAAAAATATTTGCAATACCGGGTGTCGGAAGTCTTCTGGTAAATGCTATTCAGTCGAACGACTACAACGTGGTTATCGCATTAAGCTTTATTTATTCTGCAATGTACATTGCCATCATGCTTGTGGTAGATATCCTTTACGGAATCATTGACCCGAGAATTCGTCTGGCAAAGAAAGGAGACTGATATGGTGTCACAGGAAAATACCATGAATGTGGGAAATGATGCTGCCGGCTACATACCGGTCGAGGCGGATTTTAAATTTAAACATACGGATGGCGAACTTGCGTTAGATGACAACTTTGCAGCACAGAGTTTCTGGAAAGACGTATTGATCCGCTATTTCAAAAAAATCAGTGCAGTGATCGGTCTGATCCTGATCATTATCATTACGGTATTTGCAATTATTGGCCCGGGGATGAATGATTTCAGTTACTCCGAACAGTCACTGACACAGAAGAACTTTGCACCGAGGGTAAAAGGTCTGGAAAAACTTGGTATCTTCGATGGTAGTGAAGGCATGAAGACAACGACCGGAACAAAAAAGATCAATTACTATGAAGAAAAAGGTCTGGATGATCTTTACTACTGGTTCGGAAGTGATAACTTCGGACGTGATATCTGGACACGTACCTGGTCCGGTGCACGCGTTTCCCTGATTATCGCCGTAGCAGCCGCTATCATCGATATGGTGATCGGTATGAGCTATGGACTGATCTCCGGATATTTTGGCGGGAAAGTCGATATGTTCATGCAGCGATTCCTTGAGGTCGCGAACGGTATTCCGCGTCTTGTTATCGTAACTCTTTTATTATTAGTATTGCAGCCGGGTATGCTTACCATCATTTTTGCATTGATGCTGACAGAGTGGGTCGGCATGAGCCGTATCGCAAGAGCTGAGATGCTGAAATTAAAAGAGCAGGAATTTGTACTTGCATCACGGACACTTGGAGCAGGAAACTTCTTTATTATTTTTAAAGAGGTTCTGCCAAATATTATTGGACCGATTATTACACAGGTAATGTTCTCCATCCCGACAGCGATCTTTACCGAGGCGTTCTTAAGTTTCGTAGGTCTTGGTATTCCGGTGCCGCAGTGTTCACTTGGTTCACTGATCTCCGAAGGATTTAACAGTTTTACCACACATCCGTACCAGATCATTCCGCCGATCGTTGTAATGGCGCTTCTGATGTTAAGCTTTAACCTTGTAGCAGATGGTTTACGTGAAGCATTAGATCCGAAGCTGAAAGAAATGTAAGAAAGGGGATTCGTATATGTCAGAGACAAAAGAACAGATTTTAAAAATACGGGACCTGGATATTACGTTTCAGACGACTGCAGGAAGCGTGCACGCCATCCGTGGAGTCAATATTGACCTGATGAAGGGCGAGACAGTTGCGATCGTTGGTGAGTCCGGCTCCGGTAAATCCGTAACAATGAAAGCTGCCATGGGTATTTTGGCATCCAATGCGAAAGTAACAGGCGGTACCATAGAATTTTCCTATCATCATGCGGATGGAACGCCGCAGACGGTAGACATTTTAACAAAAGATAAAAAGTGGATCAGACGCCATATCAATGGAAAAAGAATTGCCATGGTATTCCAGGATCCGATGACAAGTCTTGATCCGACCATGACAATCGGAAAACAGATCATGGAAGGTATGATCTGGCATTTTAAGACACCGAAGAAAGAAGCCTGGGATAAGGCAGTAGAACTTTTAAAAGAGGTTGGCATCGAGGATGCGGAAAAACGTATGAAAAACTATCCGCATCAGCTCTCCGGTGGTATGAGACAGCGTGTGGTCATTGCCATCGCGCTTGCCTGTAACCCGGATCTTCTGATCTGTGATGAGCCAACGACTGCACTGGATGTTACGATTCAGGCAAAGATCATCGAGCTGATCCGCAGGGTACAGAAAGAGAGAGGCATTTCCGTTATTTACATCACACATGACCTCGGCGTGGTTGCCAAAGTTGCAGATTACGTCAATGTCATGTATGCCGGAAAAATCGTCGAGAAAGGTACGATCAATGAGATATTCTATGATCCGAAGCATCCGTATACATGGGGACTGCTCTCCGCAATGCCTGATCTTGATACCGCGGACGAGAGGCTTTACACGATCCCTGGTTCGCCGCCAAACCTGTTAAATGAGAAACCGGGCGATGCGTTTGCACCGCGTAACCAGTTTGCACTTGAGATCGACGACAAGGCAGACCCGCCAATGTTCCAGATCACAGATACGCATTATGCGGCAACCTGGCTGTTAGATCCGCGGGCACCGAAGGCAGAGATGCCGCTTGAATTAAAAGAGCGTATTGCGCGAATGAAGAAGGAGGCTAAGATCGATGACGGTGAATGAAAACAGTAAGCCTCTTCTTACCGTGAAAGGCTTGAAACAATATTTTAAGGTAAGTAATACATATACCGTGCATGCGGTAGAAAACGTAAGTTTCCAGATCTATCCGGGTGAGACATATGGTCTGGTCGGCGAATCCGGTTCCGGAAAATCAACGATCGGAAGAAGTATCATAAGACTATATGATCCGACTGCCGGGGAGATCAATTTTAACGGAATGGACATCAGCGGCAAGATCAATAAGGCAAACAGCCGGGCGCTGCGCACGCAGATGCAGATGATCTTTCAGGATCCAATGGCATCTTTAAATCCAAGAAAAAAGGTGCGCGACATCATCGGCGAGGGCTTAGATATCCATCACATGTACAAGACACGCGCGGAGCGTGAGGAAAAGATCAAAAATATTCTGGCAAAGGTTGGACTTGCGCCGGAGCATGCGGGTCGTTATCCGCATCAGTTTTCCGGTGGACAGAGACAGCGTGTCGGAATTGCGAGAGCGTTGATCATGAACCCGAAACTGATCATTGCAGATGAGTGTATCTCTGCGCTGGACGTTTCCATTCAGGCACAGGTTGTAAACCTGATGAAGGATATCCAGCAGGAGACCGGAACGGCTTATCTATTTATCGCACATGACCTTTCCATGGTCAAATATATTTCGGATCGCATCGGGGTACTTCATCTGGGACATCTTTTAGAGACCGGAACAACGGAGGAAATCTTTGAGAATCCAATCCACCCATATACGAAGAGCCTTCTTTCTGCGATACCTGCACCGAATCCGGTCGTGGAAAAAAATCGTGTGGCAATGAGCTACGATTACAAGACTTCCGGCATTGATTACAATAAGGGAACGGATCATCTGGTGTCCGGGACACATTATGTGAAATGTACGGATGAAGAATTTAAGAAATGGACAGAATAATATAGCAGGAAACCATCACAAACCGGGAGCCGGGGTGTGGTGGTTTCCTTTTTTGGTAAAAGTGCTGAATTTTTCGGGGGTGGGAGTACTGAATATTATGTGAAAAATAGAATATAAAATTTAAACCGAAACCTTATTGACTTTGAAAATGGATTTTGGTATATAAGAGTAAAAATTCAAAAAATTCAAAGAGAAAGGAAATAACAATCTATGTTGTCACAAAAGAGTACAATGAAAAACAAATTGGAAAATATGCATTTGCAGGAAAGGATAGACTATGGCTACAGAAAAGTCATTATTATGATGTTAATTTCGGGGCTGTTTTCTATCGTGGTCATAGGTGTGTTATTTGCTAATATGTTACATTATATAGATGATGTCAATGCTGCGGATCAGGCGGTAAAAATCTGCAGGATCAATGTGAATGCGTCAGCGAGAAATATCAGGGAAATGGCATTAAATAATGATACATCTGCTTATGACAGTTATGAGCAGACTGTAAAAAAGCTGCTTACAGAAGTGGATTCGCAGCTGGAAATATTAAAGAAAACCAAAGTCTTACCGGATGAGGAATATAATGAGTATGCATCTGCTCTTTCTGATTGGGGAAACATTGGTTATTCAATTATAGAAGAAATTAAAAATGGCGATAAGGAGAAAGCGATTGATGAAATTCTTAATGATTGCACACCTGCGTTAAATAAACTTGTGGAAATTGCCATAAGATTAGGTGAGATCACAGATGAGGTAAGTGAGCAGTCTGCAAGAACTACAATTATTTTTGCTGTTGCAGGAATTGTGTGTATTATTATCTGTCTGGTTTATGCATGCACACTGGCTAAGGTAACAAGTAAAAAGGTACTTGAAACAATTCTGGATCCGTTACGTGCAGTGGAAGACGTTGCAAAGGAACTGACAGAAGGAAATTTACACAGTACGCTGGAATATCATTCGGAGGATGAGATTGGAAGACTGGCGCACAGTATGCGCAAATCAATTCGTATTTTGGGAACTTATGTAGATGATATTGATCGTGCAATGAAACTGTTCTCAGAAGGAAATTTTGATGTTCAGCCGGAAGTAGAGTGGAAGGGAGATTTTGTCGGTATTTTAAATTCTTTCATGTCATTTGAGAAGAGTATGGCAGAAACGATCAAAGGAATTAAAAATGTTTCGAGTGAGGTTTCAAGTGCAGCAGACCAGGTGGCATCAAGTTCCAATGATCTTGCAGATGGAGCTACGAATCAGGCAGCGGTTGTAGAAGAACTGACGGCTACAGTTGCCGGAGTTTCTGAACAGGTAGAAAAAAATTCACAATCTGCAAAAGCAATCAGTGGAAGAGTGGATGAACTTGGAAATGCCATTTCAGACAGCAATGGTAAGATGCATGAAATGGTTGCTTCTATGCATGAGATTAATGAGGCATCAAAAGAGATTGATAAGATTATTGCAACAATTAATGAAATTGCTTCCCAGACAAATCTGCTGGCGTTGAATGCTTCTATTGAAGCGGCAAGGGCCGGAGAGGCAGGAAAAGGATTTGCAGTTGTAGCGAATCAGGTAAATTTATTAGCTGAACAGAGTGCCCAGGCGGCAAAAGAATCAGCATCACTGATCGAAACATCTGTGAATGCGGTAGAAAAAGGTATGATAATTGCGGAAGAGACTGCGGCACAGCTGGAGGAGGTAGCAGAGAACTCTAAGCAGATTACGGAAGAAGTTACACATATTGCGGATACATTAGAGACACAGACAACAGAAATCCAGCAGATCAATGAGGGAATTGAGCAGATCAATGATGTTGTGCAGACAAATTCTGCAACATCGGAGGAGTGTGCGGCTGCCAGTCAGGAGATGAGCAGTGAGGCAGAGAGTCTGCAGGGAATGATCCAGAAATTTAAAGTTCCGGAAACTGAAAATTTAACAGAATAAAAATATCAGACATAAAATGGAGTGCACTTTATTTGTAAAAAATGAGTGGTATAAACGGTAGACAAGATCTGTGGCTTATGCTGCGGATCTTTTTTTTGTTTATTGCATGAAAGAGACAATCTATAGTATGATAGAGAAAGTACAAACTAAGGATGGAAAAGGTATATACTATGATAGTCTCGGTTATTGAAAAGGTCTACGCATTTTTATGGGGAGATCTGATTACGATCCCTTTGCCGCAGGAAAGCAGCATAGGTATTTCTTTACTTGTAATTCTTCTGATTCCGACAGGAATCTATTTTACGATCCGCACAAGATTTTTGCCGGTCAGGCTTTTCCCGGATATGATAAAAGCACTTATGGCAAAAAAGGAAAATAAGGATAGTCTTTCCACATTCCAGACGCTGATCGTATCGACGGCTACCAGAGTCGGCATGGGAAATCTGGTAGGCGTTGTAGCGGCAATCTCAGCAGGCGGTGCCGGTGCTGTGTTCTGGATGTGGGTGACAGCGCTGATCGGTTCCTCGACCGCATTTGTGGAGGGGACGCTCGCACAGTTACACAAGGAAAAAGATCCTTTATATGGCGGATATCGCGGAGGTCCCGCATATTATATCCATCATTTCTGTGAAGAAAAATTAAAAAAGAAGAAAAAGCATGTGCTGATCGCGGTACTTTTTGCAATTTCAGGACTGATCTGCTGGTGCGGCATCAGCCAGGTTATCAGTAACTCCGTGGCATCATCCTTTGAAAATGCATTTGGCATCCCGCCACTCTACACAACAATCGTACTGGTTGCGATCGCGGCGGTGATCGTCCTTCGGAAAAATGCGACGGTAAAAGTGCTTGACGTGGTCGTGCCGGTTATGGCGGTCTGCTATTTTGTAATTACAATATTTATTATCCTGAAAAATATTGGCACCATCCCGGCGGTCTTTGGACGGATTTTTGAGGAAGCATTTGGATTGAGACAGGCGGTATCAGGAGGATTTGGTGCTGTCCTTATGAATGGCGTAAAAAGGGGATTGTTTTCAAATGAAGCCGGTTCCGGCTCTGCACCATGTGCTGCCGCAGCAGCCGAATGTGAGACACCGGTGAGCGCCGGACTGACACAGGCACTTGGTGTATTTATTGATACGATCGTGATCTGCAGCTGTACTGCAATGATCATGCTTACAGCACCGGAAAATGTCGTGGAGGGAAAAGAAGGCATGGATCTCCTCCAGTCTGCAATGCGCTATCACCTGGGTGAATTTGGCGTGATATTCATCGCCGTGACACTGTTTTTATTCAGTTTTTCCACATTCTTAGGTATTCTGTTTTATGCCAGAAGCAATGTTGCTTATCTGTTTGGTGACAAATGGATCTGGCAGACATTGTATAAGATACTTGCCTTGGTTATGCTTTTTATTGGAGGAATTGCAGCATATACTTTTGTATGGGATCTTGGCGATGTAGGAATCGGACTGATGACCATTTTTAATACAGGAATTCTGTATCTGCTTGGCGGACAGGCACTTGCGGCATTAAAAGAATTTGAATCCTCAAAATAATAAATGTATCATATCATTTAAAATCCACCTTAATAACAATAAAAAACCAGAAATGGAGTAAAAAATATGAAAAGAGAATCTTTCAAATCCCGTTTGGGATTTTTACTCGTGAGCGCAGGCTGTGCAATCGGAATTGGAAACGTATGGCGATTCCCTTATGTGGCTGGACAAAACGGTGGCGGAATCTTTGTATTATTTTACCTGATCTTTCTCGTTGCAATGGGACTTCCTGTGCTTACAATGGAGCTTGCTGTGGGACGGGCAAGCAGGAACAGCGCTGTATTAGGATATAAGACACTCGAAAAAGAAGGCAGTAAATGGCATATTCACGGCTGGATCGCAATGTTTGGCTGCTATATGCTGATGATGTATTACACGACAGTCTCTGGCTGGATGGTATCTTATTTTTTCAAATTTTTAAAAGGTGAATTTCTGACCGGAATGACAGCGGATGACACGGCAGCAGCATTTGGAAATCTTCTTGCAGATCCCTTGCAGATGGCATTCTGGATGATCCTTACGGTAGTACTCGGATTTTTTGTGTGCAGCAGGGGATTGCAGAATGGACTGGAAAAAATAAGCAAGTTTATGATGAGTGCATTGTTAATTTTGATCGTTGTTCTTGCGGTGCATAGTATCACATTGCAGGGGGCAGCTGAGGGTGTGAAATTTTATCTTGTACCGGATCTGGATACAGTTGCAGAGACAGGACTTAAAAATGTGATCACAGCGGCTATGAACCAGGCATTTTTCACCTTAAGTCTTGGTGTTGCGGCAATGGAAATCTTTGGAAGTTATATGGGAAAAGAACATTCACTTGCCGGTGAGGGAGCACAGATCTGTGGACTTGACACTTTTGTTGCGATCATGTCAGGACTGATCATTTTCCCGGCATGCTTCAGCTATGGTGTGGAAGTGGATGCCGGTCCCAGCCTGATCTTTATCACGCTTCCAAATGTATTTGTCAATATGGCGGGTGGACGTATCTGGGGATGTCTGTTTTTCCTGTTTATGACGTTTGCCAGCTTTTCAACAGTCATGGCGGTATTTGAAAACATCATGTCATTTTGTATGGACATGTTTCAATGGAGCAGAAAGAAAGCTGCGTTCATCAACGCAGTGATCATTCTAATCGCAAGTATTCCGTGCGTATTAGGCTATAATGTGTGGAGCAGCCTGTATCTGATAGGCAGCCGCGATATACTTGACAGTGAGGATTTTATCGTCAGCAATCTGCTTTTGCCGATCGGTTCACTGATCTATCTGCTGTTTAGCGTAACGAAGTGGGGATGGGGATTTGACAAATATATCGACGAAGCAAACACGGGAGAGGGACTTAAGATCTCCAAAAAATTAAAACCGTATTTTCAGTTTATATTGCCGCTGCTGATTCTGTTTATCCTGATTCAGGGGCTTGTGTAAAAAAGGAAAGCAATTAAGAGGAAAATAGTGAAAGAATAGTGAAAAATAGTGTAAAAATAGTGTAAATTTAATGGAATAAATTACGGAAATCCGGTATAATAGAATGATGCAGGAGGGAGCAAAATGATCCATGTTACACTTACGAACAATATTCTAAAGAGGATATCACAGATTGATAAAAATAAATTCTCAATGGGCAATGTTCATATACCGAGTATTACCGCAAATAAGTTAAGAAAAAATTCCAAGAAGAAAAGTTCCTATGCATCCAATAAAATAGAGGGAAATCCGCTCACAGAGGGACAGGCAGATGCCGCAATCGAAAGTGATCCGCACAGACATTTCTTAAAGCCGGAGCAGGAAGTAAGGAATTACTTCATGGCATTGTGTCTTTTAGAAAAGAAGGTAAAAGATAAAGTCCCGTTTTCTAAGGAATTGATTCTGGAGATTCAGGCGTTAGTGGAAAAAGGAGCATCTAAGGAAAAAATTGGGCTGAGGGGAACCATGCCGCCGGGATTTTTGTTTGCAGTGTATGATTCGGAGACGGGAAATGCCGATTATATACCGCCGGAATATATTGATATCCCAGAACTTTTGGATGAATTGGTCAATTATGTGAATACAACAGACGATCATCCGCTGATCGTTGCTGCAGTTGTCCATTATCAACTGGTGACGATCCATCCGTTTGAAGACGGAAACGGAAGAACGGCAAGACTGATGTCCGGGTATATATTAGACCTGAATGGATATGGGTTTTATGGGATCGGTTCTTTAGAAGAGTATTTTGCATATGATGCCGAAGAGTATTACCGATCCTTGCAGATGGGACTTCCGGCACTGTATTATTCCGGGAGGGATAATCCGCCGCATCCGGAGATATGGGTAGATTATTTCCTACGCATGATGGAATTATATTCCGCGAAAGTATGCGAGTTGTCCAGGGAATCCAGTGAGGAGGATCTGCTTGTCGGATTGTCTTATCTGAATGCGAAGGAGAAAGAGCTGTTGGTATTTCTGATAAAAAAACATTTGTATGAATTTGCGCCGATTGATGTCAGCAAGTTGGTGGGAGTGACCAGTAAAACGATCATAAACAGGTGTGCAAAACTCTCGGCAAATGGTTTTTTAGTGCCGGTGATCGTGAAGGAGAGAATACGCTCATACAGACTGAGCGATTTTACGAGAATGAATGAGAAAAAGATATTAAATCAGTTAAAATAGCTATTATGATATGGAGATTTGTGCCCCGGCACAAACTGGATATGTGCAAAAAACAGCGCAGGAATGGGGATTAAAATGATCAATCGCGACGACATGCTAGAACTCACCAGACGGATGACGCCCGCACGGGCATCCATAGACCGGATCGCAGGCGCATATTTTGATGAAGAGGGATATGTGGATGGAACATTCAATACGCATTTCTTAAAATTGTCTGCATCCGAAAGAGCCAAAAACTTAGAACTTGCAAAGACGGTGCTGATCTCAAAAACCAATGAACAGATAAAAGAATACAGGATTCCGGACGAAAAAAGAAAGCCGGGAAGTATCTGGCAATTATTTGAGGGAATCAAAGAGACCGGATTTTTGTATCCTGCATTTAAGGATCACAGCACAGATTGGTCAAGCAGCCATAGCACCATTGATACAGTCTGCCTTTGTCTTGGCTTCTCTGAAGATGTTTTGAGCCTTCTCGTTCTCTGCCAGCAACTTCCGATTCGTCTCTATCAGTTTCTGATTCTCCTTTTGTGCCAGCAGTGAGCGGTACTGCTCGTTCTCCAGAATGTCCAGCATGTCTTCCTGACATTTGAAAATCTTCATGATCTCCTCTAAAGTATCCTGTAATTCGTTCATATAACATCCGTCCTTTCTCCATAATGGTTTTCTGTAATTCCTTCACCGTAAGAAGCCATCAGCAATATTGATCAACTGTGCAAGAGGTCCGATTGTAGATAATCAGGCTCTCGCAAAAGCACTTAATGAGGATAAGCTTGCAGGTATCATACGTGCCGATGGAAGTCCTAAAAGTATAGTATGAGTGGTATGTTGATAGGCTGCATCGCAAACATTATCCTTGATCCGATATTTATCTTTGTTTTTCACTGGGGGTAAAAGGTGCTGCATGGGCTACTAAAATAGGACAGATTTTAACGTTCATCATCTATTTTGTATATATTTGGAAATTTAAGAGTGTTAAGCTCCACAAAGAGAGTTTCGCTTTGTCGTCAAAAATCCTGAAGAAAATTGTGGGACTTTCTACTGGTGCACAGCCCATCTGGGGCTATAATTACGGCAGTAATCGTTGCTGCTTTCTGTGTTTTTCAATTCGCACCTATGAGCATTGTCCGCCTGTTTGGAACCGAATCTGATTTGTACAGTATTGAAGGCTGTGCTAATCTGATTTATAATGTGTTGCAATAATAGCAAAATGTAATATAAGTAATTGTTTAGCAGGTTTCTATAGCCGTAATCCTTTAATATCTTTAATACGTGATAAGATCGTATTGCAGCTACAGCTGATAACGCCGGGAAGTGTATCAATGACTGTGCGCAGGAAGTGTTCCATTTCATCACTTGATGAGGCAACGGCATGTACATGCAGTTTGTCTCTTCCTGTGACACGGTAAATCTGCGTGACGGTATCATTATTATGTAATATATCTGTCACCTGCGACAGATGGTCTGGTTTTGTCTCAATTTCAAAATAGCATGAAACAGCACCGCTGATCTTTTGAGGGTTTATTATAGTTGTATATTCTTCAATTATGCCTTTTTTCTCCAGAGCCTGAATCCGGGCTTTTATTGCCACTCTGGAAATACCGGTTTCTTTACCGATATCAGAGTAAGAAATACGTGCATTTTCTATAAGCAACTGGATGATCTTCTGATCCAGTTCATCTAAACCGTTCAGGTACATAAGTGTCCCTCCTGTAAAATAATATCCTTCGGATAGTAATTTTTCTTAAATATCATATCATTTATGTTACTGAAAGTAAACGTTGGCTTGACTTGGCAGCTGTAAATACATATAATTATTTCGTAACGTAATTTAAAACTTGCGTTTTGAATGCATGGAATAAATTCTGGCGAAGGAGAATAAGTGAAATTATAAAGGCTGTGGAGGAATATGATAATGTCAAAAGATGAATATTTGATCACAGATACGCCTCTTAAAGCGTTGACGGTTTTTGCAATGCCAATGATTTTGGGCAGCTTTTTTCAACAAATATACAATATGGCTGACTCTATCATCGTCGGTCAATTTGTTGGCTCTTCTGCACTTGCAGCTGTCGGGGCCTGCGCAGCGCTGACCAATGTTTTCATTTGTGTGGCACTGGGGGCAGGTGTCGGTGCCGGTGTGCTCGTAAGCCGCTATTTCGGTGCCAGGGAGTATGGAAAAATGAAGACCATCGTGTCAACGTCCTTGTTTAGCTTCTTAATTCTAAGCATAGTCCTTGGTGTTTTTGGCTTTTGCTTTTCCCACTCGATGATGAGGGTATTACAAACCCCTGGCGATATACTGAATGATGCAGTGTTATATCTGCGGGTTTATTTTGTGGGCTTTCCGTTTCTGTTTATGTATAACATTCTTTCCAACATGTTCACTTCAATTGGTGAATCAAAAATCCCACTGGGACTTCTGGTATTCTCGTCAATCTTAAATATTTTTATGGATCTTTGGATGGTAGCCGGACTTGGGCTCGGGGTGTTTGGGGCAGCCCTTGCGACTCTTATAGCACAGGGGATTTCTGCGGTGTTTTCACTTTTTCTTTTCCTTAGCCGGATGCGTCGATATAAAAGTCGATTTGATTGGTTTGACAGGAAGGAGTTATATTCCATGCTTCAAATTGCTGTACCTTCGGTTCTTCAGCAGTCTACAGTGTCTATCGGTATGATGATCGTACAGGCTGTTGTAAACCCTTTCGGTACACAGGCACTTGCGGGGTATGCGGCGACGATGCGGGTAGAGAATGTTTTTTCATTGATTTTTGTATCCATTGGCAATGCGGTTTCCCCATATGTTTCACAGAATCTTGGTGCAAAGAAAATTGAACGGATCAAAAAAGGATATCACGCTGCACTGGTGTTAGATGTATGTTTTGCAGTTCTTGCTTTTATAGTCATTGAAACATTGCATACTCAGATTTCCTCGCTATTCCTTGGTAAAGATGGAACTGCCCTGGCTTATCAGGTATCCGAGGGTTATATGAGATGGCTCGGTTACTTCTTCATCTTTATGGGAATCAAAATGGCAACTGATGGGGTTCTTCGTGGCATTGGAATCATGCGCCCGTTCCTTATTGCAAATATGGTGAACCTGGCGATACGCCTGTCGGTTGCTTTGATTTGCGCACCGCGTTTTGGCATTGCATTTGTCTGGCTTGCTGTACCGGCTGGTTGGTTTGCAAACTTTTTAATATCCTATATGGCTCTTCGGAGATCATGGTCGACTGATAAAGAAGTGCAATCCCGATAGACTAAAGTAATTCAAAAGGAGGAATTTATAGTATGAACGATAAATGTGTGGTATTGAATGCAAAGAAAATGAATTTTGATGGGAAGCTGGATTTTTCCGTTTTATCTTCTGATGTTACAGTATATGATGATACAACAGAACAGCAGCTGTCAGAGCGTATTCAGGGTGCAGATGTCATTGTAACAAAGGAGATGCCTGTAAGTGCAGAAATGATACAGAAATTCCCGGAATCTGTTAAACTGATCTGCGAGGCAGGTACAGGATATAATAATATTGATCTTGAAGCAGCACGGAAGAAGGGGATTACAGTCTGCAATATCCCGGCATACAGCACAGAACGTGTGGCACATACTGCGATCATGATGATATTGAATCTGAGTTCTGCAATGCAGGCACAGATGAAAATGCTGGCATGCGGAAATCATGACAATTTCACCAGAAATCTTCAGGTTCCGCATGTTGAGGTAAATGGAAAAACACTTGGTGTTATAGGTGCAGGACACATTGGCAGGAAGGTTATCCAGATCGCACAGGCTTTGGATATGAACATACTTGTATATACCAGGACACCGAGAGCGGATGAGAAGGGGATCCGCTATGTATCGCTTGAGGAATTACTCAAGAATAGTGATTATGTTTCCATGCACTGTCCATTGACGGAAAGTACAAAACATATGATAAACAAAGAGTCTTTATCACTTATGAAACCCTCAGCGTTTATCATTAATACTTCAAGAGGTGCACTTATTGATGAGGCTGCTCTTATAGAAGCATTGGAAAATGGTACGATTGCAGGAGCCGGACTTGATGTTCAGGAAACTGAACCACCTGAAGAAACCAACCCTCTTTATACTATGGATCAAGTCCTTTTGACGCCACATATGGGATGGAAAGGACTTGAGACAAGACAGCGGTTGGTTTCTATTCTGGCGGATAATATAAAGCAGTTTATGGAAGGGAATCCGATCAATGTTGTATCAGGTATATAGCATCTGGCAGCAAAGTGATGATATAACTTCCGGGTTTGCAGAGTGAAAAAAATATAATTACAATCAATAAGTCAGTGCTTTGATATCTTCTTCCGATACAGCAGGAACAACATAAACAATAGAATTACTGGAAAAATAGAAATCGGAAGTTGTGGAGGTGGGTAATATAGAATGGTTTAATGTTTTTGGGCTAATTTTTCTTGTAGTTATTATGATACCCAATATTGTATTTGCGGTTAAGTGCAAAGATGGTTTTAATAATAAGTGGAACAATAAATATGTTGAGTGTTTAGAACAAGTAGGGAGATTTGGTTGTTTCGGATTCATGATAATTAATATTCCGGGAACTTGGTTCGGGTGGTGGTCTGACGAGATATTTGCACTATACCTTATTGTAGATGCTATATTGGTAATGCTTTACTGCGCAGTTTGGATCATTTGTTTTAAAAAAAATAGCGTTTTCAGAGCATTAGCACTCTCTATTATTCCTTCAATTTTGTTTCTTTTTAGTGGGATTATGAGTAGGTCAGTGCTATTGATTATAGCATCAGTATTATTTGCGCCAAGTCATATTATGATTTCATATAGAAATGCAAAATGAGATTTGCAACTTCAAGTTTGCCAAAATGACTACAGACAGGAAACTTGATCTTTTTACAAGAAAGATATCAATATATATCCCATAATTCCCATAAATTTATGGAATTAAAATTTTATGATACTTATAAGACAGTTCCGATTTTCTTTCGGATTTCTCCTATTAGTGAGACAATAATTATTTTTACACAAACCAGCTTATTCGTGGTAGAATAAAACCACAGATAAGCTGGTTGTTTGTTTTGAATGAAGCAGAGTTTATCGAAAAGGTTCGCAGTGCTACGGAACTTCAACAGGAAAGTGAAACATGGGGAAAGCGTGTGGCAGAAATTGTTGAAATGATAAAGTGAAACATGAAATGTGAAAAATTAAAGAAAAAATCCTCATAAAATGTGAGAAAATATAAAAATAAAGCTCATAAAATGTGAAATAAATAATATTTATGACTCATAAAATGTGTTATAATGAGCAGCGAAACGTGGGAATATCGTATGAAGAAAAAACTTTAAAATGAGGATTTGTATGTATTAAAAAAATAGATCAGTATTTAATTGAATGGAAAAGTGATCCGGATCATTTACCGTTGATTATCAAAGGGGCAAGGCAGATTGGAAAAACAGAATCGATCCTCTATTTTGCCGAAAGCAATTATAAAAGGAGTATCCCGATATGGCGACAGCGTTGAAAGCGTTTAAGCTGGATGGAAAATATGACGGAATGCAGACCTTTTTCTGATACAGAAATGAAAGTTTACAAAGACAGATAAATATTGATTATGAAGAGGAGCTTCGGGCAAATAAAAATCTTGGAATTTATAAAGGTGCATTATTTGAAAATTTTATAGCAGAAGCATTTGTAAAACAGGGGTTTGGTCTGTATTATTATAAAAAGTCATTTTGGTGTGCTAAGATATAGAAAAATAAAAAAAGAAAGTGAATGGGAAATGGAATTAGATATCATTGGTCTGCTCGGTGCATGCTCTTATGCACTCGACTGTGTCGAAGCGGAACTGACCCATGTTGCGACAAAACATGGAAAAAGAGTTGCATATATGAGCGTATGTACCGCACAAAAAATGGAAATTACAGGAGATGCCCTGCAGGATCTTGCGGCATGTTCGCTGTTGCATGACAATGCGCTGACGCAGTATATTCATGAGGAATTTCACAATGACCTCACAAAAAATAATATTGAAAATATAACGTCAAAACAGCTTGGCATCCACTGCATTTACGGGGAAGAAAACTTAAAACTGTACCCGTTTCTGACGGATGTGAAAAATGTGATTTTATATCACCATGAAAATGCCGATGGAAGCGGACCATTTGGAAAAACGTGGGAAGAGATCCCTCTTTTTGCAAGGATCATTCATATGTGTGATATTTTAGATGCGTTCTGCCGGACGCCGGTATTTGATGATGCCGTGTGGCAGCGCGCAAAAGATTATCTTTTGAAAAATAAAGGGACAAAATTTGATGATGCATGTGTGGATGTTTTTTTGGACGTTTTTGGGGAAGAACATTTTTTAAGCCTTGGAGATGCAGATTTAGAAGAGCGGCTGTGGAATATTGTTCCGAGAAAAAAGCGGGATTTCAGCGATGAAATGTGCAAAAATTTTGCCAATCTATTTGCAAAGATCATCGACTATAAATCCGAATTTACAAGCCGTCATTCACTTGGTGTTGCAGAAAATGCAGCCAGATTGTCAGCATATCTTGGGGATGATGCTGAGACAGTGTTAAAAATGTACATGGCAGGTGCCCTGCACGATATTGGGAAGGTTGCGATCGGGAATGACATCTTAGAAAAGCCGGGACGCCTTACGGATGAGGAATTTTCCAAAATGAAAAATCATGCGGGATACACTTATCTGATCTTATCACAGGCAAAAGGAATGGAAGATATCCGTGACTGGGCGGCGCTCCACCATGAAAAATTGGATGGTACCGGGTATCCGTTCGGAAAAACAGGTGCTGAGTTAAACCGGCAGGAACGCATCATGGCGTGCATTGATATCTATCAGGCACTGACAGAGAGCAGACCATATAAAGCCGGAATGACGCATGATGAGGCATGTGCGATACTGGAAAATATGGTACAGAAAGGATGGATTGACGGCGGGATCACGGAACAGATCAAAAAATGTTTTGCGTAGGAGGAAGCGGCATTGAGCCTGCTCCACTCGTTTTACTGCTGGGGCTGCACGGGTGTAGTCCTGCTTTAGTTATAAAAACCGTGCGGTTTAAAATTACCGCACGGTTTTTTTGACCAAATATTAATTTGTATATAGTTCATATGATTTACAGCTTAAACTGTTTCATATCTGCAGAAAGTTTTTCAATATCATCTGCTAAAGCAGATACCAGATCCGAAGATTTCCGGACAACGGTATCGAGCTCAGTTGCCATTGCGGAAGTTTCTTCTGTGGAGGATGCATTGTCGGTTGCAAGCTGTGTCAAGGTATCGATACTCTCTGTGACAAGCTCACGCTGAGAATTGACATTCTGGATCTTTCCGGTAATGGTCTGGATGGACGCCATACAGGAATCAAGAGCACCTTTTAAGTCTTCAAACATCTGCTGTGTACTTTCAAGAGCTGCAACCTGTTCGTCGGAAGCCTCACTCATTTTCTTCATCAGTTCCATAGATTTTTCGGAATTCTGGCTCAGTTCACTGATGATATTGTTGATCTCACTGACTGTCTGCGCAGACTGGGTTGCAAGTCCGCCGATTTCTTCTGCGACAACTGCGAATCCACGTCCGGCTTCACCGGCTCTTGCTGCCTCAATGGAAGCGTTTAAAGAAAGCAGGTTGGTCTGGGATGCGATTTCGCTGATTAAGGTAGCTGCCTGACTGATCTTGTTGACAGAATCATTTGTCTGAGCGGTCTGGTTATACATGGAATCAATATCAGTCTTGGTTATAGAATTGACATCAATCAGTCTGTGTAAAGTTTCCATGGACTTATTGGAACGATCCTGCATCAGCTGTGCATTCTGATCAAGAGATTCCATTTCTGAGGAAGTATCTGCGATGCCATCGGCAATTTCAGCAATATTTTCAGAGGCACTTGAAGTTGATGCTGCCTGAGAGTTACTGTTTTGGGCAATTTCATTGATTGCAGCGGAAACGCTCTGGATAGAGCCGTTCATGCTGTCGAAATTCTTTTTAAAATCTACAACGGCGGACTGTAAATGAGAGGAAACCTTGTCAATGTTGGAGATAAGTCCGACAACTTCCTGCTGTGCAAGATCAAGTGCACCGGCTGTTTTTCCAAGTTCATTGTTACTTGAAACACTGACTCCGGTAGTCAGATCCCCGGTCGACATCCTGTTTGCAAAATTCTGGATCTCGATCAAAGGTCTGCAGATTGCATTGCCGAAAATACGGGAAGCAATGAATACGACAACTATAAAAATCAGATCAATTATGATTATGACTGTGATCATAGTATGATATTTCGCCTGAACTTCGTTTTTGGAACTACTCATTTCCGCTTTCATATCATCTACATAGTTACCGGTGGAAACAACCCAGTTCCATGGGGTAAAGATTTGAGAGTACGCGATTTTTGGTGCTACGGTAACACCATCGGCTTTCGTAAAATCAAATTCATTGAAGCCGCCGCCGTCAGAACCGGTAGAAACTTTCATGATCTCCTGAATGATCTTGACACCATTCTGGTCAGTCAGATCATAACGGTTATTTCCCTCCTGATCGGTTAAAATCGGATGCATAACGAGGTTGTAGTCGGTGTCATCAATCCAGAAATATCCGCTTCCGTCATCTCTGTAACGCATGTTGCGGACGATTTCTACTGCTTCTTTTTTTGCTTCATCTTCGGTCAGAATACCATTTTGGGATTTGTCATATTCTGCCTGTAAAATGGCGATGACAGACTGTACCTGACTTTTGATCTCAGTATCGTACCCGTCTAACCTGGCATTTTCATAATTCTTGTTTGCCGTGGAAGTCATAGTGCTGATATTTGAAATTGAAATACCGCCAATGACCATGACAGTTACAAGAACAATCATAAGACACATTAGTGTCAGTGAATTTTTTACGCTTTTGCTTTTCATGGATATCAAGCTCCCTTTCCTAAGATTAATTACACTTATTTTACTATTTTTTGACAAAAAATGATAGACATAAATTGCAAAAAATATGGTACTTTAGAAGCAAAATTATGAGAAATGGCGAAAAAGTGTAAAAAAAAGAAACACGAATATAAAATAAATCGTGTTTCCGATTCCAATGAGCGGAGACGGAGGGATTCGAACCCTCGTGCCCCGGAGGGCTAACGCATTTCGAGTGCGCCCCGTTATGACCACTTCGATACGTCTCCAGATATGTTTTTGCAAATACTTGATTAGTATATCATATTTTGCATGATTTGCAAGAGAAAAGTGGTTATTGTAAATATGGGGCGTATATGCTAGTATGTTAAGAGTTTCATAGAGAAGATAATTGGTGCCGGTCGTTTTTGAAATAGAATGTGTGCAGAGTGGGTAGTTTATTGCCAAAAGCATGTGGCTGTATGCAAAAGATGCCGTATTTTTAAATCAGGAACAGACCGGTTAAAAGGGAAACAGGTGTGATTCCTGTACGATCTCGTCACTGTGATTAGGGAGTGCAGATTCTAAAGATAAGTCACTGATGTTTTTTGCATTTTTGTGCAATGCGTTGGGAAGGCGGAATCTGTGTGATGATCTTTCAGCCAGGAAACCTGCCAGTTGTCTGGTACAGGGAAATGATTTTCCCAGATCACGAGTAATTGGTCGTACCGTATAAACAGAGTGTTCGCAGAGCGTACATTCTATTATTCATGACAACAGAATGTCCGCAAAAGCGTACATTTTATTGTATGTGCAGACTTATTACTCCGCCGTATCATAAGGCGGAGTGTTTCTTTGTATGGGAAAATACTGTGAGCTATGAACAATACATTATATAAGATTAGTGTGAAAAACACATTTTCACACAGGAATGGAGAGTATTATGAAGAAAAGAACCATTGCGTTACTTACCACATTAGCACTTGCCACAGGCATGGTCGCAGGATGCGGAAGTAACAACACAGCAGCAGACACAGCAACAGACACAGTTAAGACTTCTGAGGCAGCTTCAGAGAAAACAGAAGCAACAGAAACAGTAGAGAGCACAGAAGTTGACGATCAGGCAGCCGCTGATCATGTCGCAGAACTGATCGATGCGATCTATGTCCAGACAAGAAATGACAATACAGATGCACAGTGTGCAGAAGCAAAAGAGGCATGGGATGCCCTGACAGATGCACAGAAAGAGTTAGTTTCCGGTGAAAATGCAGATCCTGATTATTTCGGAAGAGATACAGGAGATGCCACAAAGGATGATCCTTTAAATGAGGATAATATCGGAGAGAACGAACTTTTAGTAGTAAGTTTTGGTACATCTTTCAATGACAGCCGTGCAGAAGATATCGGCGGAATTGAAAAAGCACTCGAAGCAGCATATCCGGACTGGTCTGTAAGAAGAGCCTTTACCGCACAGATCATCATCAACCATGTTCAGGCAAGAGATGATGAGAAGATTGACAATGTGGATCAGGCATTAGAGAGAGCAGTTGATAACGGAGTAAAAAATCTTGTTGTCCAGCCGACACATCTGATGCATGGTGCAGAGTATGACGAGCTTGTAGAAGCACTTGATAATTATAAAGACAAATTTGAGACAGTAACCGTTGCAGAGCCATTACTTGGCGAAGTTGGATCAGATGCCACCGTGATCAATGAGGACAAGGCAAAAGTTGCAGAGGCGATCACAGCAGAGGCTGTAAAGACAGCAGGTTATGATTCCCTGGATGCTGCAAAAGAGGATGGTACAGCATTCGTATTTATGGGACATGGTACTTCCCATTCTGCAAAAGTAAGCTACAGCCAGATGGCAGCCCAGATGGAAGCGCTTTCCTATGATAATGTATTTATCGGAACTGTTGAGGGTGAGCCGGAAGATACATCCTGCGAAAATGTGATCGAGGCAGTAAAAGAAGCAGGTTATACAAAAGTTGTTTTAAGACCGCTTATGGTTGTTGCAGGAGATCATGCGAACAACGATATGGCAGGAGATGATGAGGATTCCTGGAAGAGCCAGTTTACAGCAAGCGGATATTTTGACAGCATTGATACACAGATTTCAGGACTTGGAAGAATCGACGCGATCGAGCAGATTTATGTAGATCATACAAAAGACGCAATCGATTCTTTAGGAGCACTTGAGTCAACATCCACCACAGAGAGTACCGTTGGTACTCTCGAGGATGGAACTTACACAGCAAAGTTTGATACCGACAGCAGTATGTTCCATGTAAATGAAGCAGACGAGGGACGTGGAACACTTACTGTACAGGATGGAAAAATGACGATCCATATCAGCCTTGTATCAAAGAAGATCGTAAACCTTTTCGTTGGAACAGCAGACGATGCACAGAAAGATGGCGCTGCTATTTTAGAGCCTACAACTGACACTGTGAAATACAGTGATGGAACCAGTGAGGAAGTATACGGTTTTGATGTGCCGGTAGAAGCATTAGATGAAGAGTTTGATCTTGCAATCCTCGGCACAAAAGGCGAGTGGTACGATCATAAGGTAAGTGTTTCTGATCCACAGAAAGCAGATTAACTGATCCGGGCTGGTCGGTCAGATACAGACCTGGATATAGATGGAGAGATATATGAAGAAAAGAAAAGTGACTGCAGTGCTTTTAGCTGCAATGATGTGCATGCAGATCATTGCAGGATGCGGAACAAAAAATGATGCTGCCCAGACAGAGAGTAGTGTGGCTGCAACGGAAGATGCACAGGGAGCAGCAGGGGAAAATACACAGACAGCAGGACAGAATGCCACAGAGGAAAATGCAGGCGGCATGGCAGAGCAGAATGGAGCAGAAGAAAGCATCGCAGGAAAAGATGCCACAGAACAGGCAGACGGCACAGAAGTCTCAGTTCCTGAGGATGGCGAATATACGGTGGAAGTCACATTAGAGGGCGGCAGCGGAAAAGCAACCGTGGATTCACAGGCGAAAGTTACTGTAACGGATGGAGTGGCATATGCGACGATCACATGGAGCAGTACGCATTACGATTACATGATCGTGAACGGGGAGAAATATCTCAATGAAAATGAGGGTGGAAACTCTACATTCACATTTCCAATTGATGGAATCCCATGTGAGATGGATGTGATCGGTGATACAACGGCAATGAGTACACCGCATGAGATCGATTATACACTGACTTTCCGATTCCCGGAAACGGCTGATTTTACAGACTTAAACTGCAATGGGCGTATGGAGTTATCCTACGCCGATCAGTTTGAAGTAGAACAATATGGTGCTTATAAGCTGATTACGATCGTGGATAACGGTCGTTTTTTGCTTGTACCAAAAGGTGTGTCTGTACCAAAGAATGTGCCGGGGGATGTGACGGTTTTAGAGCAGCCGCTTGAAAATGTATATCTGGTGTCGAGTGCGGTGATGGATTTAGTCTGCCAGATCGGTGCGGTCTCTGATTTGAAATATACAGGAGTAAAAGAAAAAGACTGGTATGTAAAGACAGCCGCAGATGCCATGGCAGAGGGAAAGCTGATCTATGCCGGAAAATACAGTGCACCGGATTACGAACTTTTACTTTCCGGGGGATGTACGTTTGCGATTGAAAATACGATGATCACACATAATCCGGAAGTGAAAGAGAAGTTAGAAGAACTTGGGATCAAGGTCATGATCGAACGTTCCAGCTATGAAAAACATCCGCTGGGAAGACTCGAATGGATAAAACTTTTTGGCGTTTTGTTCGGAAGAGAACAGCAGGCCAAAGAGTTTTTTGATGCGCAGGTGGCGCATATAGAACCAATTTTAGAGAAAGAAAAAACAGGACTTTCCGTGGCATTTTTTGCAGTCGCATCCGATGGAACCGTCACCGTGCGCAAACCAAACGATTATGTGTCATCAATGATAGAACTTGCGGGAGGCACTTATTCCCTAAACGGCTATGTGGAGGAGGAAGAAAATGCGCTCTCCACATTGAAAATGCAGATGGAAGATTTTTATGCGGCCGAAAAAGATGCTGACATTCTTATTTATAATGGTACAATAGAAGGAGAATTGACATCGATTGCTGAACTGGTACAGAAAAACAGCCTGTTTGTGGATTTTAAAGCAGTAAAATCAGGACAGGTCTATACGACCGGAAGCAACTTTTACCAGCAGACCAGTGGAACCTGTGATTTTATCGAGGATCTCAATAAAGTTCTGACTGGAGATACCGATGCAGAGTATCGGTTTTTAAAGAAACTGGATTGATATTATGCCGCAAAGGAAATGGTGTCATAAAAGATAATGACTGGCAGATTGTACCAGGCTGAAGGCAGTTTTGTGGCTTTGGGAGAAAATTAGATCATGAAGAGAAGATATATTATTTCGTTTGTTATTGCATTTATCCTGTTGATGGCACTTTTTGTATGGAATGTTGCAGCAGGAAGTGTTGACATATCCACATCAGACCTGTTTGCAATCTTTGCAGGAAGTGGAAAAGATGAGACATTTTCGCAGATCGTGTGGAAAATCAGGCTGCCACGTATACTTGCTGCGATCCTGCTTGGAGGTGCTTTGTCGGTATCGGGATTTTTACTTCAGAGTTTTTTCCAGAATCCGATCGCAGGACCGTATGTGCTTGGAATTTCATCCGGTGCAAAGCTGATAGTGGCACTTACCATGATTTTTCTGCTGGAAAAAGGGATCATGATCAGCTCCTTTGGCATGGTGGCGGCTGCATTTGTGGGTTCCATGCTCGCAATGGGATTTGTGCTGCTTATTTCGTTTCGTGTATCAAAAATGTCTCTGCTTGTAGTCTGCGGAATCATGATCGGTTATATCTGTTCTGCCATCACGGATTTCTGTGTTACGTTTGCGAGTGATTCGAATATCGTTAACCTTCACAACTGGTCAATGGGTAGTTTCTCCGGCATGACATGGGAAAATATAAAGATGATCGTCGTGATCGTTGGTGCAGCGGTTCTTGTGACATTTTGTCTGGCAAAACCGATCGGGGCATACCAGATGGGGGAGGCTTATGCCAGAAATATAGGTGTCAATGTAAAGGCGCTCCGGGTTACGATGATCCTTTTGTCGAGCCTGCTGTCTGCCTGTGTGACTGCGTTTGCAGGGCCGATCTCCTTTGTCGGGATCGCGGTGCCGCATCTGGTAAGGATGGCTACAAAGACAGCAAGACCGATTATTTTAATACCGGGGTGCTTTCTGTGCGGCGCAGTCGTGACACTTTTCTGTGATGGAATCGCAAGGACTGTGTTTGCACCGACAGAGATCAGCATCAGTTCTGTCACAGCGCTGTTTTTAGTTCCGGTTGTAATTGCGGCAATGTTGAGAAAACAGGAGGGGAGGTAGCGCATATGCAGGAAATCCGTACAGAGCATCTGACCGTCGGCTATGAGAAAAAGCCGCTGATCGGGGATGTGAATCTTTCTGTCCGACCGGGAGAGATACTGACGTTGATCGGTCCGAATGGCTCTGGAAAATCCACAATTTTAAAAACGATCACCAAACAGCTAAAGAAACTGGACGGAACGGTGTTTTTGGGTGAAAACTCCATGGATGAGTTAAAAGACAGCCAGATTTCAAAACGACTGTCCATGGTAATGACGGAACGGCTTCGCACGGAACTGATGAGTGGCAGGGAAGTAGTGGCTTCCGGGCGTTATCCCTACACGGGGCGATTTGGTATCCTCTCAAAAGAAGACTGGGTAAAAGTGGATGAGGCGATCGCACTCGTCCATGCGAAAGAGGTGCAGGATCAGGATTTTATGAAGATCAGTGACGGACAGCGCCAGCGTCTGATGCTTGCGCGTGCGATCTGCCAGGATACGAAGATACTGATCTTAGACGAGCCGACTTCTTATCTGGATATGGGGTTTAAGATGGATATTCTTACAAATATCCGTATGCTTGCAAGAGATAAAAAGATGGCAGTCATCATGTCGCTGCATGAACTTGATCTTGCGCAGAAGGTTTCCGATACGATCGCCTGTGTCAGAGGTGACCGCATCGACCGTGTCGGCACGCCGGAAGAAATTTTTGCCGGGACTTATGTGCAGGAGTTGTACGGAGTATCAGACAGAAGTTTTGATCCGGTAACAGGGCAGATCTTTTTGTGTGCGGGATATGAAAATGCAGAAGGTTTCCGGGAGCATAGTGCCGATAGCTGCCAGAACAAAGATTTTTGCAGTGACGATAAGATTTTAAATCCGGTCAGCCCGCAGGTGTTTGTGATCGGAGGTGCAGGCAGCGGAATCCCGGTATACAACAGACTGTGGCGCGAAGCTGTTCCGTTTGCGGCAGGAATCCTGCAGGAAAATGATGTAGAGTACAATGCAGCAGTGGCTTTAGCATCGGAAGTCGTGTCGGAAAAGGCATTTTTCCCGATTGGAATGGAAAAAGTGCAGGCAGCAAAACAGCTGATCGATCATTGCAAGACCTGCATCTGCACAGTGAAAGAGTTTGGACCGTTCAATGAGGCAAACAGGGAGCTGGCAGAGTATGCAAGGGGGATGGGGAAAATACATAACATGTGAGAACATGAGCCAAAAATCAGCCAATAAGAAAGAACATCGCAAAAAAGTTTGAATTATGTGTAGTATGGAAATAATAGAATTATACTTCAAAGTAAAATGAAACTATTTGAAGTGACTTTGAAGTTGACTTTGAAGTATGATTGAAACAAAATATAAAGCATATTAAAACTGTGTATAAAACCGGGGTGATAAGCGATGTATTTGGAAGAGATTGTAGAAAACGTCGAGTTGGAAAGTGATAAATGTGAATGTAAGAGCAGGTTGAATCGGGAAGATGTTGTGGGATGGCTGAAAAGCATTGCCGGATTTTCAAATGCTTCCGGAGGAGATTTTTATATCGGAGTCGAAGATAAAACAAATAAGCTGATAGGTTTTAACAGAAAAGAAGCTGACAATGAACGGAATTATTTTAATAATCAAGTGAACGAACATCTGTCACCGAGACCACAGATGAAAGTATCTTTTGTGCGTTATGAGGCAAACGGAAATGAACGATTTATTATACATGTGTATATACCGGAATCAGTTGTAAAGCCGGTCATTTTAAAGTATAAAAATATTCCGTCCATTTTTATGAGACGGGACGGATTTACAAATGGTGCAACCTACGAAGAGATTATAGAAATGAGTGTTAAAAGCAGGAACACACAGTTTGATCTTCTTTTGTCGGATAAAAAATACGAAGCAGAAAATTATAAGACGCTTCAGGAATTTTATGCATTGCATAATAATGGAAAAGAATTATCGGAAAAAGCTTTAATGTCGATGGGGTTTTATAATGAAAATGGGCTGCTTGTCAATGGTGCAGTGCTTTTTGGAGATGACTATCAGGGAAAAAAAACAGAGGTTGTATGTTCTGTGTTCTCAGGGTTTAATAAGGGAAGTGAGCGGATTGTTACAGTCAACCGTTTCCATGGAAATATAATTGCAGATATTAATTACATGATAGAATTTGTGGAACAGAGAATGAATCATTCCATGATAAAACTGGATAATACAAGAAAAAATATAGATGCATATCCAAAACGTGCATTGTTTGAAGGTGTGATCAATGCGGTTGCACAACGTGATTACTTTTTAGACGGAACACAGATTCAGATGGATATGTTTAAGGACAGATTGGAAATTTCTTCCCCAGGAGGTTTTTACAGAGGTGAAAAAATTGGGAAAACGTATGATTTATCCGGAATCATTTCGAAAAGGAGAAATGAATTTATAACGTCTGTATTGGTAAACTGCAATGTTATGGAGGCAGCAGGGACAGGATTTGAGAAAATTATGGAAGAATATCAGAATGTCGATGAAACACATCGGCCATATATATATTCTTCATCAGATCATTTTACACTGGTGCTTCCGGATCTGACATATTCAGATGGAGTGGAAGACAGTGGTGTACCGAATATACTTTTTGCACCAGTACCAAATGGAACGGTCTATGATGAAAAGGTGTTATCATTTTGTTATTATCAGGCACACAAGGTTTCCGAGATTGTATCGTATCTGGGAGTAAGTGATTCTACTTATTTCAGAAAACAGGTGTTGGAAAATCTGGTAGAAAATCAGTATCTGGAAAAAAATAAAGTTTCAAGGGCATCTTATTTTAAGACTAATCCGGAAATGGTAAGAATTCAATAAAAGTGTAGATTATATGAACAGTATATGCAGGGATATCTTCAAAGCCATTCATGAAGGAAAATGGCTGAAAATTGAATATCTGAACAAAGAAGGCAAACATACAAACTACTGGATCGGAATCCGGGATTTAGATCCACGTAACCGGACACTGAAAGTAGAAGGACTTCATCTGAACAGGTGCACGATTGAAGAATACGATAAAATTTATATTGATGCTATCCTGTCTACCCAGGTTATAGAAGGTTCTTATTGTCCGGAAAACAAACAGCTGACCGAAGACATTGCACTGCATCCGGAGCGTTATCAGAACCTTTTTGCAAACACGGCTAATTTGAAAATACTAAGTTATCTGGAAATGTGCAGCAAACTGGATGCCACGCCGTATACCACAGATTATGAGCTGGTGCATTATATAGATGGCGACCGGGTGCGTGATGGAGAGTACCAGTTGTCGGAGGAGCAGTTTAAGGAAATTGTGACGAATTTTCAGTGGAGGATGAGCCGGGAGGATAAACAGGGAAAGACACTCCATATAAAGAAGCTGGCGCTTAATATTTTAAGTATCCATACGAAAAAGGGTTTGTATGTACTTGCATACCGGAATCTGAATCTTGATGTGAGAAATAAAGCGTTTAAACCGGATGAGGATATCACGGTCTGCACGCAGTTTACCATAGGAGGAACACAGGAAAGTATCCGGAGATATTTAGATGCGGATGAATATGAACTGCTGTCCGATTTTGAAACAAATCTTGAAAAAATAAAAGATGCTATCGCAGAAAAAAGCAGATCAAAATCGGTTGTGGATGATATGCCCTATGTCATTGGACTTGGTATGGACTGTGTACTGAACCTGCATGAGGAATATAAGGCAATCCTTGATATGTACGAAAAAGAACAGATTACTTTTCCAATCCGTGCTTTTTTCGGAGATTTTTTAGAGCGGCCGCGAAGAACGAAAGCGTATCCGATCGCTCTGTTAAATCGCAATATCAATCTTGACCAGCTTCTTGCCATCAATAATGCCATGAAATATCCGCTTGCCTATATTCAGGGACCGCCGGGAACCGGCAAGACAAATACAATCTTAAATACGATTGTAACGGCGTTTTTTAATAATATGACGGTGTTGTTTGCATCCTACAATAATGTTCCCATAGACAACGTATTTGAAAAATTAAGTTCCCTGACCTATAAAGGAAAACGAATCGCATTTCCAGTATTACGCCTTGGAAACCAGGATAAGGTAAAAGAATGCATCCGCTATATTAATCAGCTTCGGAGAGAAGTGCAGGGAATTAAAGTGTTTTCGTCTACGTTAGACCGGCGGAAGGGTGACAGGATCGACCGTGCAAAACAGCTTTCCGGCAGATTAAAGGAGTATGAGGAAATCTTAGATCTGACAGAACGCAAAGAGACGCTGACACAGGTAATGGAATATCAGGAGCGGATGAAAAATGTCGCAACACTCTTTCATTTTCATGCAGATCTTCAGGGACGCCAGCTTCGGAATCTGGATGAAAAAATCAAAAAGATCGGTGAGATATCCGAGCAGGATGCGATGGTGCTCCTAGACCGTAATGAGGAAGAGTTTTATCAGTATCTATTTTATATGTCAGCAAAATACATCAAGGAGCTGGAAAGTAACAGATTTGGGGATCTGCGGGAAATTCTGGATGATGATGACGATCCGAATGAGCAGGCGGTGGCATTTAACAAGTATCTGCAGAAATCAGAGAACGTGAAAAAATTGCAGAAGGTATTTCCGATCATGATAACGACCTGCATTTCCGCCCATAAATTAGGGGAACCGGAACCCCTGTTTGACATGACGATCATGGATGAGGCAAGCCAGTGCAATGTAGCAATTTCGTTAGTGCCCATTATCCGTGGCGAAAAACTGATGCTGGTGGGAGATCCACAGCAGTTAAAGCCTGTGATCTTATTAGATGAGCTTACTAACCGCAGGCTGCGCAGAAAATACCATGTCGCAGATGAATATGATTACCGCGAAAATTCTATTTATAAGACTTATCTTGCCTGTGATGCGGTCAGTGATGAGATTTTGCTGCGCAATCATTACAGTTGTAATGAAAAAATTATCGACTTTAACAATAAAAAATATTATAACTCAAAGCTGCAGGTGCATTCTGACAGCAGGGAAAAGCAGCCGCTTGTCTATGTAAATGTGGCTGGAGGTCAAAGTGACATCAAAAATACCTCACCCGCAGAAGTGGAAGAGATTATGCATTATGCAGCGGAAAATCAGGATAAAAGCATTGCTGTCATTACACCGTTTGTAAATCAGAGGATGTTGATTGAGCAGGGGATCAGAGAAAATGGATTTGAACATGTTGTGTGTGGGACGGTACATGCGTTTCAGGGAGATGAGAAGGACGTGGTGCTGTTTTCTACAGCACTCAGTGACCGGACCGGGAAAGGCACTTATGACTGGCTTAAAAATAATAAAGAGCTGATCAATGTCGCAACTTCGCGGGCGAAAGACAAGCTGATCCTTTTAGCAGACGAAAAGGAATTAGAACGTCTTCATCAGGGAAATGAGGATGATGACCTATACGAGCTGGTGCAGTATGTGAAAACGAACGGTGAATCAAAGATCACGGAAAAACATGTCAGTTCGAGGGCACTTGGAATACAGCCGTTTTCCACAGAGACAGAAACTGCATTTTTAAAGAATCTGACACATGCGCTGGAAAATATCTGGCTCACCAGAAACAGATACACGATTCACAAAGAGGTCGCCATATCACAGGTGTTTAAGGAAAATGTCACTTACGATAACCTGTTTTATATGGGAAGATTTGATTTTGTTGTCTACGAAAAAAGAGGAAAACAGGAGATGCCTGTTTTTGCGATCGAACTTGACGGCAAGGAGCATTTTGAGGATGAGGTGGTGCGGGAGAGGGACAGACAGAAAAATGAAATCTGCAAAGCACACCATATGCAGATCATCCGCGTGGAAAATTCCTATGCGAGACGTTATCACTATATCAAAGAGATATTAAACGAATATTTTGCGAAGGCGAGATAAAAGTTTCCAAACATCCGGAAAAAAGTGGTATGATGTCTTTAGAAATCATCCAGCACAAAGGAGAAAATGAAACAATATGGAGAAAAAGAGCCGGGAATTGTTAGCACCGCATGTAGAAGAAGAATTGATGGACTATATTTTACATACGCCGGTAAAAATAGGTGAGAAGCTGCCAAATGAATTTGAGCTGGCAGAACTGTTTGGTGTTGGGCGGAGTACGGTACGTGAAACTGTAAAAAGCCTGGTTTCCAAAGGAGTGCTTGAAGTCCGCCGGGGGTCCGGAACCTATGTGATCGGGACAAACCGATTAGAGGATGATCCGCTTGGGCTTTCAAAGTTTACGGATAAATTTGAACTGGCGCTTGACCTTTGCAATGTGCGTCTGATGTTAGAGCCGGAGATTGCAATGTTAGCAAGCGAAAATGCCACGGACAAGGAAAAAGCAGAGTTAAAACGTCTGTGTGATGAGGTGGAAACACTTTATCTTGCAGGAGAGAACCACCTTCAGAAGGATGTGGAATTTCATACCTGCATTGCGCGCTGCAGCAAAAATAAAGTGATCGAAAAACTTGTGCCGATCATCCAGTCTGCAGTCATTACATTCGTGAATCTGACACACCGCCAGTTAAAAGAGGAGACGATCGATACGCACCGTGCGATCACGGATGCAATTTTAAGGGGGGACAGTGCAGGGGCAAAGTATGCTATGATCATGCACCTTAATTATAATCGTCAGATGATTTTGAAAAAACAGGAAGAGGCGTTGAAAAAAGAGAATTAGATGCAAAGACGTCCTATGATCATCCGCCAGGTGCTGATAATATAAGGCAATATCGGAAAAATACACAAAAAACAAGGCTGTTTTTAAGAGAAAAGCCTTGTTTTTTTGTCTAAAAAAGAGGTTTTAAAGAACTAGACATCAGATGTATTGACAAAAAATGCCTTGTAAAATAGAATAAACACAACAAAACATCAGACGTCATACGAAAGTTGATAAGGAGGTATATCATGGGTAACGTCGCAGAATTAGATACCACAAGACTGGTTATCGCAGCAATTATCGGACTGGCATTGTTGTTAGTTCTGATTATCAAATTTAAGGTTCATGCCATGCTTTCCATTTTAATCGGTGCGATTGCAATCGGACTGATCGCAGGAATGCCATTTGAAGAGATCGTAACAGCGGTCGATGATGGTATAGGAAACACGCTAAAAGGAATCGCTCTTTTGGTAGGACTAGGTTCCATGTTTGGTGCGATATTGGAAGCATCGGGTGGAGCACAGACGCTGGCAGTTACAATGGTAAAGAAATTTGGAGATGAGAAGGCTGCATGGGCGCTTGGAATCACCGGTCTTGTTATTTCCATCCCGGTATTTTTTGATGCAGGACTTATCATTTTAATTCCGCTGGCATTTTCTCTTGCCAAAAGAACAAAGAAATCATCCCTGTTTTATGCAATCCCACTTTTAGCAGGACTTGCCGTGGGACATGCATTCATTCCGCCGACACCGGGACCGGTTTTAGTTGCTACCATGTTAAACGTGGAACTTGGCTGGGTTATTTTAGTCGGTGTATGCTGTGGATTTTTTGCGATGATCGTTGCAGGTCCGGTCTGGGGAGCAATCTGTGGGAAGAAATTTTATGTTCCGGTTCCGGAGCAGATCGCAAATCAGGAAGATATTGATGAATCCAAACTTCCGAGTTTTGCATCCGTTGTTACCATTATCATGATTCCTCTGGTACTTATCATATTAAAATCCGTTGCAGGAGTGGTACCGGCATTAGCAGGTGTACAGCCGCTGTTTAACTTTTTAGGACAGCCGTTTGCAGCACTCCTGATCGCAACCTTAGCAGCAATGTTTATCCTTGGAACCAGACATGGTTATTCTATGGCAGAATTAGAGAAGATCCTCACAAAATCATTAGAGCCGACAGGACTGATCCTTCTTGTGACAGCATGCGGCGGTGTGCTTCGTTACATCTTACAGTATTCCGGTTTAGGTGAGATCATTGGTAATGCAGTCGCATCCGTAAATCTGCCGATCGTTGTTGTAGCATTTTTAGTTGCAGCACTTGTCAGAATCTGTGTAGGTTCTGCAACCGTGGCAATGACCATGGCAGCAGGAATCGTGGCAGCAATGCCAGAGATTGCATCTTTATCACCGATGTATCTTGCATGTGTGGTTGCAGCCGTTGCCGGTGGTGCGACAGTCTGCTCACACTTTAATGATTCCGGATTCTGGCTGGTAAGATCATTGATCGGACTTGATGAGAAAACTACTTTAAAAACATGGACAATCATGGAGACATTAGTTGGTGGAACCGGATTTATCGTAGCACTTATTATTTCTTTCTTTGTATAGAAGAAATGTGAAAAATAAACTTAAGATGCGCGAATGTAGCGCAGGAAATAGGGTTAGTGTGAAAAATACATTTTTCACATGTAGAATTTGTGCTTATGCACAAACCTGAGATGCGATGGACGGCAGCGCAGGAATGGAGATTAATATGGAATTAAGAAGTCAGAAAGTAAGAGAACTTGCACCGGAGATGGACCCGCTCCGCATGGGTATGGGATGGAAAGCGGAGGAGCTTTCCAAACCGCAGATCATCATAGAGAGCACTTATGGAAACAGCCATCCGGGTTCAAGTCATTTAAATATTTTTGTGGAAGAAGCAGTAAAAGGTGTTGACGAAAACGGCGGAAAAGCAGCGCGTTATTATGCGACAGATATGTGTGATGGCATGTCACAGGGACATGATGGAATCAATTATTCCTTAGCACACCGAGATGCGATTACCAACCTTGTGGAAGCACAGGCGAACGCAACAACTTTTGACGGCGGAGTGTTTATCGCAAGCTGTGATAAAGCAATGCCGGCGATGCTTATGAGTATCGGTCGTTTAAAAGAAATGAGTGCGATCGTTGTGACCGGCGGAGTTATGGAAGCAACCGTTGTAAAACCGGAATATGTAGAAAATGATCCGGGCTGCAAGATCAATGAGCTTTTAACTTTAGAGCAGATCGGAAAATTCAGCGCACAGTATGAGCGTGGTGAGATTCCGGAAGAACAGCTTCGTTATTACAAGCACAATGCATGTCCGAGCTGTGGCGCATGTTCCTTTATGGGAACTGCTTCAACGATGCAGGTTATGGCAGAGGCACTCGGACTGATGCTTCCGGGAACAGCGCTGATGCCGGCGACTGCACCGGAGTTAAAGCAGGCTGCTTATGATGCGGGAAAACAGTTGATGAAATTAGTCGAGATGGGCATTGCTGCAAAAGATATCGTTACGATGGAAAGCCTTGAGAATGCGATCATGGTACATGCAGCGATTTCAGGTTCTACCAATGCGGTTATGCACATTCCGGCAATCGCTCACGAATTTGGTTTTGAGATTGATGCAGATACATTTGACAGAATGCACCGCGGTGCGCATTATCTGTTGAACATCCGCCCGGCAGGAGACTGGCCGGCACAGTATTTCTACTATGCAGGCGGTGTGCCGAGAGTCATGGAAGAAATCAAGAGCATGCTCCACCTTGATGTGATGACAGTTACCGGAAAAACACTCGGTGAGAATTTAGAAGAGTTAAAAAAGAACGGTTTCTACGAGCACTGTGATGCGATCTTAAAAGAGAAATCCGCACTGATCGGAAAAGAGATCAAACGTACCGATATCATCGCTGATTTTGACCATGCGATCGGTACAGAGGGAAGTATTGCGATTCTGCGTGGCAACCTTGCACCGGAGGGAGCAGTCATCAAACACACTGCCTGTCCGAAAGAAATGTTCCATGCAAGATTAAATGCAAAACCTTATGACAGTGAGGAAGAAGCGATCGATGCAATCTTAAAGGGTAAAGTAGTTCCGGGGGATGCTGTATTTATCCGTTACGAGGGACCGAGAGGCAGCGGTATGCCGGAGATGTTTTATACCGGTGAGGCGATTTGCTCTGATCCGAAACTTGCAGCAAGTGTTGCCCTGATCACAGACGGACGTTTTTCCGGCGCATCCAGAGGACCGGTCGTAGGACATGTATCTCCGGAGGCAGCAGCCGGCGGCCCGATCGCATTTGTGGAAGAGGGAGATCTCATTGAACTTGATGTTGCAAACCGCCGTCTTGCGATCGTAGGTGTGAAAGGTGAGGAAAAGACGGAGGAAGAAATAGCACAGATTTTAGAGGAGCGGAAAAAGAACTGGAAAGGATTTACCAGCAAATATAAACGTGGTCTGTTAAAACTGTATGCACAGCACGCGACCAGTGCGATGAAGGGTGCTTATATGGACTAAAAAGTATAACTTTTACAGAGCGGTATTGTACTTGTACGATATCCGCTCTGTTTTTCTATTTATATATCAACTAATGGTTGATGCACAAAAAGAAATAACAACTAGTACATGCTTGAAATAACAACTATTAGTTTTATAATGAAATTAGAAAAACGAAATGGGGGATGCGAAATGTTTGATATCATGACAATGGCGGAGAACATTAAAACATACCGGAACAAAAGGGGAATGAACCAGTATGAATTTGCAGAAAAATTAGGAATCAGCCCGCAGGCAGTATCGAAGTGGGAGTGCGGGCAGTCCTGTCCGAGTATCGAGAATCTCTGTGTAATTTCAGAGATTTTAGATGTATCCATTGATACACTGATCGGAGAGAGCAGTGAAGGCGAAAAGATGATGATCGGAATTGACGGGGGAGGAACAAAAACCGAGTTTGTCTTATTTTCTGAGAGTGGACGGATCTTAAACCGGATCGTATTAGACGGCTGCAATCCGAATACGGTAGGAATGGAGGAGGCAATGAACATCCTGCAGCTTGGCATTGATACGCTCATGAAGATCAAGGGGAAGATCAGCGGAATCTTTGTGGGTGCTGCAGGATTAGATTCCGGAAACAATACATCAAAGATCAAAAAGATGTTAAAAGAAAAATATCCGAAAGTAAAAATCCAGTGCGAAAATGACATCTATAACGTCATTGCCTGTGGAAAAAATCTTGACCGGTGTGTGGCTGCGATCAGCGGAACCGGAATGATCATTTACGCAAACCAGAATGGAAATTTAAAGCATTTTGGCGGGCGCGGATATCTGCTTGATAAAGGCGGCAGCGGCTACCACATCGGACGGGATGCGATCTGTGCAGCGCAGGATGCAAGGGACGGGATCGGAGAACATACGATACTGACGGATCTTGTTGAGGAAAAATTAGGGAATACGGTATGGGAGAGCATCCAGGACATCTACAGTAAAAACCAGTCCTATATTGCTTCGTTTACGCCGTGCGTATTTCTGGCATATGAAAATGGGGATAAAATCGCAGAGCAGATTTTAAAGAACAATGCAGCATGTTTAGCGGAACTTATCAATTTTGCCGTGGATCATTATGATATCGGAAAATATGTGGTTGCATCCGGCGGAATTTTAAAACAGAAACCGGCATTCCGGGAAATGTTAAAAGAGATGCTGCATCCGGATATTGAATTAGACGTTCCGGACTATCCGCCGGTATATGGCGCATGTATCATGTGCTGCCTGTTATGTGGGGTTGATACAAAGCCGGTAAAAGAACGTTTTATGATGTCATATGATTCATACCAGTAGGGAGAGGGAGGAAAATAACATGAGAATTATTAAAGTGAAAAACTATGATGAGGTTTCTGTAAAGACAGCAAATTTGATTTTAGGACAGGTAAATTTAAAACCGGATGCGGTTTTGGGACTTGCTACCGGCGGTTCACCTGTGGGGGCATATAAAAAGATCGTGGAAGCATATAACAACGGTGAGGTGGATTTTTCTGAAGTTACGACGATCAATCTGGATGAATACAGAGGAATCAAAAGAAACCACGAACAGAGCTACTGGAGTTTTATGCAGGAAAATCTGTTTAAACATGTAAATGTAAGGGAAGACCACATTTTCATTCCAAACGGAGAAAATCTTAACAGTGAGGAAGTCTGCAGGGAATATGACAAGATCATCGAAACTGCCGGTGGTATTGATATGCAGCTTCTTGGAATTGGACTGGACGGACATATCGGTTTTAACGAACCGGCGGATCATTTTGAAAAAAATACACACTGTGTGGAACTGACGGAGAGCACGATCGAGGCAAACAAGAGATTTTTTGAGAGTAAGGATGAAGTTCCGCGTCAGGCATATACCATGGGCATCCTGCCGATCGTACAGGCAAAGAAAGTCATCATGATCGCAAATGGAAAAAATAAGGCGGATATCATCAAAAAAGCATTTACCGGACCGGTCACACCGGAAGTCCCGGCATCCATTCTGCAGATGCATCCGGATTTCACACTGATCGCAGATGAGGATGCACTTTCAGAGATTTAGAAAGGGGTAAAAATTAACATGATCATCAAAAATGCATTGGTTTATACGGCAGATCACAAGTTTGAAAAAAAAGATGTCAGGATCGAAGATGAACGGATCGCAGAGATCGCAGAGAACGGTCAGCTCACTGCCACAGATGAGGATGTGATCGACGGGGAAGGCATGTATGCGATACCGGGACTTGTGGACATTCATTTTCATGGGGCGGTAGGCTATGATTTCTGTCAGGCATCGAAAGAAGAACTGTTAAAAATAGCAGAGTATGAGGCAAAAAATGGTGTTCTTGCCATCTGCCCGGCAACGATGTCCTATAATGAAGAAATTTTAGGACATGTCATGGACAAGGCGGCAGATTACAAAGAAGATACCGGAGCAGATTTGGTCGGCATCAATATGGAAGGACCGTTTATCAATTTAAAAAAAGCCGGGGCGCAGAATCCGGAATATATTATGCCGGCAGATAAAGAAATGTTTCTGCGTCTGCAGGAGAGAAGCGGCGGGCTGATCAAACTGGTAGATATCGCACCGGAAGAAAAAGGTGCGATGGAATTTATAGAACAGTGCCATGACCAGATAAAAATCTCTATCGCACATACCTGCAGTGATTACGATACGGCGCGCGAGGCATTAGAAAAAGGCGTGGGCCATATGACACACCTCTATAATGCCATGCCAGGGATCAATCACAGAGAGCCGGGACCGATCATAGCGGCGCTTGAGGCAGGAGCCGAGGTGGAACTGATCGCGGACGGTATTCATATTCATCCGGCGATGGTGAGAACGACATTCCGCATTTTCGGGGCAGATAAAGTTATTCTGATCTCAGACAGTATGGAAGCTACGGGACTTTTGGACGGGGACTACCAGCTTGGCGGGCAGGGCGTGACCGTAAAAGGCAGAAAAGCCGTCCTGACAAAAGATCCGGGTGTTATCGCAGGCAGCGTCACAAACCTGTTTGACTGCATGAAAAACTGCGTACAGAATATGGAAATTCCGCTTGAGGATGCCGTTTTGGCTGCAACTGAAAATCCGGCAAAATCCATCGGTGTGGAAAAAGATTACGGTAAAATTGCAGTTGGAAACTATGGAAATCTGCTATTATTGGATAAAGATCTGCAGATCAGAAATATCATTCAAAAAGGGAGAATAATGTCAGTCTGAAACTTACAGATATGGTCGTAAATGCATAATTTTTAATTTTTTTTAGTAATTTTTCGTGATGTTAAGGGAGAGGCTTGAACTTGCGGATATTTAATAGTATAATCACTTAAGCTAAAAAAATTTTAAGTACCTAAAATATATTTAACGGTGGAAAATGCGCGGATCGCATGAGCCGGGTATTTTTTCCGGAACACAAGGAGGACATTATGATTACCTGGAACAACTTAGATACCCTTGATTCTTATAAGGAACTTTCACAGGCTTCCCGTGTAAACCTTGCAGAAGTAATGTCAGGTGAAAACGGTGCAGATCGTGTAAAAAATTACAGCATTCCTATGGCTGAGGGATTTTCTTACAATTATGCAGCAAAAGCGGTTGATGGCGATGTGCTTGATGCACTTGTAAAACTTGCAAAAGAGGCACAGCTCGCAGAGAAGTTTAAGGCTCTCTACAATGGTGAAGTTGTAAATACCGGTGAAAAACGTCTGGTACTTCATCATATGACACGTGGACAGCTTGGCGATGCAGTAAACGCTGACGGCGTGGACAAACGTGCTTTTTATGTAGAGCAGCAGAACAGAATTGCTGATTTTGCAAATAAAGTACATGCAGGTGAGATCACAAACGCAGCAGGTGAGAAGTTTACAACAGTTGTTCAGATCGGTATCGGCGGTAGCGATTTAGGTCCTCGTGCAATGTATCTTGCATTAGAGAACTGGGCAAAGAAAAATAATACTTTCAAAATGGAAGCAAAATTTATCAGCAACGTTGATCCGGATGATGCAGCAGCAGTTTTGAATTCCATTGATGTGGCTCATTCTATTTTTGTACTGGTTTCAAAATCAGGTACTACACTTGAGACACTGACCAATGAGTCTTTTGTAAAAGATGCATTAAAGAAAGCCGGATTAGATGCTTCAAAACATATGATCGCAGTTACCAGTGAGACATCTCCGCTTGCAAAGAGCGATGATTATCTGGCTGCTTTCTTTATGGATGATTATATTGGAGGACGTTTCTCTTCCACTTCCGCAGTTGGTGGTGCTGTTTTATCCCTGGCATTCGGACCGGAAGTATTTGCACAGTTCTTAGAGGGTGCAGCAGCAGAGGATAAACTTTCCGCAAATGAAGATGTATTAAAGAACCCTGAGATGCTTGATGCACTGATCGGTGTATATGAGCGCAACGTATTAGGTTATCCTTGCACTGCAGTACTGCCATATTCCCAGGCATTAAATCGTTTCCCTGCACATTTACAGCAGCTTGACATGGAGTCAAACGGTAAATCCGTAAACCGTTTCGGTGAGCCTGTAAACTATCCGACAGGTCCGGTAATCTTTGGTGAGCCGGGAACAAACGGACAGCATTCTTTCTATCAGTTATTACATCAGGGAACAGATATTGTTCCGTTACAGTTTGTTGGATTTAAAAATAACCAGATCGGAACAGATGTTGTGATCCAGGACAGCACAAGCCAGCAGAAACTGTGTGCAAACGTTGCAGCACAGATCGTTGCATTTGCATGTGGTAAATCTGATGAAAACCGCAACAAGAACTTCGAGGGTGGCCGTCCATCGAGCATCATCATTGGTGATCAGGTAAATCCGGCTTCTCTCGGTGCGTTATTAGCACACTTCGAGAACAAGATCATGTTCCAGGGATTCTTATGGAATGTAAACAGTTTCGACCAGGAAGGTGTACAGCTTGGTAAAGTCCTCGCAAAACGTGTTCTTGCACATGAGACAGACGGTGCACTGAAAGTATTCAGTGATCTGCTGAATATCTAAAATGAAAATGATAAAATAGAAAATGCTCTCTTCTAAGCAGTCGGTTAGGAGAGAGCATTTTTTTATAATAATTTTGCAGCGATGGCCGTGCTCGTTTTACTGCGTGAAATTTTTGCAAGTTCGCGGTTGTCAAGCAGGTACCGCATGATTAGCGATTCTGCGACAAATAATTCCGCAACCTTGACAGGGATGCTGCCACCGTCTAGAGGTGTTTCTAATGCCCCGCATACAAGTACAACATCTGCGAGTGCAGTTCCGGGGGCATCCGGATAATGTGTCAGTAAAATGATTTTGGCATCGGCTTTTTTTGCGACAGACAGAGTATCCATCATGTCATGTGTAGAGCCGGAGTAGGAAACGAACAAGATGACATCGCCTGGTCCCATAAGACTTGCCGAGATAAGCTGTGTATGGCTGTCGCCACAGGTACGGAACTTATTTGATATGGTGGCAAAACGGACCCAGATATCATTTGCGAGGATCATGCTTCCACCCTGACCGAAACAATAAACGGAGGTTGCACGCTGCAAAAGAAGGGCTGCTTCGTCAATTGCATGAAAATCAAGAACATTTACGGTACTGTTTATGGCAGTCTGAAACGATGCGTACACTGCATCGCAGATGGAAGAAGTACTCATTGAAACATCCAGTTCATAAGATGAAAAAGAAGCCGGTGCGGCATTTGCCTGTGCAAGTGCGATCTTCATTTCATTATAACCTTCAAATCCAAGTTGCTTGCAAAAACGATAAATAGTGGCTTCTGCCATATTACACTCTTTTGCAAGGGAGGAGATTGACAGGAACTGCGCTTCCTCAGCGTGCTTTGTCAGGTAATTAGCAATGATCATACCTGATTTTGTGAGTGAATCCTGCTTTTCTGAAAGCAGATCCCAAAAATTCTTATTGATCATAATTTTATCCCCTATTAATGAAATAAATTTTCATTCAAAAGTATACGCCAAAATGAAATACTCTGCAATAGTTGAAAAAAAGAAAAAAATTTCATAATGAAAAATAAATTAAATTATAAAAGATCAATGATAAAATTTTGATATGTGCAAATAGAACGAAAAAAATGTAAAATAAAATATTGATATGTGAAAAACGAACAAATTGATTGATGTAAATTGGTGCAAATAGCATATAGACAAAATGAAAAATATTTTCTAAAATGAAATCATATTGAAAGAACAATTTAAAAAGAAAAGGAGAAGGTCTTATGAAGAAAAAAGTTTTAGCTACGTTATTGGTGGGGACAATGGCAGCAGGCTTACTGGCAGGATGCAGTACGACAGTAGAGCAGACAGGAGGCGGACAGACATCTGCTTCTGAGAAGACAGAAAAAGCAGACAGTGCGGAGAAAACAGAGGATACACAAGCTGCAGAGACCGGGGAGACAGGTGGATCAGATGTGTCAGCAGACATTACATTATGGACATATCCGATTGGAAACTGGGGAGATGCGGAGACCGTTAATTCTTTAATTGAGAATTTTAACAAAGAGTATCCGCAGATCAGTGTAACGGTGGAGTACCTGGATTATACCAATGGTGATGATCAGGTCAACACAGCGATTGAGGGTGGACAGGCACCGGATCTTATCATGGAAGGACCGGAGCGTCTGGTTGCGAACTGGGGAGAAAAAGGACTGATGGCTGATCTGTCGGATATTATGGATGATACAGACAAGACGGAGATTTATGATTCTGTTTTATCAGCCTGTATAAACAAAGAGGGGGCAATGTATGAATATCCACTTTGCATGACTGCACATTGTATGGCGATAAACAAGACTGTATTTGAAGCGGCAGGTGCGATGCAGTATGTGGATGAAGAAAACCATACATGGACAACAGATGATTTCCTGAAAGCAATGGATGCAGTTTATGATTATACAGGAACAACTGTCGGAGCAGTTTACTGCAGTGGACAGGGTGGTGACCAGGGGACAAGAGCACTGATCAATAACCTTTATGGTGGTACATTTACAGATGCTGACCATACTAAATATACAGCAGATTCTGAGGAAAATGTAAAAGCTATCCAGGCGCTTGTTGATTCAAAGGCAATTGGATTTGATGCATCCATCGCCGGCGGTGATGAGATCAATCTTTTCCGTCAGGGTGTTTTAAATGTAGCATTTTGCTGGAATATCGCACAACAGTTAAATGCGGATAACAATGAAGCCGGACTTACCAATGATGGTGACGAGATTCTCTTTATGGCATTCCCGGCAGAAGATGCGAAAGCTACAAAACTTTGTGGTGGTATCTGGGGATTTGGAGTATTTGACAATGGTAATGCAGACAAGATCGCAGCATCTAAACTGTTTATTCAGTATATGGCAGACAGTGCTGATGGAACACCGGGAGCAGTCGTTTCTTCCACATACTTCCCGGTACGTGACACAGTAGAAGGAACAGATCTTACAGTAATTTACGGTGATGTTCAGACTATGACAGATTATAGCGTGTTAATGCAGTATCTTGGTGATTACTATCAGGTAACTCCAGGCTGGGCAGAGGCACGTACAGCATGGTGGAACATGCTTCAGCAGGTTGGCAGCGGTACAGATGTCAGAACGGCAGTCGATGAATTTGTTGCAACAGCAAATGCGGCAGCAGCACAGTAAAACAGAAAAAGAAACTGACAATGATCCCCTCCCCGCTGGAATTACGGAGGAGGGGACTTTTTACAGAAAAAGTTGTGGAAAGGATGGTGTTTTTGTGAAATCAGCAGTAAAACCATCAAAGCGTAGCCGTGTACTGGTAAGAAAAGAAACAACTGCGGCATATCTCTTTTTGCTTCCCAGCCTGATTTTCTTTCTGGGATTTGTAATTTATCCGATCGTTTTGTGTGTCTGGACAAGTTTTTTTGATTCCACCATGAATTCTGCGGATGTGTTTGTGGGACTTGCGAATTATAAAGAACTGTTTCAGGATAAAGTGTTCCTTGGGGCATTAAAAAATACGTTTATTATTGTAGTGGTTTCCGTTCCGATCACATGTGTTTTTTCCTTATGGGTATCTTCCGTCATCGTAGACTTAAAAGGATGGGCAACTTCACTGTTTCGAATCGTATTTTATCTTCCGGTTGTAACAGGTTCTGTAGCAGTTACGGTTGTATGGAAATGGATGTTCAATAATTACTATGGAATCTTTAATTACCTTGGTACGCAGGCGGGATTGATCGATCAGAATATCAACTGGCTGGGGGATGAAAAATATGCCCTTGCATGTATCATTCTGATCCTGCTTACAACTTCCGTTGGACAGCCGATCGTGTTATATGTATCAGCACTTGGCAATGTGGATTCTTCACTGGTGGAAGCTGCGAATGTAGATGGGGCAACAAGACTGCAGGCATTCTGGAAGATCAAGTGGCCGCAGATCATGCCGACTACCTTATATATTTTGGTTATTACAACAATCAACAGTTTTCAGTGCTTTGCATTGATACAGTTACTGACATCTGGTGGACCAAACCATAGTACAGATACGATTATGTATTACATTTATTATTCAGCATTTAAACTGTATCGTTATGGATACGGTGATGCAATGGGCGTTGTCCTTGCAATCATGATTGCAATTCTCTCTGCAATCCAGTTTAAGCTTGGAAATAAGAATGATTAGGAGGATACGGATATGGAAAACAAAAAAAGCACAAAACATCCTTCTGTATATAAGATCATTAGTGTTGTTGTGATTGTGATATTGGCTGTTTTATTTACGTTTCCGTTATATTGGATTATTACCGGATCATTTAAGACTAATGCGGCAATCAACTCTACCACACCGATCTGGTGGCCAAAAGAGTGGACGCTGGCAAATTATCAGAAACTTTTCAGTCGTCAGACAGCACCTTTATTCCAGTTTAATATCCCGTTTAGCAGCCTGATCACGGGAAGCAGGGACTTGAAGCTGACTGTAAGCGGACCAAGTGTACCGGCAGCTATCCGCTGGATGATCAACACCGTATTTATGGCGGTGATGTCTATGATTCTTACCTGCATTACGGCTTCAATGGCAGGGTACGCGCTTGCAAAGAAGAGGTTTGTTGGCCGTCAGTTCCTGTTTACAATGATCGTATGTGCAATGGCATTGCCAAAACAGGTTATCCTGGTTCCATTACTTCGCGAAATGTCAAATTTGAATCTGTATAATACAATATGGGCAGTTATATTTCCAATTGTAGGATGGCCATTTGGTGTATTTTTGATGAAACAGTTTTCAGAGGGAGTTCCGACGGAAATGCTTGAAGCGGCGCAGATCGACGGAGCGAGTGAGGCAAAAACATTTTTAAGAGTTGTTGTCCCGATGATCAAACCGGGAATTGGAGCACTTGCGATCTTTACATTTATTAATAGCTGGAATGACTACTTCATGCAGTTGATCATGCTGTCAAGTACAGGCAATCTGACGATATCCCTTGGTATTGCAAAGTTACAGGCAGAAAATGCTACAGATTTTGGTCTGATCATGGCAGGTGCAGCACTTGCAGCAGTGCCGATCATCATTGTATTCCTGTTATTCCAGAAGTACTTTACAAAAGGAATTACCATGGGTGCAGTAAAAGGTTAAAAAGTTGTAAAAAACATGGAAAGAATGGAGAAATAAAATGAAAGACATTACAAAATATCAGGGTGTCATCCCGGCATTTTATGCCTGCTATGACAAAAACGGAGAGATTTCAACGGAAGGTGTTAAGGCATTGACATGCCATCTGATTTCAAAAGGTGTCAAAGGGGTGTACGTCGGAGGATCTTCGGGGGAATGTATTTACCAGAATGTAGACGAACGCAAAAAAGTGCTTGAGGCAGTCATGGAAGAAGCAAAGGGAAAACTTACCGTGATTGCACATGTGGGCTGTAATAATACGGCAGATAGTATGGAACTTGCATCGCACGCACAGCGCGTTGGGGCAGATGCGATCGCATCAATCCCGCCGATTTACTTTCATTTGCCAGAGTATGCGATCGCGGAATACTGGAATGCCATGAGTGCTGCGGCACCGGAGCTTGATTTTGTGATCTATAACATTCCACAGCTTGCCGGAACTGCATTATCCATGAGCCTGTTAAAGGAAATGTTAAAAAATCCAAATGTAATCGCGGTAAAGAACTCCTCCATGCCAACACAGGATATCCAGTTGTTTAAGGCAGAGGGTGTGAAAGAGCGTGGCGAAAACGGATTTGTGGTATTCAACGGACCGGATGAGCAGTTTGTGGCAGGACGTGCGATCGGTGCAGATGGAGGTATCGGCGGCACCTATGCGGTGATGCCGGAACTGTTTGTAAAGATGGATGAACTGATCCGTGCGGACAAGTTTGCAGAGGCAATGAAGATCCAGTATAAGGCAGATGCGATTATTTATAAAATGTGTGAAGCAAAAGGTAACCTCTACGCAGTACAGAAGGAAATTCTACGCAGAATGTATGGACTGGAGCTGGGCAGTGTCAGACGTCCGCTTCCATCACTTGTACCGGAAGATGAGGCGGTTGTCACAGAGGCACAGAAGATGATCGAGGCAGCGGTCGCAGAACTGTAAACATACTGGCGGGGAGTGGAAGAAATATGATCACAGATGCATTACAGAATTTAGATCGATACAGAGGATTACATAAAAATTTTGATACGGCAATTGATTTTTTAAAAAGTACAGATCTGGAAAAACTTCCAGATGGCAGGACAGTTGTGGATGGAGACCATGTTTTTGTGAATGTTATGGAGGCAGATCTGAGAAATGCAGATGGTGCCGGGTTTGAATATCACAAAAAATATGCGGATCTTCAGATCAATATCAGTGGAAGTGAGTACTGGGAATGTGCCCTGACGGGAGTGCCGCAAAGCGATTTTGATACAGAAACAGACTTCGGACTTGTGGATGGAACAGCATTTTCTGCCGGAACACTGGGAGATGGAAGGTTTGCCTTGTTTTTGCCGGAAGAGTTTCACAAACCAAGTTGTATCAATGGGACATGTACCCATGTAAGAAAAGCAGTTGTAAAGATAGAAATGTAACAGATATTGGGAATCCTGAGGCATAAAGTCTTGGGATTTCTCAGATTATGACAAAAACGCAGATGGAAGTTTTTGGCGGGAATGGAGGATACTATGGAGAAACAGGCATTGTTGGAACAGATTAAGGGGGGGCTGATCGTTTCGTGTCAGGCATTGGAACATGAGCCTTTGTATACAAAGGAGGGAGGTATCATGCCTCTGATGGCGAAGGCGGCAGCACAGTCAGGCGCAGTGGGGATTCGCGCCAATACGGTCCGTGATATCACACAGATCAAAGAGGCCGTAGATCTTCCGGTGATTGGTATCATCAAAAAAGACTATGAGGGAACGCCCATGTATATTACCGTTACCATGAAAGAGGTGGATGAACTGGTTGCATGTGGTGTGGACATTCTTGCAGTACAGGGAACGAGCGCACTGCGTCCGGATGGGAGTACCGCGGCACAGTTTATAGAAGCGGTCAAAGAAAAATATCCGGATCAGATTGTGATGGCAGACTGTGCAACAGTGGAAGAAGGCATCGCATGTGCGGATGCAGGTGCAGACTTTGTCGGAACGACCATGCGCGGTTATACACCAGAGACACAGGGATGTGATGATATTGATTTTGAGTTTATTCATGAACTTTCCGAGAAATGTTCTGCGAAAATTATTGCAGAAGGACATATTCACTACCCGGAACAGGCAAAAAAAGCGTTGGAGGCAGGTGCATTTGCACTGGTCGTAGGCGGTGCGATCACAAGACCGGCGGAGATCACGGCACGGTTTGTCTCTGCAATCCAGAAATAAAAGGAAGACCTGATTATGAAGATTATAGCGGTTGATATCGGCGGAACGGCAATAAAATCCGGTCTGTGGAATGGGATGGAATTGACAGAACAAAAGGAATGGGAGACACAGGCATCGCTTGGTGGCGCACATCTGGTGGATCGTGTAAAAGAACTGATACATACCTATCAGGATTTTAATGGAATCGGCATCAGTACAGCAGGTGAGGTAAATACGGAGGATGGAAGCATTTTTTATGCAAACAGCAATATTCCGGGTTATACAGGTATGCAGGTAAAAAAAATCATGGAAGAGGAATTTCATGTGCCGACAGCAGTGGAAAATGATGTCAATGCCGCGGCACTTGGAGAGCTTCGTTCCGGTGCGGGGTATGGCTGCAAAGATTTTTTGTGTCTGACTTATGGAACCGGTGTGGGTGGCTGTATTGTGGCAGACCAGAAGGTGTATGCAGGTGCATCTTACTCGGCAGGCAGCTTTGGCGGCATTGTGATTCACCCGGAAGAAAAGGGTGGAACGGACAGCTTAGAGGGCTGCTATGAACGCTGTGCATCCACAACGGCACTGGTAAGGCGCGTGATAAAAATTGACGGTGTGTTAGATAATGGAAAAAAAATTTTTGCTGCAATGGACAGAACGGAGATCAGAGAGCAGGTTGATCTGTGGATCGATGATATATGCACAGGTCTGGTGACGCTTACCTGTATTTTTAATCCATCCAGGATCATTCTTGGTGGGGGCGTGATGGCACAGGAATATGTGATATCCGAGATTAACCGGAAAGTGAAAAGACAGATTGCCCCTGGTCTGCAAAAAGTGGAAATTGTTCCTGCAAAGCTTGGCAATACTGCAGGGATGATGGGGGCTGTAAGTCTTGCAGAACATCTGTTGAAACAGGAAACCAATTGAATTTGGATAGTCATAGTTCATATGACACGAAAGGTAAAAATGACAGAAAGGTGTGGTTTTGATGCAGAAAAACATTTTATGTTTTGGAGATTCTAATACACATGGATACAATTCGAAGACAGGCGGACGTTTTGGTACGGATGAACGCTGGACAAAGCTGTTGCAGAAAAAGCTTGGAGGTGAGTATTATATTATCGAAGAAGGACTGAGTGGAAGGACAACATCATTTGAGGATCCGGTTTTTGAGGGACTCAATGGACTTAATGCGATTTATCCGTGTATGATGTCTCATGAGCCATTAGATCTTGTGATTATCATGCTTGGGACGAATGATACAAAGGATCGTTTTGCTGCAAATGCTTTTATTATAGGAAAAGGACTTGAACGTCTGACACAGAAAGCAATTGATACCCATGCTGCGTGGAGGGGAAAACCGAATGTGCTGATTGTAGCACCACCGCCGATCGATTCGGGATATGCTGCGACAGCAGTGGCTGGTGAGATGGGGGTTCATTGTGTTGAGAGATCGGAACATCTTGCAAAAGAATTTAAAGATGTTGCGGACAGACTGCAATGTCATTTTTTAGATGCCGGATCAATACCGGGAATAGAAATGTATCCATATGACTGGATGCATCTGAGTCTTGACAGTCACAGGATTTTTGCTGAATACCTGGCAGAATTTATACCGCAGATACTATAAAGCGAATTTTGCATACAAATTTGATATGCGCAGTAAACTTGTAGAACTTTTATGGGGATTTTGATATAATAACGAATAAATGGCGGCGCGTTAGAAAGTGCTGACAACAGGAAATGATAATACGGGGAGAATATTTTCAATAACTCAGGAAGGAACAAGTTTATGGAACAGGAACAGCAGGCACCGCACAAAAGGCGTGTACGTTATAAAGGAAAATACCCGAAGAAGTTCGAGGAAAAGTATAAAGAACTTCAGCCGGAAAAATACCAGGATACGATTGAACATGTCATCAAAAAGGGAAATACGCCGGCAGGAATGCATATTTCCATTATGGTGCAGGAGATCCTTGATACCTTAAAGATCCAGCCGGGCGAGACCGGTTTTGATGCAACGTTAGGATATGGAGGGCATACAAAAGCAATGCTTGCCTGTTTGAACGGACAGGGGCATATTTATGCAACCGACGTTGACCCGGAGGAGTCCGCCAAGACGAAAAAGAGATTGGAAGAACTTGGGTACGGAGAGGATATCCTGACGATCCGGCTGCAGAATTTCTGTACGATCGATGAGATCGCAAAAGAAGCCGGCGGATTCGACTTTATTTTAGCGGATCTTGGTGTATCCTCCATGCAGATCGACAATCCGAAGCGGGGCTTTTCCTTCAAGGTGGACGGGCCGCTGGATCTGCGGCTGAACCAGGAGGCGGGAATCAGCGCGGCAGAACGTCTTGATACCATCACAAGGGAGGAACTTGCCGGAATGCTCTATGAAAATTCCGATGAACCTTACTGTGAGGAGCTTGCGAAGGCGATCACTGATGAGATCCGAAAGGGCAGCCGGATCGACACGACGACAAAATTGCGCGAAGTGATCGAAAAAACACTGGATTTTCTGCCGGAAAAAGAAAAAAAAGACACGATCAAAAAGACCTGTCAGCGTACATTTCAGGCACTCCGCATCGATGTGAACCGTGAGTTTGAGGTCTTATATGAATTCATGGAAAAACTGCCAGACGCCTTAAAACCGGGCGGACGTGTGGCAATCCTCACGTTTCATTCCGGGGAGGATAAGCTGGTCAAGAAAGCATTAAAAGAAGGCTGTCGTGCAGGAATTTATGCAGATTATTCAAAGGATGTTGTAAGACCGAGTGCACAGGAATGTGCACAGAACGGAAGAGCGCGGTCTACGAAGATGCGCTGGGCGGTTCGGGCATAGAAGATTTATTGGTGCTGATATGGTATCATGGATTGAAATAAAAAATGAATGCTCAGATCATGTCAATTACAAACTGGCATGATTGAAAAAGAAAAAACTGGATGTTTTCGTACATCCAGTTTTTTCTTATACTTCATAACATCAGGATCCGGAAAGAAATTGATACAGAGTAACTGTTTGAAAAACTGCGCAGAAATCAAACTGGTTGTCTGAAAAAGGAGAAAGTTAGTTATGAGTAATATAAATAATACAAAAGAGCAGTATGAATTAAATCGTGAACTGGCACAGATGTTAAAGGGTGGTGTCATCATGGATGTCACAAATGCCGGGCAGGCAAAGATCGCAGAGGCGGCAGGAGCATGTGCGGTTATGGCATTAGAGCGGATCCCGGCGGATATCAGAGCAGCGGGCGGCGTGGCAAGAATGAGTGATTCGAAGCTGATCAAGGAGATTCAGGGTGCGGTTTCCATTCCGGTTATGGCAAAATGCCGAATCGGTCATTTTGCGGAGGCACAGATCTTACAGGCATTAGAGATCGATTACATTGACGAGAGTGAAGTGCTTTCTCCGGCAGATGATGTTTACCACATTGACAAGACAAAATTTCAGGTGCCGTTTGTCTGCGGAGCAAAAAATTTAGGAGAGGCACTCAGAAGAATCGCTGAGGGTGCAGCGATGATCCGTACCAAAGGGGAACCGGGAACCGGTGATGTGGTTCAGGCGGTACATCATATGAGACTGATCAACTCCGAGATCGCGGCAGTTGCGGCAAAACGTGAAGATGAACTTTTCGAGGCAGCAAAACAGCTTCAGGTTCCATATGATCTTGTAAAATATGTGCATGACCACAAAAAACTTCCGGTTGTAAACTTTGCGGCAGGCGGTGTGGCAACTCCGGCAGATGCGGCACTGATGATGCAGCTTGGCGCTGAGGGCGTATTTGTAGGTTCCGGTATCTTCAAATCCGGCAATCCGGCAAAACGTGCAGCAGCAATCGTACAGGCAGTGACCAATTACAATGATGCAAAATTGATTGCAGAGTTATCTGAAGATTTAGGAGAAGCGATGGTTGGCATCAACGAGGATGAGATACAGCTGCTTATGGCAGAGCGTGGGAAATAAATTGCTCAGAAATGGAGATAAGTGTGAAAAATAAGATTTTTCACACGCAGGATTTATGCTTACGCACAAACTTGAGATGCGCAAAAAACAGCGCAAGAATGGAGATTATCATGTCAGAAAAAGTATCAATCGGAATCCTTGCGGTGCAGGGCGCATTTGCGGAGCATCAGGCGATGCTTGACGGGCTTGGTGCGGATACATTCCTGATCCGTCAGAAAAAGGATTTGGAAGAGGCTGTGCAGAATGGCAGACTGCAGGGGATCGTGCTTCCCGGAGGTGAAAGCACGGTACAGGGAAAACTGCTTAGAGACCTTGGCATGTCTGACCAGTTAAAAGAACTGATCGAAGCGGGTACACCGGTGCTTGCGACCTGCGCAGGGCTGATCCTTTTAGCAGAGCGTGTTTCCAACGATGACAGAGCGTATTTAAAAACCCTGCCGGTAAGCGTGAAGCGCAACGCCTATGGTAGACAGCTCGGAAGCTTTGTCACGGATGTTGAGATCACACACGTTGGAACCTACCGGATGAATTTTATCCGTGCACCATACATTGATGAAATTTTAGATCCGCAGGTAGAGACATTGGCGATAGTGGATGGCAATACGGTAGCAGTCCGCTACAAAAACCAGCTTGCACTTAGCTTTCATCCGGAAGTGAGTGAAGATGCAAGGGTGCACGCGTATTTCTTAAATGAAATCGTGCAGGGTGTATAAAAAGGAAGAAATGGGCGAAAGGGGCTTGAACAAAGGAACTTTCGCCCGTTATATATTGAGGATAATATCGGTGTAGAAATGGTAATTAGTGTGAAAGCGTTTTTTCATGAAAAAACACCGAAAGAAAGGAGAAAAAATGAACTGATGAGCAGCCTTCCCGTCCCGAAGGCGGTTGCAAAGATGGCGATCCCGAGTGTGATCAGCAGTCTGGTAACAGTTGTATACAACATGGCGGATACTTTTTTCGTCGGACAGACCGGCGATCCGCTGCAGGTGGCGGCAGTCAGCCTGACAAATCCAATCTTCATATTGTTTATGGCATTTGCTAACATGTTTGGAATGGACGGCAGTGCGGCTGCCTCCATGGCGATGGGCGGAAAAAATGAAAAAAGAATGAAACAGGCATCCGCGTTTGCGACATATGCGTCACTGATCGTCGGTGTGGCACTTGCAGTCATTTTAATGGTATTTATGATGCCGGTTTTAAATATGTTCAGAGCAAACGAGCAGACGTTTCTCTATGCAAAAGGATACACTTTTCACATTGCATACGGGGCGCCGTTTATCATCTGGTCTGCAGCGGCAAGTTTTGTTGTGCGCGCGGAGGGTGCAAGCAAGGAGGCAATGATCGGCAGTATGATCGGCACCGTCGCCAATATCGTGTCAGATCCGGTGTTGATCAGCGGTATGGGAATGGGAGCTGCGGGAGCCGCAGTTGCGACGACAATCGGAAATATTTTGGCAAGCATCTATTACCTGTGGTATTTTTTAAAGAAAAGTAAATATTTTTCCATTTCCATCCAATATTTTACCTGCAAAGACGGCATTTTGAGCGAAGTGTGTGACCAGCAACATTTTGTCGGCTGTTTTATGGATGAGAATCAGAAGACGGATTGAAAGACGGTAAGATCGGGCGTATAATAAAGGTGAACGAGCAATTTTGAAACCGGCAGTTATGAAAATTAGCAGGATGAATTTCATATATGCCGCATATTATCGTAACTGTAAAAATTGGCATATTGAATTGCAGATTTGCCGTATGATGAATCCTGGGTATAAAAGACCTGTGGGGATGGAGGTGCGTTATGATCGGTGGAGTGGATGGATACAAATGGAATATCAAAGATTCCTATGATAATAATATAAATCAGCGGAATAATGTTAATAATAAAGATGAGCTGGGACAAAAAGGCGTGCTCGACGCGGATGTCAATAATAAAGATGAGCTGGGGAAAAAAGGTGCGGTTGATAAATCTAAGACCACAGAGTGCCAGACCTGTAAAAACCGCAAATATGTTGATGGCTCTAACGAAGCGAACGTTTCCTTTAAAAATGCTGCGCATATTTCACCGGAAGCGGCATCTTCTGCTGTCAGGGCACATGAGGGGCAGCATGTTTCCAATGCGTATCACAAAGCTGCCACGCAAAACGGCGAAGTGATATCTGCATCCGTCAGAGTCCAGACATCGGTCTGCCCGGAATGTGGCCGTTCTTATATTTCCGGTGGTGTGACGGACACACAGATCAGATATTATAATGAGTCGAATCCATACCAGCAGGATTTAAAACAGACAGACGGAATTAAACTGCGTGGGGCAAACGTGGACGAGATTGGCTAGATTTTTCGCACGAAAGCCCCGGCTTGAAAACAATATAAGAATGGAGAATTTTATGTGTACAGCAGCAACTTACATGACAAAAGATTTTTATTTTGGAAGAACGTTAGATTATGAATTTTCTTATGGCGAGGAAATTGCGGTAACACCACGCAATTATTCGTTTCATTTCCGCCATACGGAAAATCTGGAAAAACATTATGCGATCATTGGCATGGCGCATATGGCAGGAGATTATCCGCTTTATTATGATGCTGTAAATGAAAAAGGTGTCGGCATGGCGGGACTTAATTTTGTCGGCAATGCATATTATCATAAGGAAGAAAGCGGTAAAAAAAATGTGGCATCCTTTGAATTTATTCCATGGGTGCTTGCGCAGTGCGCAACGTTAGATGAGGTGCGGGAGCTGATTGCAGATTTAAATATTGTGGATATGCCGTTCAGTGAAAATCTGCCGTCCGGCATGCTACACTGGATCATCTCAGATAAGAGTGGATCGATTACAGTAGAATCCATGAAAGACGGACTGCATATCCATGAAAATCCGGTTGGTGTCCTGACAAACAATCCGCCATTTGAGCAGCAGATGTTTATGCTGAATAATTACATGGGACTGTCACCAAAACAGCCGGAAAATCATTTTACGGATAAACTGGATCTGAATATGTACAGTCGTGGCATGGGAGCATTAGGACTGCCGGGTGATCTTTCATCAGCTTCCCGTTTTGCGAGAGTTGCGTTTACAAAAATGAACGCAGTTTCTGACGATTCCGAGGAGGAGAGTGTGGCACAGTTTTTCCATATCTTAGGATCTGTCGACCAGCAGAGAGGCTGCTGCGAGGTATCCGATGGAAAATATGAGATCACGATCTACACCTCCTGCTGTAATGCAAGCCGTGGAATTTATTACTACACCACATATTCCAACAGCCAGATCACGGCGGTGGACATGCACAGAGAAGATCTTGACGGAAGTGTTCCGGTGCATTATCCAATGCTCACAAAACAACAGATCCTGTGGCAGAATTAATCTGGTATCATAGGATACTTACATTCTTTTAAAACAAATTCACAAAAATTTCTTACGGCAGGCGGCATAAACGCCTGCCGGTCATGAATCATATACAGATTACGCTCCCATACAGGCGCACTGATCTGCAGAATCTTCACATCCAGCTTTAATAAAAGATCCATATAAGGAACGACGGCAATGCCAAAACCCTGTGCAGTGAGTCCCGCAATCACCTCGGCTTCCTCTGTCTCATAGGCAATCTGCGGTACTGCATTGATCTGTGAAAACAGATGGTCCACAACGTCACGCATACCGGAACCGTGGGAAAAATAAATCTGTGGATAGATGAGCGTTTCCGTCAATGCAACGGACTGTTTTGCTGCCAGTGGGTGATGGTCTGGAACGATAAGTACCAGATCCTCGTGGGTGATCGGCACAGTGTCTAACGATTCTGTCTCCGGCGGCATGGAACAGAAAATCAGATCATAATCCCTTGCCGAGAGACCGTTGACAAGATCGCCGGTCGAGCCGGTATGAAATGTAAAACGCACATCATGCTCAGGATGGGATGCCAGATAACGCGCGGCAAGCTGCGGAATGAAACTGACACCGAGGGAACGCAGCATGCCAAGCCGGATCAATCCGTCCCCGCGTGCGCTCCGCTGCAGGGATGAAACTCCGGAATCCAATGTGGCAAGCGTGCGGTTTGCGCAGATTAAAAACTCTTCCCCAAAACTTGTGAGTGTAGTATTGCGTCCGCTTTTTTCAAAAAGTGCCACGCCAAGTTCTGCCTCCAACTGCGAGATCGCATGGCTTAAACTCGGCTGTGTGATACAAAGTTCATGTGCAGCCTTTGTGTAGTGCTGCATTTTTGCTAAAGTTACAAAATAACGAAGCTGGAATAAGTTCATGGCAATCCTCCTTGTTTTGCGAAGCAAAATCCGAGCCCAATGCCGAGGAGAGGATTTTCCTCCCTGTTTTGCTCATTTTATCACGATTAATAGATACTGTCTATCAAACTATAAAAACTATTGATTTGTTAAATGAATTAGAAAGGTGTAAAGTGTTTCTGAAATTTGGGGATGACCATAAATGCAGAAGCAGGACTTCTGTAAAAATTTCCCCGGGAGGAAATATTTAAAATGAAAGAAACAGAAATACAGAAAGAAAAATCCCGCCGCACGGTTCGCGGGGAACTTGCACTCATGGTCGCAGTTGCCATCAACAGTCTTGGTGTTGTACTGATGCTGCATTCCGGCGCAGGCATCTCGGCAATATCAAGCGTGCCGTATGCATTTTCCGAAGTTTTCACACGCGTATCGCTTGGAACCTGGACTTATATATTTCAGGGACTTCTGGTGCTAAGTCTCATGATCCTGCGGAAAAAATTTGTGCCGCAGTATCTGTTCAGTTTTGTAGTGGGATTTGCATTCAGCGAATTATTGGATGTGCATGAGAGCTGGATCAATGTTTTGCCGCTGACGCCGGGATATCGTGTAATCTATTTTCTGATCAGTTATATTTTGCTCTGTATTGGAATTGCTTTGTCGAACCGATGCAAACTGCCGATCATACCGACGGATTTATTCCCGAGAGAATTGTCGGATATCACATCCGTTACCTATTCTAAGATCAAAGTTGGATTTGATGTTACCTGCCTTGCCGTGACAGCCGGACTGACCTTTGCATTTTTAGGACATCTTGACGGCCTTGGGATCGGAACCATTTTAGCCGCATTTACTATGGGAAAAGTGATCGGACTGATCGGAAAATGGATGGACAGACATGCCTGCTTTGTATCGTTCATGACACAAAGACAGACAGCCTGAACTAGTGTAATGTATCATTCACATTTCGTATAATTACTTGCCTGAATTTTCATCTGCTGTGGCAAATGAAAATTACAAATTTTTCTCAAATGCTTCCACTGCCTTTGCATCTAAGATAGAGGTGCAATGTGGGCAGCGGCAGGCATCGATCGCAATCTCACTTTTACACATCGGACAGATCTTAGTTGGCTTTTTCTCTTTCGGCGCATCTTCTTTGACCGCTAATTTCGGAGCAGCGGTATTTAACGCTTTCACCAGTATAAATACAACAAAAGCCATGATCAGGAAATTCATCACAGCAGTCAGAAACTTTCCGTAATTCAATGTGACATCCCCAACAATATTCCAGTGTAGCTTGTCAAAATTCATGCCACCGAAAATTCCAAGAAACGGGTTGATAATATCCTCGACCAGTGACGACACAATACTTGTAAAAGCACCGCCGATAATAATACCGACAGCCATGTCCATCCGAATCGAACCCATCCACATAATTATATCGGCTCAAAATCCCCCCACAAGACTGTTCATAACAAAAAAGTGTGCTATAATCAAAAACAGGAAATAATTTGAACACAAAAAGAAATAGATAACACAAAAAACAGCAAAAATAGCAGCAAAAAAGAAGGTGTGACACACATGACAATGCAGGAAGCGGTCATAAAAAATATTGATACGGATTACTCGTACCAGCTTGCAAAACGGATGGAGCAGTTTCGCTCAAACGAAAAACTCGGTTACCGTCCTGCGGGTTCGAAGGCAGAATTTCTGACAGGGGAAATGTTAAAGGATGAGATGCAAAAACTTGGACTGTCGGATGTATGTAAAAATGCGGTTACCGTGGATGGCTGGGAGTTTAAAAATGCGGAGCTTACGTTTGAAACGAAAGAGGGAAAAAGGCATACCGCATTGCTCGGGGCATATCAGACAGATTTTGTAACGGACGGTGAGCAGGCATTTTCCCTGATGTATCTTGGAAAGGGAACAGAAGCGGATTATGAAGGGAAAGATGTAACCGGAAAACTGGTGTTAGTGGATATCAACCAGAGAGATGAGTGGTGGATCAATTATCCGGTTTATCAGGCACATTTAAAAGGTGCGGCGGCAGTGATCGCTGTGCAGTGTGGCGGTTATGGAGAAGTCGATGCGAAGGCACTCAACGCACAGGATATCGCCGGACCGGAGGATGCACCGGCATTTTCCATCTCAAGGGAGGATGCTGCATTATTGCGGGAACTGCTGGATGGAGAGAAAGAAGCAACCGTATGGTTGAAAGCCGACAGCCGGGTAAAACGTGACTGCACGACTTATAACATTTCAGGCTGTATTCCGGGAAAACACCCGGAGCGCATGGTATTGTTATCTGCACACTATGACTCCTATTTCAGTGGATTTCAAGATGATAATACGGCAGTCGCCATGATGTTTGGCATTGCAAAAACGCTGATTGAAAGCGGATTCAAGCCGAACAACACGATCGTGTTCTGTGCGATGGCGGCAGAGGAATGGGGCGTTGTTGATTCCAACTTTGACTGGTCGACCGGAGCTTACGAGCAGATTTTTACCGCACATCCGGAATGGGTCGGAAAAGTGATCGCAGATCTGAATTTTGAGCTGCCGGCGCTGGCACACGGCACGCGTGCAAGAATCCGCTGCTGTTATGAATATGTACATTATATAAAAGAATATTTAGACGGACTTCCGGAACTGACAAAGGCTTATCCTGAGATGACAAGCGTGACGGCACCGATCGAAACCTGGTCAGATGATTTTTCGATGGCAATCGCAGGAATCCCTTCCATGGTCAATGATTTTACCGGCGGAAGTTTCATGGAAACACATTATCATTCCCAGTTTGACAATGATGATTTTTATGATGAAGCGGTATACCGTTTACATCATGAGCTGTTTGCACTTCTGATCTTAGCACTGGATGAAACGGCAGTTGTGCCGCTTGATTTTACACCGGTGTTAGAGCGCATACTTGCCGGAGGCAGTGAAATCGCAGCGAAAGTGGAAGAAACACAGGAACAGATCGCTGCAATCACAAAAAAATTAATTCAGGTAACAGAAGAGACACAGGAAAAAGCAAAACAGTCTTACGAAGAGACTGCCGCTATCAATACACGCTACCACGCACTTCTTGCAGAAGGTAACATGCAGGAGGCGGAGCAGCTCTTTGCGCAAAACAGAAAAAGAGAAAAACGCCTGCTTGCAAAATTCAAACAGGAGCAGGATCGTTTTGTCCGCATTGACTGGTATGGTGAGGTATTTTTCCCGCATGAGATATTGTGGAAAAATATTGGTCTGCTGCAGGACGCGATCAACGCTTTAGAACAGTCAGATGTGGATAAAGCCTTGGAAAAAATTTATCAGGTGGATAACAATGCGTATGCGTTTATGTTTGATGAATATGTTTACCGTCATTTTACGGATTATGTGTTCAATCAGCCGAAAGAACGTTTAAAATGGGGATATGGCAGACTGTTAGAGCATGAAGATCTTTATCACGTGGTAAAATGTCTGCTGAAAAAGAGAAAAGAAGCAGACACAGACTACAGGGAAGAACTGCATTATTTAAAAGAATGTCATAAAAAACAGACCGGACGTCTGATTGACACCTTAAAAGAAACCGGTCAGACGATACAGGAAATGTTTTGACAGAATAAAAGAAACCAGTCAGACAATTCAGGAAATGTTTTGATAGAATAAAAGGGGATAAGAGAATATGAAATCGGACAAATTATACCGGGTAGAGCGTGAGGATCTGCCAAAATTAGAACAGCTTTTATACCGCTGCTTTGCACACGATCCGCTTTATGAAACACTGATCCCGGATGCCGGAGTAAGAAAAAGGCTGATGCCGGAACTGTTTCAATGCGATATGGATGAATTTTATGAAACCTGTGAGATTTTTGCGGACAGTGAGGAACTAAACAGTATTCTTGTTGTGTCGGATGAAGCAGAGCACATCAATATGTTTCACTTTTTCCTGACAGAGTCATGGGCAACGATCCATACGGATGCATTTCTGATCAAAGAAGACCCATCGCTTGTAACACTTCACAATTTCATAAAAGGCGGGGATTATTTAAACTCAAGCTGGACGGATCAGTTACATCAGACCCAGCGCCTTCATATTATTTATCTGGCGGTTGATCCGGATATGCAGCATCATGGGATCGCTGCGGAACTTCTAAATGAAACGATCGCGTATGCGCAGGAACACCATATGATGATATCATTGGAAACACACAATAAAAAAAATGTTGATTTTTATAAAAATTTTGGATTTCAGGTGTATGGCATTGTGGAGAAGAACTTTCCACTGAAACAGTACTGCCTGATCCGCGAATACCAGTAGAAAAATGACGGAATACCACAGAATGGTGCTCCGTCATTTCCTTTTTTTGTATTTGGACTAATGAAAAAAATGATTCGTCCGATATAAACACTAGAAAGCGAATTTCAAGGAAGAAAGGAGATGCCATTATGCGAGTAGAAGCTTATAATCAGGTGGCACAACTTTACAATAGAGAGAAGACGCAGAAAGTGCAGAGCACAAAACAGCTCGGCTCCGGACGCGACGAAGTGCAGATCTCTTCTATGGGACGTGATTACCAGATCGCAAAGCAGGCAGTGGCAGATGCTTCGGATATCAGGGAAGATAGAGTCGCACAGCTTAAGGAAAGGTTGGACTCTGGTAATTATAACGTGGATATGAATGATTTCGCGAATAAGTTATTAGAAAAGTACAATGCTTTAGTAAAGTAAAAGTGAGGATGAATCTGTGGCTAGTTTAATGGAAGAGCTTTTGGATGTTTTGGATAAAGAGGAGAAGCAGTATGAAGAACTGATCACACTTGCAAAAGAAAAGACAGATGCAGTGGTTCAGGGCGATGTCGGACATCTTAATGATGTAACAACGCGCGAGCAGGATGCAGCGAGTGTGCTTTTAAATCTTTCCAATAAGAGAAACCGTGTCTTAACAGATATGGCGACTGTCTTAGGTCAGAGCCCGGAAGAGATGACTATCACGAAGATGATCGGGTATCTGAATAAGCAGCCGAAAGAACAGGAAGCACTTACCAGACAGCGTGACAGACTACTTGAGGTCGGCACGCAGATGCAGCAGCTTAACAGACAGAATGAAGCACTTTTAAAACAGGCATTGGAGATGGTGGAATTTGACCTTACCTTGCTAAGAAGCACGCGGCAGGCACCTGAGACTGCCAACTATGATAAAAACGCTTACAATACGGGCGATATCTTAGGAAGCAGCGGATTCGATGCAAAGCAGTAATTCATAATAATAGAATGTCCGGAATGCGTGCATTCTATTTTTTAAGCAGGGAGGAACACTACCATGGCAAATGGTTTTGGAAGTATGTTTATCGGCGTAGCCGGTTTGCAGAGCAGTCAGAATGCACTTAACGTAACATCAAATAACCTGGCAAACTTAGACACAACAGGTTATGTGCGTCAGAGTGTTCTGTTTGCAGATCGTGACTATGTCACATTTAATACAACAGCAGCAATCAGTAATCAGCAGTCCGGTCTGGGTGTTACGATCGGAGATGTTGTTCATTCAAGAGATGTATTCTTAGACCGGTTATATCGTACCGAATCAAGCCGTCAGTCTTTCTATGCATCCACCAGTGAGGCACTGACAGAGGTGCAGAACTATTATCAGGAATTAGAGGGACAGGCTTTTCAGGATGCATTAACCGATTTCTGGGGCTCATTTCAGGAGCTTTACAAATACCCGGAGGATAGCGTATATCAGAATCTTGTAGTTCAGAAAGCACAGCTTTTTACGAGCAGATCCAGTGCTGTTTATTCCGGACTTAAGAGTTATCAGTACAACATCAATTCACAGATTTCTGATGATATTGATCAGGTCAATGAACTTGGCAAGACGATCAGTGAGCTGAATCTGCAGATCCAGAAAGTTGAGGCAGGAAATATTGAGACTGCAATGACACTGCGTGATGCAAGAGATCTGGCATTAGATGAATTGGCAAGTCTTGTTGATATTTCTTACAAAGAAGAAACAAATGGTGTTGTGCGTGTCAGCGTGGAAGGCAATGAGTTTGTTAACGAAAACGGCTATTATAAAGTAGAAAAGCAGACAGATAAAGTGACCGGATTTGTAACGCCATACTGGTCACATCTTTCTGACCCGGATAAGGGTGAATATACATATTTGTTTAATTTCAGCCGTGATATTTCCACGGAAAATAAAAACGATATGGGTGAGATTAAGGCGCTTGTGCTTGCAAGAGGAGACAAAGTTGCCAATTACAAGGATATCGTTGGATTAGACGGAAAGACCTATGATGATACAACCGGCATGTCAGTTATGCTTCGTGCCGAGGCACAGATAGATCAGTTATTCCATGGAATCGCAACAGCGATCAACGATATTTTATGCCCGAATACAGAAGCATCAAATTATATTACAGGCCTGACAGGAAATAATTCCGTTACCATGACGGATGCAGATGGTAATACTTATACGGTAACAGCAAATACAAAGATCTTAGATGCAGATAAATGCGCAGTGGGATCAGATGGCAAACTTCCGCCACAGGAGTTATTTACAAGACTTGGAACGGAACGTTATACGGAGGTTTCCTATACAGATCCGGCTTCTGGTGAGACAAAGACCTATTATTTATACAATGAAGAAGATCCGGCTGATACAACAAAGCAGTACACGATGGGAAGTACAAGTGTGAACAGCGCATTGATCACAGATGAAACACTACTTCCACATTTACGGCAGAATGGAGATGTAGACCAGTCACTGATGGCAACACTTGCAGCAGTATGGGATAAAGAAAGCCTTTCTGTCAATCCGAATGATACAAAGAAATACAGCTTTAAGGATTATTATGCAGCCATGATAGGAGAGGTTGCTACCTACGGAAATGTATACAACTCTACTGCAACTAATCTTTCACAGACAGTACAGTCGGTTGATAACCAGAGACAGCAGGTGATCGGCGTTTCTTCCGATGAGGAACTGACATACATGATCAAATATCAGAACGCATACAATGCATCCAGCCGTTTTATCAATGTTATCAATGAGATGATTGAACATCTCATTACACAGCTCGGATAGTTATATAGGGGGTTAACATGCCATCAACATTTTTTGGATTAACGATTGCATCATCGGGATTAAGTGCATATCAGGTTGCCTTGAATACGAGTGCAAATAATATATCAAATGTACAGACAGAAGGGTACAGCAAACAGCAGGCGAACCGTGTTGCTTCCGAGTCTATCCGTGCCTATGCAAAATACGGCAGTATGGGAACCGGTGTTACGACCGAGTCTGTCAAACAGCTCCGTAACCAGTATTATGACAATAAATACTGGTACAATCAGTCTTCCGTCGGATTATATGAGACAAAGCTCAATTATCTGAAACAGATTGAAAACTATTTTATTGATGATGATTCTTCCAAAGGTTTTTCAACGATCTTAAACACCATGTTTAATGATCTTGATACTTTAAAGAATAATGCAGGCGATGTGAATACACGTCAGCAGTTTATCGGAAGTGCCCAGAATTTTGCAACATTCTTTAACAGCGTTGCATCCGGACTGGGAGATATTCAGAATAATGCCAACGAGGAAATCAAATCTACAGTACAGAATATCAATTCCATTGCAGAGAAGATCGCAAGTTTAAACCACCAGATCAACGTCATTGAAATTCAGGGTGGTTATGCGAACGAACTGCGTGACCAGAGAGCCTTACTGATCGATGAGCTATCCAAGATTGTTCCGACAGAGGCAGAGGAACTTCCGGTACAGAACTCAAACGATCCGGAACTGCCGACAGGAGCTAATTACTTTACAGTTAAGATCGGTGGTCAGGTACTGGTAGATACCTACGATTATGAAACATTAAAATGTGTTGCAAGGGAAAATAAAGTAAACCAGTCCGATATGGACGGTTTATATGATGTTAAATGGGAGAAAACCGGCAACAGCTTCAAAGCTGGCGCAAGTTCCATGTCAGGTACCTTAAAGGCATTGTTTGATATCCGTGATGGCAACAACGGAGAGAACTTTACCGGTGAGGCAAGAGTGATCGACAGCAAACATGTGAAAGTAGTCAGTCCTTCCATCACAGATATTGAGGCAATGACAGTGCCGGAGAGCGGTACACTCACCATTTATGGAAAAGATTACAATTATACGAATTTTACATTTGAGACGGATGCCAATGGCAAGATCACATCCTATACTTTCGAACTTGAGGACGCATTAAGCCAGCAGCAGTCCAATAAGGTAGACGGTATGCAGGCATCCATCGGAAGCTCTGTTGATACCATGGGTGTTCCGTATTACATGTCACAGATGAATCAGTTTTTACGTTCTTTCTGTTCTTTATTTAATGATATCATGTTAAAAGGACAGGATTTAGACGGAAATGCAACAGACTATTATTCTTTCTTTACCGGTGCAGATCAGGTGACCGGTGAGGAATATGTATTAGGAAAGAGCGATAAGAATCATGGAAACACGACAGACTGCGGCGCAAGCTCCTATTACAAACTGACAGCATCCAATATCTGTGTATCTTCCATTTGTGTAAAAGATTCTTCCAAACTGGCTGCACAGTATAAGGCAGATACAGAGGAAGGTGTAGATAAGTATAAACTGGTGGAAGATCTGGCAAAATTAAAGAGTGATACGGTTTTATTCCGTGCAGGAAATGCATCAGGATTCCTGAAATGTATGATTTCTGATATCTCCATTGATACACAGCAGTCTACGATCTTCAGCAACAATTATACAAATATACAGGCAGCGCTTGAGACACAGAGAATGTCTGTTTCCGGTGTGGATGAGGATGAGGAAGCACTTGATCTGATCAAGTTCCAGAATGCCTACAATTTATCATCTAAAATGATCTCAGTTATGGCAGAAGTATATGACAAACTGATCGAGGAAACCGGAGTATAAACGGATTTATAACAGGAGGAAATGGCAATGCGTATTACAAATAATATCATATTGCATAATACATCCATTAATATCAATGGAAATAAAGGAAATGTGGACACATTGAACAATCAGATGACCAGCCAGAAAAAAATACAGCGTCCTTCCGATGACCCGGTAACGGCGATCCGTGCACTCCGTCTGCGCAGTACCTTAAGCGAGATCGACCAGTACTACGAGAAGAACATTCCAGATGCAGAGTCATGGTTAGATGTAACAGAGACTGCGATCACCAGTATGCAGGAAGTAATCAAGACGATCCGTACCCAGTGCGAATACGGTGCCCAGGATTCCCTGACAACAGACAACCGGAAAACAATCCTGACACAGCTGGAAAAACTTCGTGACAAAGTATATGCAGAGGGAAATGCAGACTATGCCGGCAGAACAGTATTTACCGGATACCGCACAAATAAAAAGCTGACATTCACGGAAGACGAACAAAAGACTTCATACGAGATCGACCAGAAGATGTCGTATGCTGATCTGCAGGAACACCGGTATTATGGAAATGATGTTACAGTTCCGGGAAATCAGGCAGATGTGTTAGATGGCACAAAGATCGCCTCTCCAACCCAGGCTGCTTATAATAGAATCCGTCTTGGTTATGACAGCATTGACAGTCTGGATGTGACAGATGCAACAGGAACTACCACGAAAACCTCTGCAAATGGAAGTACAGTAACCATTGATTATAATTATACGGATGCGGCAGGTGCGAAGCAGACTGGAAATATGAACGTCACGGTATACGATTCTTATGATAAATGGTTAGAAGCATCCACGAAAACACCAAAATCATATGACATTGCAGATGGTGAGGCAGTGCTGATCCGTAATACCGGAGAAATGGTATTCAGCAAAACAGCAGCAGATACACTTTCCACTAATAAAGCATCTCTTGATATTTCCTATACAAAGACCGGATTTACAAATGGTGAACTTCGTCCGGAATATTATTACAACTGCACAAATATTACAGATACGAACAATAAGTTAAAGTATGAGAAATATGATAAAGATGGCAATCAGATCTATCAGGATATCGATTATGTAGTGGCAGCAAACCAGACACTTACTGTCAATACAGAGGCATCAAATGTATTTGATCACGGACTCAGCAGGGATGTGGATGAGCTGATCGATGCTGTACAGCGTTCGCTTGACGCAGAACAGAAAGTGACAGATTTAAATGCCATGAAGAAAATGCAGGAATATTCTTCCGATGACTGTCAGGCAAAATTAGAAGAGTGGATCGCGGCAGCCGAAAAAGAGCGTGATTATGCAAATGATAATATGCAGAAACTTTATAACAGCTACATCGGAAACTGTGACAAATACCTGAACAAAGTGAATCTTGCATTAACGGATGTCGGAAGTAAAGGACAGAGCCTTGCTCTGACCAAAAACCGTATGTCAAATGAGCAGGAGACCATGGAAGAGCTGAAGTCTAAGAACGAAGATCGTGAACTCTCTGATATTATTTTGGAATATACAGCGGCATATACTGCTTATCAGTCATCACTGCAGGCAGCTTCCAAAGTAAATCAGGTGACACTGCTCAGCTATCTGTAAATTATATTAACAGCAGAAATAACGGCAATATTCTTAGAATACATGTCGTGACCATACAGATTGCACCAGGAGGAAAAGGGAATGAAAGCAAATACAAGGCTTTTTGGGGAGATAGATATTGACGAGGAGAAGATCATTACTTTAGAGAATGGAATGATCGGATTCCCGGATTTAAGAAAGTTTACCCTGATTTTTGATAAGGAAAAAGAGAGAACACCGTCCTCAATCATGTGGTTTCAGTCCATGGACGAACCGGAAATTGCATTTCCGGTCATGCATCCGAATGAGATCAAACCTGATTATGCACCATCGGTAAGCGATGAGATGCTGACGCCACTTGGAGATCTTACAGAGGATAATACCTACATACTTGTAACGCTCACAGCAGCGGCGGATAAAAAAGATACGACTGTTAATCTAAAGGCACCGCTGGTGATTAATACAGACACCAGAAAAGGCTGCCAGGTGATCGTCGAGGATGATTATCCGATCAAGTTTAATGTATATGAAGCTGTAAAAGGCAGAAAGAAAGCAGAGGAATAAAAATGCTGGCATTGACACGAAAAAAAGGTGAATCTCTGGTGGTAAACAATAACATTGAGATCACAGTGCTTGAAATCCGCGGAGATCAGGTAAAGATCGGCATATCAGCACCCAAAGAAGTGCCGATATACCGCAAGGAAGTATATCTTCAGATTCAGAATGAAAATAAGGCAGCTCTTAATATTGATGCGATCGCATCTTTAAAGGATCTGCTTTGAAAAATACCGGAGCTCATAATTCAGGATGATAGAATGACCGCAGCGCGTGATTTCTATTGATTCAGACAGAAAAATGCGGCTCCGGTATTAATTTTATCTGCAAAGAAACCGATATAAATTGCAGATTAGGTAAAAGTATGCGCATAGTTTGGTATATAACTGACAAGCGCAGATAGACACAGGGAAGTGCAGGTTACAGCAGAAAGAAGCTGAGAATACCATGGAAACGGAGGTCAGGATCATGGGAGTTCAACGGATACAGGAAACATCGACAGCATCTTACGGCAAATCCGTAGAGGCAGCTGCAGCAGGAAATAGCAGTGCTGCAGGCAGCGGAAGTGCTACAGGCGGCACAACGCAGACAGTGGAGAACATCACGACTCCATGGAAGGCAGAAACCAAAAACAGTACGGAAACCAAAAACAGTCTGAGTGCCAGAAACGACAAGGATGAGGAACAGGAAACACTCGTAGGAGCAGGAAACAACACCCAGATCCGGAAAGCTGTAGAAGAGATCAATAAGAGAGCACACAATTCGGAAGCAGTCTTTGGAATCCATGATGCTACAAACCGTGTTATGATCAAGATCGTGGACAAGGACACCAAAGAAGTCTTAAAAGAATATCCGCCGGAGAAAACACTTGACATGATAGCAAAAGTCTGGGAAGTTGCAGGACTTTTGGTGGACGAGAAAATGTAAACAAAGACAGTACGGACTGTCTATAGAGTATACACAATAACAGATGGAATTTTCATCAGATAGGAGTGATAATATGCCAATCAGAATTACCGGTCTGACATCAGGTCTTGATACAGAGTCTATCATTTCAGCTCTGGTATCTTCATACAACTATAAGACAAATAAATACAAAAAAGCACAGACAAAATTATCCTGGAAACAGGATGCGTGGAAATCTTTGAATACGAAGATTTACAGTCTTTACAGCAGCGTCGGCAGCATGAAATTATCTACCGCATATAATTTAAAATCAACAACTGTTTCCGATTCTACCAAAGCAACGGTAAAGGCAGGAAATAATGCACCGACCGGAACACAGCAGTTAAACATTATTAAAGTTGCACAGGCAGGTTATCTGACCGGAGCACAGCTTTCAAGCAAGACGACGACATCCACAACACTTGCAGAACTTGGCTACACAGGTGGAGACGCAAAGATTAACCTGACCAAGGGTGATGGTACAACAAAAGAGATTACATTGACACAGGGATCGACCGTTGGTGATGTGATCGCTTCATTAAAAGATGCCGGAGTCAGCGCAAACTATGATGCGACAAACCATCGTATCTTCATCAGTTCAAAGGATACCGGAAAAGATAACGATTTCACTCTGACCGGTGGAAACACGGAAGGCGCAAGAGCACTGTATCAGTTAGGACTCAGTGTTGGTTCTGATGCAACAAATGCAACATATAAGTCTTATACGCAGTACTATGATGCAGATGGCAATAAATTACAGCAGAATGTAGTGGATGCTATTCAAAAATATCAGGACGCGCAGAAATCTTATAAGACAGCATCTGGACAGAATACAAATCTTACATCTGCGTATGGATATGCGACAGCATATTCTGAAATGCAGGATGCATTAAAAAATAGTGGCTTAACTACAGATGAGCAGAAGAAACTTACCACATTACTTGGAATGAGCGCAACACAGAGAGTGAATTCTGTGATGGATGCGTCTGGAAATGTATACACCAAATCAACGACTTTGGATGATGGAAGTACTATTTATGAGTACGGAAGTGGAAATGATAAAAAATACATTCAGGCGATCACGACAGCAAAAGATGATCATAACAACATTTATACTAAAAATGCAGATGGCAACTATGTAGATTCAGGTGCAGGTCTGGTTTATAAGGCAACCGGTGAGAAGGACAGTGACGGCAATGAATATTATGTTTACACTGCTCCGGATGGACAGGAAGCCAAAATTGCCATGAAAAATGAGACAACGAATTATTATCAGGCTGATGTAGCACAAAAAGGATACACGGAATACACAGATAATGATGGCATTGTTTATAGGTCAAATGAAAAAGGAAACTATACCGGATCCGATGGAAAAACTTATAAGCTGGAAAACAATACGTTTACAGAAATCGACAGCGATGGCAATGCGGTTAGCAATGGAAGAACAGCGACAGTTACAGAAGATCAGAAAAAAGAAGTTAAGACAACTTACAGTCATGGAAATACAGCATTGTCTGATACAACCCGTGCAGCAGATCTACTGAGCAGGTTCAGGGAGGATCATAAGGATACACTTACCGATGACGTTATTTCCAAATTGACCTCTAATATTGAGAAGGTTAATGTATATGAGAGTGCTGAGGATTCTTTGGATGACACTGATACATATTCAAAAAAGAATATTATCTCTTCCATCCAGCAGGCATATCAGAGTGGCGGTGCAAGTGCAGTTACAGAGGTAACTAACAAGTATGCAGAGAAAATTACCGAGAATCAGACTGCTATGACTACTGCACAGAAAAAAATGGATGACAATTCGGTACTTGCAGATCTGGCTGCGATGGATTCGACTTCATCGGATTATACAACAGCTTTGGCTGCATTTGTAAACAAAGTACAGGATTCACAGAGGATCCTTGATCAGAGTTCTACATTAACAAACTCAGGTGCAAAGAAGATTGACGGCTGTGATTCTGAGATTAAGTTAAACGGCATTACATACACCAGTTCGCTCAATACCTACTCTATCAACGGTCTTTCCATCACTGCAATGCAGGCAACCGGAGATGGGGATACCAATGCGATCACCGTCACAACTGCGACCGATACACAGGCAATTTACGATAAGATCAAGAGTTTCCTGACACAGTACAATTCTCTGATCAACGAAATGACATCACTTTACAATGCAGATACGGCAAAGGGATATGAGCCTTTGACAGATGATGAAAAGAGTGCAATGTCCGATTCAGAAGTTGAGAAGTGGGAAGAGAAAATTAAATCTTCACTGCTCCGTCGTGATGACAGCCTGGAGAGCGTCATGAATCTGATGACGAATGCCATGAGTCAGCCGGTTACGATTGATGGCAAGAAATATTATCTGTCAAGTTTTGGAATCAAGACATTAGGTTTCTTGAATGCACCGGAGAACCAGCAGAATGCATATCATATTGACGGTGACGAGGACGATACAGCAACTTCCGGAAACGAAGATAAGCTGATGGCGATGATAAACTCTGATCCGGATACGGTCGTTTCCTTTATGCAGCAGCTTACGACCAATTTATACGATGCAATTGGAACGAAGATGAAATCTTCAACTTTAAGCAGTATTTATAAAGTATACAATGATAAAGAGATGGCATCCGAATACAGTGATTACACTACCACGATCAAAAAGTGGGAGCAGAAACTGCAGGATCAGGAGGACGCATATTACAAGAAGTTCTCTGCAATGGAGACAGCATTGTCTAAATTACAGAGCCAGACATCTTCATTATCCAACCTGTTCGGAGGCTGATAAAATTGCTGAAAATGGTGGTAAAATAAAAAAGAGAGTGATAAAATTTAAATATCTGCCCCACATAGATGTGGGACAGATATTTGTGACATAAAGAAAATTATATCTAAAATTATATAACACATGGAGGAAATGATTTATGCTGGCTAACAGAGGATACGCAGCGTATGCAAACAACAAAGTTATGACTGCTTCACCGGCAGAACTGACACTGATGCTTTATGAGGGAGCAATCAAGTTTGCAAATATTGCGATTGAGGCGATCGAGGCAAAAGATATTCAGAAAGCGCATGATAATATCATGAAAGTAGAGCGTATTATTGAGGAATTTCAGAGTACTTTAAATCATAAATATCCGGTGGCAAAAGACTTTGATGAGGTATATAATTATCTGATGGTTCGTTTACGTGATGCAAACATGAAAAAAGATAAAGAGATCATGGAAGAAGTGCTGAAACACTTGCGTACCATGCGCGATACATGGAAAGAAGTTATGAAACTGGCACATACGCAGCAGTAAGGGTACAGAGAATATGGAGAAGAATCAATATATTCCGGTTATGATACAGAGCCTGAAGAAAAAAAGCGAAATTTTAGACACCATCATGGAATTAAATATCAGGCAGGGTGAAGAACTGGAGAATCCGTCATTGGATCCGGATGATTTTGATAAAACAGTAGAGGAAAAGTCAATGCAGATCGAACAGCTGGAACTGCTGGATGATGGGTTTCAGGAACTGTTTGACCGGGTGAAGGATGATCTGAAGAATCATCCGGATATTTATCATGATGAGATCGTGCAGATGCAGGATTATATCCGTAAATTAACCAGTAAAAGTGCCACGATCCAGGTACAGGAAGCACGCAATAAAGATCTTATGACAAAAAAATTTGCATCTGTACATAAGCAGGTCAGGGAAGTCCGCAAGAGCCAGCGTGTCGTGAATCAGTATTATAAAAATATGATGAAGACAAATTATGGCGAGCCGGTGTTTACGGACAGGAAAAAATAGGAAGAAAAAATAGAGATAGAAAAAAGAAAAAAATTCTTTTTTACTATAAAGTATCGGGATGAACATCCGATATATAATACAAGTAAACAAAGTGATGATGAACATTACTTGAAAAAGTTACTTGGCAGTGGAACCGAATGGAGCGTACGGCCGGGAAGGAAAACTGCAAAATTAAAGACGATGCGGCATGGAAGCCGCAGTAAATTCAAGGAGGAAATGAATTATGGTAGTACAGCACAATATGACCGCAATGAATGCGAACAGAATGTTAGGCGTTACAACAAGCGCACAGGCAAAATCTTCAGAGAAATTATCTTCTGGTTACAGAATCAACCGTGCAGGTGATGACGCTGCTGGTTTAACAATTTCTGAGAAGATGAGAAGCCAGATCCGTGGATTAAACAAAGCTTCTGACAACGCACAGGATGGTATTTCCTTAATCCAGGTTGCTGAGGGTGCATTATCTGAGACACATTCTATCTTACAGCGTATGAATGAGTTAGCTACTCAGGCTGCTAACGATACCAATACAACTGCTGATAGAGGAGCTATTCAGGATGAGATCAACCAGTTAACATCTGAGATTAACAGAATCTCTTCTACAACTCAGTTCAATACTCAGAACCTCATCGATGGTACATTCGCAAATAAAAACCTTCAGGTTGGTTCTATCTGTGGACAGAGAATTACTGTTTCTATCGACAGTATGTCTGCTGGTAGCTTAAATGTATCTGCTAACTTAGTAAAGGTTAACACTTTCAGTGCAGCAGGTGAAGCAATGTCCAATATCCAGGGCGCTATTTCTGCAATTTCTACACAGCGTTCTTACTTAGGAGCTCTTCAGAATCGTCTGGAGCATACAATCTCCAACTTGGACAACATTTCTGAGAATACTCAGTCTGCTGAATCTCGTATCCGTGATACAGATATGGCTGAAGAGATGGTTACTTACAGCAAGAACAATATTCTTGCTCAGGCAGGACAGTCTATGCTTGCTCAGGCTAACCAGTCTACTCAGGGAGTACTTTCTCTGTTACAGTAATCTGACAGAGTGTAGCGTATACTACATAATTAAAAAGCCGACAGTAAAAGCTGTCGGCTTTTTTTCTATATAATATAGAAGTATTGTGAAAAAATAATTTGGGGAAAAAGATGAACAAAGAAGAATTACTAGCAGAGATAGATGCCGTTTGTATGATGTTATATCAAAATAATGAGCATGCAGCAATTGGACGGGTATCAGAATTATTAAATATCTTTCAGGATATGATACAAACGTTATCGCAAGAGCAACTGCAGCTGGTTGGAAATTTTGCGGTTGTAATGATACAGGAGTTGTTGAAAGCATATGAGAAACAGGATATGTATGGGATGGCAGATTGCCTGATGGAAAAGGCGGTTTTATTTGTATTGTTTTATTATGGCGAAGAGTAGTGGAGTTTGTATATGGGAATTTTTGAGAAAAATATTGCAGCATTAAAGAAGAAAAATGAGAAAATTGCGGGTGCTGTCACAAATATTGACTGGAATGAGGCAAATCAATGGATCAGTGTAAAAACGGCTTCTAATGGATCGGAAATAGTGGCTGTATGCATTGATAATTATGAATGGTATCTGAATAGCCGTCTGAACCCTGAAGAGGCGGCAGACATTTATTGGGAACGTTATCCGATAAGGTTGTATGGAACCTATTTTGTTTTTGGTTTTGGAGATGGAAGGCATGTGAGAAGACTGATAGAGTGCTGCGGAGACACAAATAGGATTATTATCTGTGTACCTGATTTAGTGGTTTTTGGAGTGGTTTGCCATTATTTTGACATAGAAGATTTGATTCAGAATCAGACACTGGATTTTTATTTCCCTGAGGTTGCAGAAGGAGAGGTAGAAAATATTCTTTCTGGTGTGATTGAATATACAAAAATGAAATTAATTGATTTTTGCATTTTACCTGGATATGATGTGCGTTATGCAGATGGATGTAAAAAGTTTATAGATAGTGTTATTGAGAAAATACAAAATGAAATTGTAAACAAAAGTACACACCTCGGATTTAACAGGATGATTCCACGTCATGTGCTGTTTCATATGAAAAAAATGATTGGTCAATGTAATTTGGAACAAGTAAATCAGAAATTGGAGAAATTTGAACTTAAGAATATACCGGCAATTATTGTTTCTGCGGGACCGTCATTGGATAAAAATGTAGGGGAATTAAAAAGAGCACAGGGAAAGTCATTTATAATTGTGGTTGATGCAGCACTTCGGACTGTATTGAGAAACGGAATTAGACCGGATATGGTTTGTACTATTGATCCAGAGTCCCCGGATCGATTTTTCGAGAATTTGAATTTGGATGGTTTGCTCTGGTCATGTTCTAGAATTACACGTCCAGACGTTATAAGACAGTTTGCAGGAAAAATTTTTTACAATGGATATTATTGGGGAAAATGGAACCAGAGGATGAGTGAAGAACTTGGCTATATGTTTCCAATACTGTCTGTAGGTGGTTCAGTTACTTCAGAAGCGTTTCAGATTGCGTCATATCTTGGATTTCGGAAAATAATATTAGTTGGACAGGACATGGCATTTACGAATGGTATATCGCATACGGAAGGAATAGAGAAAGCGTTTGGTGATAACGATGAATATATCCAGAGTCGTACACTTATGGATGTAGAAGGTATTGATGGAAAGATACTTAAGACAGATTTTCAAATGTGGTGTTACAAACGATGGTTTGAAAAACTCTTTATGACAAATGAAGGAAAATATCAGATTGTAAATGCGACGGAAGGCGGAGCCAATATAGTAGGTGCACAAAATCGAACATTGAGAGAGACCATAGAAGAATGGTGTAAAGATGAAATTGATATTTACGGAACGATACAGAAAATAGAATGTCCGTTTTCGGAGAATCAGCAGAAAAAAATGTTGCTTCAACTAAAGGAAGTGAAGAAAGAACTTGAAAAGTTTGAAGAAATCATTAAAGTGGTTATTGTGAAGCAGGAAGACCTCTTGGAACAGATGCAAAACTCCACACAGGGAAAGCATGATGAGGCGATGCAGTTAAGGGAACTGCTTGAACTGAATGAAAAATTAAGGGAAATGCCTGTTCAGGAGCTGGTCGTTTTATATGCGCAGGAGGCAGAATATCAGATGGGCGACGAGGTCTTTCAGGAAAATTTAGAACCGAAAGACCTTGTACAGAAGAGTACGGAATTATTAAGGGGGTATCAGAAGGCGATTCCATTACTAAGAGAAGATATTGAGGACTACATTATGAAAGATTAGTCAGACAAAATCTGAAGGATTGATGTTACACGATGGCAGAACGTATGGCGTTCTGCCATTTTGCCGAGTGCATTTGCAGCAATTTGCTGGCGTTCTTTTTCGTGGGAGAGATAATAATCGATTTTCCGGATAAAATCCTCCTCACTCTCATAGAAAACAAAATCTTCTTCTGGAACGAATAAATCAAGTAAATCTTCCTGATAGTTTGTAAGCAGAAAACTACCGCTTCCCAAAATGTCCATACAGCGAAGCGGGATACCGGTGTGAATGCTTTTTAAGCTTATATTTAAGTTGATACGGCTATGTCTGAAGATAAGTGGCATTGTGGAATACCAGTCCACAGGTCCCATAAACTGTGCATGGGGAAGTTCGGGAACTGGGTTATGCGTGTATAACTTTAACGAAAAACGATCAGAAGCCTGCTTTAACAGGGAGAGTCTTTCTCGCGCAGTAATCTTTCGGCAAAGAAAATAATTTGCATATACATAGGCGGCAGATTCAGTGCCGTCTGACATTGGAGTATAAGGTGCTGCTTTCTGTAAATCGGCAATAATGTCCGGAGTCAGCAGATCTTCCAGAAAAAAACTGCCATAGACATTCTGTTGTGCGTGCATGATGGCATCCAGGTAGCCGCGGGTAAAGTCAGAGATAGTTTCTAACCGGTCAAAAAAATTGTGATCTTCGTTGTAGAGTGAACCTACAAAAGAAACGTCGGCGGAGAGCTTTTCTGTCAGTGCATCCGGGCAGACCATGGCAGAGAGACGGGATACATTTGCTGCAAGTGGAAGATAATATACGGTATCAATACCAGCATTTTTGAAGGTAAGGTAAACTGACTTATCAAACAGAAAAACGTAGTTGCATGAATTGATCAAGGTATAGGAATAAAGAGCAACTAATGGGCTGTCATAGATATAGGAGACATATTTGATGTTGTGGTTCTGACAGCATGCAGAAAGAATCGGGGAATAATTAAAAGAAAATACAAACGCATAGGATGCATTTGTAAGTGCAGCAGCAAATGCTTCTTCAAATTCTTTGCTGTGCCGTTCTTTATAATCTTTGTGGTAAAAAAGGTCACAGGTAATCTGATTCGCTTCAAACGCATCAATCATATCCTGTTTAGCAAAAGCAGGGGAGTCAAGAAATAATATTTTCATAAGTAGCCTTTCTAAATCGCATCTAATCCATAAGCCAGAGATATCATTTGCAGCAGACGCTCCGGATAATTATGGTATTTTTCGAGAGCAAGATAACCGTTGTGTGCAATTTCTTTTCGGTCGTTTTCGTGTGTCAGGTAATATTCTGTCTTAGAGAGTAAATCATCTTCTCCGGTATAACATTCCAACTCTTGTCCCGGAGTAAAATAATTCGTTAGTTCCGACTGATAATTCGTCAGCAAAAAACCTTCGCAGGCGAGCACATCAAACAGGCGTAATGGCAGTCCTGTCTGGATGGACTTGGCAGTAGGGTTTAGATTAATCTTGCTGAAGTGGAAAATAAGCGGCATTTCTGTCAGTGTTTTTGCAAGTCCACAGTTGTGGACAGAAAGTCCGGTCGTGTCGCTTGCGGTGTATAAGTTTACGGAATATTTGGAGCCAAGCGTCTGCATTAACCAGAGCCGCTCCATAGCAGTCACCTTTGCACCAAGGTATAACTGCGCCATTGTGGCGCGGTCATTCCGGCGGAAGCCGGTCGGCGGAGTATAAAAACCTTCTAGAGAATTACGAAACTCTTCTACGATGGAATCCGGCAGGATTTCCTCAAGAAAATTATAACCGTAGACCTTTAACTGGGCTGCCATAATGCCTTCCAGATAACCAGTAAGGTATCCTGGTTCTTTTTTTAGACGGTCATAGGGACATTTTTCAGTATAGAGTGAACCCACAAACGAGATATCACCGGAAAAACGGGAAATATCATCATCCGTGGCAGAAGATATCACTTTTTTCCAGCGCGTTGGATTGCTTGCCAGCGGCAGATGAAAAATGCAGGAAGGGTTGTAGCGGGAAAATTCGTTATACTGCGCGCGGTCAAAGAGAAAAATCCGATTCCACGGATTGCGGATGGAATCGGAATAAAGTTCCATGACCGGACTGTCCACGGTCCAGCAGAGATAGCGAATCTGAAAAATGTTGCAGACTTCTGAGATAAAAGGGTAGAAGTTGATGCTGAAAACAAAATCATAGCTTGCCTTTTGAAGTGCTTCATTTAAAAGTGCAACACCTTCAGAGGGAAGTAACTTTTTGTTGTAAATTTCCTCTGTGATTGTGACAACTTCATTTCCAAGTTCGCAGAATCCATCGATAATATCTGGTTCACATATGCTTCCATAGCGGTAAAATAATATTTTCATGAAAAATTCCTTTAATCCTGTCTGTTTGCAAATTGAATATAGTTATTATATACTAATAAACAAAGCATTTCTACCTAAAAGGTTATGATTATAGGTGAAAAGTTCGATATAAATAATATCATGACAGCAGGATGCTGTAAGAGAAAGCAGGAGGCTTAAAATATGTTAAATGGAAAGACAATCCTTGTAACAGGGGGAACAGGTTCTTTCGGAAACCAGTTTGTAACGTATGTTTTAGAAAATTATGATCCGAAGAAAATTATTATTTATTCCAGAGATGAATATAAACAGTTCATCATGGCGAATAAATTCAAAAAATATGGTGATAAGCTGAGATTTTTTATTGGCGATGTTCGTGATAAAGAAAGATTATACAGAGCTTTTGACGGCGTGGATTATGTGGTTCATGCAGCTGCATTAAAACAGGTTCCAGCCTGTGAATACAATCCGATGGAAGCTGTGAAAACCAATATTGACGGTGCAATGAATATCGTGGATGCAGCACTTGACTGTGGTGTGAAGCGAGTAGTTGCATTGTCTACGGACAAGGCAGTAAACCCTATTAACCTTTACGGGGGTACAAAACTTGTTTCTGATAAGCTGTTTATTGCAGCAAATGCATATGCGGGAACGAAGGATGTATGTTTTTCAATTGTACGTTATGGAAATGTTGCTGGAAGCCGTGGCTCTGTTATTCCATTTTTCCGTAATATCGTAGCAAACGGTGGAAAAGAGCTTCCGATTACTGACTACCGTATGACACGTTTCTGGATTAGTCTTGACGAGGGCGTTCAGCTTGTCATTAAGGCACTTTCAGAGGCAAAAGGTGGAGAAACCTTTATTTCCAAGATCCCTTCTTTTAAGATTACAGACCTTGCACAGGCAATTTTGCCGGGATGTGAAATGCCAGAGGTTGGTATCCGTGAGGGTGAGAAACTTCATGAGATTATGGTAACAAGAGAAGATTCTATGATGACTTATGAATATGATAAACATTTTATTGTATATCCACATTTTGACTGGTGGGATAATTCTAAAATACAGCCGGGCGGAAAGAAAGTTGAATCAGGATTTGAATATAGCTCGGGAAAAAATACAGAGTGGCTGTCAGTAGATGAGATTGCAAGACGGTTAAAGGATGTAAAAGAACATTAAAAATTAAATTTTGTAATGAAAAATCAGAATAAAATTGGAGAGAAAATTATGATTCAGTATTGTAAAAGATGCTGCTTGCCAAGCACAAAGCCGCATTTATCATTTGATGAGGAAGGTATCTGTAATGCCTGCCGTAACTATGAGAACCGTAAGAATGTAGACTGGGATGAGCGTAAAAAAGAATTGATGGAGATTCTTGACCGTTATCGTTCTAAAGACGGAAGTAACTGGGACTGTATTATTCCGGTCAGTGGTGGAAAGGACAGCACCTATCAGGTTATCACTATGTTAGAACTTGGAATGAATCCACTCTGTGTGACAGCGACAACCTGTGACCTCACGGATATCGGAAGAAGAAATATCGAGAATATCAAAAAAATGGGTGTGGATTACATCGAAGTAACCACCAACCGTGTGGTACGTGCGAAGTTAAACCGTATCGGACTGACAGAGGTTGGTGATATTTCATGGCCGGAGCATGTAAGCATTTTTACCGTTCCGGTGAGAATGGCGGTAAATTTTAATGTACCTCTTATCATCTGGGGGGAAAATTCCCAGAACGAATATGGCGGACCGGCAGCAGCCGTTGAGAATAATGTCCTTGACCGTAGATGGTTAGAGGAGTTTGGTGGTATGCTTGGACTTCGTGTTAACGATCTTGTGGGACAGGAAGGAATTACAAAGAAAGACTTGATTCCATTTACCTATCCGACAGATGAGGAATTAAAACGTGTTGGTGTGACCGGCATTTTCCTTGGATACTACATCCCATGGGAAGGTTTACATAATGTGCTTGTGGCAAAAGCGCATGGATTTGAAAGCTGGGGCAAGGTTGTAGAAGGCGATTACGATGATTATGAGAACCTTGACAATTATCAGGCTGGTATTCATGAATATTTCAAGTATCTGAAATTTGGTTTTGGACGCTGCTCTGACCAGGCATCTATGCACATCCGCCGCGGACGTATATCAAGAGAAGAGGCAATGAAGACGGTAAAGGAACGTGATGGAGCATTCCGATGGACTTACCTTGATAAGAAGCTTGAAGATATCTTAGAACCAATCGGTGTGACAGTAGACGAGTTTATCAAAATCTGTGATGAATTTACGAACAAAAAACTGTTTTTGACTGATAAAAACGGCAAGCTGGTTAAGGACAAAAATGGTAATCTGACTAAGATTAATTATGACAATGTAGAAGAGGACGAGAACAAATAAATGGAAACTGCGATTATCGACTATGGAATGGGAAACCTGTTGTCTGTACAGCGCGCATTTGAAAAGTGTGGATCGGATGCGGTCATCATCGGTAATCCGTTAGAACTGCGGGATGCAGATCGTATTGTACTTCCCGGAGTCGGCGCATTTCCGGATGCCATGGACAATCTCCGGAAAAACGGGTGGATAGAGGAATTAAACCGGGCAGTTTTGGAAAAAGAGACGCCGATTCTTGGAATCTGCCTTGGAATGCAGCTCCTTGCGGACAAGGGCTATGAGGTGCGGGAATGTGACGGACTTGGTTATATTCCTGGAGAAATTGTTCGTTTTACGCAGACTCAGGAAAAAGAACGGATTCCGCATGTGGGCTGGAACGAGATTTTAAAGAGGGAAGATTCGCCACTTTTTGATGGAATTGCAGACGGAACAAATTATTATTTTGTACACAGCTATCATTTTCGCGTAGCAAATGAAAAAAACATTGCTACAGTGACACCTTACTGCGGAGAATTTGTGTCCTCTGTCATAAAGGATAATATTGTGGGGACACAGTTCCATCCGGAGAAGAGCCAGAAGGCGGGTTTTAAGTTGATTAAGAATTTCCTTAGTATGTAGAAAAAGAGGTCGCAAAATGTTAAAGGTACGTGTGATTCCAACGTTATTATACAAATCAGTGGGACTGGTAAAAGGAGTCGGATTTAATTCCTGGCGTCGGGTGGATACGGTGCTGCCCGCCATCAAGGTTTATAATATGCGTGAGGTGGACGAGTTGATTTTGCTCGACATTGAGGCAACCAATGAAAAAAGAGACCCGGATTACGATGAAATCCGGGATTTTTCACGAGAATGTTTTGTGCCGTTTTGTGTGGGCGGCGGTATTTGTCATATTGACCAGATTAAGAATCTGCTTCGTGCAGGGGCGGATAAGGTTGCAATCAACAGTGCGGCATATGATAATCTGTCTCTGATTACGGAGGGTGCGAAACTGTTTGGCTCGCAATGTATTGTGGCAAGCATTGACTGCCGTAAGATTGATGGAGAGTATCACTGTTTTTCTCACAACGGTTCGGTGGATACCGGCTGGCTTTTACAGGACTGGATTATAAAAGTGGTGGAGGCAGGTGCAGGAGAAATTCTGCTGACTTCCGTGGAACTCGACGGGACGATGGAAGGATATGATGTTGAAATGATAAAAATTGCAACGTCACTTGTGAATGTTCCGGTCATTGCCTCCGGGGGAGCCGGGAACTATGAGCATATGCGCAAGGCGGTGCAGGAAGGTGGTGCTTCTGCAGTAGCGGCAGCGAGCATTTATCATTTTACAGAGCAGACGCCGAAGGAAGCAAAGGAATATCTTGGGGAACACGGAGTTGCAGTGAGAATGATTTAGCATATCTGCGCAACGAAAAAAACGTAAAGGCTGCGGAAAAATTCAACATAGGGAGCGTTTTATAGAATTTGGTTAGACAAAAGGGATGGAACGATTATGAAACATATACAGAAACTGACACTAACAAAAGCGACAGAAGAAGATTGTCGCTTTTTATATGATTTGCGTAATGAGGAGGATGTCAGAAAAAATTCGTTTCAGACAGAGTCATTTTCTTATGAAAGCCATGTGGCATGGTATAAGGAGAAACTTGGTGATAAGCAGACGCAAATTTATGTTTTGAAGCAGGATGGAGAGAACATCGGACAGGCTCGTGTGGATTTGCACGGAGTGGATGGAGAAATTTCTTATGCGCTCTGCCAAAAGGCAAGAGGATATGGATATGCTAAATGGATGTTAAGATGTTTAGAAGAGAGACTGCGGGAGCAGGCATTTTGCAGAAAATTGACGGCTGAGGTTAAAAAAGAAAATATTGCATCACAGAAGATATTTGAAGGACTTTCATATTCGTCAGTTTCAACGGATTACGGATATATTTATGAGAAGGAAATACCACTTTTTACCATTATTATGTGTACTTATAATTCTGCACAGACAGTGGATACAGCAATATCATCTGTGAAAAACCAGAAGTTTGATGGATGGGAAATGTTAATTCTTGATAATGGCAGTTCCGATGCAACTGTGGAGAAATTGAAACAGTATGAGAGGCTTGATGAAAGGATAAAATGCATATACCGTAAAGACAATATTGGTTGGTGTAAGGGAATCAGTGAGTGCCTGAAAATGTCGGTGGGAAGCTATATGATGTTCCTTGGAGCGGATGATTTTATGACAACAGAACAGACATTGTCAGAGGTTGCAGGGGAAGTTATTAAGCACCATCCGCAAGTTATTTTCACAGGAAGCTATTATGCGAAATATGAGCAAGGTAAATTTCAGGTAGTAAATCATACATTGCCGGAGTATAAGGTGTATAAAGAAAACAGAGACAAACTGACATGCATGGCAGAATTGATGAAAAATGTCTACTACAATTCTGTGATGCACTACGTGGAAATCGTTTTTTTAAAAGAAAATGGGATTGATTTTTATTATCCATTTTATGGGGACTGCCAGGGAATGACGGAAGCAATCGTGAGGGCAGAAAAAATTGTGGTTATGAGTCAGTCAGAGTACGTATTGACGCTTAACACATCGCAATCGTCAAAAACATGCGGATATAATTATGATGAGAAACGTCAGTGGGACAGCATAAAAGCAATTTTACCAGATAAATTTAATGCAAAAGATACCAGAATTCAATATATAGCAAGACGGGTGTTAGACAATCTTACAGAGAAGTGTCAGAATATCGCGCTTGGAGAACCTCTTTGTGACAGTTATATGAATGTAATAGAAAAGAGTTTGCCAGAACGTTTTATACGTGTAGAAGAAATGATTTCTACACAGGAGATGGGTGAGATGATGAATTATGCCGGACGGGAAGAGTATGCGGAGTGCCTTATCGGGGCTGCGGGCGTGAATTACTGGATATGTAAGAAGAATAAGATGTTATTAGAAGAAATTTGCCGTAACAGCAAGTGGTTGGCGGAATTTGTGGAAGTTGCAATGGAAATGGATGAGACGGCGGGCATGGTCGTATGGAAAAAACAGTTTGACAGAGATGCGGGTGAGAGGCTGTTACAGATTTGTCAGAATCCGTGGAATCGTTTTAAAACAGGTGTGGAGTTACTGTTAAAAGACGATGTCAGGTATGAAGACACCGGAATAAGGGAGAAACTGTGCGAAGTAAAAGAAAGTGGTGTGATATATGCAATGCACAGTTTCACTCACTGACAGTAGTATTGACAGTGGGATTCATTATAATCTCACACATAGCTTCATCCCGATAGTCGCCGAAAAAAGGGCATGGTCGACACTTTCCTGGAGCGCAACAAGGATTTCCAGCCGGAAGTAGGTCTCAATACCTCAGGAGTTGTGAAAAAACTTTTGGCAGAGCCAAAGGCTTCTGATTAGGACCAGAAATATGTACTCTTTTTCCCAGCTTCTAATGTGAGATGGAAAGCATGAATGGAGTAGTCTGCGTGACGGATACGAGTGAATATTGACGAATGTAAGGGATAGGGAGGAATAAGAATTGAATGAATTCTTAACATTGATTTGCGATGCGATTGAACATATGAATATTGGCGGTTTCACTAAATTGCGCGAATTGGAACCGGAATTAAAGAGGCAGTATGATGTATTAGATCAACAGATTCAGTGGGATTGTCTGGCTGGTGTGGCAGAAACAACAAAACAGAATGGAAAATTTCAAATGCTGCTGTTTTCATACCTACTGAGTGCACTTAGAGATGAAAAAGTGGAATATTTTATAGAAAATATGTTAATAGAAGAAAATATACCACTTTTGAGCAGAATAAATACCATCCGTCAGCTCTGGAAAGCAGTTTTCAGTTCCCCAATGGTTGCAGATGAAAAGCGTCATTATATTATTCAAAATAGTATTTATATAGATCTGGTAACACAGATTCGAAAAGAACTTAATATGAAATTGCAATATGTTCCATTTGCACAGAGGAACAAAAAAAGAGTTGTACTTATGATAGAACCTCTTTTGGGTGAAGCCCATGCACCAACTCAGAAAATGACAAATATTTATTGCTGGTTACAAAAGCTTGGATATGAAGTTTGTGTATATGCCACAAATATGAATCAAATAGAGATTTCAGAGTATTGGAATTGGTATCACTCACTGGTGGATGTATGCTGTTATCCGGAAACGGGGAGGTTTGAATTAAAACTTTTGGGGGTACATATAAAAGGATACAACCTGAATTATACGGAAGAGAATTATTTTGAAGAATTGAAAAAGGCAATACATGATATTAAAGAATATAACCCGGCATTTATACTGACGGTTGGAGATTCTAATATTCTGGCAGATCTATGTGGGGATTTTACGACGGTCTGTGCGATGGCATGTGTGAATCAGCCGGCTCAGACGGCTTCGTCTGTGATCGTAAGATACTTTCGATGTACGGAGGAAGAAAATAGAAAATATTTAGAATGGACCAGACCAGACCAGAAAATATTTGAAATGGTGTGTGTGGATGAACTGAATGCAAATGTAGAAAGTGGTGTCGATAGAAAAGATTTTGGAATTGCGGAAGATAAATTTGTAATTCTGATTGCAGGTAATCGTCTGGATACAGAAGTGACCGAAGAAGTAAAGAGGGTATTTCAAATGATTTTAGAACAAAATGAGGTGTTGTTTGTTTTTATTGGGAATTGCCCGAAACTTGAAAATGAGTTAATGGAAGAGACAGACCATTACTGTTTTTTAGGCGCAGTGAATGATTTTAAAGGGATCATGAGGATTGGAAATCTCTTTTTAAATCCGCCGAGACAGGGAGGAGGAACTGGAGCATTTTATGCAGTGGAAAATGATGTCCCGGTATTGACTCTGCCAGATTGTGATGTGGCGCAGGTGGGGGAGGCATTTACCTGTGAAAAATTGTGGAATATGCCAGACATCGTAAACCGCTACATTCATGATGCTGCATTTATGGAACAACAGAAGGGGAATTGTAGAAAGAGTGCGGCAGTTATCTATGGAGTAGACAGCCTTGGAAATATTAAAAATTTTTGCAAAGAATTGCAGGAATATATTATAGAAAACGAGAATAACAGGGAAGGTTAGAGAAAACAGAGGAAGAAAGATGGATGATAAAATACTTGTAACACAAAGCTCAATGCCTCCATTTGAGGAATACGTGGAAATGATAAAGCCACTCTGGGAAAGTCATTGGCTGACTAATATGGGGGATTACCATAAACGTCTGGAAGATGAATTGAGAACTTATCTGAAAGTGCCGGAGATATCGTTGACGGTAAATGGGCATATGGCATTGGAATTGGCGCTTCAATCATTAAATCTTCCAAAAGGTGGTGAAGTAATTACGACGCCATTTACCTTTATTTCCACTACTCATGCGATTATACGCAATGGACTCGTACCGGTGTTCTGTGATGTGAAGGAAGATTATACCATTGATGAGAGCAAGATTGAAGAACTCATTACGGAACGTACTGTCGCTATTGTGCCTGTGCATGTGTATGGAAATATTTGTAATGTAGAAGAGATTGAGCAGATTGCATACAAGTATGATCTGAAAGTTATTTATGATGCGGCACATGCATTTGGAGAAACTTATCAGGGAAAAGGGGTCGGAAGTTTTGGCGATTTATCGACGTTCAGTTTTCATGCAACAAAAGTATTCCACACAATTGAAGGGGGCTGTGTTTGTGCGAAAACAAGAGAACAGTATGAAAAGCTGTATAATCTCAAAAATTTTGGAATACGGAATGAAGAATTAATCGTTTCTGTAGGGGCAAACGCTAAGATGAATGAATTTCAGGCAGCAATGGGACTGTGCAATTTAAAATATTTGCAGCAGAATATTGAAGCTAGAAAAAGAGTTGTGGAACGTTATTGTGAAAACTTTTCGGGAGAGACGAAGTTTCGGCTGAATCAGTATCAAAAAGGCGTAGAGCCGAATTATGCTTATATGCCGGTATTGTTTGAAACGGCAGAATTACGTGATAAAGTATATACAGGACTGCGTCAGAAAAATATTTTTTCAAGAAAATATTTTTATCCGATTACTGCAGATGCAGCCTGCTTTAGGAACAAATACAAAAAGAATGATTTAGAGCACGCGAGAGATTATTCTAACAGGATTCTTGTTTTACCGTTGTATGCCAGCCTGCGGATAGAACAGGTGGATATGATCTCTAAGGCGGTTCTTGAGATACAAAAAGAGGGATAAAGTGTGAAATTCCTTTTGGTATTGAAATGGAGAATGTGATGAAAGTTGGAATTATGCAGCCGTATTTTTTTCCGTATATTGGATACTGGCAACTTATGAATGCGGTAGACCGATATGTAATTTATGATGATGTTAATTTTATTAAGGGTGGTTGGATTCATAGAAACCGTATACTGCTTGGAGGAGAGGCAAAATATATAAATGTGCCGATGCTTGGAGCGAGTTCTTTTAAAAAAATTAATGAGATAATGGTTCATCATGAAATAGCACTTGAAAATAAAAACTTAAGGATGCTTGAAAATGCATATGGAAAAGCACCATATTTTCAGGAGATATTTCCGATATTAGAGAGGATAATCCGAAATCCAGAGGAATCACTTGCATTGTATTTGGCGGATTCTATCCGTGAGATTCATGATTATCTGGAAATGAAATCAGAACTTGTTTTGTCATCTGATTTGAAAAAGGACTGTAGCAAACGTGGACAGGAAAAGGTACTGGAAATTTGTAAGTTGCTGCAGGCAGATACCTATTATAATGCAATTGGTGGTCAGGCACTTTATTCTTTTTCTGATTTTAAAGAGAATGGGATTATGCTTAAATTTTTAAAGACCGGGGAAATAAAGTATCAGCAGTTTGGGGATAAATTTGTTCCGGGACTTTCCATAGTAGATGTGTTAATGTTTAACAGTAAAGAAGAAGTTCGTAAACAATTACAGAATTATACGCTGGTGCAGGAAGAAGAATGAGAGAATTTGGCGGATATATTGAAATAGAACATTACAAAGGAAATGAATATCACACAGAATGTCTGGCATTAAACAATGGCAGAAATTGCCTGAGATATCTGATCCGTACGAGACGGATACGAAAAATAATGCTGCCGTATTTGCAATGCCGGGTGATTGAAGAGGTATGTAGGAGAGAAGGCGTACAGATACAGTGGTATGAGGTAAAGTCGTTTGAAAAACCTTATCAGGGGAAATATCCGGAGGAGGATGTTTTTTTATATCTTATCAATTACTATGGACAGCTTGAGAAGAATTATGTGGAAGAATTGTTTGCCGGGCATAAAAGAATCATTGTAGATAATGCGCAGGATTTTTTCTGTAAACCAATAGATGGTGTGGATACAATTTATACCTGCCGGAAATTTTTTGGAGTGCCGGACGGTGCATATTTATATACGGATGTGCAAGCGAAAATTACCTTACAAGCAGATTTCTCTTATGACAGAATGGAATTTTTGCTTGGAAGATATGAATGTGGTGCAGAGAAGTTTTACCGGAATTATCAGGAGAATGAAGCGTGGATGGACAAGCAGGAGCTGTTTGCAATGTCGGCACTGACACATAACATCTTACGAAGCATTGATTATGAAAGAGTAAAGAAAACACGTACCAGTAATGCAAAGAGACTAGATGCAGGGTTGGGTGAAAAAAATCTTTTGATGGTAAAGAATATGACAGGTGCTTATTTATATCCTTATTTTTGTGCTGATGGGGAAAGGCTTCGAAGAAAATTAATTGAACGCAAGATTTTTGTGCCAGTTTTATGGCAGAATGTGTTAGAAGATTGTGAAATACATACTGCGGAATATAACTATAGTAGAAATGTGGTGCCGCTTCCTTGTGACCAGAGATACACGGAGAATGATATGGATGAAGTAATAGCGGTGGTCAAAGAATTGGAGGAAAGGTAGAATGAAAAAAATTATTATTTTTGGGGCGACGGGAAATGTAGGGTCTTATGTTTTGAAATATGCGAGAGAATATTTTAATCCAGAAGAATATGAGGTAATTGCATCCGGAAGACGTAGAACGGATTTTTTCGAAAAACAGGGAATTCCGTATTATTCTGTGGATATTTCTCGTGAGGAAGAGTTTGAGAAACTTCCGAAAGAGGATGTGTATGCGGTAATTTATTTAGCTGCAGTTATTCCTTCTTACATGGAGGAGTACAATCCGGAGAGTTATATTAAAACGAATATAGTTGGAACATACCATGTGTTAGAGTATTGCAGACGTGTTCATGCAGACCGGATATTGTTTTCCACGACGGTGTTTGATATTTCACTTTTTGCAACGGACGGCACAGTTTTAAAGCCGGATTTGCCATACAATTTCAGTTATAAGGGAGACCATGCAGTCTATGTTATTACGAAAAATACAGCGATTGAACTGTTAGAACATTATCATCAGGAATATGGTTTGAAAAAGTTTGTTTTCCGTTTCCCGACAATCTACAGTTATAGCCCATATCACTATTATTTTCCGAATGGTAAAAAGACATTGCGTCCGGTATACCGTATGATTGAGCTTGCTATGAAGGGAGAACCAATCGAACTGTGGGGGAATCCGGACTATTCTAAAGATATGGTGCATGTTTATGATTGTGCTCAGATGCTTTGCAAGGCGGTAGAAGCAGACCGTGAAGAAGGTTTTTACAATGTGGGTACCGGAATTCCAGTGACGTTAAAGGAACAGATCGAGACAATTATTGAAGTGTTTTCACCAAAGGATCATCCATCCCAGATTGTATACAGACCTGACTTGCCGGCATCAGGAGGATTCCTGATGGATGTCGAAAATGCGAAAAAAGAGCTTGGATATGAGCCAAAATACGATTGCAGAAAATTATTTGAAGATTATAAGGCGGAAATGAAAATCAATCGTTTTAAGGAATTAAGGAAGCAGGATTAGAGGAAAACTATTATGAGACAGACAGAGCCGGTCAGCATCATATTGCCGACTTACAACCGGGCAAATCAGATTGGAAAAGCAATTGAAAGCGTGCTTGCGCAGACCTATGAAGACTTTGAGCTGATTGTTGTGGATGATGGCTCTACGGATGAAACGGAGAAAGTGGTTACTTCGTATAAGGACTGCAGGATTCGTTATCACCGGATGCCGGAAAATGGGGGACAGTCAAGGGCCAGAAACTGCGGAATGAAACTGGCACGCTATGATTATCTGGCATTTGAGGACAGCGATGATTTGTGGCGTTCGGAAAAATTAAAAGCACAGATGGAAGCGATGCGTAATGCCGGGGCGAATGTGGGGATGGTTTACCATAAGTTCCGCTACGGTCTCGGAGCAGGGAGAGGTATGGTTCTTCCGGATGAAAAGATTCCATATGAAAAGAAAAGCGGGGATATCTATGCACAGCTTTTGTGGGACAATCTGGTAGGAATTCCGACAATGTTGTTAAAGAAGGAATGTGTTGAGGCAGTCGGGGGACTTGATGAATCGTTACGATGTCTGGAAGATTATGATTTTGCCTTGCGGATTGCAAAAAAATATCAGGCGATTTTTCTGGATGAGATATACCTTGATGCCAGTTACTCGGTTTCGGGAGTATCAGGCGGTGACAGTGGACAGTATCTCATCGCAAGCTGTCTGCTGCTTGCAAAGTATAAGGCAGACTATCTTGCGACCGATACTTTTAATCACAGAGTAGAAATTATTTTACGGGATGCCGGGCGGCTTGGTGCCACGGAACAGATTGTGGAACTGTTAGAAAAAGTATTGCAAATGTAAGGATTAATTTACACACCAGTCATCTTTAGAGTAAGGAGCCTTTGACATTGCCCAATCAAACGGGACGTCGGCACTGCAGTAGCGACAGGATTCCATTGGTGTAATCAGACGTTTCTGGATTTCCCAGCCGGTGAGTCCGGGTTCGTACAGGTCGATGCCCTCTTCCTCTGGAAGGTTTTCATGGAAATAGTCGTTAAAGTAGTGAACAACGAAAGGCTGGCAGCATGCCGCCATTTTACCCTTTGCGAGAAACGTACAGTTTCTGCGGATACAGTTTGCAAAGACCTGTTCCTTATCGGAGTCCCCCTGCGGATTTAAATACTTGGAAAAACACTCTTTTCCTTCACGCAGATCAGCGGAGAGGGCATGTGCCTGGATAAAAGAAATAATTTTATCACGGTCAAGGCAGGTATAGTCTGAAATGCTGATGTGTACACGATTTTCTTTGATCATCTGAATGACTTCTTCCTTTAAGGAGAGAAGAAGCAGTCCGTTTGTGACAATAATCAGATTCGTATAGGGAAATGCTTTGCGTACAGTGTTGATGTAGACACCGATTTCCGGGTTTAATAACGGTTCGCCTCCGAGCAGATAAAAATCATGAATCTGCGAGAAATAGCCGGTAAGCTGCTGAAGGTCGCGCACAAACTGTTCTTTATCCGGAAAGACAGGCTGTGGCACGAGGTTGGAAAAATGGCTGCATCCCTTGCAGTTTAAGTTGCAGTGGTCGGCAAGGTGAAATTCAAGCTGCATCAGCTCTGGGAGTACTTCTTTATAAGGATAAAGAATGGCATCACCGTCAATGGATTCGGAAAGCTCGAGTTTCTGGTAAAGAGTATGTGGAATGACATAGATATTTTCAATGCCAAGTTCTTTTAACAGGCGGAAATAGTAGGGATTTTCCCCTTGAATGTTAATGACGCCGTCAATCTGGTGTGAACGGTAGAGGGCTGCGGTTTCCTCTGGCGTATAGGTCACGGAAGAGGAAGCAAACTGCCCAAGGGAAACGCTCGAAAGTCCGGCGATAAAGATATCCGGCCGGTAGGTCTGAAGTAACTGTATGCTTCTATTCCAGTTTGGAATATCTCCAAATAAAATCAGTTTCATGTAAATTCTCCTGTAAAGTATAAGATATCGATGATGCAGTAATACAAAGTATAAAGTGCATATCTGTATATATCGGAGAAAAGAGCGGAAATGTAAATGGATTTTAGAACATTAAAGAAGAAAAATGATGTAGCCGATATAAAAAAACAGTATGGGACGTTGTAAGGGAGAGATTTATGAAACGGGTTTTAAGACAGGCGGCAGAAGGAATTTCGTTTTTGGAACTTTTGTTAGATGAGACGATCTGCGAGGGAGATATTCTGATCCCAAAAGAACTGATCCTGTTAGCGGGTGGCAGAAATGACCGGCTTCCGGCGAAAAAAAAGTATGAGCTTTTACTTCGGATTGCACAGAGAACGTCATTTGATCTGACAGAGGAGCCGTCCGGGGACATGGGAATGGAACTTTTGACGAATGACACCGCAGAAGAGACGGCAGACGGCTGGAAAACAGACTGTTACATCATCGGAAAATACAGTCAGATATTACAGGAAAATCAGGTGTTTGAAATGGCGGTGGCATCTGTGCTTGAGGAGGCACAAAGCCATGGGCATTATGAGCAGGCGGTTTCCTTTTTGGAGGCAATGATAGGGCATGCGGAATTGTTTTATGAACTTGACGCGCCAACAGAGCCAGTGTTGATTTACAAGGGAGATGATGTGTGCCACAATGTGCTGACCGTGTTTGCAGAACAGTTCGGGGCGGCACTGGGGAGAGCGGGGGCACAGATCATCTGGTATGATATGGCAAACCAGCCGCCAGAGGAACTTTTGCAGTACCGGAACCGGCACTTTAAGGCGGTGATCGGCGTACAGAGTTATCTGTTTTCTGTGAAGATGAAGGATGAGATTCATTATCTGCACGAGACGATTTACGGACCGAAATTCAACTTCATTTTTGATCATCCGGTGTGGATGAAAAAACATTTGGAACATCAGTATCCTGATTTTTATGTACTCACACATGATGCGGACTATGTGGCATTTGTGCAGAACTATTTTAGGAAAAATGCGGTGTTGTTTCCACCAGCCGGGATTGAGCCGACGTGTAAGAACGAGGTCACCAGAAAATATGATCTGACATTCGTGGGAACTTATGGAAATTACTGGAATGAAATATTACTGATTCACCAGATGGAGCGAAAAGAGCGTTTCCTTGCAAACCGGTTTTTGCTTGTGATGCGAAAAAATCCCGATTTGTCTTCGGAGGAAGCGCTGAAAAGAGCGCTTATATTTTACGGCAGAAGCGTGGACAAAAAGGAGTTCGTGGAAATTTTATATGGACTGCGCCGCGTCATTTACTGCGTGATGCACTATTACAGAGACCGGGTGCTCCGGGTTCTGTTAGACAGCGGACTTACGGTGAATGTGTTTGGTGACAGCTGGAGGAACAGCCCGCTGGCTGCGTATGAGAATCTGATCTGTCATCCGGATGTCACAGTGGAGGAGAGTCTTTTGATCTGGCAGCAGTCGAAGCTTTCATTAAACATTATGTCGTGGCATAAAGCCGGGTTTACCGAGCGGATGGCAAATATTATGCTGGCAGGGGCGGTGCTTGTGACGGACGATACCAGATATTTGGAAGGAAGATATGAAAACGGAAAAGATTTGGTAAGTTTTGGACTTGCGGAGCGGGAGACACTACCAGAGCGGATAAAACGGCTGCTTTCCGATGAGGCGGAAAGGGTACGGATTGCAGAGAGCGGAAGAGAGAAGACAAAGCAGTTTCATACCTGGGATGTTCGGGCAAAAGAATTTTTAGAATTGCTTGAGACACTGAATAAAAATGGGAGGTAATATAAATACGATGGAAAAATATGAAAAGCGCTTGGACGAGGAACAATGGGGAGAACTTTATAATAAAGAGCAGGCAGAGCAGGTTATTAATGGAATACTGACGGAGCAGGTGTTCTGCTGGACTGAGGAGTTATTAAAAATTTCTGCCGAGGGAGACAAGATGTGTGAGGTTGGCTGTGGTTCAGGTCAAAGTGCAGCATATCTGCAAAGGCATGGAAGAAAGGTGACAGCGCTTGACTTCTCCAAAGAATGTGTAGAATTGGTTAATGTGATAAACAGCCACCTGAATCTTGGAATGAATGTGGTCTGTGCAGATGCGACAAAGCCGCTTCCGTTTGAGGAAAAAGAATTTGACTATATTTATCAGTGCGGACTTCTGGAGCATTTCCATACAGATGAGAGAATTGATTTGTTAAAAAACTGGAGCCATTATACGAAACACATGATTTCCATGATTCCGAATGCGGCAAGCATCGCATACCGCACTGGAAAGGCAATGATGGAGCAGCAGGGCGTCTGGTCATATGGGTTAGAATTACCGCAGTACAGTCTTGGCAGCGAGTTTGAGCAGGCTGGGATCCACAATGTGAGAGAGTATACGATTGGCGCAGAGCACGCACTTGCATTTCTGCCGGAGGAGCATTATTTAAGAAAAGCATTGCAACTTTGGCTGCTAGAGAGCAGACAGCTTGGAATGGAGGATATCTGTGCACAGGGGTATCTTCTGGTGACGATTGGGGATTGCGAATAAATTGCAACTTCTTTGGGGATTAAACTAAGGAAAATTTCACTTTATGCCGATATAACATTTAAAATGTAAAGAGAAAGGAACGCCAAATGGCATCGCTATTGTTGGCAGGGAAAAATCATGGAGGATAACAAAAAAGAGCAGATTGAGGCACTGGAGGTGCTTTTGGAGTTCAATGAACGTCTTGTAAAGAATATGAATATTATTGTGAAGGAATTATCCGGCAAGCGTCTGGATGATACCGATAAATTTTTAAAATCCATTGTAGATGCTATCAACTGGGAAATTCAGGTGGTAAATGGAACCTTGGAAGTGATCAATGACGGAGAGGAACGCCTCGATAAAGAAGCATTTAACAAGGCAGTTTCCGCATTGGCAGAGGCAATCAAGGCAAAGGATGATGCGGCAATGGCAGCGGAGTTCCAGAATGTGATTCCAGTATTTGAAAATCTGGGAGAGATTGCTGCAAAAGTAGTAAAATAGAAATTTGAAACTGTCATGTTAGAGAGTATGCTAATGTGGCAGTTTTTTGCTTATAAAAAAGCTTTGGACTACAGGACGGAGGAGTAAATATGGATCAGAAAAGCCTGGCAATTATCACTGCGCGTGGGGGAAGCAAGCGGATTCCGCGTAAGAATATCAAGGACTTTTGTGGAAAGCCGATTATGGCATATTCGATTGAGGCGGCACTTGAAGCAGGATGTTTTGATACGGTCATGGTGTCGACCGATGATGAGGAAATAGCGCAGATTGCAAAAAAATATGGTGCGGAAGTGCCTTTTTTGCGGAGCGGGCGAACGGCGGGAGATTTTGCAACAACAGCGGATGTACTGATGGAGGTGTTCGAGGAATACGAAAAGCGTGGAGAGAAGTTCGACCATGCGGCGTGCATCTATCCAACAGCACCGTTTGTAACGGCACAGAAATTAAAGACCGGAATGTCACTGTTACAGGAGAAGCAGGGGACGATGCTGATGCCTATTGTGGCATTTTCGTTTCCACCGCAGCGCGGTGTTGTAAAAAAAGGTGAATTTCTTGAGTTCTGCTATCCGCAGTACCGTAACAGCCGCTCGCAGGACTTAGAGACGATGTACCATGACTGTGGACAGTTTTACTGCTATGATGTAGAGAAATACAGAAACGTCAGAGGACAGATTGACACCGGAATCATTCCATATATCGTATCAGAACTGGAAGTGCAGGACATTGATAACGAGACAGATTGGAAATTGGCAGAAATGAAATACCGGATGATGAAAGGGGAATAAGGTGGCAGATCATAAGGTTTCAGTTATGAAACTATTATTTTTTGAGTGGCATTCTTTTATGAATAAGGGAATCGAGCGGGGGTTGAAGGAACTGGAAATCCCGTATGATACATTTTTTTATCAGTTTAACGACTGGGAAAAGGATGATGCTTTTTTAGAGCAGTTTCGAGCTTATTTAAAGGCGGGAGCTTATACGGACGTGCTGTCGGTCAATTTTTCGCCATTGATTTCGCTGTTGTGTGAGGAACTTGGAATCGTATACACGGCATGGGTATATGATTCACCGCTTCACATCCGAAATCTGGAGAACCTTAAGAATTCCTGCAACCGGATTTTCTTTTTTGACAGGGGGCAGGCAGAGCATCACCGCAAAGATGGAGTCAATGCGATGCATCTGCCGCTTGCGGTGGACACAGAGGTTTTTCGTATTAATGCATCGAAACGGGAAAAAGAAGACTATAGGACGGATATCTCTTTAGTTGGAAAACTTTACCAGACAGAGTATGCATATTTTACGGCACCGCTACAGGGGTATACAAAGGGGTATCTGGAAGGGATTGTAAATGCGCAGGGCAAGGTGTACGGGGGCTATCTGATACCGGAATTAATTACGGATGAACTGTTGGCGCAGATGAATGCCGATTATGCGAAGGTGGCAAAGGACGGCTTTACTATGGGAAGAAGAGAACTTGAATTTATGCTTGCCAGTGAGACGACCGGGCGGGAACGTTATATGGCGTTGGCACTTTTATCTGCACATTATCCGGTGGATTTGTATTCAACGGATGTGGATAAAAGGTTAGAAAAAGTAAGATATCGTGGATATGCAGACTATTATTCACAGATGCCGCTTGCATTTTCCCAGAGTAAAATCAACCTCAATATTTCGCTCAAGACCATCCGTACCGGAATACCGCTTCGGGTCATTGATGTGCTTGGATGCGGTGGATTTGTGCTTTCAAATTATCAGGAAGAGCTCTTTGAGTATTTTAATGTTGGAGAAGAATTAGTCGTATATGAGAATATAGAGGACTTGTTTTATAAGGCAAAATATTATCTCGAACATGAGGACGAGAGAAAACAAATTGCACTTGCGGGATTTGAGCGTGTGAAGCGTGATTTTACGTTCCGGGAACGGCTTGAAAAAATGTATCCCCAAAACTAGAATTTTATGAAACAGATTTTAAAAAGAGGAAAAGAATGGAACTTTCAGAACAGTTGGCAAGACAATTATTAGAATCTATCGAAAACGGATTTATAAACGAAACGACGATAGCAAAATTTCGATATTGGCATCTGGATGCGGTCATGAACATGACAAAATATATGGAACATGGCAGAGAAACCTTTTGGGAAATTAAATCCTATCTGGAACAGATGAATATTGAAAGACTTCGAAAACAGGAAAAAATAATTGTTGGTTTTATTACGTCATCGTCTCAGGACTGGATCGGAGATGAACTATACTGGCTGTTAGAAAAATCAGAAAAGTTTGAACCGTATATTTTTGTGATGGCAACATATTTAAATGGCAGGGGAAACCCTTTAAAAAGGGATTATTGTGAGACCGTAAGTTTCTTTCAAAAACGTGGATTGCGGGTAAAACAGACCTTTGATGTGGAGACAGAGCATTTATACACATGGGATGAGATAGGGATGAAACCGCAGCTGTGCATTTGGCTGACACCTTGGGCAGACGGTTTTAAAGAACATTTTCATTTGTTATATTATTCACTGGATACCATTCATGCTTATATCCCATATGGTTTTATGATAGCAGGAAGTGAAGATGGAAGGTTTATTGAGGCACAGTATAACCAGCTAATACATAATATTGCTTGGAAAATTTTTGAGGAAAATAAAATTGCAGTAGAATTGGCAGATAGGTATTCTTTTGTGGGAAACAGAAATACCGTTTATCTTGGATATCCCAAAATGGATAGTTTTTATGGAGAGCGTGAAAATTGTACAATTTGGGACGAATTGAAAGAAAAGGTTGGAAATCCAAATGCAAAATGCGTGATTTATGCACCACATCATACACTTGACAAAGATAAAGAACCCGTGTGCTTTTCGACTTTTGCGCAGAATGGGAAAAAGATGCTGGAATTTGCACGCAAATATCACAAAGATACGGTGTGGGTATTTAAACCGCATCCATTATTAAGGACCAAGTTGATTCGTAACGGGATATTAAAGGATGAGAGTGAGTGGAAGAGTTATATAAAACAATGGGAAGATTTGGAGAATGCAGCTTATGTGAATGATGGAATGTATCAGGATTTGATGTGTAAGTCAGATGCAATGATATTGGATAGCATATCTTTTTTAGCTGAGTACATGTATACGAGTCACCCGATGTTATTTTTGAAGAGAAAAGAACAGCGCTTTAATGAGTTCGGGAAACTGGTAGTGGAACAGTTATATCAGGCAGAGGGAAATGATTTTGCGGCAATAGACGAATTCATTCAAAAAGTAGTTTTGAATGAAAACGACGAACAGTTCGAGAAGAGAAAAAAATTTTTTCTTGAAAACCTTGATTATAAAAATATGAATTATAAAAATGCAAATGCAGCACAAAGTATATATTGTGAAATAGAGAACACGTTTGGGAAAAAGGAAAAATGACAGAATGAAAAAGACGGTGGAACAATTAGAAGCTTACAGGATAGCAAGGCAGGAATTACAGAATACATTAAGTGGTGATGCAAAAAAAGATTGCCAAATCTATAACGATCTATGGTATTTGGATTTTATGGAGAAGGGTGGAATTATTTCTGAAGATGGAGGATTTTTGACGGACTCAGAAGAATTGATTAAGAAGGTAAAAACAAGATATCAGAATGACAGTATGACTGCGTGGTGGACAAAACAAAAGAATTGGACTGTAAAGAATGGTGTAAATGGTTTCCTTGATGAACAAATAAAGAAATGGTTAGAGGAGATGTATTTACCTTATATCGATGAAACACAGATTGTAGGAGATTTGGCCTGTGCAAGTGGGCAATGGAGTTTCCTGATAGCAAAGAAAGCAAAACAAGTATATGCATTTGATTATTCAAAGAGTATGATAGATTTTGCAAAAGATAAAGCTGAAACGTTGAATATTAATAATATAGAATTTGTGCAGGCAGATGCTATAACATTAAAATTTGATCGGCAATATGATAATTTCATGATGTTAGGATTGCTGACTTGTATAAATAATGAGGAAGAGGCGGAACATATTATACGGAATGTATATGAAGCTTTAAAACAAGGGGCAAGATTAATTGTCAGAGATAGTCTTACTAAAACTGATTACAGAGAGATTTTTTTATATAATTTTATCAGTGGATATCAGGCAGTATACAGAAATGTGGAGTGCTACAGAGAGTTATTTGTAAGATGCGGTTTTGAAATCGAATCAGAAATTGCATTAAAAGAAGAAGTTACGGATGGAATTGAATATGTAAATTATGGTGCAATATTAAAGAAAGCATGATTAAGATGTCACAAGAGGGTAGGAAATTTTATGCAGGTAATAAAATATGCGTTCCAGCAGCATGGTGATGACAGGGGAATGCTGGTCGCACTGGAAGAATATAAAGATATTCCGTTTGAAATTAAACGTGTTTACTATATGTATGATACGAAAAAAGATGTACATAGAGGGTTTCATGCACATAAGTCGCTGGAACAAATTTTAATCTGTATCCATGGTTCCTGTAAGGTACTGTTGGATAACGGAACGGAAAAGAAGATTGTCTCGCTGGAAAAACCATATGAAGGTTTGTATATTGCAAATAACATGTGGCGTGAAATGTATGACTTTTCTGAGGATGCAGTCCTGATGGTGCTGGCATCAGAATATTATAAGGAAGAAGACTATATCAGGGATTACAATGAATTTCTGCGTATGGTCGGGGTAGAAAAGTAAGATGAAAATTCCATTTGTATCATTTGAACCGATGCACCGGGAAGTGGATGCAGAACTGAAAAACGCACTCCTTTCAGTATATGAGGCTGGCTGGTTTATCCGTGGCGAGCGGGTAACACAGTTTGAACAGGAATTTGCGGCATATTGTGGAGCAAAATATTGTATTGGCTGTGGAAATGGGCTAGATGCTCTTTTTCTGGTATTAAAGGCATATGGAATTGGTGCAGGTGATGAGGTAATTGTACCATCACACACGTTTATTGCAACAGCGCTTGCAGTGACATATGCTGGGGCAGCTCCTGTTTTTGTGGAACCGGATATGGAAAATTATACGTTAAATCCGGCACGAATAGAAGAGGCAGTTACACCATACACCAAGGCAATCATTGCCGTGCAGTTATATGGGCAGGCAGCCGATATGGATGCAATTAATGCAATCGCAAAAAAGCATGGGCTGAAGGTGATTGAGGACGCAGCGCAGGCACATGGTGCCCTATATAAAAATAAAAGAATTGGAAATCTTGCGGATGCTGCAGGTTTTAGTTTCTATCCGGGGAAAAATCTTGGTGCATTTGGGGATGGTGGTGCTGTTGTGACATCTGACAAAGAGCTTGCGGATAAAGTACGTGCACTGGCAAATTATGGATCGGACTATAAGTATCATCATATCTATCAGGGAAATAATTCTCGACTGGATGAGATACAGGCTGCAGTACTTTCTATAAAATTAAAAAATCTGGATCGATGGAATGAAAACCGCCGGAAGACTGCACAGAAATATTTAACGGAAATAAAAAATGAAAAGCTGATTCTGCCAGTCGAAATGCCGTACAATTCCCACGTATGGCATATTTTTGCGGTTCGTACAAAGGAGCGGGACAGGCTGGAAACATATCTGAACGAGAATGGGATTGGGACAACCATTCATTATCCAACTGCGATACACAGACAGAAGGCATACGAGAATCTTGGACTGCTGGAGGGAAGTTATCCGCTTGCGGAAGAGATTGCAGCAACAGAGCTTAGTATACCGATGTATTATGGAATGACCGGAGAACAGATTAAGTATGTAATTGACACATTGAACCGCTGGAGATAAACGGAGGAAGTATGGAACCATTAGTAACAGTATTGATAAGCAGCTATAATCAGGGAGCGTATATTTCAGAATGTCTGAACAGTGTTTTAAATCAATCTTATAAAAATTTACAGGTTATTGTGGTGGATGATGGCTCGCAAGATGATACATTGGAAATTCTTCAATCCTGTGAAGATGAGAGATTGACTGCTTTAACAACAGAAAAGAATACGGCATTTCGCCTGTATGAAATAGCGGAAAAAGAAATACAGGGAAAGTATGTAGCAGAACTTGCATCAGATGATCGATGGACGTTGGATAAAATAAAAAAACAGGTTGATTTTCTTGAAAGTCATGGAAGTATTGGAGCGGTGTTTTCATGGTGTGAAGTTTTAACTCCGGATTTAAATGAGAAAGAGCGGCTGGAAAAGATATTTAATGTTCAGAACAGGGAAATGCATGAATGGTTTCGTGAACTGATTGTTGAGGGCAATAAATTTAACAATCCGTCCGTCATGTTCCGGACAGAAGTGTTTCAGAAATATGGTGGCTATCGATTTCAATACAGACAGTTACAGGATCTGGAATTGTGGCTTAGGATGCTGCCCAATGAAACTATTTATGTTATGCCGGAAAAACTGACATATTATATGTGGCATCCTCAGGATAAAGTTGGGAATATTAGTGCAGCCACAGTGGATAATATGGTACGGCTGGATACAGAAATGTCTTATATTCTTTTTGATGTTTTCAGGAATACAGATGGAGATTTTTTTAATCGTTCCTTTTCAAGAGAATTGGAAGGGGATATGTCACTGGAAAATGAGGATATCGTATGCAAAAAATTTTTAATATTGGCATGCTTTAATTCATCGGTTTTTCAGGATGCGGCAATTTTGTTTTACCATGAATGTATCAGGGAAGACGGCATATTGGATGTTCTTGAACAAAAATATGGATTTTCAAGAGAGGATTTCTGGAAATATGAAGGGGAAAAGGGCAGTGTTCATGATATGATGATGTACAGGGAACTGGCTGTAAAATGGAGAGAAACTTATTACAACAATCAGAAGTAACAAGGAAGTAAGTTTGATGAGGGATATACAAAAATATACAAGTGACTATGACTGCATGGATGATCCGGCAAATCGGTTTGAAACGGAGTATCAGGTGGTTTACCGCAGGAAAAAAGTGTTGGAAGAACTAAAACGCTATCAACATGACACGATTTTGGAAGTCGGCTGTGGATTGGATTCGTATGTAAATTATATAACAGAATTTAAAAAGGCTGTGGTTGTGGAACCGAGTCCTAAATTTGCTGATAAGGCACGAGATGATTTAAAAGGGGATAACCGAGTTACCGTTATTTGTGCAACTCTTCAGGATGCCGTAGAAAAGTTGAAGAATAAAAGATTTGATTTTATTATTATCAGTAGTTTATTGCATGAATTAGAGCAGCCGGTTGAATTTTTAAGAAAAATAAATGAACTGTGTCTGAGAGATCATACGATTGTGCATGTAAATACACCGAATGCAGAATCAATGCACCGATTGTTGGCAATGGAGAGTGGGTTGATTCATGATACATGTGAACCTTCAGCCCGAAATGAAAAGTTGCAACAGCATACGGTTTTTTCAATGGATAAATTAAAATATGCAGTTCTTAAGTCGTGTGAGGACGGACAGATAGAAATGCTTAATGCAGGAAGTTATTTCATGAAACCATTTTCACACAGTCAGATGATGCAGTGCTTAGAGCAGGGAATTATCACAGAACAGGTCATTGAAGGGTTGGATAGAATGGTAAAATATTTTCCGGAGAACGGGTCAGAAATATTTATAAATTATCGAATAAAGTAGGAAAGCGTGATAAAGTGGTATTAGAAATTGTTGATGAAAAAACATATCAGAAAATAATAGGTGATTATAAATATTTTTATAATAGTATGGCATTTCATGAACTGAACAGGAAAAAAGCGGATGAGGTGTTGTTTTTTTGTTCAAAGGAAAACATTATAAAATGGGCATTGCTGGAGGAGTGATTAATCAAGAACTGCAATTCCCTTATTCGGCGCCCTTTGCTATGCCAGAGATTATAAGAGAAAGTCGGTTAGGGGAGATGGAAGAAGCGATACAGTTACTGGATATATATGCGCAGACAAATAAAATGGCGTCTGTAACTTTTCGGCTTCCTCCTTTTTTTATGATGAATCTAATATATCAAAGATGCAGACAGCCTTGTTAAATGAGGAATATCAGATACAGGAATGTGATTTGAATTTTCAATTTTATATGAACAATCAGGTGCAGTATATAGATATATTGCAGAGAAATGCAAAAAAAACCTTCAAAGAGCACAGGGAGCAGGCTTTGATTTTGTTAAGTGTATTGGAGAAATAGAAAAAAGCGTGCATATCAGGTGATTCAAAAAAACAGATGTAGAAAAGGGTATCCGCTTAGAATGAGCTGGGAACAGGTCCAGGAAACAATCCGGATTACGGAACATGATATATTTTTACTCAATAAAAAGGGAAAAGACGTTGCTGCTGCAATTGTTTTCTGTGTAAATAAAGATGTGTATCAAGTGATATACTGGGGAGATATTGATGGATATTCTGAAGAGCGTCCAATGAATTTACTTGCAGAAAATGTTTATGAGTTTTATCAGCAGAAGGGAATACAAGTATTGGATATTGGTCCTTCGACAGAAAATGGTGTGCCAAACTATGGACTGTGTGATTTCAAAGAAAGCATAGGGTGTCAGTGCTCATCAAAGTATACTTTAAAAAAATTTTTTCAATAAAAGAAAAGAGAGTTGAAACTGGAGAAAATATATTATGCGAGTTAAAGAGAAAATAGAAAATATTGATTATAATGAGACAAAACAATTTTTTAAAAACAGGGCTGGTAAGTTTAGAACAGATAATCCATATGCGGTAACAATGTATCAGGATCATAATGAAAAGCTGGTAAGAGAACGAAATGAAAAGGAAGTGCAGAAATTAAAACCACTACTTGAACTGAATGAACAATCCCGAATATTGGATATTGGATGTGGAATAGGTAGATGGGGAGATGCAATTTCGGAGAAAATTGAGGAATATTGTGGACTGGATTTTAGTAGTGACTTGATAAAAATTGCGAAAAGCAGAAGTGGAAAATCAAATTATTTCTTCTATGAAAGTGCAGTGACAGAAATAGAGAGAGTTTTGTCGGAAAATAAAAAGCAAAATTATAATACGATTTTGCTGATGGGAATATTAATGTACATAAATGATGAAGATATGGATATTTTTCTTGAACAGTTGGAACATCAATGTATGGAGCAAACAAGAATTTGCATCCGGGAGCCTATTGGAGTGGGGGAGCGTCTTACGCTAAAAGATTTTTTCTCAGAAGATTTAAATGATAATTATAGTGCAATTTATCGGACAAGAGACGAACTGGTTCATTTCTTTGAAAAAGAATTATTGCAGAAAGGTTTTCAGATTGAGCAAGAAGGTTTTTTGTTTCAAGAAAAGGGGTTGAATAATCGCAAGGAAACAACACAATATTATTTTATTCTGCAACGATAGTGACCTGTAAGAAAAATATTTGGAAAATGCAGGGAAAAAGACGTGTATTCCGAAAAAATTGAAATTATTGGAGGCTTTGGGGCTTATGCTGGGTTGAATTTCTAGAGGAAGTAATTATTAACTTAAAGAGAGACTTACGGTAAAACGAACAGCAGGAGAAAGGGTATGAGAGAGTGTGTATTTTTATTTAATCTGGATGCAATAGTGCAAGATAAAAACAGCAAAAAAAATTCTAGTATATTGGAGTTTATCAACGATAATGCGCAACACTGTTATTTTAAGCAAGATTGTATAGATGAAAATTGGGAAAAAACGGTTGTTGCAATCGGCAATTCTGAATCTGACATTGCAATGATGGAAAAGGCAGATATTAGAATTGGATATGGCGGAATAAAAGAAGTTATGCCTGAGATACTTTCAACTGTCGATTATGCAATTTATGAAGAAAAAAAATTGGTAGAATTTCTGGAACGATTATTGCAGGAAGAAAAAATGACATTATCAAGGACTGTGATAATAAGTTGTGCTGGAATGGGTAACCGCCTTGGATTGGGAACAACGAAGGCATTATTGGAAGTGGATGGAAAAACGTTGATTGTGAGACATCTAGAACAACTACAGGAAGAAAAAGATGTTCGTATTGTAGTAGGATATCAGGCATCTTCTATGATAGAAGCAGTGTTAAAGTGTAGAAGTGATGTGACATTTGTATTTAATCATGAGTATCAGAATACTGGGACAGGTGCAAGTGTTGCGCTTGCAGCAAAATATGCAAATGAATATGTGCTGTCGTTGGATGGAGATTTGATTGTCCATCCTGAAGATATGAAAAAAATATTGGCATGTCAGGGCGAGTTTGTGGGGGGCGTTGTGACAGAGTCAGATGATCCTTGGATGCTTCAGACTTATATGCAGGAAGGTACGGAATATGTTCGTGCTTTTGAAAAAAATAATGGAAATTATGAGTGGAATGGAGTAGCACAGGTAAAGAGTGAAAGATTGCGTGACGGGTCGGGGCATGTTTTTCAATTAATAGAACCGCATCTTCCGATACCTTTTATGTTGTTAAGAACACGGGAGATTGACACGCAAAATGATTACGAAGTGGCACAAAAGTGGGTGAAAAATGGATTCTGTTAAAGAAAATTATAAAAATGTTTTTTCTACGAAATTTTCAATAAAATGTTATACAGAAGAACAGGAAGAAAACTGGGATTCTTTTGTAAAACAGAAAAGCATGAATGGAACATTTCTGCAGACAAGAAAATTTATTAATTATCATCCAAAGGATAGATTTAAAGATTGTTCTCTGATGATTTATAAGGGAAATACGTTGACTGCCTGCGTTTTAGGGTGCGAATGGATAGAAGAGGGGGAAAAAGTGTTTTTCTCACATAAGGGAACAACGTTTGGTGGGATTGTAATCGGAAAGCAGATATATAATGCTACAAGTATCAACGAACTTATGGACTGTATGGAAGGCTATTTGCGGGAGCAGCAATTCGATAAGATTTATCTGAAAATGACGCCGGCGGTTTTTGAACGGGAAAATACGGATTTGTTGGATTATTTCTTGTATCAGAAGGGGTATGAACAATATACCGAGTTGAATTATTATATGCACCTTAACCGCTATCGGGAAAATATTCTTTCGCAGTTTTCAGCGGGAAAAAGGCGTGATTACAGATACGCATTAAAAAACAATCTTACATTTGAAAAACTTGAAACAAAAGAGCAAGTTATGCAATTTTATGATGTCCTGCAAATAAACCTGAAAAAACTTGGGTTAAAAAGTGTACATTCCTATGAGGATTTGATTGACTTAAAATATAACAGATTTGTACAGGAAATAGAGTTCTATGGCGTTTTTCTGGAGAAGAAAATGATTGCCGGAAGCATGGTATTCCTTTTTGATGGCAGAATTATGCACACACAGTATCTGTCCTCAGATGAACAGTACCAGAAGCTTTTTCCGATGGATTTTCTAATTTACCATCTGATAGAATGTGCGGTCGAAAAACAGCTTGAACTGTTTACCTTTGGAATCTGTACCGAGAATCAGGGAAGATACTTAAACTTTGGATTGTCGAGGTTTAAGGAGGGGTTTGGAACGGAATTCTGTCTGAATAAATCATTTGAAAAGCGGCTGTTACCCTCATGAGTGTTCTGAGATGGCGGATACAATATAGTTTGTCAGATGGCGTGCACCTTCAAAGTTTAAATGAGTCAAATCCTGATAGAAATCTGGATTATGCGAAATATCCGTCAAATTTTTCAAATCGCAAAATATAAAGTTTGCGTAGTTTTCCTGAAATGAAGAGACAATGTTTTCAAAGTAAGGTTTCCAAAGCTGATTTACAGTATGTTCTGTTTCCTCCACAACATAATATTTTGGCAGCAGAACACCAATGACCTTGATATTAGGATTGATGCAGTATACCAGGTGGAGAAATTCTGCAAAATTTGAGATCTGAAACTGGATGGTTGGTTCGTATACATGTCGTTGAATGGATGAAAAAACGGGAGTGGATGGAGATAAATACGCAGCAATTGCATCCTGGTGAAGGGTGGTGTCAGGGCGCATCAGTTTTCGGTATTCATTGTGGTATTCCCGAACATCCGGACAGTGTATCTGCGGAAAAAGAGTAAGAAAGCGCTGGAACGCAGAAGTATCAGAACGGAGTGCAAAAATCTCTGTCAGGCAGTGATTGATGTCGTCAACACTTTGCGAGTGGTGATAGTCGTGGCGATTTTCACAGAAGAAACCATTTGCAGTGAGATAATTTTGACATTCGTTCGTTAAAATAGTGTCAAAATTGAAATAGGTATAGTCAAACATATCGAAAATGATATACTTTGTATGACAGATAGCGTTATATGATTCTTCAGCAAGAGCAGATAAAATTTTGGTGTTAAAATAAATATCCTGCGAACTGGAACAAAAATTTAGGGCATTGCCTGGCAGTAAGTCTTCGAGAATACCTGCTTGACCGTGTGAAATGCCGAAAATCATGCCATCCAGAGGAGCAGTACAACTCCTGATAATCTGTTGATATTGTTTAATCGGAAGTTTGTGTAGATAGAGCTGGTAAATGTCCAATATCTGCGAAGAATCAATACCTAAAATGGATAAAAACTGCCGGATGACAGCTTGTATCTGAAATTTTGAAGTCATGAGACAGATGGTCAGATTAGTTGTCTGAAAAAGTGAAAAATGAGTCTGGATATAGTCTGCGACAGCAGGTATGGTATCACAGGGGATCCATGCGAGAATTTCGATATCATCGCGAATAGACTCTTTTAATAAGTTTTCATAGAAGGACTGGTAAAAAATAATTAGCCTGAATTATTCACGGAACAGTATCTGAACTGATAACTGTACCATGAATCCCAAA
>OIYP01000022.1_pt1 | contig 123782 bp, 147 predicted proteins | sample 1588261 | NCBI WGS metagenome assembly OIYP01 (sample SAMN03283293) | human gut metagenome | biome: human-associated habitat; material: feces | host: Homo sapiens | place: Peru | collected 2012 | reverse complement strand
ATTTGGCTTTTGTCTAAATGATACAACTCTTTTGAGTTTTCAGATACGCTCTAATCTATTTTAATTATTTGATTCTATTTTTATTTCCAAATCCAAACTTTCAGGAAAGTCTCTTGCTAATAAATCCAGTAAATCTAATTTTAAGTCAGCTATTCTTTCTATTGAGTTGCTTTTAATACAAACAAAATTAATGAAATTATCTATCCACGGAAGTAGATATATCAAAACTATAGACATTAAAATTACAAGGGTAATTATCACAATTTCTTCAATTGTTGATTTTTCTAATATTGCAGCCGCAGCAAATCCGAGTACTGAAAAAATAGGAGCCTTCATTGATGTAAATATTTTGTCACCATTATGATTATTTCGATATAAGAGGTTATCACACATATTTACAAGATATTTTATTCTATTAGAAGAATACCATGAATTGTTTTTATTGTTTTTCTTTTTGCTGTCTTTATTATCTGTAAATGTAAAAGCTGATAAAATATCTTTTAACTTATCAAGTCTTTCGTTATGCTCTATTGATCTCTGCTTTACCTTGGTTCTATCAATTTTACATGATATTGACACTACTGCGATAATTGATAAAACAGATATAATAAGACCTATAAAAAACAGTTTATCAATTGTGTAACCTAACACCATACATACAATCATCAATATTGAAAAAATTATAACTAATGCAAGTGCAACATATTTTGACGTTTTATATTTAGTTTTTTCTATGTATGCGTCAAGTATAAGTTGTATCATATATAATCATTCCTTTTATGTAATTATCACATTGAAGCTATTTATGTATCACCAAAACAAAATATCCCGATCATCAGTAAAGCCAAGGATAAAATCAGTGCTTACCCGATAAAATTTTGCAAGTTTTATAACTTCAGACATAGAAATGCTTTTACTTGCTGATTCATATTGGTCATAACAAGCTTGAGTACAACCCAGTACATCTGATACATCTTTAGGCGTTAAATTGCTTTCGTTTCTTAAATATTTAAGCCTATCTGATACAATCAAATCAAGCTTTTCTTCGTATGTTTCTGTTTTAACCATAATACCTCATATCGAATTCTATCAATTTAATTAGATATATATTTTTATATGTGATATTGTACCATATTTTGTATTATAAGTCAATATTTATTTGCGGTTTTAGGATAAAATTATAGAGTACATGATAGATTTACCCATACACTGTCTATCTATTGACATATAAAATAATATCTTCTTATCATAACTCCGATATTAAGAGTTCCACATATACGAAAGACAAAGATAAGATTTTGCCTATGTTTAGCTGTCGTATTCAGTTAGTACCGAGCGCATATTATAATGATGGCGTTTCATCTGATCATTACCGTCTGTTGTCGCTACAGTGAGGGCTTTTCTCATAAAGAACTATCCCTGCTGACCGCAAGAGTCTATATATTGTTACGATTATATAATGTTGCCATTGTATAAGTGTAATATAGGGTTTACTTACTTCCCAGCATATTGAGACTTCGTTTACATTTATGTATTTCATAAATGATAATATGAAAACTTTAGTATCCTAAAGAACACATATTATTGTTGGCATATTAAATCAAGTCCAAACATTTTAGGACTACCAACGTTTTTGATTGCTATTCCAGCTAAAAGAGTTGGAAACAACCCTAACTTATCTGTTATTTGAGTTGTATATTCAAGTAAATTTGCAAATTGTGTAAGAATAGAATTAAGAGGGGAAGATGCATCTGAGAGTACATCTATAAGCCTTCTTGCACTTTCAATTAAAGATTTAAATAAATCTGAGTTAGCAAATTCATTTACAAATTCAGTCCAATCGTTTTTAAGGGCGTTTAATACACCTTCCCACGATTCAGCAGATTTCTGTGCTTCCTCAGCAGCCGAACCCTGACCCTTGGAATAGTAATCAAGCATTTGATAATAGCTATCCAAATCAGAAAGTATCGCTGCTAAAGTGTTAGCGTGATATTTCAATTACGTTAAATTAGATTCGCAAAATCTAATCATATTCCTTATCTTTCGATAAGAGTTCAGACCATTTCTTAACCACATTGCTTATGCAACAGCAGTCAAACCTTTTCCATTTAAGAGTTTTTCACTCACTTCATTTGCGATTAAGCCGTACTTCTAATGTTATGACTATTCAGGATTTCCACCTTTATTTTATTGTCATAACCCCTCATCGGTGAATGGTCGTTGAGCGTCTACCCTCGGCTTAACTAACTCTTGGTCAGAGTATAACGTTAGGGTATTTCGTTGCAAGAACAGAGATTGTTACTGTACTTAGGCTTTTGACCATATACAATCCTTACGTTTTTTCTACTTTCGTACCGTCATAGCGTGATTTCTCCACTATTGTGGTGTAAGGCTCTTACTCATTACCTGCATTTAAATTTGTTCTTTATGCACATTTCTGTACATTGTGGTAAAATCTACCACCAATATCACTAAGAATATTAGCTCTTCGTGTATCACCTTCTTCAAGACTTGTAAAAGCTTTAGACAATTCTTTGATTAACTCAATAGGAGTTTTGAGTTTTTCAGAACCATTAACCAATTTAGTCATTGAAATGTCTACAGATGCAAAAGCGTCTTGAATAGGTTTAGATGTTGTATCTTGTAAATTGATAAAGATGGATTTTAACGCATTACCGACCTCAGAACCAGATTCTCTTGTTTTAGAAACTGCTACTGCGATAAGAGCAGAAAGTTCATCAATATCTATTCCATACTGAGCAGCAACAGACGCAGCTTCCGAAGTAGCGTCAGCCATATCCTGCATTGCAACTGCCGCATTATTTGTTCGTTCTGTTACTTTCCCTTTATTTAATAAGGTACTGACCACATATTATTATATGGCGATAAGGACGTTAATCCTTATTCTCACATTTCATATATAACGATTATATTGTGAGTCCAGACTATATCTTTACCCTCGTTTAACGTTAGGCACTCCATTGGACATATGGTAGTGGATAAACTTTATTTATCGTAATTGGCGTGTATGATGTGTCACCACATCATAACTTAGTCGTTACGGGGTTATGTTATAAAACTTTCCTTTCTATTTAATATATTATCTAATATATTCTCAATATTATTATAATCCCAATAAGGTATTGCGATCAATGCTATTTTATTGTGCTTACAATAGTCAAATTTGATTTTATCATTACATTTTACTTTTTGATATTTTTGTTCTGATAATTCTATATTATTTCTATCAGAAAAATTAGTAGGAATATAATGTTGACTACCTTGATATTCAATAAGAAGATTATAAGATGGAATATAAAAATCAAAAGGCAAAGGTCGAATATTTTTACAATCATGAAATGTATATTGTGGTAAAAAATCAATATTCCTATTGTTTAAATACTTCGCTATTTTAAATTCGCCTTTTGATTTACTACACACAGGACATCCTGTTTGTTTGTTTAATAAATTATCTGGGGTTGCCTTCCATTTTGAACCACATATTAAACATTTACAGTTTATATTTGTTTTATTGTTTATATATTCTCCGCTGACAGAAATATTTTCATTAACTTCAAACAATTTTTCTTTAAATAAACTCATATCTCTCTTAAAATTGTTTGCGCAATATTTACAAGGTGTTATGATTTTATTTAAATTTCTTATATCATGTGTCTGTACTCCATAATTTTTATGTTTATTACAAATAAAAGTGAAAACTCTTCTTTGTAATACCTCATCAAAATAAACAGTTAAAATATGTAAATCTTCTTTTTTGAATTTTTTAACTATATCATCTATAAAAAGTGTTTTTCCGTGATTTCTTATATAATTTTTCATACATTGTCTACAACCTAATGAACACCTTTTTAATTTAGTAATACTTCTTTCTTGTGTTAATAATTCAGGATGTTTATCACAATGATACTTGACCCAAGTCTGTTTATTTTTCATAAATCTATTTTCATATACAACTTGTTTTTCATCACAGATTTTAATTATATCTTTTGTTTTAGTTATATTCGCCATTTACCATATTGTTTTATAACATAACTTACCCTCGTGGTTGTCCTTCTCAGGATTTTCCTCGATAAAAGCCAATTATTACGCTATATGTTTCCATATAGCATGACTAAAATTAATCATATTTTGTCCATCAAGTACGTCATTTAAATCTTTAATTGCTCCACCTAATTCATAAGCACTATTTGTAGCTATAAGATAGTCGTTTGCCGCATCAGATGATAAGTCACCAGCAGCTTGCGCAAGTATAGAAAGCTCAGACATTTCAGGAGCGTTTTGGAAACCAGCTCTGTACATTTCCTGTACACCGACTAAATAATCACTTGCCTTCTTACCGTATTTGCTTGCTGAATCAAACGATGTTTTACCAAGTTTAGCAAGAGCTTCAGTAGTCAAATCTGAAGTTTTAGATATCTCAGTTAAAATAGTGTCTATTTCTTTAAGCTCAACAATGGCGTTCCTTATATCCATTACAACAGATGAAACGACAGATGTCATACTCATCCAAGAAGAAAACTTTTTTAACTTCTCCCATAGGGTTGTAAATACTGTTCCACCCTCAATACCTAATTCCTTTGCTTCAGCTTTAATGCCTCTAAAGTTAGCTGCGATTTTCTGAAAATCTTCGGTGCTTGCACAATGAGAAAGCTGCAAAAGCATATTTTCAAGTTCTTGTGCAAATGTATTTCCATTAGAGGTAAGCTTATTGCTTGACATCATTCTGGAATTTGCATTTTTGTAAGTATTGATTTCAGCAATAAGTTTCTTTATTCTTGAGCTAAGTAATTCTGCCTGTTGTGCTTGCTTAGACATTGTATCGTTTGCTGAAATAGAAGTCTTTAATGCGTTTGCATCGTTGGTTATCTCTTTATACTTTGTATCAAGCTTATTAAATTCAGCAATAGTTGTTGTAATACCATCAGGAGTGAGGTCTCCTTGTAAGGTATTTTTAAGTGTCTGATATTCAGTTATAAGATCGGTGATTTGTTTTTTTGTTTCAACTACTTGTGGATTAGAAGAGTTCTTTAAAAAAGTCGAATCGTTCTGAAGATTATTTAATTTTGTAGTAGCCTTATCTATTAAATTGGTGTATTTTTTTATATCATTATTTGATGAATTAAATGCTGATTTTAAAGCAGAAATTTGAGCTTTAATTATTGAAAGGTCAGCGGCAGATGTTACCCCTTTTAAGGCATTTTGCAAAGAAGTTACACTAACAACTGTTCCGTTTATAGTTTGTTCAAACGTATTAAAACCAGTATTTTTAGAAGCAAATGTATTCAGCTCATCAGACAATGTTTCTGCTTGTATTCTAACCTTTTCAATAGCTGAATTAGAAGTCTTAGCACTAATTAAAGCATTTAATTCACTCTTGGCACTGCTTAATGCCGTAAATGCCTGTTCAATTTCAGCTTTATTAATTACTTCGCCATTTTTAGGCTTATTTAAAATAGTCTCTATTTCATCAAGATTTGTTTTTAACTTTTCAGAAGTGACATTTGCATTTTCAGCTTTGGTATTCAATGTTGCAAACTCTGATTCAAGTTTGCTAACAGCACTCGTGAGCTTATCGGGTTTCAAAGCAGTGCTTACATTTTCAGCATTTTTATATTCTTGAACAGTAGATTTTAATTTAGTAATTAATTTTGTAACTTCCGCTTCAGACTCGGCAAATGCTGCTTTGGTCGTACCGCTCATTTTTTCTATTGCTGAATTAACAGCATCATACTGCCTATTTAATTCATCTAATTTAGAACTATCAGTAATAGACCTTGTGGCGTTAGGGTCAATTGCAGAATTATAAATTTGATTAACCTGATTTGTTAATTCAGCCCTACGCTTAATTTGTTGAGCCATCAAATCATCTAACTGAGAAGCACTTTTTGTAGATGCAGTAGCTACACTATCGATCTGTTTTATTAAATTGCCTGTTTCAACATCAAGTTGCTGTGTGAATTTAACAGCTTGACCTAATTTATCAACACCGCTTACTTCAACATTTAAAATAGATTTGCCGTTCTTGCCAGCAGTTGTAGATAAAGACTGATTTAATGACGTAACTTCAACGTTTAATTTTTCAATTCTATTAATTACGCTATTAATAGAATCATCGTTCATACCAATGGACTGTAATGATTGTTTAAATGATAAAACTTGTGTATTTGTGCTTGTGAGTATTTCAGCTACTCTTTGTTCTGAATTTATAATTGATTGATTGGACTGCTCAACTTGTTCATTTGCAGCTTTAATATTAGTGGCAGCTTTGTAAATTGAAGTGACAACATTATTTTCAAAATTCATTCCATCGGTAATATTTCCCATTCCCTTTGAAATAAATGTATTTCTAATAGATTCTATAAGATTATTATAGTCTTGAATAATAGCTGCTGTATCTTCTGGTTTAAGCCTTAAATTATTTATTAAACTTGTAGCATCATCTGAAATTTCCTTACTCGATACTCCAAAAATATTTTTTAGATTATCTTTAAACGTTTTTAAATCGATGTTGTTTAGCTGCTGTAATTTTCCAACAACAGCTTTAATAAGAGTATCGGTATCTTCAATAATTTTACCATCAACCGTAGGCTTAATAGTTAATCCATTATTAGTACCTATAATTTTGTTTTGAACATTAGAAAGTGTTGTATTTAAACTACTGGTATCAATACTACTTATATCCAGCTTTAAATTCTTACTAATAGTAGCTATCTGAGATTGTATAAGGGACTGTGTTTTATTTAAGTCAAGTCCACCGACAATCTTCACTCTTGCAGAATTATCATTAGCTAATTTAGCATTAAGCTTTGTAATGTCTTCTTCTTTTATTTTTTTATAAGTTCCGTCAATATCCAAGCTTGCCGTCAAAAACAGACCGTCAGTATCTTTAGCCATTTAATCACCTTTCCTTTATATTTTTATACATTGTATCCGTCAGGTTTATGTACTTTTATCTTTATTCCGTAAGGGTTGCTTGCTTCAAAATCTGCTATTCCGTTTTCTATGAAGTGACCAGCAGAACGATAACCAAAGTTGGGAATATCCTTAAACCATACGTCCTTTTCTACTTCATAACCATAGTTAAGCAAATAAGCTGTGTTTACAGTCTCACCATTGCCGTCCCAGCCTTGGATACCATCACCCGAACGATGGTATCCACTGTCATCAAAATAAATGTCAAGACTCATAGTTTTTCCAGTTACTTTAAGATTTAAAATATCATCAACTTTTAATGAATTCTGTAATGCCCCCGTGCGACTATATATCTTAGGCTGGTAACTGTTCATATAGGCATCAAGTCTTGCCTGAATACAATTTCTAAGTCGATTGGTTTCTTCAACCATAACCTGACCATAGGTCTTACCATTTTTAAATTTAAGTTTGGTCACATCAATGTTTTTTAGCTGTGATTTTAAATTCATTTTTCCTCACCCAGTAAAAGCTCAATGACTTTATTCATATCATCATCTGCTTCTTCCTGTGAAAGAGAATTGCAAACAACAACATTGAACTTGTTTCCGTTTTTGATATTAATACTGATAATACCAAGTATAGATTTTGCATTTATGCCCTTGTCTTCCATCACAAAATAGATATTTGATTTTATATTTGCAATATCAGAAACAAAGTTTTTAGCAAATCGTGGTGAAATATCTTTATTTGCTGTAATCTTCTTTTCTACAGTAAACAAATTAGTCACCTGCCTTGGCAGTTGAAATATTTTTTATATCCTTTTCATTCTCTGTTACCTCAGCAATACTTTTAGGCTTTCTTGTTGTCTTTTTCTTATCCTTGCCCTTGATGATACCATTATCAACCATAGCCTTGATAAGACTATCTGCCGTTACATTTTCCTTGAGCTGTCCAATTGTATAGATAATCGACTTCATATCTTTAGAATTTGTTTCATTATAGGCATTACCAATAGTATCAACAAAAATAGTAAGTCTATTTACAAGATTAGTAATAGCATCATTTGCATCTGACATAACCATACTTGCCGAAAGAAGTCTGATCCTACGATCAAGTTCATTGTTGATTGCATTTTCAATCATTGCAAGCTGACCCTTATTTACCGCATAATCGCTATAGAGCGTTTCATATTCATTATCATAAATTTCAGCAATATCATCTGACTCAAATTCTGCCTTGCCATAAAACTTTGCCGTGCAATAATCAATAAGTACACGCTTATATCCCATACCATACATAAGAGTGTTATCTACCACATAATTAATAAAAGTCTGCATCTCTGCAAATGTAAGTGTGTTCATTTCTGTTGCCATAATTTTAAAACTCCTTATTACTTGTTTTTAGATTCCTTTTCTGCTTTACGTTTCTTTTCGAGTTCATCATATGTAATCCAATTATCTCCGTTTCCATTGCCATATTTAATACTACGACAATACCAATAAAAAGGAAGATTACAGTATCTACATTCAAAAAGTTTTTTCTTCAATTTTGCAGTTGTATCAGGAAGCCCCTTAACATCTACAACTATTTTTCTTCCATCTGCAAAAGTAATAACATAATCAGCTACATACTTTATAGGTAATATCTTTTTGCCTTGAAAATTAACAAACCCCTCTTGTAAAATATAAGGAATTTGCATTTCATACGAGACGATTTCGCCTGAGCTAATCTTAGGCTCAATCCATTCAACAAGGAATTTCATTTCCGTCTCGCTATCAAAAGTTATACCTTTATATGTACGCTTCGTCTTGCCTTTATCAGATAAATCAACATTATATTTAGATTTTTTCTTTTTTGCCATTAGCCACCACGTTTCCTATATAACGTAAAAAATAGGGAAGACAACCACGTTCAACGGTTGTCGATAAATGGTCATCCTCCCTATAATTATTTACTTGTTCTTTTTTTTGCTCTTGTTTGCAAATTTAGGAACAAACTCAGTATTATATGTCTGCGCATCACATTCAGATGCCGCCTCATCTTCTGTAAGAATTTCTTCAACAATGCCTTTTACATTGTCGCAAAAATCAATATTCCCATAGGCATCAATAGCGTTCTGTAATTCTGACTTTGCAGTTTCCTTATCTATAACACCATTATGATATTCAATAATAGGCATATGAAAAGAAAAATGCTCAGGGCAACAGACTACTCTGCGCCACTGAAGCATTTCGGGAATATTCTTCTGACAAGTATTGCAAGCTTTAAATTCTTTTCCACAAACAAGACAGTGCTTAATTACTTCCATAGGATTTTACCTACTTTATAATTATGCCTTCTTGTAAACCTTGTAGTCCCAGAACTTGGAGTCACCGTTGCCGCACTTGTCAACAAGGCTCTTGAACTGGAATGGGTGTTCTACACCATCACCGCCAAGGTCAAAGTCAAAGTTAGCGTTCCAGTCACAACGATAAATTTCGATCTGTACAAAGTAAACTTCATCACATGTATTCTTGCCAAGGCAGTTGATAAATGTGTGGGTTGTCTTACCGTATGTATCGGAAGAGTTACCTACGGAAGCACCTTCCTTCTCATAGTCGTAAACTACTTCGATTGTACCTGCATCGGTTACATCAGTAGGAAGAGAAAGCTTCTTTGTTTCAGCAGCATAAGAGAAATGTGTGCCATCAGCAGCAGAAGCCTGTTCATACTTAGTTGTTGTATCACCAACTGTAACAAGAACACTAAGAATTTCAGAACCAGCAGTTCCGACAGCAGTTTCAACCGTAGTTACTTCACCAGCATTTGCTTCAAAAGAAATTACTTCTCTCTTTCTGAACTTAATCTTACCCTCTACAGCATCAGAACCCGTCTGAAGCGACATAAGTGAGCCAGAAATATAACCTGAAGAACCAGAACCTTCAACAGCCTTACCCTTCTTGATTGTAAAGAGCGTAGCATCATTCTTACCAGTTACATCAGAACTGTCTTCTGTGTTGGAAAGCTGTACATTCTTGATCTCATCGAGAATATTAAGACAAGTATCGTCTGTACGAGAATAGTTTTCAATTGTCTCTACAGATGTAATAGTCCAGCCTTCAAGCATAGCAATAATATTAGCCATAATCATCGTATCCTTTCTTTTTATAAAATTATTCTTTTTAACTTAGAGTCTGAGATCTTAGACAAATCAACGTTACCATACCAGTAACCTGTCATAAGACCATCAACCTCTTGGTTTTTATTTATCTGCTTAAATGAAGCATATAAATCATAAACACTTAATTTCTTTACCGTTTCAAAATCATATTTAAAATCACGATGGTTGACAAGAAATAAAATAATTCCGTCTAAAACAGAAGACGATGTTGTCTCTGTATTGTTGTTCAACCTTTCCAAACGTCTTTTACGCTTTAATCTTGCACGGTCAAGAATATATCTGCGAGTATCTTTTTCGGGAACTTTTGCATATTCACGATTTTTAGTAGTAAATAAGATATTACAGAGTGCTTCCGATATAAGCCCGTAAATCCTTTTATCAAAAATTACTTCACCATTTGAATTTACAAAAATATACTCAGTTCCTGCTTTATCTATTTGCATTGAAATATTCGTATGATCTAAGCCAATAAATACAGAGTCCCACATCGTTGAGGAAACAGTATTATTTTTATCCGCTAAAAATGCGCTCATTGTTATAACGAATAAGTCATATTCACTTATTTCTGTCCAATCCAATCCCATATCATCGAGTTCAATCATCATGTCAGTAGGAGTCTGTATGAATAATGAAGCCATGGCTAAATATTCTTTTTCGTGACTATTTTCACTACCCCATATCTCGTCAACTTTAGGAATCCTAATTGTTATAAGATCATTTATTTTATGAATTTTTCTTCCTAACAAACTTAATTTATTCATTTCTTAATCGTACCTTATCAGCCCAATCTGTAACTCTGAATGTCAATAATCGACCTGCGTAATCATTTGTAATATTGTATTGAATTCGATTTGATACAAAATGAACATTTGCAAGTCCGAGTAAATCCTTCTCTGAAAACATATCCTTTATTTCCCTGACCAAAATATCATTACAAAGTCTGCCTTTATAAGTAGGAGAATTTCTATGTGTGAATACCCAAAAATAAATAGGCAATTCAATGTAGGTTTTGTCCTGTCGGGAAATAATGTTTTCATCTATATCATAAAGGATATACGAACCTACGTCTGTAATAGTATCAGGAACATACTGTTGTGGAACTATTCTTTTCCAAAGCAATTCATCTGCACTTTCAGTATCAAGAGTATCGTTGCTTAAAAGTGAAATTATCGTTTCATTTGATAACAGCGTGTTTGTTATGACATTACGATAATCTTCGATTAGGTTATCAAGTTTGCCCATAATCAGACACCTCCTGTTATAGTAATTTCAATTGTTCCAATGTTTCCGCTTTCATCTGTACAAGACAAATTAAATGTCTGATTTACAATATCCTCATTAAAAGCACATTTAACCTTGCAAGTATTACCATTTGAAACAACAGACACAGTACCGTTAAAATTGTCATCAATAGCCCAAGCAACATCTTCGGCTGTATTAGCAGTAAATGTTTTAGCAGAACCACCGATACGAATTACAGGTTTGCCTGTGTATATAATCTCTATCGGAGTAGGGGAGTTGGGCTTGATATAATCACAAAGCCAATTTTCTATTAAATCAGTTTTAGGATCGTATTCATCTTCTGTTATCGTAATATGTAATAATCCCTTATCGTAATTCAACGCAGTAGTATCATTCTGTGTAAGCTTGAATACAGTGGGCGATTTAGTGTTTCTGTCATTAAAGAAACGCTTATCATGATCTAAAGCAATAGTGTTTTCATCAGCCGTAATAGTAAGCATATGCTGTGTGCTGCCTAAAGTCATAACCTTATCACCCTGTACACCAGAGTTATACTGTGTGCTATTTATATCGAATACAGGATATTCAAATATTTTTCCACTGTCATCCTGCCATTTCAAGAAGTTATTGCAACGAGTAAGCTTGCCGTTGTTTAAAATTTTATCCTTATTAAAAGACTCGGTACAGAGATAATAAATTTGTTCATCAGTATCATATAAAACTGTTCCAATAGGTATTGTCTTACCGATAAGTGTTTCAAATTGAACAGTGTATCCGTTTGCAGATGAGTATTTTCGATTATAAAGTTTTATTGGCTGTTCAACAAAATCTTCAGCATCAACATCATGCTCCCATATAACAAAATATTCATTATAAGACGGATCGGTTTCAAGCTGATTTTCCATTAATATTTTAGCATCATTTATTTTAGACTGACGTATTGAATTCCCGTCAAGTTTCATTCTCGATAGCATATGTTCATAGCTCAACCTCTGCGCACCCCACAATCAGCACAATGATAATCACAATGAGACGGCGTAAATGTAGTACAATCACAGTCTGAGTTGTTCTTCTGCTTCTTACTTACATTATAAGAACCTTTTTCTTTGTAAAGTTTTGAAAACTCAGACTCGCCACGCAGAGAATAATTTATCATTAACTGCTTATTATCATCATAATATTTATCCCTGACTTCAATAACTTTGCCAAGAACGTCTTTGTTATCATACTTGTGAAAATCACTCGTACTCAGATATGCCTTGAGTGCCATAGGTGTGTTTATGTACGTTGCTTCAAGATACTTTATAAGCATAAAATTTGACAGAATTTCAAAATTCACATCAGTTAAATCTATATTAAATTCAGAATTTTCTTCGTTTCTATCAGATAAATCTTGCTTACAACATTCAAATGAAACTATGGCAGGACGGATATAATCGTGTAAAATATCATCAGCATCTTCCTCGGTCATATTAATAAAATCATAATCTTTAATTTTGGAATAGACAGAACTGTATAACTCTTTATATCGTGTAGCCATAGCATTTCACCTCGTTAATTCTTGTCTATTGTAAGAATATCGTACTGGAGTTTCTGTTCAAGAAGTCTGATAATATTTATATCTTTAAGAGAACCATTCTTGTACATAGTAGTTATCTTAGAAATAAGCATATCACGCATATTAACCATAAGTGCTTCGTCTATAGTCTTTTCAATTGTGTAAATGTCAGAGTTAAAGAGTGCTTTAAGATTGCCAATCTTGGATACATTTTCATAAACAGATGTAAGTCTGAACTGTCTGATAGCCCGTTCATCAAGAAGAATTACATAAGGCTTGTGGAGAAAGTCAGGATGAGAATTATTCATGGCTGTGATCTCGCCGATAGTCATATCGTTTACAGTACCTATCTCATTCCATATAAACGAAGCATTATTAATAGAAGAATTGTAAATAAGTGTACCGTATGTAATTGAACGTACACGAATTAAAGTATCAGAAGGAAGTTCCTCTGCTGTTCTTTCATAAGTGCCTTCGTCTGTTTCTTCGTCAATAGCATTAATGATAGAAGAAAGTGTATCCTGTGACTTTACATTTACAGGTTCATTTGTTTTAACTTCTACATCTGCTACCAAATCGTCATCTTCTGCAAGCACACTTGTTGTTGCTTCAGCAGATTTAAGTTTTGAGATAAGCTTGTCCTTACCTATGTTTCCAACAACAATGCCCTTTTCCTTTGCAATTTTTTTAAGTTCATCAAGAGACATCTTTTCAAAATTCATATTAGCTATTTATCACCTTTCAAAATAAATTAGCAAGGCAGACAGGATAAGCCCATCTGCCCCACTTATATTTATCCTAAATCAATTAGGAAATTGTGTATGTGCCGAATACATTAGAGAATACACAGCCTACACCAATCTTGGTCTGTACCTGTGTATCAATAGTCTGATCATGAGTATCCTGTTCATTAAGTTCTCTTGCACGGGTATCACCCTCGTAGAATACCTTAATGAACTTCTCGTTATCAGGAAGAACGAAAATCTTGTTGTTTTCAACCTTGAAGTCATATGTGCCTCTTACAAATGTCTGAGGAATTTCAACAGCAACAACGCCAAGACCAGTAAGCTGGACAAGCGAACCTGTTGTTGCAAGTTCCTCCTTCTGCTTTTCAGAGATCCAGTTAGCGTCAACACCAGAGACAATGTTTGCAAGAGCAGTCTTTGTACCAGCAAGAACTACGTTCTTCTGAGTAGCGATCTGTACTCTCTGAATAAGGTCAGACATCTGAGCCTTTGTATAAGAACCTGTCTTCTGGAAAGAAGCAGGAAGATATGTGCCAGCACCATTGAAAGCAGAGTAAATTCTGCTGTCAATCTCATTCTGCATAGCCTTCTGCATCTTAGCAACGAGTTCAGGAAGTGTAATGATACCCTTGAGGAATCTCTCAAAATCATCATATACACGAATGAAAATCCATTCAGTAGCAAGAGAGAAAGCCTTTCTTCCCATAAGCTTCTGACGGTCAGTGTCCCAGTGATTACCTGCAAAAGAAGCAGCTACGAGAACAGAATTGTCCTCTACAATAAAGGAGTTCTTGTCGCCAACAGCAGCATTCTTAGTTTCTACAAACTGATTATAGAATGTAGAGTTCTCCCATGCACGGGGAAGATTAGTATTAAGAACATCTTCAATGATTGTGAAAATTTCGTTTTTATGATTTCTCCAACCTCTCCAAGTGAGCTTGTCCTCACCGAGAATTTCAAAGAAAGCATTTCTTACTGCTTCGTCAGCATACTTAGCAGCATCAGCATTAGAAAATACAGCAACTCTGTTAGAACAAGCATCGTTCATAAGATTGCAAATTGTCTGAAGTTTGTTATCCATAGTTATTTACCCCTTTCTGATTATGCTTCAACGGTTGCATTTTTGAGAACTTCAATTACAACCTTCTTACCAGTAGCACCAACATTACCTGCTGTGCCTGTGCAATAAGCAAAACCATATTCCTTAATTTCTCTTACGATACCAACAAAACCAAGGCTGCTCATTGTAGGAGCAGAAGAACCAAGGTCTTTAAGCTTGTTGGTTGTACCATCAACACCAATATAATCATCCTTCGCCAGTGTAGAACCTGCATCAACAGTGATAGAATAATCAAGAACAGTAAACTTGTTGTCCTTCTTCATAGCGTAACCTCTAAAAGGAACGCTCTTTGTGTTGATGTATTCATCTTCGTTCTGATTAATAACAGAGCAATCATCATAGCTCCAAGCAGGGTTAGCTACAAGATAAACCTCATCTGTTACAGCAGGAACTTCTGCCTTATAAATATGTGTTTCACCTGTTACAAGGTCGCCCTTCTTTACGATAGAGCCATTTTCAATATCAGCAGTTGCCTTGAAATCAAAACAAGGCTCAGTAATCTTAGTTGTTTCAACTACGCCATATTTAGCCATAATTAATCATTTCCTTTCTAATCAGTCATTCATAAACTTATCGAGAAGATTTCCATATCTGTCAGAACCAGCATACTTTTCAGCAGATGTCTTTCCAACAGGAGTAACAACAGGGGAGTAGCTAAAGTTTGCCGTACCCTTGTCCATCATAGCTTCGCCAGCCATTACAGTAAGCTCTCTCTCAACATCAGCAGTTTCCTTTGAGTAATCAAGCTTTGCACGATAACAAAGGAACTTGGGCAATCTGCCAATCTTCTTGGCATAAGTTTCGATAAGAGAATCAATTTCTGCCTTGTGTTCTGCTGTCTTACGATCAGTGTCAATCTTTTTGTAAGTTTCAAGCTCGGCAGATACACTGTCAAAATTTGATTTTAGTTCAGCATAAGCCTTTGTAATTTCATCGATCTTTGCATTGTATTCTGTTGCAAATGATGCAGAAAGCTTAGATTCACAGCTTTCTTTTGTTGCTTCCTTTACAGATTCAATTTCACCTGCAAGATCAAAAGACTCACCTTCAACATAATCCTTAACACCCATAGCACACTTTACTTTGCTGTCCATATCAAACACAATAGCACCATCCGCCTCTGTGCAATCAATAGAATATGTACAATAATCTTCTCTGTCAAGAACACCAACAGATGTTTCGCCAACAGTCAGAAGTGCATACTTAGCAATATCTGTATCATCAGCATTTTTGAAAGTGTACTGTGCAAGTGCTTCAGTAACCTTAGAAAAATCCATTGAATTTTCCTCCTTCTTTTTAATTTGAAATTTATTGTAAGCGTTCATCATTTCCTTAATATCATTTTTAATAGCATCAAGTTCATAATGTCTGCCAATACAAGCACTTTCGTAACAGGGTTCTACTTCTTCACCATTTGGATTAGAGCCAAGAATACACGCCCCCGTAAACGTAAAATCAGTTATATCCATAATTCCGTTGTCGTTATATGAGTAATCATTTATTTTGATTTCCATACTCTGACCATAATTCTTTTCAAGAATAGAAGATACTTCTGGCATACGCTTATACCATACAGCACAGCCTTTTAATGAAAGATATTCGTGCTGAGTATGCCCATCTTTTTCAGTAACAGTTACCCATTCAGCATTATCAACTGCTTCCTTAGTAACAAAACCATATGGAATAGTTGTGGATTCAAATTTTATACCCTTGTCTGAAATTGTGATTTTACCACCGTGAGAGCCAAAATCCTGTGAACCGTCATCAAGATAAATATATTCTCCGATAATAGGAATACCATATAAAGTAGGTATAGCCTTATTCATCGTTTCTTTGCTCATTCGTGACCCGTTACGATTTTCTCCGTGATAACATAAAAGAATATCAACTAATGCTATCTCATCATTACAAATATTAGTAGAAGGCGATAATCTAATATCGGTAGAAAATCTCATAACTTTGTTTTCCAATCAATTTCACCGCCTTTCTTTAAAAATTCATATAAGGTACATTAAAATACTCCTGATTAGAAAAATTACTGTTCAAGTAACGTTCCAATTCAGGAGTATTTACAAACTTATATACTGTTTTGTTATCAATTATCGCAATCTGATAATTAAAGCCCTTTGACTCCAACAGATCAGCCCTGTTTTTATCAAGTACGCAAATAATATTCATATCGTCACCACCTTAATAGTCACGATTTGCTTTATCGTTGGTGTCATTGTTTGCTGTAACCTCACCGCTTTTACTCAGATCAGTTTCATCCATAGTTGGTCTTCCACCTTCATCAGAAGAACCACTGCTTTGTGTATAGCTTGTCTGAAGTACAGACCAGTTACTGAATGTATCAGCAAACAACTCATTTTCAATAAGACTATTACCAAGCATTTCAACAGGGGAGATGTTATTTACAGCACAAAGCCTTGTTTTGTTAGGAATGCCATTCTGTGCAAGTGACAATTCCTTATCGGCTATATCTTGCTGATTGAAAATAGTAATGTCGATTATCTTATAAACAAATCTATAATCGTTGTATACAAATTTGTATAGGTTAGCCTGTAACATTACCCAGTTTTCAATCATACGATAAATTCTGAATATGTCACCGCTATCATTGATAATAGAATATTTCAATTCTGAACCAGACGAAGCTCCGCTCATCAACGCTTCCGATACTGATGCCAAAAACATACCCAAATGTGTACATTTTTGTTTATTCACTGCTTCATAAAGTCCGATTTTGCCTTAGCTACTTTCGTTTGTGTAACTCTCCACAGTATTTAAGGATGCACCAAAATCCCTAAGACTAAAGTCTCTCAACATTTTAGACTTTAGAATAATTTGCTAAATTGATTGCTGCGTTCAAATCCCTATCAATTACCTCTCCACATTCAGAGCAAATATAAGTTCTGTCAGAAAGTTTTAGGTCGTGTTTAATACAACCACATTTATGACACGTCTTACTTGACGGATAGAATCTGTCTACTTGTACAAACTCTATACCGTTATATTCACACTTGTATTTCATCTGTCTGATAAATTCATTAAACATCTGTTCAGCTATTGCCTTTGCTAAATGTTTATTTTTCATCATTCCAGACACATTCAAATCCTCCATTACAACTTTTTTAGGTAGAAGTGAAATAATCTCGTGAGTAGTTTGATGTGTGTAGTCCTTTCTGATATTAGATAATTGGTTACAGATTTTGCATATTTGTTCTTCAGTTTTTAAAATACCATTTGACTTATACCATTTTGTATCATAAATCTTGTGTTTGTTATTTGTTTCGTACTTCCTGCTAACTTTACGTTGTAGATGTACTAACTTATGCTTTAAAGTCTTTACACGTTTGGATTTATTGATATTTTTGTAAACCTTATGATTTTCACCATATGCAACAACAGCAAGTTCTTTAACTCCCAAATCAATTCCTACTGAAAAATCGTTTAATTCTCGTGCTTGATTTTCGCACTCCATACCAAACGACAATATCCACTTGTTATTTTCAAACGCTATTCGTGGATTAGTGAACTTGCAAGCATTTCTGCCTTGTGGCAATTCTTTGTCGCTCTGATATTTGATTTTTCCGATTTTTTCAATATTAACACAATCATTTATAAAATACATACTTTCATATCTTACAGGAAAAGCATTTTTACATTTGCCTTTCTTCTTGAATTTTGGTTTGCCACCAATTTTCTTAAAGAAACTCGTATATGCTTTATCCAAATCAATGCAAACATTACCGATCGTATGAGCTGATATTTCTTTAAGCCAAGCATATTCTTCCAATTGCTTTAACGTTATAAAAATATCTCTCATACCATATTTGTTTAGATGTTTTTCACCATTCTTATAGCGATTAAACTGTTCTGCCAAAGCATAATTCCAAACAAATCTGCTTACATTTATATGTCTCCATAATAATTGTGTTTGAACTTCATTGGGAAATAATCTAACTTTGAAACCTTTTATCATTTTATCACCACCTTTCTCTACTATATATTATAACAGGTTGATACCAACTTGTCAATGGGTAAATGAAATTTTTATACCAACTTGACAACAATCTTTAAATATGTTATTATAATATAAAAGGAGATGATTTTATGCCATCGGGTAAAATTGCTGATACTAATACAAGAACCAACATTACTATTCCGAAAGATTTAAAAGCTGAATTAGAATTTATTGCTACGGAACAAAACCGCAGTTTTAATAATTTAGTAATTACAATCTTAAAAGAATTTGTTGCTAAGAACCACAAATAATATGTGGTTCCTTTTTTTGAATAAACAAAAACGTACACATTATAAGAATACATTTTTGGCGTGTTCAACAGAGGTCGTTAATCTCTGCCAGTTCTCTTATGAACTTCTTGTATTTTCATACAAGCACAGACTATTTCATCATCTCACATTTGTGAGAGCCACTCGTTTCGGGTCACTTAACCCTACTCTCCTTACGGGAGATAGTCGTTGAGCAGTATCCTATTCGGATATATGTTGCGAAAGACCCATTGTTACAACAGTGTTTAGGATTTAACCTTGCACCATCTACACTATTTTTTCTACTTTCGTCACCATCACGCTTATGCTTATTTCATCATTACGTTGTGGTTAATGTAGCTTTAGGGATTGCTCGCAGTTGATGTGGTGTGGGATAAGGATTATCCGCTCCTTATCACTACATACAGTTCACACTATATGCGGAGTATTGCGGTTATTAAGTATATTTGACAACATTTGTCTATGTCTGTCTATATTTTTAACAATTATTTGTTGCTCCAACATTCTTGAATGCCCAAGAAATAGCATCAGATACAGTATCTCTGTCATCTGCATTGCTCGATGAAAATTCCTCTGTCGAAGTATCAAACGGAGTTGTGATAACGCCTATACTATTTTGAACAGTATCTAATACAACAGATGTAAAAGCCGTAATAAGTCCGTCATCTAATGTAATTTCTCCGTCCTTTGTAGGTATCTTCATCGTAAGAAGTTTATAAGCATCATTTATACTCTGTGCTTTTGTTAAATCCTTATATTCATCTATAAGCATAATATCAGTTATCATCATAAGAAATGGAGGATAAGGAGTTACAAAATCATTATTATATTTCAGGCATAATGAATTTTCATAAGGTACAATAACTTTACCGTCAGGAGGATTGCTTCTGTCAAGCAATTCCTGTAAAGCAGGAGGAAGTGTGATAAATTTAGATTTGCTTATCTTATTTTTCTGAATATAAAAACCATATACATTACCGTCAATAAGTGAAGATATTCCACATATCATAGGGTCAAGATAGTAGTATGTATTATTCATACCATTTGTATCTACATAAGCATAAACCACATCGTTTTTAAACATTGCTTTTGTGATATTATGTATCTCGTTTGAGAGATTAAGTTTATCTGCGAAAGCAAGAAATTTGATGTAATTATTTTTTATAGTGGTCTTGTTCTTGGCAGAGAGCTTGTCCGTGTAAAGCTTAGTATCAACTGTATATCTTAAAACTGCCTGATTAGCAAAATAGTCAATAAGACGTTTGTAATATCCCGACTTGCGATACATATAATCGCTAAGTTTAAGAATACGCCGTCCGTATCTCTCAGGATTTTGAACTGTATCAAGTATGTCTTTTTTAGAAAATCCCATGCAAGTATGTTCTGTGAAAGCATTATTGAATTTAAGTTCACTCTTTATAACCCTTGCAAATTCAGCATAATCAAAAGTCTTGGTTTTACCTGTGAGAAAATTCTCTATATTTTCTTTCGCTGTTGTAAGAGATGTGGTGTCGGATAGGGAAGTAGGGGTTGAATTTGTATTTTCTGTTTCTATGAGTATCACCTCCTGTTAGTTAGTGAGCTATTGTTGGTCGGCGTGAGAGGGAAGATATGTTGAGCGCAAGATTACTTTTTTCTTTTGGTTTATTATAAAACTCCATAATAAACCATAATAGATAGACAAGTGCCGAATATCGGTCTTTGTTTAATTTATTTACAACTTTTTCAACCGTTAATGCTCCGCTTGGTAAATATTTAATTTTTAGATTATTGACTTCTTCAAAAAGTAAGTCCGTTTGAACAAACGGTAATACATCACTTTCAAGGTTATCATAGTTAGAAGTAATATTTCTCTTTTCAAGTAATCGTATCTTACCTGCATCAATCATATCTATAAAATTTGTTATAATACGAGTCTGCGCTGATTGTGCTTTTAAATCATAAACGCATTTTTCAGCATTATTAGTTTCAGGTTTATTATCAGTATTTATAGTGTCCCAACAAGGGTATTTTTTCTGTGTGTTTGGGTCTATATTTGTTTTTAACATTTCATCAACTAAACCTGCACCAAGTCCATTACCATCGACAACAACAGCTCTTGCATTATAAGCCTCTTTCAGCTTTTTTATGATGATAGCTTGTCCTGTAAAATTAATAGTATTAGATACATTCATAACATTAATTATATCAACAGATAGTATTTTGTTTGTATCAACATCTCGAATAACTTTTCCTACGCAAACAGATGATTGATTGTTATTTGAATTTTGAGAACGTGCAACATCGACACCTATGTAGTATTCATCAGAAAAATTAGATGTTTTTAATTCAGCTTTAGTAAGAACTCTGGAGTTTAAAAATCTATTTACGTTAATTAAAGCACTATCGCTACTACCAGTCCATTTTCCACCATAGTTCTGTGCAAACGCAGTAGGCGACATAGTTTTCTTTTTTTCAAGTATTTGACTTTTTGAAGAACCTCTTCCATACCAACTACCTAAACGCCAATCAGCACCTAAAACCATTTCGCCTTTAAGATTTATCATATTCCTTATCATCTGAATATTTCTATTATACTCATCAGAACCTCTCCATCCAGGGGTAGTAAAATAATGAATTTGCTGATTAAGTTCTTCTGGGTTTATTAATGCTAATTTGCCACAAGTATATCGTGATACCTCAACAATAGGTTTTAAAGCATCGTCAAACAATTCTGCATTTAATAATGCCGATTCTTCTATATTAATACGTTTTCTTCTTTGACCTTTGCTATTTTGTGAATTTGCAAGAACATCAATTTTAGCACCATTTTTAAAATTTATTTCTGCATCTCCCTTTTGAAATTTTACTTTTCCTGAAATTTCATTATTAAGCAAGGGGTATTGTCGGAGCAGTTCTTGAGATTTGTCTTTTAACAATTCAGCAGCGTTATCTTTTGTCTGTGCCGTTAATGACAATTCAATATTGGGGTATCTAATTGCAATTATAAATAAAGAAGCCACCTCGTCCCATGTCTTGCCCCAGCCACGAGGGAAACAACCGTAAATAGAAAAAAATCTTGTAGCACATCTTAGAAATATTCTTTGATCTGGGTGCAATGTAATACCGCCCTCTTTAGGGCGTAACAAATCTAAAAATAAATCTGGATACCAAATCATCCAACTTGAAAACTCTATCCATTTATCAAGATTTTTCTCAATAGGTGAAACATTGAGTTTAGGAGCATTATCAATATCATTTTTACCCTTACTCATCATCATCACCATAATCCTTTGGCAATTTTATAAATCTCTTAATTGCTTCACGATTATCCTCAGTAGTATCATTTGCAAATATTCCATAAGGATCGCCATACTGTTCAACATATGCTTTTTTACGTTCATCATAAAATTTATAAACATCTTCGTATTCGCATAATGGTTTGCCCTCAAGGTCACGAAGATAATTTATCATACACCAGATATTAAAGTCTATTGCATCGTTTGGTCTGAATTTAAAAGATGGCAGAATAGGAATGACATCAACAGCTTGTTCAACAGCCATAAGCAATTCAGAAAAGCTATTTAAACCACCTTGTAAATCACTTTTTGTTAATTGTTTAGGAGATAACTTTGCTTTATCTGCTGCTTCCTGTGCAGCTCTGTTCCACTTCTCTGCGCCTCCTACATCTCCTTGTGCAGTAGCTTGTTCTTCTTTAACTTTGAATCTTACATAAGTAGCCAGTGCTTCTTCGTGAAGATTTGTCTGAATAACATACGTCTGCTTCAACTTCTCAAATTTTTTAGTCATTAACCTATATTCAGCTTTTGTATAACCCTCTCCAAAAAGGTCAAGCATTTCGTCAGTAACAACAAAATCGTCAATTTGTCTTACATATACTTCATTGCTTGTTCTACCTTTTTTTTCTGTTGTTGTAACAGCGTCTTTAATATCTTTCCCTTGTTTTTCAAGATTTAACGATTCTAAAAAAGAAAGTTTAGAATACTGAGGTAAAGTTGATACATTCTTAAAGTAACAGCCTATTACGTCTGTTCTTCCCTTACCTAATTCAATAGAATGATTAACTTCTTTTATTGCAGACTCTAATGCTATGGGAACATAAGGTTTATCCATTAACATTAACTTTTGCTTAAATAATTCAATATTTAATGACCCATCAGGATTATATGAACCATTCTTTACGCAAGTTTTACAAATGTTTACAGTACGTCCATCATTGGACACCATTGGATTTGTAGTAGTGTAAAAGCAAGATAATGATTTTTCTTTTCCACATTCTACACAAATCTTTTTTCCAACAGGTGGTTTCGCCCGTTTCTTTTGTGGCATTAAACCACCTCCTTAATTTTCAATATATTCCCAATTCATATTAGCTACTGGCAAAGTTGTTCTACCCTTTAAATAAGCAGACAAATAACCACGTTTAATATTATATTTATTTTCTGCATCTCTCAAACAGTCAAATACTTCATTGGTATCTACGCATAGTACCTTAATGTGATTACTTGCAGTATGGTCATAGTTACATAATCCAATTTCATTTGCTTTTGTTAAATGTCTTCTAACTGTGCCTTTATTGAATCCTGTAATATTACAAATTTCCATTATTTTATATCCTTGATTCCAAAGTTCTGTAATTTTAATCACATCTGATATAAGAGATTTTCTATAACACTCTACCCAGTCTACATTCTCAAATGAGTATAAATTAGATAGGTCGCTATTTATAATCGCGTCTTTTAATTGATTAAAACCACTTTCTTTTGAATCAATTTGTATGTAATAGTCAACTCCTTGCGATAAAGCATATTCTTTTTTCAGTTTATCATTTTGTATTTCTTCTTCAAGTGTTCTACCACCGCAAGTTTCAAATGATTTTTCACTGTGTTGTTTACCTTGAATCTCACATATCCAAGTAACACCGTTAATACTACCATAAAAATCATATCTAAAAGAATAATTCTCATTTAAGTATTTCTCGGTTTCAATATTCTCATCTAAAGATTTCATAACTTGATAAAAATATTTTTCTCCAAGACTATTTCCATCTTGACATTTACATTTAAGACCACGCTTATTTACAATAGTAATAGTTTTATTTTTAATTACTTGATGACAACAAGGGCATATAAAATCCGTCTTTGCTCTGCTATTGATAGTATATTTATTATTATCCGACTTATCTTTTAAACATTCATATAATACTGGGTTTGCTGTTTTTATATCATTTATCCCATATTTAATATTTTCTTTACCATTATTACAAATAGGACACTTATAAGTACATTCTAATAGCATTTGTATCCTAATTCTTGAGTGATGTCCACATTCTTTACAAGTACAAGATATTGTTTGCATACCTTTTGTATACGCTCCAGTAATAGATAATGTAGGATAATTATTGGTTATTATATTACAAAATTCTTTATGTGAAATATCAGGATATTCAAAAACTTTATCCTTCTGTAAACAGTATAGACATTTCTTCGGCTTTAATAAATTTTTTGCTGTAGTAGTCCATTCGTAATCACATACTTTACATTTACAATTTATTTTACTTTCAACATTAACATACAATCCCGATATTTCAATATGGGGATTTATTTTATTTACTTTTTGTAAAAACTCTTCATGTGTTTTCTTTCTGCCCATAATTTCTTCTCCGTTCTACATCTTCTCCTAAATTTTTATCTAAACACAAAGAAAAGCAATGACAGGGGAGAAGAGCCTATCATTGCTTTATCCTACAGTTTGCAACTCTGTAAGTCTTTGTATCATTGGATACCTTTATCACCTAACACGGTAAATCAAGGCATAATAAAAGCACCATTTTGTGACGAATGGTGCTTTCTCGGTTTTTAGACGGTTTCCGTAACCCCTATATACAACTGCTTTAGGCGCAGTAACCTTTGCGGTTTTTAGTAGTGTCCTTCTACAATGGAATTGGTTTATAGTCTCTATTCCGACATTTTGTTTTATATTGTGTGGGTAAACCACTATGTATTGTAATGTGTCTGCTGAGAGACGAGGTTATTTTATATCAGAAAATCCTTTACTTTCTTCTTGTTTGTTTACACCGTCAACAGAAAAATATTTATCAAAGTCATCAACAACTGAGTTATCATTATATATTTTAATCATTTCGACCGACTCCCACTGAAAAAATTCACGAATTACTTCAGCAGGAAGATTATTTGCCGACAAATTAGAACATACATAATGTCTCAAAGAATGAAAATAAAAATCTTCTCCGACAATTTCAGAAAATTCATCAGTCCAATTATCAACGCTTTCACGCTTAACACAGCCATCTTTGCATTTCTTAACAAATACCCATTCTGATTCAATACCTAATCTTTCTCGTTCAGTTCTCCAAAGGTCAATATATTTATCAACTTTTTTCATTATGTATTTGTTGATCTGTTTACCTAACTGACCTCTGCCCTTAGCTCTTATCTTATCAGTTTTATAAAGACAGCCAAATTCGAGATGACTTTCATCAAAATATTCCATTCGCATCTGAAGAAGCTCTGCTTTTCTCATTCCAGAATATGCACAAATAGCTATCGCACAAGCCTTTTCATATTCTTTACGTTCTACAAGAGTATTAAGTAAAAGTTCAACCTGTTCATCTGAAAGAACAGTCTTTTCTCTCACGGCTTCATTTGCAGGTGATTCAATTTTCTTAATAATAGACCTAAAATCTTTATACTCGTCCTCGTCATCAAGAATATTTTCTATAAAATTACTCATTGAACTCAAAGCAGACTTTACACGGCGAACTCTTTTAGGACTCCAGTGCCATTCATTTATAGCATAATTCTGAAATTTTGCTATTTCACGCTTAGTTAATTTTATAAAATCTTTGTTATTGTTAAAATCAATATTCCACACAAAGAATATATGTAAATCATTCCTATAAGCATTAAGCGTTTTAGGAGAACGGTCAACAGAGGCAAGATACTCCAGAAATTCATTCATAAGCCAAGTATTATTCTCATTGATTTCCGCTATCTTTTTCTCAGTTGTTATGTGGTTATATACTGTTGCTCTTGCCACACTGTCACTTCCTTTCGTTTTTATATTTATAGCTCCATATGCAATGAAAACTTTTCTTAAATATACAACGATGGCATCTGCTTTAAGGAGTTACCTTAAAACAAATATATATTTATCAGGCTAAGTAAAAAACTTCTTATAAAAACCTAATAAAAAATGTTTCTTTTTGTAATATTTTAACAAATTATCTGCGATTTTTTCTACCACCTTTATATGTAAGAAATATTGTAAATACTTCATAAATATGATATGCTATAAATATTCTGATTAGTTGTATATAATTAAAATACAATTTTTACTATGATATAAAACCTAATATTTATTATATGAAAAGGATGAATTAATCATGCCAGTTAAAGAAAGTTTAGAAATAGCAGAAAAAACACTTGATGTAGCAAAAGAAGGTTCTGGTCTTATTGAAAAATTTCTTTCTATCAGTCCGAGATATAGAGCCAATAAGATGCTGCTTGATGAAATAGAGAATGATCCCAACATGACTCCTATGGAAAAGTACGTTGCAATGCGTAGTTTGAATAAGGTTAAAAAGGAGATTATGAACAGCGCAAATATCTATAATTTTGCAAATTTAATGCTAAATGGTAAAGGAAAATCATTGGAACAGTTACTTCCAACAGTTGATGACGAATGGCTTGGAATGTACGATGATATTTCTAAAAATGTATCAAGTCAAGAAATGCAGACTGTTTGGGCAAAAATTCTTGCATCAAAATGCGAAAATGAAAATTCGATTAGTAAAAAACTTCTTCAAGTTCTCCAAATTATGGATTCAGACGACGCAAAGTTTTTTTCATATTTGTGTTCTCGCTCATTATTTATTGATGATATTGATGGTAAAGAATTTCCTATATTCTTTTATCCCAATTCATTAACAAATAATATAGAATTATATGATAGAAAATTTGTGAATTTTGGAATTCTAATGCATTTTTCAAGTTTAGGATTAATAAACTATACCACTTCATCTGAAACTATTGTATATAAAAATTCAAATAATTTAAAGATTAGATATTATAATGATAAAATGCATATTATCTCATCTATTCCTAAAATAAATATTGGAGTAGTAACATATACATCTTGCGGTATTGAACTTGTAAAAATCCTTTATGATGGAATGTCAGACAGTAAGGACACTATGTTAATGTCTAAGATTTCTGATTTTTACCGAGAATGTAATTATACAGTTGAATTTCCGTATGCATGATCCATATATTTAGATGTTAAATGTTCCTCTATAAAACTGTCAAATCCCTTTTTAGTTCTTATTTGATACATATATCTTATTTTTTGTATAGTGTTCCACTCATCATTTTTTAAAATAAGTTCTCTTGCTAAACGGTAACATTCAGCTTTATGATTGAGTATTCCGCCGATGCAGTGCAATATTCCGATAACAGGTTCTTTCAGAGCTGAAAACGGTATGAGGATTATTATCGTAAACCCCAACCATATCCAAAAACTACTGAAAATATATTGTAAAATTTCAAGCATTATAACTGTCCTTTCAGTATTGTTTATTATTTTACTTGTATTCGTTTGAATTATCATTATTTCCTGTAGCCTACATACTGTTTTTAGGCAAAAAATAAGACCGAGGATTTGTTCTCGGTCTTATGATCTTATTTTTGAACTACCCTCAATATATTGTGGGTAAATTCTTGTAAACTCAGCAGTATTAATTAATGCGGTCATTCGAGGATTTCCTCTATGATCTTGATATGTTTTTTCATCGTTATAGTCTTCCCAGTATTCATAATTATTAATGATAATATATGGTTGATTAGTAAAATCTTCACAGCAAATTAATGTTCCAATATATGTTTCTTTTGTTACTGGGTTTGTGCATTCGACTACTGTGGCATAATCAGGGTCAATTATATCTTGCCAAATATACACATGTCGGTTTCTATAAATATGAAAAAATCGAAGTATCTTATCAACTTTGGAAGACGAATAGATTTTAGAAGCTATTGTTGATAAAATAGCAGTTAGAGCGATTAATCCTATTATGTCTATTCCTTGATTTATACTAAACGGAATTAATGAATATATTTTCTTTAACACGAAGCCGACAATTAATGATTCCCATATTGTATGCTGATAATCAGATGCATTCTTTAATGAACCAATATACCTAAATAATCGTATGAATATAAAACCATAAACAATACATAAAATATATTCTGGTAGGGCTTCTAATATCTTGTCCATTATTTTTTATCATCCTTTTGGGGCTGTGGTCGTTGACCATGGTTTGTTTCGGGCGTATATGTATTGGATCCAATTGTTGACGGTTCCACACTATGTGTTGTTGGTGGTGTGGGAAATGATCTAATTTCACTGTGTTTTAAGACAGAATTGTGATCAAAATCAGGTTTTGAATTATTCTTTTTATATGCCATAATAATACATCCTTTGCATTTATTTTGATAAATTATAACATATTTTTACAATGATGTCAATAATAAGATTTTAACCACTCGTGAATTACCCATTGTCTAAAGCAAATTGGATTTCTGACATAATTCTTTAAGCACACCAAACGTAATATTTTTATATATTACAATATGAGAAAATAATTCTCACAATTATGTTTGCAACAAGACCTTCGCCTTACCTCCGTTGATTTCTTCAATAATTCAGTCACTAAGATAACAAGGCTGAACTATAAGTAGCGACCCTATAGCTTCTTGTCATAAGCACAAAGCTTTAAACTTATATGGGACTGATTACCCATAAATTTCAGGAGACGTTCAGCATTAATTATTTCATCATTTCTATTATTAAATAATTTGAAGAATTTTTCAAGCTGTCATATCCCTACTCTTACCAGCGACTTGTTTTATAGTCTGATTTCTCAAACGTCAAGACAAACAGTATTATTTTGGATTACCACATTGACCCTATAGTTCCACCCACAGGTTTATGGCTTATTCTCCACAGGAGCGTCTATTTCTACTGCAACAAGTTCTGTACCTTTTGAAGCATCGACTCTTAGCACTACGACTAAATTTGATAGTTTCCATCTCGTTATATATACTCTCATATATAAAGTCGGCTTAATTAATTGGCTATCGTCAAAAAATTATCCGTTATAATCGTGTCCCGAAAGGTTGTCACCCTTTATACATCGGGGTTATTGCAAACATAATTCTGAAAATTATCTTCTCAGAATTAACAACTTGTATGTTTTGTTTTATTTATAGGGCTGCAAAACATCAGAAAACCATACCTATTCCACAAAACCAATAAGTATAATGCGTACATTATCCTTACGGAACATCATTAGATGTTTTTGGTCAGTATTATTTCTTCGATTTAATCATTTTGATATGTATATCTACTTTGACCGCAGTTGTCCACAGACAGAGCTGCTAACAGCAGATTATCGAGAACTGCCTACTTGTGTGAATACAAACACATTAAGTCTATATCCACATATAACATACCTATAAACGCCTGTTTCAATAAATTAGAACCCAATTACTTCAGTATGTCTATTCTATCCGTACTATCTCGAATGGATAATCTTAATAGGTTTCTTATATACGTTAGAATAAAGTTTTTACAAGGCATCATATCCACTTATCTTTATCCTTGTCATCAGACGAATAGTGTTGGTCAAACACTTTGCCAACTATTGTTAATACAAATGCTCACAGCTATGTATAACCAAAAAACTATAACCATCATAATTTGAGGCATCTGATTAAATTTGACCATAATATAATCATACACTCACGATAGTTATTACAAAAACCTTTATTGACGGTGATTTTTATTATTGGGTGCGAGCTTACGACTTGAACGTAAATCTAAGGTTTATGAGACCCTAATCCTACCATTAGACCAACTCGCAATAAAAAGACAGTGAGTCACTATTGCAACCCACCGTCTCGATATTCATTTATTTACTTGCCGTTTACGGCATCGGCAAACATCTTTCCAGCTTTGAACTTAGGCTTATCCTTTGCTTCAATGGTAATCTCTTCACCAGTAGATGGATTAACACCCTTTCTTGCTTCAGTATGTACCTTTTCAAAAGCACCGAAGCCAACGAAATTTACTCTCTCGCCATTAGCTACATTCTCAACAATGGTATCAAGAATTGTGCCGAGAAGCTCCTCAATCTCGCCCTTTGTAAAATTATCGTTATTTGCCTTTACAGCAGTAATAAATTCAGCCTTTGTCATATATTCAAATTCCTTTCAATTATTAATCAATATAGTCTGCAATTAAACTATAGATACACCTGTCAGAACCATCATAAATAATGAAGTTCTGACTTGGCTTTGCTATCTTACGCAATGAAACAGCGTAATCGTCACTTCCACATAAATTACCGTTTACAGTGACAAACACATCACAATCATTTATATCCTTGTAAGAATGTGTATGTCCAAGGTGAATTTCCTTTGGAAGTTTCTTATATACATTTGTAAAATCAGAAATTACAGTAGCAAGCTTATCATTTTGACCGTGTGCAACACAAATCAGATCACCATTAATTTCATAAGATGCAAAATCAAGACCGTGAGATGTAATAAGAGTTACACGCTTATCGAGTCTAAGTCTAAGAAATTCAGGAATAAGCATCTCGAAATTTTCAGCTGTCGCACAATTACGCTTGTCACTCCATACCCGACCATGATTACCTAATGTAGTAACTACCTTAACATTTTCATAATAGGGGATAAGCTTGTTTATAACCTGTGCAAGAAGCTCAGAAATACCTACTATCTGAGTGATAATATCCGCTTCTTCAACATTTCTTGATGATATATTTATGATACCGTCCACCATATCACCATTTATTTCAATGATAAGGTCTGTAACACCGTGTTTCTTGCTTTTGCCAATAATCTTATCTACAATAATATTTGCTCGTTCAACAGCAACGTCTAAATCATAATAATTCCACTGATTATCTATTAACTTACCATAGTGCCAATCTGAAAACTGTGCGATACCATAAACTCTTTCTGATTTTGTGCTTGACTTAAAATCATTTAGCTTAATAGGTCTTAAATTCTTGGTTTCTTCTTTGAGTACATCTGTGAGTGTTTCAAATCTTGCTTCATCACGCAGAATTTTTCTTTTTTCTCTAAGAATATCTGCATTTTTGCAGCGTTCCTTATATACTTCGTTCCTTAAAATTTCAAGACGTTCCTGTTCCTCGGTAGAACAACCCTCGGTAATCTTATTGATGAAATACTTATACACAGCATAACCACCATAGCGACCACCAGTAAATGATTTTCTCAGCACGTCTGGGTGAGTATTAGTGCCTAAATCATCGACCATATCCACCCAAGTCTTATTATTCAGAGGATTATCCACCTTATCTACAAGATATTCAAGTTCCTCTTCATATGTAGAAAAATTTATATTAAGCCCTCCCTTTACAGTTCCTCACCATAAGAAACTGAAATCTTAACATCGGGCTTACCTACAAAATCCTTAATAAAGTCAGCGAGTACAACAGGTTCATCCATATCTTCTACTTCGATAGTGATAATACCGTCATCAGCAGAAATCAAACCTTTCACATCGCAGGCATATTTTCTGTTTATTTTACTCATTTATAAATCTCCTATATTTATCCTATATTTACAGTAAATCAGCAAGTTCACTGATTTCACTCCTATAATTATTTTTTTACTTAACGCAACCAAAACAAGAATGGTCAGCAAACACATCAATCATTCTAAAAAGTCCAACGCCTCTCGTAGTATCACACTGTTCAAGAATATCTCCTTCAAGAATAAGCTTTGAACCCGTTTTACAACGCTGAATAAGTGTTTTAAGAGCATAGCTATCAAGATTTTGTGCTTCTGTTGAAAAAACGATTGAATCAGAAGAAAACTCAACGCCACGCAATTCAGCAGTAGGAATGATTTCAATTTGATTACTCATAATCAAACGTTCTACTTCTGTCATATCGCCAAGTTTTGTGCTTAGGATATTACCTATTGAACCCGAAAATAATTTCTTCGTTAATAAGTCGCCCTTTACAAATCCAAGTGTTTTCTGATTTTTTAGTGTTTCATAAGAATATACAATGTAACATTTCTTATATTTACCGCTTTCCAAGCCCTGCATTATAAAAGATAAAGGAATAGTAGTCTTACCACTTCCTGAACGACCATATAATACGGTAACATCATTATTTGTAATACTATCAAAAGCCATTCTTTGAATTACGTCCAATGGTTTACAAGTTCCAAGTTGTCTTGACTTAAAACTCTTGTTAAACACATTAGCATATTTTGTTCCAGACCATCTGAGAACATCACAGAAGTTACCCTCAGAATCATTGATGACAACATATTCATTTATATTACAACCAAAAAGATTATCACAATTATCTTTGTCATAAACCTGTGCTAATTCTTCATCTGTAGGAACAACTACCTTATATCCCTTATACATATCAGATTTATCATCGGTCTTAACACTCTGAACCTCAAGTCCAAAGTAATTCTTAGCAATAAATCCGCAAAGCAAGTCCTCTGTATAAAACACGATATTATGTTCCTGTGAATATCTATAAGCAGAAGCAATAATCAGATCATCGTTTGTAGTTTCAAGCCCCTTTTCTTCAAGGCAATTATAATCATCTTTATTGACCACTATTATTTCAACATCGGGATTATCTTTTAATGCTCGGACAGCAACTCTCGCCCGATATTTTGTCTCACTATCCTTGTTTGCGGAAGTCTTAATATTTTCAAGTTCCTGCAATGTAACACTTGATAGACAAATATCGGTTGCATTTATATCAGATGAGTTGGCTAATTCCAGTAGGGAACAAGTATCAAGAAATTTTTTCATATTTGTACCCCATTACAGAATTTCATCGACCAAGCCCTTTGAGAGCATTGTATCGGAATCCATATACCACTCGTAACGTTCCATAGCATTGTATTCATCTTCTGTAATATTTGAATGAGAAAGGGTATAATCTTTAAGCTTCTGCTCAAATTTCTGATTAAAATGGAACTGATCTTTTACAGATGACGAATTACCTTCCAGATAAGTGCTACCAGCATGTAAAAGTGCTGTACTATGCTTATAGCAAACTTTCTTAACATTAGGATTATTATATCCTGCCATAAGAATAATTCCACCCATAGAATAAGCATAAGTCTGTACAATAATAGTAGTCTTTGTTTTAAGACCATCTATGATATCACAAAGCGTAATTCCGTCAAACAAACTGCCTCCGACAGTTGAAAGTCTAATCGTAATAGGTTTACCCGTACCATCATTGTCCATTTCGATAAGAGGGAGCATAACGCTTTCTACAATATCAGCGGTAATCTGGTCATTGATAATAATTGTACGATTCTTCAGATTTTTGTAATACTGATATGTAACAGGAGTCATTTCTGTGGGGTCTGCAAGAAGTTCATCGAGATTAATTTCATAGTCCTTGTTTACGTTCATAAATTCATTTTCCTTAAAATAAGTTACTGTCACCCGACAGCCCTATGTTATTTACATAGGATATTTGACTTTTGCTACTGTCCTACAACCGTGCCTACCATAGAAAAGGATAAAAAATATATTTTAGGAGGCATATATTTATGAAAAGAGTTTCTGACACTCCAACGACTAAAGCACGTTGGGTTCTTATATACATTCACTTCCAAATATACTCGAAAGCATATAAGACTAATGAATTTCTATAAGACTTTCACTATCAATTATTCTTTTGAATAAATTAACGATAGTATAAGGCTCGTGTCAAAACCTTATTGTATATTCTCTTTTTTAAATTGCTATACTACTTAAATTATTTTTGCCTGTTAATCGTTCAACTTCCAAATTATGAAGTCGATAAAAGTTTTCAAATCTTTCATTACATTTGTTTATATCAAAACTCTTTAAATCATCTGCTATATTCATTATTAAGAAAGCAGAATACATATCTCTTTGAATTTTTATTCCATTAAAATCATTCCATCTTTGTGATAAAGATTTCTTTGCATACGTTCTGTCAAAATGATTAAACTGACTTGCTTTTGCTTCAAATGTATCTATCTCTATAAGTCTTTTACCAAAATAATTTAATTTCCTATTTATAATATTTAATAACATACTCGGTGCTTTATTTGCTAAAGATTTACCAAATCTTTTCTTTCGCTTAAACTTACCTTTGTCATTCTTTTCTGTATTTTTAGCACGTTTTTGAAGTCCTGCAAAATTCATTTTTTCAACATATACTTTATTTCCAAGAGATATGATATAATTAGCCAAACATTCATGTTGATATTTTCTAATATCTGCTTGCTTTCTAAATAACTCTTTTAATTCATTCTGATATTTAATATAATGATTTGACTTGTTCCATATAACTTTTTTATTACCTTGTTTTTTAATTGTTTCGCTGCACACATTGCCAGCGGTAAAAACGAAATAACTTCTTGTCCATAAACTGAGCATCTTAGATAATTCTAAAAATTTCTCTAAAGGAATGGACTTTCGCACAATTCATTGTAAAAGGAGATGAACCGCAGTGGCGTGTGGATATAGTAGGTAGGGTTCTGGGACAGTAGAGGATAGTTAGTTACTCAGCAATTGATTTTACATCGGTATTTCTGAGCTTTGCCAAAGCAATAAGATTTCTCTTTTCTTCAACGAGATAATACTTTCCACGACCCGATTTAGTTCTGAGAGTCTTATGTATTTCTACATTAGGAAGTATTTTTCTGAGTTCCTGTGCTTCAGCCTTTGAAATTGCGATCAAATTTTTAACCACCATTCATTATAAATTTTTGTAAGTTTTGTAATTTTTAATTTTCTTATTATATAATATTTTCTAAAATAGAAATAACATTTCTATTTTATCATATCATATAATAAAGAAAATTAAAAACACCCACAAACCGCATAGATACGACATTTGTGGGCGTTTTCTATATTAAATAAAAAGACGGAAATTACTTCTTTTTTCTGCTTCTATCGTATTCCTTTACATATTTATCTTGACATTCATTACACCTCTTCTTGTTTTTTACTATGCCGTTGACTTCAAATTCTTTACCACAGTCACAACAAACAATAATTTTAATGCCATGTTTTTCATATCCCTGACACTTGTCACAATAAATTTGATGATTAGATTTCTTGTAAAACACATTATTGCATTTATTACAACGACCGATTCTCTTATTACCAGTGTACCATTCAAACCAGTATCCGATATTGTTATAATTAGTTATTGCAAACGCAACTTCGCCAGTATTATCATCATAATCAATCTGTTCTATAAAGTTCATTCTGATACAGCCACGACTGTAAAGCTGTAAATAACCTCTCTTGGCAAGCTTTGAAATAAGGTCTATGTTTATATCCACCTTGTTTGAAATATTACTTATTTTCTTCAGGTCGGAGTATCTTGATGTCCCACCTTTAAAATAAATGTTATTATAAGGCTCGTCTGGCTCTTTGATTTCAAAGTATTCTTTATTAAGTTTATGTACTATAAGCAACGTAAATAACAATTTCTTTTCATCAAGGGTCAGCTCTGCTTTATTGAAATAATCAACCTCGCACTTTAAAACTGGAACACTTTCTATTGTTATTAATTGATTTTTCTTACAAGTAGAGTAATCTATTGCCTTATTAACCACCTTGTAGTATCTCATTCTGTGATAATCTTTGAGATATTTCTTACAAATATTATGTAACTCATTTTTTCTATCTTCCTTTTTTCTTATATCAAGGACGTCACGAAGATAGAGTGCCACAAGTTTAATTTCTGTGTTAAAATACTTTTTAGAAAATCCATGTTCAATTATATTTTTAGCATAGTCTATGTCTTTATATTTAAACTCGTTCATATTTCAACCTCCTGTGCAGAATAATTTTCACCTAAATATGTAATATTACCGTTCTTATCAGGCATCGGAAACATTATAGAAGAAACATCTTTTTTTATTCTTGTGTAAATATATCTACCAAACATTTCCCACATTACATCTTTGCTCTTTTGGGGATTATTGATATAAAAATAATCAATTACGCAATTTAAAGCCTTCTCAACATTTCCTATTGCAAGTATGATTTCTGAGGTGTATTTTGAGAAATCAAAAACTTCTCGTTTATCCTTATCCTTCTCAGCGTTTTCAAATTGTACCTCTCTATACAAGAGTAAACATTCATCTATAATATCTGATACAGTATTATATTCAGAGTTATTATATTCTACATCATATTTCAATATTGGAAGAACCTCGCTTGATGTTTTTTCTTTGATTTTTTTTGAAATTTCAAAGTTGATACCTTCTATGTATTTACAAAGCAAATTCATTGGACTATCGCTCATTGTGACAGGCATATACTTATAATAATTATCCAAAAAGGTCATCTGTTCTGGAGTTTTTTGACTTAAATCGATTAAAGACTTTAAGGACATTCCGAAATGCTGCTTGCAAGCTGTCTCATTGCTGTCAACATATTTATCATACTTCTTTTTACAATCAGGGTATCTGTATCTAAAGAAATATGGATATTTGTCAAGAAGAATACTGTTATAAAACCTTATCTTAACAATATCTTCTGCTTTATAGTTGTTTTCCTCGACCGTTTTATCGTCAGTTTTACGATATTCAACCCATAATTTTGGAATACCTTTAACCTCTCGCCCCAACTTAGTCTTATCGATCTGACAACTCTGTGCTTTACAGCACTGGATTAACCTTGAATATGTAATTCTCCACATATCGTTGTCTTTACCATATTTATCTTCAATTTCTTTAAGTAAAGCGTATGCATTACTACTCTTGTTTGTTATTTGACCAATAATTGAACCAAAGCCAAACTTGTCGGCGTTTTGAATATCTTCTTTTGAAAAGATTTTCTTTTCAGGTTTTGGAGCATCATACGTCATTGTTAATTCATTTCTGTAAACACCCTTAATAATTATGGGATCAGATGTTGTTGCTAAAATATCAAGGTCAAAATCTGCGCCTCCGAAATTCTGCACTGTATGACCAAACCAATTTATTATGATACCAGTTTTGCAATACCTGTACCATTTCTCGGTTTCAGCATTCTTTTTTAAATTCATAACAACGTGTTCCGATCTAAAGGTGAGGGGAGACCTCATGCCATCTACTTGTTCTACATTGCGTTCATTCCAATAGTTTGAGTAAAATTCGTCCTTATCAAGCAGTCCTGTAGGTTTAATACCACAAACGTGTTGCATATAAGCATATGGGTCAGATACTAAAGTCTGAAAATTCCCCTTAACATAAATATCTCCCATACAGCCTTTTTTTATTTTATTCTTTATCAAATCCCTTATTTTTGTACGAATAAACCTATCATTCTTCAAATCGGGATTTACTACAAGCGACTTCAACCAATAATTATCACTGCTTCTCAAAAAATTGTTTATGTTTTCTTCTGTATTATTTACTCCAAGCAAAAACAGCAACATATATTCAAAGTTATCATATGAAACACCAGTTATCCAATCAACAAAAGGCTTGCAAAGTTCTTTTATGTCAGTTTCATTCAAATTCAAAGTCTGTAAAAACTGATAATTCATCTTTAAAATATTTTTACATTCTTTAGGTGCATACTGGGGAATACCCCATTTCAAACCGTTTTTGTGGCATTTTTCAAGGTAATCATCTACACCGTCATAACAATTCCAAAGCTTAAACTGCGATTCAGAAATAATAATATCGTAATCTCGAAGATCGGCTTTTATATAATTTCCGTTTTTATCTTTGTAAATTGTGTCAACTATGTAATTGCCATTGTTTATTTCCTCACAAAATTCGTGGATGGGGAACGTACAAAGCATACCCTTTATAAAGCTTTGTCTTAGTCCAAACTGTGAAGGTATGTAATCTAATCCCAATTCATCTGCCCACTTCTTAGCCTGTTTTGGAGATATAAGCCCCATTCCGTCAGTTCTATTAAATGTCTGTGTAACAGTCTTATCTTCTACTAAATCATCGGTGTTTCCTGCCACCTCAGTTACAAAATGTACGTCAAAAGTATCGGTGTTTTCAAAATCTTTAACTACAATAAACTTTGGCTCACTTACAACCTGAGTTGCAGAGCTACTGAGTCCAAAGTATGCGTTATATTTACTCGCAGCAAGCGGAACATTCTTATTTCTGTCATTATCAAGTCTGTGAACCACTTCGTCAATAATATCATTTGGGCAAACTACAATAGTTGATTTACGAGCTTGTCCAGCAGAACAACTCAGTCTGTGATAAATCTTACCGTTTATTTCAACACCATTCTCACAAATATAATCATAATCTTTTGTGCTTTCCATAACGATAGTCACATAATCTTTTACATATAGCGCATCATCTATTTCAGATTGCACTTCGTTTCTGTCAGCAACAGTCCTTTCGATATCTTCTTTTCCAAGAGATTTTGAATTTGAAAGCTTTTTATCATAAATTTCTCTGTCTGTATATAATTCTTCAACCTTATCAAAATCAATAACCTGCCCACGGACTTCTCTTATTGTACGAAGCATCTGACTATCAGCCAAAGCAATTACATATTTTAATTTTTTAGCTTCGTCAAATTCCATATTAATTTTATACCCAAATTCCTTCAGAAGCGAAGATTTAAATTTTAGTGTATATATTTGCCTCATATATTATTATCTCCTTAAATTAATAAAAATCTGTTTTTATCATACATTCGTATTTTCAATTCTCTCTTTGGCTATCTTAAAATATGTATCATCAAGTTCAATACCAATAAATTTACGATTAAGGTTTTTACAAGCTACACCTGTACTACCACTACCCATTGTAAAATCAAGTACAACATCTTCTTCATTACTAAAGGTCTTTATGAGATATTCAAGTAATTCAAGAGGTTTTTGAGTTGGATGATATCTCAAATCTACATTATCGGAATAAGACTTATTGTTTTGTGGTGTAAATGGTACACGACAGCTCAGTATTGAAATGGGATTTCTTTCTCCAGTGTCAGGTTTACGGGTTCTGTATGTTGCACTATAAATCTGATTGCCTATGTATTCATTTTCTTTAAAAGTTTTTCTTTGGGTTATAAACTCTTTTTCAGAGATAAGCCACTTTTGTGGATTATATGTATATTTAGCACTTTCACTGAATACGCATATATTTTCATGGATTTTCATGTGTTTTTGATTACACTGCATACCACTTGCAGGTTTGTTTTTTAGCCAAATCAACTCTTCCCTGAACCAACTTATATTACTCATAATGATACTTGATGTAAATGGCTGTGAACCAAATAATATAATTGGCGTATTAGGTTTAACTATTCTTTTTAAACGTTCCCATAAAGGTTCAAAAGGAATTACAGTATCCCACTTACAAGCAGTTGTTCCATAAGGTAAGTCACATAGTATCATATCTACCGACTTATCAGGTATATCTTTCATTAATTCAAGACAATCGCCGTGCCAAAGTTCTATATCATTCACGTTCATCACCACCCTTGCTACTCTGTATCAGTTCCCATAAATCCTCCAATGTCTCAGAAGATACAACATTATTGTTTACATCAGTGACTTCCATATCTTCCTTAGTTCCCCATTCTTTCTCGTATATATACCATTCTATCCACTCATTGTCATCACCAACAATATCTGAAATAACCTTAATGATAGGGAACAACGATGTATTAGCAACAAACCTATCTCCAACATCACCAAATATATCATCAAGTTTATCGTACACATTCTCCAATGAATTATGTCTTTCTTTTATAACAGTCATAAGTTTTATAAATTGTTCTTTGTTCATAATATTACTCCCATATAGAAATTACACAATCTGAATGAGATATTAAACACGGTGCATTTTAAGTGCTAACTTCATCTATAAACTGTTACCATGCTAATATTCTCATTCAGATTTTTTTATTTATATGTAATTAACAGTCATAGCCCATTTCTTTTGCTTTTCTGCGTGATTCAGCTCTTTTATCTGCTTCCAGTTTTAATTCAGCACAGCCACATTTAGGAATCCAAGCTTCTATGTAATCAATAACTCTTTGATAATCACCCTTTTTAGTGCGAGCAATTTTACTTCCAAGACCTGCATGAGAACGTGTGTCAGCATAAAGTCTCTGAATAAAAATTTTCATATATTTAGATATATCATCAGTATTATAACTAAGAATGTAGCATATTCTTTTCCTTGCTGATTCAATTATAGTTTCTTGCTGCGTAGTAGTAATTTCCTCATTTAGTTTAAGCTGTATCATATCTCCTTTGAGCGTGTCAATATCACTTCTAACAGCATTTATTGAGTTAGTTACAATACCAAGCTGCTGTGAAATTTGAGTTGTAGTTATTGCATTTTGACCCACAATATTCATAAGAGTTTGCATATCATAATTATTATTTACTTTTGAATTAATCATTGTTTCCATAATTTTTCTCCTTAATCAATGTTCTTTAAAATGTTTTCTGCCCAAGCTTTAACTAATGTTACAGCTTTTATATATGCTTTTTCCTCAGATGTGGGTAACTGCTCAATTTTATCGCTTAAATATGCAAGACCACCTACATCTTTGATAAATGCGTCTACCTTTGCACAGAAAAAGATAGCATCATCAATAATTTTATTCTCAACCTGTTTCTGCATGCTCTGTTCTTTTTCAATTCTAATCTGTTCCTTTAAAGCACTTAATTCTTTGTGTTTAGCATCAAGCTCAGCACGGAGCTGTTGATTATCTTTTGCACGTTCACGATTAAGTTTGACCAAATCATCGTAATCGGCAGGTTTAACTTCAATTGTTTCGGTAGGGCGATTGGCAAGCTCAGTTTCAAGTGACTGTATCTTCGCCTTGAGTTCGTCAACACGTTTCATTTTGGCTTCATATCCTGCGATTTGGTTCTCTTTTTTGGCAAGCTGCTCTTTAATTTTTAGATATGCCTTATTGGTTGAAAGTTTGCCCTCGTCCCAGTCGGTGAAATCTTTGGGTGTGAGTGTGTCGGCGTTATCGACTATGTATTTTTCTTTGCGATAAGTATCTTTTCCACCAATTCCAAGTCTTTCGGCAACGATCTCATCTGTTCTTCCAGCTTCGTCCGATTTTAGACTAAGCTGAGGATTAACACCGCCCGTTGACGTTGCTTGTCTCTCTCTTGCCTTCACGCTTTCAATTTTTTCAAGCCTACGGGCGTATTCAATGCGTTCTGCCTTTGAGAAATCTTTACGAACTTCGTTTTCGCTGATTTCGATATTAAGTTTCTGCTCATCGGTGAGAGAACCCCACGTTCTGACTTCTACCTGACGATATCCTAATGACTTCATTGCTCGAAGTCTGCGCTCTCCTGCGAGAAGTGTAAATGTGCCGTCAGTTTCGGCAATCACAACAGGTGGATTGATAAGCCCATTCTGTTTGATATCATCCGCAAGCTCCTGAATGTTTCCAAAGTCTTTGCGAATTCTGTTTTCTGTTTTGATTTTTGTAATATCAATTAACACTGAAAATCCTCCTTGATATGCAATAATAATTAAATGTTTTTTATAGCGATGCGCTTATCTATATTTTGCTTAAAATTTATAACACCTTTAGATGGAAACCATGATTCAATGAAGCATAAAACGCATTTATAATTATTTTTATGTGTACGAGCGATTGTGTGTCCGAGTAACCCAGTTCCTTTTGCTTCAGAGTAAAGTCTACGTAATAACTTATTGAAATAGGGATTGTAATATCCACCAAGAAGATATACTATTCTTCTTTTGGCAGTATCGGTAATTTCCTGAACTTGGTCAGTATCAATTTCCGTATCGCCATAATTTTTATTACGACCAAAACCTGATGCGATTACTGCGTTAAGAATTTTTTCGTCATCACTTAAATCATCACGAATCATAATAGGGACAAGATTAATGCCAAGCTCCTTGCAAGCCTTTAATCTCTGATGCCCACTGATAACCGTCATATCGGGTGATACAAGGATAGGGGATAGAATACCATCCTGCGAAATAGACTGCTTAAATTGTTCATACTCTTTGCCCTGAATATCATCGAAGAACTCAGCGTTTCGAGGGTGAACATTCAATATGTTGGCTGATACATAAATTATTTCTTTACTCATATCAAACACCTTTCTTATAATTTCTTTATTTAATAAGAAAATATCAACATCAATATTTCATAGACTAATTTAACTGCCAAAGTATCACATATCAATATTTTCTTTATTTGTGTGATAATTTTTAATCTAAATTGCTATCAGACTACTCATTTGATTTATTTCTCTGTGACCCTGCTTGAAGCTTGGCAAGATGTTCTTCAGATATAACATGCTTTTCTCTAATCTTAGTCAAGTCTCTAAATGAGATAGGTTTCTTGTCTGTAGATCTGAATGTTGCACTTTGAACCGTCCCGTCCGAAGCAAGTACGCCTTCAGAAGTTTGCTCCCACCCACGTTTTCTCAAAGCATTAATATACTTAGCAATGTTGGTGTCGACCTCCCAAACCCACCTATCATTTTCATCAAGTGTCAGACTAATATGTAATTCTCTTTCCTCGGCAAGAGGACGTTCTGCTACTTTATAAGTTTTCATTATTTACTATCATTCCTTTCTTAACCTAACAGCAAAATTACCGCCCATAGCATCATATGTAAAATCAATTTCTTCAAACCTCATAATCTCCTGCACCTGCGATAAGTGAAACAAATAAGCAACCTTACCCTTTCTGATCTCAGACAATGTATCATTTATCATACTAACATAATACTTATCCAATGTATCGCCATCACAAGTCATCTTATGTCTGTCGCCAGTCGAAACCCTCTTCAATCTTTTGTCTGATGATTTCTCAGTGTTGATATGTAAATCAGCAGCAACTCTATCAATAACTTCATCCATATTTTCGGGAAAGTAATTTGTGCAGCAATAGGGGAGACCCCTACTGCTACAATTACTAAATCCACAAGTTGAACAATTATAATGTAGCCCTACGGACGCAAATTCTTTGGCAAAGTTCATACTTCATCACCTGCTTCCACAGTACCAGCTCCCATAAGCTGATTTACAGCTTTGGTAAAATCACGTCTAATGTCATCAAACTTAGTCACGAGATTCTTCTTACTCTTGCAATGTCTGCGTGTCATCAAAGACTTCCAACTCCTATCGGAACGCATAACCTTGTAGACTCTCTTATATGTATAGGCATTATTTATAGATGTATCGTGATAAAGGTCAACAAGTGGCTTTATAATATCTTCGACTGTAAGAGTAGAATAGTTTGTAATTGAATTTGATGTATTTATATTATTATTTACTTTTGATTTTGCATTTGTATTGGAAGTGTCTGAAGTAACATTGTCTATCTCCAAGAACCTATTAACACTATCCATAAACATTCTAACATAATCATCAACATCAGCTACAGCATCAATGGTCGAAACATTATCAACCTTATACTTATTACAAAATCTGTTCATGGCATAAGGCTGATTGAACCCTCTTAATGCCATATCATCATAGATTGCTTTATATGTATCAGTTACAGATATGCCAAGAATCTTAGACGCTGTTTTTACAAGCGGTGTTGCAATACTATTCTTCCACAGGTAATAGTTGGACTGTGTAGGAATAACCAGAGATTTTATTTCTGCAACCTCTCGCCTGAGACTGATTATCTCAGCGAGTAATTCTGCATTATTGTTTGTAACGCCATAGCCACCAGTTTTACGAATAGACGGGAGAACTTCAGATGTTACCCAGTGCTTGAATTCTTTGGCTTTCTTTAGATGGCTTAACAATATAAGAGAATATAATCCACTTTCATTAATAATGGTCATTTTTTGAATACCACCAAGGGTGTCAATCGAATGGACTCCCTTATCGTCTTCATCTACATTTGTAATTATTGCCTGTCTTGGATTTTTATAGTCGAGACATTCAGCTACATCTTTTCCTACAAACCAAGGTTCATTATCAATAGTCATTGTTCTTACTGAGCCAAACTTTTCATTTTCAAAAATTGTTGGTTTTATTATACTTGTTCTGGTTGTTGCCACTAAATTTTCGATCATTTTAATCAATCTCCTTTTCTTTACATTATAATAGCATTGTCACTTATATCTTATCGCAAACCACATCTCTTATATCCTCCGAGCCAAGCCCCATTTCAATAAATATGTTTCGAGCTGTCAGCAGGATATGAGCATATGGGTTTAAGTTAATATGTGCCTTTTGATAATTGTATATGTGATATTATTATCTGCTTTAATTTTCAACTTTCCATTATCCCTATGTACTTCTCATTGAGTATCTTGGTGAATAACTCCTTTAGTTCAGGAGTATCATCAACTATATCAATAGCATAAGGGTTATAGGTTATGTCGTGCTTCTCTATGTACTGTTGCTTGAACTTGTCCACTGGCATATTATAATCTTCACGCATAGTCTTGTAGATTTCACCGTAAATGGTTCTAACACCATCGTTAGTATTGTTGCCCATACAAGAAGCAACGTGCCTGATCTGTATGCTTACGTCAGTCTTCCATTTGGAGTATAATGTTGGCGGTGTGATTGTGGTGAGCATCTGTGCGATACGAGAGATATTATTAGTTGCATTGGCTATCTGAGTAGCGGTTTCTTTACTTATAGTAGGTATACTGCTTGAAGTTGCTTTATTGATGATAAGATTTTCGATAACATCATAACACCAATCCATAAATTCATCGGCAACTGGCTGACGTGACCAACGGCAAATTTCCATTATACCTTTACGAGAATATAATATTCTTTCACGTTCAACATACCTGTCACCTTCAACATAGCCCAAAGTGAGCCATGTTGAAAATTTATCAAGGCGCTCCTTGTGTTTTAAGTGAATATTTTTAATTGCGTTTGCTGGATTGCTATATCCCAACGCTCTACCAATTTGTTCTCTTGTGATAAAGTATTCATCATTAACATCGTTCCAAAAATCACAGGGAATAGCGTCCATGAAATTTTCAGTAGTTACTAGTTTCAGTGTATTCATTTTAGCATCTCCTTTAATATGTATATTTTTAATTCCGAGCCTTCTACTGCTCCTAGGTATAGTATATACCGAAAATTTAAGCTTGTCAAGTATTTTTATAAAAATATTATTAATTACTGGAATTATTAAAAAACATTGGGGTGAGAACGGGAGCAAACTCTTCAACTCCGTATCTTTGTTTGAGTTCTTCCAGTAAAGCCTTGATATTATTCTCAGCTTGGTCATCGGGAAGTACATATATGTTGGGAACGTTTCTCGGTTCACCGTCTATGTAACAACTGCCCGTGGTATATTTGATAAATAGGTTGTGGTCTACAAACAAGTCTAAACAAGCATCTACTGTCTTACGAGACAAGTCTAAGTCCTTCACTGCACGTTCTACACTTCCGATAAAGCCAATAATAGGCAAGTTATCAGTTGCAATATGATGCCTCATATAAACATATAATTTAAAAAGAGTAGCTGCACTCACAGAAGGACTGTTTATATTAACAATAATGTCAAACTCGTTAGGCGTAATTTGCATAATTTTTCTTATTGCTAAATCATAAAAATTATTTTCAATCTTAAAAACTATCAATCCTGTGCTTGTAACAGTATCTAAATCTTTACCATATATCTGAACAATCTCCTTTTTATTAATAAAATCCTTTAAAATCATACGAATGTAAGCATTAAAAGAATCTTTACCTCTATTCTCATTTGAATATCCACATTCTGTACAAATTGAACTTATAGATGTAAACACTTTATTTTCAGCAGTTTTATTCCTCAACAACGTATAAATAATCAGTATCTCTTTGAAATTTACATCAAATAACCAACTCTCAAATGTATCGTGTGCTACAAACTTTATACTCATATCTTAATATCTCCTTTTTATTAAACACAATCTTCATTATTATTCTTCTTAGGTTTTATTTCCAACTCTTTGGAATGAATATTCAAAAGATAATCAGTCAATGCCATTTGAATTTCCACATAATCAGACTTATACATAAATGGTTCTCTCTCAAAAGGATTATATTTACCCCATTCACCGTTTTCTTCTGCTTCAGCCTTATCACACTCATATTCAAAGAACCTTGCCTCGGCTTCTTTATATTTTTTTTCTGCCTGCGTATTAAGACATTTAATTATCTCTTCATTGAGCTGAGTTCTTTTATCTTCAATAGAAAGCTTTTTAATCTCTTCTGCTTTAAGTGGTATCTGTTTAGCAATATCATCAATATAGACAACTCTGAGCTGGGGATAACACTTTTCCCATCCATATTCTTCTTTAATATAATCATTGAACTTTTCATAAAAATCATCACATTTATAACGAAGCATTATCTCTGTCATATTATCATATCCCATTTCCTTGATAATTTTATTTTTGGCTTCAAGTATTATCTTATCTTCATAAGCGTTTGACTCTCTATAATCAAGGTGCTGAGAATCATCTTCATTATATTCAGCTATAATATTGACTTTCTTATAATCAATGAGAAATCTATCTTTCATACTCCTAAGAGCTGAATAAAGTATCCTGTTGAGCTTCTGTTCTGCTCTGAAATAGAAGTTGTTTATATCAAAATTAGAAACCTTGGGGCTATTTGTAAAAGCAAATTTATCCTCATTATTCATAATAGTTTGTCTTAATATCTCATTTGCCTTAGTAGAACCCATTTTGTTTCTGATATCATAGCGATCATTAGTCATGCTGAGAATACGATACATTTCCTTATTGCCCAAGGTTACTTTATAATCAACTTGTTTTGAAAGAAACTCTAAAAGTAGCAACTCTATGTACTTTACATAAAGACCTTCTCTACGTTTACGAGCATCATCAGTAGGGAATGGCTCTTCATATATTTCATCAATAACAAACTTCTGTCCTTCCTTATGAAACTCGAAATATCTTTTCCAACGATTGATTTGTGCTTTTTTTGAATCACCAGCCATAACATCTTCTTTAAGAAGATCACACATCACCTTATAATTTTTTACTGAATTATCTTCAGAAGCAGCAATCTTGTCTTTCAGATAGTCTCTGAGTATGCTGATATCTAAGTCATTTTTAGTATAATCTTTGTATTTCATTTTTAATCCTCCATTTTTATAAATTTTGAATAAACCCGTGAGAGATAATTTACTAATGTAATACTAAACATTATGCAATATTTTAATTTTATTTTCAAAAAGTTGAATGATTTGAAGTGTTATAATACCATAATATATATATTATCTCAAAATCATTCAACTTTTATTTTCAATCATATTTTATCATCATCTCCTTATTGTCAATAAAAGTATAATTCGCCCTTTTTTCTTTTGCTACTTTTCTTTTTTGGGCGATAGTCGGCTATTTCACATAGTTTTATGAGGCTTTGCGTAGCAAAGACCATAAAACGTGAAATGGACGAGTTTGTCAGCAAAAAAGAAAAGTAGATTTTTAATATTGCTATATTATCATTTACTTATATCCACAATACTATTATATCATATTTGATAAAAATGTCAAGTGATTTTAATCACAGTTTTATTACTTGCTTAAATATGGTGCATACTATGACCTGTAATTTATAATTTTTCATAAGAACATAAGAAAACAACTCGTAGTTTTAATGACCTTCGATATATTTTGATAAATCTGTGATGTTTACTTGATTTGAGATACTTCCGATGTCTTAAATATAGGTCTATTTTTTGATGCTTTGATTAATTTTTATAGTATTCGAGGGAAGTATAGGTTTCATCGGTGTTTGTAAGATTTGAGTTTTGAGTTGAATTGGTGTTGCTTGATGTTTGCTCTGAAACGAATGATTAATTGGATTCTATGTGAATGTGTTATTGAAATGCTATTCTGAGATACTCGTATTAGGCTCTGTAATTGAGTTTGAAGGACGTTTGCTTAGAATAGGGGAGATAGGTATAAGGTGTGTTATAGTTTGTTTGAGAGTGATTATAAATGTATTTTGAGGGAAATTTGTTTTGTGTTCTTTGATTGAGTTATATGCGTGATAAATTGGGAAGTTCATCGAAGAGAGGTATCGAATACGAGTGTTTTGAAACAAATTGGGGTGTAATGTAGTATTGATGAGGGTTTGAGAGGAGTTTGGGAAGGATGGGAAATTAATTGATGAGCAATTAATGTGAAGGGAGATTTTTTTAGATGTGAGGCGATTTTGATTTTTGGACGTGTGAGTTGAGTGAAACTACTGCTGATATTTGAACCATTAGAACCAACAATTGAAATGTAAACTTACCCCCGTCAATCCTTGATTCTATCTTGATTTTGTTCTATGTCGCTTTTCATCCAAACATAACATATACGGTGATATTTCAGTAACATTTCTATAATAAATTGTTTTTATACATTCTTGACATTGATTAACTATACAAGTTGTTTCAAATACTGTTATATCTAGTTTCTAATACTATGTATAGCAGTATAGCACATTATAATATACCCTATAGGGGTATATGTTCGCAAAATGTCAAATATATTTGACATATCTATTTTTTACTCCCAAATATCTATTTTTTACAGCATAGCTCAAATGTCTTAAAAATCCTATACAGCGTCAAAACAATGCTATATAATACAATTATCTACTACACACCTATACACACCCAAAATATAAACACAATATCTAAACTGTCAAAACTTATACACAATATAAAATCTGTCTAATTTTAAACAAAATCCCTAAACAATTTAAACCTAAACAATACTCAAAATTTAAACAACTGTATAACCGTAACAACACAACAACAATACTTTACCATATTAAAACATACTCAAACAGTACATTATTACGCTTTGTTATGCTTCCAGAACTAAAACGCCATAACCACAATTTATATCTCTATAACCTAAAGTTATATCAATATCACATTCACAAGCTCATAAATTTAGTCGTATTGCACAAAACAACACACTACAACTATACAATGTGCACAACAAGATGTTACATAAATATGAATTGCAAACCACAATATATAGTACCAACAACTTATAAATCAACCTTAAAACCACTATATATTGAAAATCGCCCGCAACGCATTTTAAGCACCCTATTAATATAATTACACTATCACCAACAAAACGCCACACAGTGCATTGTAGTAGCTCTGACAGCTATATCACATTACAAGCAAATATATACAATACACTACAACAATATTTATACAATATACCTATTGACAAAATACAATTTATATGATATATGTATCGGCTCTTGCGTTGGCTCCTATATCCTCAATATATCCAGTATGCAACGCTCATATACACAATATAACACTTATTATAAGCATTTTGTAAAAGGCGATACCGCTATACTATAATGTAGTTGCAACGGCTATACAGGGCGTTGAATTAGCTTATGCAACTATTGTATTAATGATTATCGATATAGTATTGTATAGCATCTTCTAATATTTCTCTTTTAGTTTTATCTAACTCTTTTTCTTTGCAATAATTAACAAATAATTCATAAACTTCATTTGAAATTGTAATATTTAATTGCTTGTTTTTCTTATAAAAATTATCAGTTGCTTTTTTCTGTGCTTCACTTGGCATTAGTCGCACCTCATTACATTATACTATATGCACAAAAATACTTCAATTATTTGTGCAACTTTTTATCAAAAACTGATTGACATATTGCTATTAATATGTTATACTTATATCAAGATAAGAAAAGGAAATACCGCAAAACACAAAAAGTAAAACCTTAAATCTATCTTATCTAAGTAGGTGAAAAAATGATACCCGATAATGCAGTAGTCAATCAGGCTACTGGAGAAATAACCGTCAACGGAATTACATACTTTGACATTGACGATTATTTTGACAGCCTGACAGACTAACAGCAAGGGCATAGGGCGGTAAATGTTCAAATCCGCCCTTGTAAGTCCCTTGTTTAAGGGTATCACAAAAAAGAAAATTTGTCAAGGATTATTTTTGTACACTGTCAATATACATCTTGCAACCTTTAACAATTAACTCCGCTTTGCTGATATTATTTTCCTTGCAAAAATTATCAATAATATCAAAATCAGCAGGTTTAATATTAGCTTGGATTTTACGGTAGTTCTCTTTGTTATATTTGTTGCTTGCTTTAATGTGGGCTTTGCTCATTGCCATTTAGAAAACCTCATTTCTTTAGTTAAAATGCACAAATTAATAACAGTGATCTATATAATGTTTGTGCATAAATTTCACAAAAACCTATTGACAATTAACGTGATCTATGTTATAATATAGGTACAGTAAAGGAAAGGAAAACAAAAAACAAAATCCCTCTTGACTGCTAAAATAAAATCCACTATAATATACATAATATATTAAATAAAGGTGGTGAAAAAGGGTGAACGAAATGACTGGAAGAGAAGTTGTTAATTTGATTGACAAACTCAGATCTGAAGGGCTTGACGATACAAAGATAATTGAAATTATCAGATATGTTGAATTAAATGACCCTAAAAAATCAGATGATAACAACTAAAGCATAACACAAAACCCCGAAAAAGTCAAGCCCCTGAAACGGCTTGACAAAACAGGGGAACAAAAGTAAAATATAAATGGAGGTTAAACAAATGAAAAACACTAATACAAGAAAAACAATTGATAGATGGGACATAATGACAAATTACGGTTATGGATGGGAATGTGAATGTTCTGAATATACATACAAAGAAGCTAAAGATCGTTACAAAGAATATAAAGAAAACACTAACGCAAGCATAAGACTTGAAAAACATAGAGAACGCAAAAGCAAATAATAAATAATGGAGGTACATAATTATGTATAATTATCTTGAAGCAATGAAATTCGATATAAAGGATTATATCAAAAACGAGGTCAACACTTCAAACTATTCCGACCGTGAGGAACTCGAAAACGATCTGAATGATATTCTTTGGAATGAGGATGCTATTACAGGCAACGCAAGCGGAAGTTATACATTCAACTATGCCGATGCTAAAGAATATGTTACCGATAATATGAATCTGCTTGCTGAAGCTTGTAAAGAATTTGGTGTCACTAATGAAACAGTAGGCGAAAAGTTTCTTAATGAAGACTGGGAATATTTTGACGTAACTATCAGATGCTATCTTTTAAGCCATGCTATTTCTGAAGCACTGGACGAAATCGATCTTGAATTTGCAACCGATGAAGAATAATATAACCACTTAATAAACGGAGGTATATAGAAATGTATATGGATGAAATCAGCATAACAACCGCAGAAAAAGCAAAATTCAACCTTGAAGAACTTTTTCATAAAGTCGCAAAATTCGTTAAATCATTTACTGTTAAAATGGAGGTAATAAAGTAATGAAGAATATATTTAAGAAAATTACAGTAACAGCAATAGCACTTGCCACGATCCCCACAATATCAGCAAACGCCCTCTATAACTATGATGAAGGCGAAACACTCCCGATCATAGAGGGAAACGAAATAGCCGAATTTTTCGATAACACAACGCCTACAAGTTTTGAAAATTTTTACCTTGCCACGGATGCTAAAATGTACGGATTGAATAATATAGTATCCCTTGGAGAACTTTGGCAGATCGAAAACGGTGGCTATTATTCTGAAAGCGGTAACGTCTGGATACTCTTCAACGATAACAATACATACGACTTTGAAGACGATGAAATAATACAGATATTTAACGCCCCTACAAATGACAGTGAAGAGCTTGCCATATATGAGGAAATCTATAATAATTTAATGCAGATTAGATAAAACGTGTATTTGATGAATGCAGAGCATTGCAGGCGGTGCAATACCGCTTGTAATAATGCAGCTTGATGGAAACGTCAAAAGGTTGCAAGCCCTTAAAAAATTGAATTGATGGAGGTTATTTTTTATGAATATTGCTACACAAAAAATGGTTAATGTTTCCGCTATGGAAATAATTAACAAAATAACTTTAAAGGAGGCGAATAATTGGATCGAAGACATATGCCATCCACCCATAACTAAAGAGGTTTTTTCTGAAGTTATAAACAATTTGACAGTGTATTTTTTAAAAAATCCAAAAGAAAATACTATAACCGACCTTGACGACTCTGATATTAGTTATAGAAGTTTTCTTCTTTCTATACAGTCAAAAAAGGGATGGGAAAGTTTTTATAATATTGAAAATGCGTGTTATTTTACAGTTGAAAATAATACTATTGTGAAAATCGTTTTTTCGACTGATGGAACAAATAAATTTAAAAAAGAAATTGTTTCAGCTGATGATGTTGAAGTGAACCTATTTAAAGCAATTAAAATTTTGCTTCACGGTTCTATTGATGTTTTTGGTTGTGATAACGCTAAATAATATTTTCAAATGTTTTTCAAGCTGCTGAAAAGCTATTGAGCGGATCATTTCAGCAGCTTCATAAAGCACTTGAAAAGTGTTTAAATGATATGGAGGTTTTAAAAGATGAATGCAAACAAATTTGAATTGTTTTTATGCTGTTTAGGAAATGGTATAACGGTATGCAATAAAGCCGTTACAGAAAACAACGACTATAAAATAATAGCACATATCAGCAACAACGGAATAATTAAACTTTATGTTTCTGCTGATTATATCCCTTCTGAGGATATGAAGCGAATACAGCAGGCAGCAGAGGAAAAACAAGGCGAATTTCTTAAGCAATGGAATAATAATTCGCTTGAATGGAGATACTTACACATTCTCGACAACTTGAATACTTCTGAATTTTTAGAAGCTATAAGGGATAAATCAGGAACATTTGAAGACAAAGTAAAACGCCTTGAGGATAAATATTTATTAGTCAAGGAATTTTAAAGCACAATAAAATTCACATTTTGATGGAGGCTTTTGTAATGGAAAATATAAAATACATACTTATTGTATCGCAATATTACTATTCATATCACTGCATTATTGTTTCCGCTGAAGAAAAGAATTACCGTGAAAAGGCTCTTGCATTCGTTGAAAAGCTTGAGGACTATAAACGCAGTAACGGGGATAAATGTATATATTCCTATGGAGCAAATCGAGATAACGCTTATACGAAAATTAATCAGCGTTGGAACATTAATGACATTGAGGGAGACATTTACTTTATCCCTTGTAAATCGGTAACGGAAACTTTACGAAAATCTGAGGAATTCAACAACGTACGGCGATATAAAAGTAGTAAAAAGGTTGAAAAAGATATTAGCGAACACCATCTGTATAGCCGTATAATTCAAATTGCTAATGAATGTTTTAACGAGATAAAAATAATTGTTTGATGGAGGAATTAAAAATGTTAAACGAAAAAACCTTAAATATACTTGAGGAAAACGATATTACAGTTTACGACAGAACGGAGCAGGACGATGAATTTTACCGCGAAGTAGAATTCTATTCAAATGCCGATGAGGATGTAATAGAAACCGTATGGTATGACGGTACAGACGGCGGATTTATTGAGGGGTTCAGACAGCTTGCGGATGATTTTGATGCAGCTGAACACGCTGCAATGTGGATAGAAGACAGGGGAAATAATGGTGTTCCCGATGATATCAGAACTTTAATAGATGATGCTAAATATATTAAGGATACATTATTATCAGTAGCGGATCAGTTAGAGGGTATAAACAGAATAAAACATACATATACAGTAACTATTAAAATTTCAAATAACGAAGAAGAAAAAACAAAAGATTTTGAAATCAATGCATATTCTATTGAAGATGCTATTAATAGAATTTCAGATCAGTTAAACATTTAAAATTAATAAAACAATACTTTTGTTAAAACAATGGGAGGAATCAATTATGGTATGTACATATACAGGCAGTTATACTTATCAGCCAAATACAACAAACAAATGCTTAATGGACATTGTTTGTGATGCAATAATGGAATATGTTGCGGAAAATGGAGAAAATCACGGTATTAGCATAACAGAATCTGATGCTGAAGGATGGGAATGCCACGGAAAACCTATTACAGTAAAACAGTATAATGTTGTGAGTGGTAATAACATATATCCTATTGAGGAAGTAGCGGAAATAATGCTTGCGTTGTATGAAAGTTATATGCAAGATGAAGCTTCAGACTTTGGAGAAAATGCGTGTTATATCGGCGAACCTTGGAGCAATGAAGATATAGAAATTTTCATTAGAGAAAATATGCTTGAATACTGGAATAACTGAGGTGAAATATATGTGCAACATTGAATTTAAAGCTGGTTATTATGTACCTGAATACCCTTGCAAACAGTGCAGAAAACGGACTGTATCAGCTTATTCTGAATGGCTCCGAATTGTGGTATGGCACACTGGGAGAAATAAACGCTATAGTCAAATCAATGGTAACAAGAATAAAAACCAATGATAATTTAAATTAACGGAGGAATAAAACAATGTGCGTAATATTCATAATGATCTATATCTTTATCGGTGTATGTGATGAAATCTGGAATAAAATAGGCAGATAACAGGAGGCACAAATAAAATGACTACAAAAATATTAGGCTGTATGTCAGCCCCCACAACCTCACAGAAATGCCCTGCAACGGCACGGAAAAAACGCAAGGTAAAATCACAAGCGATAACACAAAGGTTGTTAGGCACAATCCTCATAGCCATAGGAGCAATCACAATCCCACTGGAAAATGATGCAACACCCTTTGTAATGTGCCTGATGCTCGGAATAGCTGCAATCATAGGAGGGGATAAAAATGTATGAAGAAAGCTTCAGAGAAATATTAACTAACCTCTATAACGGAAATAAAGGATCAGCAACACAGGATGCCGAGAAAATCCCGTGCAATATCATATATAGCATAACGGACGAGTTTCAGAAACAACGCCAATCCCGTGCAAACTATGAGGCTTTAATACTGAAAAAGTACCTCGGAAGAACAGCAAACCATTAGCGGAACCCATCCCGAAACGGATCAATTATAACATAATAAAATCACGATTTTGTAGGAGGATTTTATAATTCAATACAGATTTATACGTTTTGGATATGAATGGTTTGAACGTTTTCTTAAATCTAACGGTGTTGAAATTATCGTTGTTAATAATGAAAAAGCATCGCCAGAGCAGGAATTGGTTAATGATTTAATATCTATCATACACGTTTTTAGCTGTCGTATATACGCTTTAAGGAAGTATAAAAAACAAATTGAAGGAGATGAAGAAATTGCTAAAGAGTTACAAAACAGAAATAAATCCAACACCTGAACAGAAACAAATAATTAACCGTACCATCGGGGTGTGCAGATACGTTTATAACTTTTATCTTGCTCACAACCGAGAAATATACAAAACAGAGAAACATTTTATATCGGGAATAGATTTCTCCAAGTGGCTTAATAATGAGTTCATTCCTAATAACCCTGAATTTCACTGGATAAAAGAAGTTAGTAGCAAATCTGTCAAGCAAAGTATTATGAACGCTGAACGAGCTTTTAAGAACTTTTTCAAAGGAAAATCAAGATTCCCAAAGTTCAAAAAGAAAGCAAAGTCAGATGTTAAGATGTACTTTGTGAAAACTGATGCCAAGGTGATTATTCAATGTGAAAGACACAGAATTAAAATTCCTACTCTTGGCTGGGTAAGATTAAAAGAAAAAGGTTATATTCCTATAAACCCCAATACACATATAATCAAAAGCGGAGCTGTTTCTTGCAAAGCAGGGAGATATTATGTATCTGTTTTAGTTGAAGAGCAAGGGCAACAGCAACCTATATTAAACAATTTTGGAATAGGAGTTGATTTAGGTGTAAAAGATTTTGCCATATGTTCAAACGGTAAAACTTATAAGAATATCAATAAGAGTTCTCAAATAAGAAAACTTGAAAAGAAACTTAGGAGAGAACAGCGTGGCTTATCGAGGAAATACGAAAGCTGTAAGAAACTTAATAAAAATTTGAAAGGAGAAGCTACTCGGCAAAATATCCAGAAACAAAAGCTAAAGGTACAGAAGCTTCATCAAAGACTTGACAATATAAGAACCGATTATATCAACAAAGTTATATCCGAATTGGTGAAAACCAAGCCAATGTGGATTACTATTGAAGATTTGAACGTATCGGGTATGATGAAGAACAGACATCTCTCCAAAGCAATTGCGCAGCAGAAGTTCTTTGAATTTAGAATAAAGATACTTGCTAAGTGTAATGAATATGGAATTGAATTAAGAGTTGTTGACCGTTTCTATCCTTCGAGTAAAACTTGCCATTGCTGTGGTAATATTAAATCTGATTTAAAATTATCAGATAGAGTATATCATTGTGATGAGTGTGGTTATACGGAAGATAGAGATTACAACGCAAGTCTTAATCTTAGAGATTGTCAGACTTACAGTATAGCATAATCAAGTTATTGTAAGTATGTACCGTAGGCTATACGGGAATTAACGCCTGTGGACTATATAAGAACTTGTGAGTAGTCTTAGGACAAAAACATATAGGTTGAAGCAGGAATTTTCTCAATATGGGTATATTTGTCCATATTTTGAGTAGCAGAAACATTCACCGTGAATCAGCTCATAGAAAAGCTGGAAGAACTTCGTGATCATGAGGACGCAGGGGATTCACCCGTGTATCTTTGCAACGATAACGGCTATACATACGGAGAGATCAACGAAAATACAATGCAGTTCAGAACGTGCGATGACTGACAGGAAAGTTCAATAAAATTACTCTTTAATGGAGGTTTTTATAATGAAAGGCAAACGAGTAAAACAGATCAACAACCTTGTTATCAGATATACGGAAGCATATGGATATGCAGTTTGGACACCTGACGGAATATGTTGGGAAGACGGATTAACACTTGAACAGGCAGAGGAATTTTGCCGTGAAACAACGGATTTTTTAAGCTAATAGCAGAAATCTTAGAAATTTAATAAGGAGTAACCATGAAAAATACAACAAACAATATACCATTCCTCGGCTTCTGGTCATATTCAAATTTCTTTCTGATCGGAGAATACTTCCCGAACGGAGGATGTACAGCAGAATTTCACTTAATAAAAACCCCGATAGGATTCAAAGCGGAAATCTATGCCCAAGCCTTTACCCTTGTCCCACGCCTTGAAAAATTATGGATAAAAACAAAAGAAATAACCACTATGAGGGATATGGAATCATTCCTTATCAGTATAGGCTTGAGGAAATGCAATAAATAACAGTGGAGGAATGTTTAATGACTGTAAATCAAAACAATACCATTTCAGATGAACTGAAAGAAGAAATATATCGAGTATCATCGAAATTAGTAGATGCTCAGGGTGATATAAATGATATTTATAAATATTTGCTCAAAAGATTATTAGGATTAGGATATATATTTCCTTGGGAAAAAAGAATGTCTGCGGACACTCCGCAAACGGAATTAATGACCGAAGAAATATCTCAGACTATATATGCGATAAAGAAACAAACATCTGAAGTCGTGAATATGCTGGAAAAATTACAGAATAAAATTAAAAGTGAGGAAGCGGATTAAAATAATCTGATTACATTTCCAAAAGGAATAAAACGCAATCTTGATGCAGTAAATAACAGAACGGAGTCGATACTATGCCCAAAATAATCCCGATCACAGAAACCGAATTCACCCTAGAAGCAAACGGCTATAGCTTCCATATCTGCCTCGGAATACATATAAGCGGAAACTATATAGCCATCCCCGACTGGGGAATATGTTCCGAGGCAGCAGACTGGATCGATGTGCTGTGGAATAAAGAGCGATTAGAAAACAGCCTGAACGAAACCGTAGCTAAAAACGCAAGAATAATCGCCATAGCCGTGTGTAAATACATGACGGATTAATCAATGCGTAATGCGTAATTCGTAATGCGTAATTATTTTTTGTTCCGTAAATTACCGTAAAATCGTAGGGGCGGATTCTATATCCGCCCATTCCCATATTGTTGTTTTATACCCACAAATACTGTAGGGACGGGGTTCCGTTCCACGAAAACACCATTTGTTTTTTGTAAGAATAATTAGAAAAATACTTGCATTTATACGAAAAACGTGTTATAATATATGTAAAATTATAACAAAAGTATTTAGCTGGAATATTCCTATAATAAATGATATGGTCAGCATATCACCACGAGGAAAATACAGCCCATAAATACCCCTTGAGGAACCGTATAAAATACCATGACGATTAAAGAAAACATAATTATTTAACGAAAGGCAGATGCTATCATTATGACAGACGAAAAGAAAACAGAAATTGCAAACAAAATAAAAAAGAATATAGACAACCCCGAAAAATTAAAAGAAATACTTTTGAATTTGAGCGGTGAGGAATGGAAATGGGTAAAGCTAAACTCAGAGTTAAGAAAAATAATAGAAAACGCATTAGGTAAGGGTGCTATAGACAATATTGAAGAAAAGAGACGTGAAGCCGCTAAAGCTAAAGCTGAGGAAAGATGCTTAAAAGCACAGGAACAGGAAGAATCATCAGTAACAGTACATGACGATGATGATTATCTTCCTACATAACCATAACTAAAACTAAGAATCCCACCAGTCGGAATTTTATACGGTACACCTCAACCCAATCAAAAAACTAAAAAAAGTAATTCCCACCCAGAACAAAAATATAAGTAAATAATAAAACGAAAATCCTCTTGACAAATTTAAAAGCACATGATATAATAAAAACGGATAATTACAATTATTCCATGTGTAACCCCATAAATCTTGTCAGGAGGATTTTTTATTATGGATAAATTTAAAATGTATCAGAAAGGTCTGTCCGTAAAGTCCCTTTATAATATGTATAATGAGGATGTCCCCGAAGTCGACTTCACGGACGATATGCAAAGAGGCGAGGTGTGGAGCAATACCCGAAAATCCCTCTATATCCATTCGATCCTGCTGAAAATAACCGATGCACAGTCCCCGTTTATCGCAGGTGTAAGAGAACTCCCGAACGGAAATACCCTCCTCAAAATCTTTGACGGAAAACAAAGAGGAACAACCCTTATCCACTATATCAACGGAGATTTTGCCCTCACAGGTCTGACCAATGAACCCGATATATACCTTAACGGAGAACCCGTCAAACTTCAGGGTAAACGCTTTAAACAGCTTCCACAAAAACTTCAGAGCTGGATCCTCGATACAACCCTGAATATCTCTATCATGGAAAACGCTACCCCCGAACAGGAAGCCCTCATATTCCGCAGATTAAATAACGGAAAATCAATGTCAAGATTCGATATCGCCCGTTCCTATAAGAAAGGAATGGAAGATATCCGTGAACTCACCAACCACGAACTGTTCAATGTAATGCTGAGTTCACACGAAAGAAAAGCCCTGAAACAACAGGAAGTCATCGTAAAATCATGGGTAGCCCTCTTTGAGGAAGAACCAAACCTGACCCCAGCCCATATCAATGAGGTCATGAAAATGCTGAGTATCGGAACCGATGAACAGGAAGAACTCAAAACATCCTATGATTTCATCTTTGAAACATATAAAATACTCAATATCAAAAAGGAAAATTCCGAAGCCGTAAAAATGCTCCTGAAAATAACCCACCTTGTCGGATACCTCCCGTTCATAGGAAAATTCGATACCCCCGACCAGTTTGCAAAATGGGCAGAAACCTTCTTTGGAAATATGCCAGCCGAGTATGCCTCATTGGTAAGAGAGCATACAACAAGTCCATCAGGAATAAAAGCAAGACAGTCGATCATAGAAAAATCAATCAATACCTTCCTCAATTCTTAATAAGTAGTTTATCACCAATATTTTAATAAAAAACCATCATCCAGTAAAATGAAATGATGGTTTTTTCTTTTTATGCGTTTAACCAATGTGGTCAATATGTAAAAAGAAATAGCTTGTTTTTGTAATAAATAACAAATGATGTTAACCAATGTTGAATTATGTAATTTTATGTTATATAATATATTATACGCAAAAATGGTTAGATTTATTTGAAATCAATAGAAATAAAATCATAAAAAACTATGATCATAATTAAGATAATAAATAAAGGAGACTTTGAGTATGTTAGTTTTCACAACATCATTTCCGGTGTCATCGGAATTATCAGTAGAAAATTTTATAAAACTTGCAATGGAATGGGTTTATAATTCTAAATCAAATTATAATTTTTGTCCCAAACCATGGAACGGATCAAATATATTTACCATTAAAGATGTGGCAGGAAATGTCGAATTATCAATAAATACAATAAAAGAGTTGAATACAGTCGCAGTAAGATTAAAAAATCCCGATAAAAATATTGAGTGGGTGAGCGATTTTATTTTGTCCAACGGAATTCTTTCGATCCAGTTACAACGCAACTCAACGGATAATGTGAATTTTGTACCTAAATTTCATGTTCCGTATATCATAAAAATGATTTTAAAAAATGGCTATATTGGAAAAGATAACGAATTGACAATTTCTGATGAACCAATAACTATAACTCCAGAAAATATAGATATAATTTCTGATGTAATTTTAAACGGAAGCGAATATGCACTTCCTATTGTTTATGTGTCTATGGAACGATTAGAAAGGTATTTTGTGGATATTGAAAAAATTTCACGGCAGTTAGCAGGAATTGCACATGTTTTAGTTGAAAGTGATATATCTACTTCGAAGATTTTACAAGAAAAAACTAACGGATTAAACCCCTATAACGGAGCGGTTCAAATATATTTTCCAAAGAGATTTTCAAAAAGATTTGTTCCCAATTTTTATTCAGATATACAAGATCTTCGCTTTGATATAATAAATTATATTAATAATCGTAATCTTCAGATGAAGATCGAAGATAATTTGCAGTATTTTTATATAGTGCAAACCATACAAAAAGCAAAACGTATGGAGCTGGAAGAAAAACATAAACAAACAACCAATGACATCAATGTTATAACTGATATGTATGATGCGCTTGATAAAGAAAACAGAACATTAAACGATGAAAATACACAGCTTAAATCACAACTGAATGATGCAAAATCAAAAATTATGGCTCTTCAGGAACAAACAATGTCCTTAAAAGAAAAATTGGATGAAATAAAAAATACTCAGAAAACTCCATTATTATATTATGGAGATGAAAAAAATTTATATGATAACGAGCAGTATGATATCGTTTTGGAAATATTACAGGATTCTTTGAATGCAATTATTCCTGATGAGATCCCTACACCCCGCAGAAGAGACATAGTAGAATCAATTCTGAAAAGTAATAAACCAACAGGTGTCGTAAATAAAAAAGTTGAAGTTTTAAAAAGAGTATTTAAAAATCCCAAGCTGTCAGATCAGAACAAAACAGAATTACGGAAAATAGGCATCTGTCTTGTTTCTGATAAAACACATTATAAATTTGAGTTGCTGAATGATTCAAGGTATTATACAACGGTTGCCAAAACAACAAGTGATAAAGGATGTGCCAACAAAAATGTTGTTGCACAAATTAAGAGAACATTTTTCTGATATTTTACATAATGTAAATGAAAATTAAAATTCCATAATAGTTGGACGTCCAAAAAACAAGTAATCATTTCCTTTTAAACAATAATAAATTTCCATACCATCGGATTCTTTAACAATATTTATAGCATCAATAATAGCACTCTTTCCCATAAATTCAAGAGGAATACCCCAGTATCCTAAAATATCTGGATCGGATGTTATTTTTATAACAGTACCATAAGGCAATAAATCATTTTTATCTTTTATTGCCTTATAATATTCCTTTGATGGAATTCCTGTAATATCATAATATAATTTTACAGATTCTTTTAAGGTTATATTGTTATGTCTGGCAATTTGTGTTATAGTTTCAAGATAATTCATGGGCTTGGGGGTTGTAATTAGATTAAAATTTTCATAACGAGCCATAATTTCACTCCTTTAATATAATTATATTAAAGTATAAAAAAAATATTCATAGCATATGCATTTGATTTTGGGTCATTCTTGTTATATAACAGTTAAAAGCTCGGACAACTCCGAGCTTTTTATATATACATGCCGCAAAAATCTGAATGTGACATAAGATCAAGGATATCCAATAACAAGTATAACACTAAAAAATAACTCTAAATATGTCATATAATATACCAATCTGTCATATAATTTATGTAGAAGTAAAGAATAATGAGACTTGAAAAGGGGAATGCAGAATGGAAAAAGAATATCAGATGTTGAGAACGGAAATAGAAATTAATATTAAGCTTATGCATAATTATGTTAATGTTACCTGTACAGTGATGGTAGGTATATTGGCATTTATCGCCCAGACGGAAACAGTCAATACTCATATTTTTGCACTGATATTCATGGCTTTGTTGGTGGTCGCAAACAGAGTACGTTCTTTGTTAGAAGCCAATATGCGTCTTTCTACATATATGGAAATAATATTGGAAACTAAAATACATGGTCGTAACTGGGAAACTTTCAGTCATTGGAAACCGAAGAATAACCCCAAAGAACCAGACGATTCAGAAAATAAGCAAGATAAAATATATGACAGGAAAAAAAGACGATTTAATATCATATTTGGAAATCAGCAAACTATTTATGTTATAATAGGTGTGATAACATATATTTTTTATTTTATAACTTTAAAAAAACAGTATGAGAATATCGAAATAACGGATTCTGTAATCGGTGATATAATATTTGAAATTATATTATTTTTATTTAATAGTATGGTCTTGGGAAATTTAATAAATTTTGCTAAAATAGACGCTAACGATACCTCAAGAGAAGATTATAAGGAAAAGTGGATAAAAGTAAAAAATAATCAGATAAAAGACTTAAATCGAAGAAAAAAGGGCAAAAAAAAGAAATTAAGAAAAATAAAATTAAAAATAATCCCAAATAATGATATACGCCAGGATTCTGAATACAAGCAAATAACTAATACTAAACACCAATAAAATACAGGAAAAAATCTGTGCCGAAATCCTATATAAACCTGTTAAAAACAGCTACGGGATTGTCGGCTTGATTTTTTCCAAATTTAAAATGGTGTTTAGTATAAAATAAAATGGATGTCTTTTGTTTTATACAGGAGGCATCCGTTTCACTTTTTTACTCATTATCATATCACACAAAAATACCCACCTTACTGGCTGTCCAGTAAAAAGGGTATATATCAGTGGAACAATGTTTTTTATTAATTTTGTTGCCTTTGCTCATATTTGCTTTGATCCCTTTGTCATTGTCAATCTTAAAGGTTTTTAGCAACAATAACAGTAGCATCATCGATCATTTTTAAACGTGGATATTTATTAAAAGTTGTATCTGCATAAGCAAGTTCTTTTAATTGATAAAATAGATTTAAAGCTTTGCCATCGATCAATTTGTACATCAATTCTCTATTTTCTTGTACAATTTTATAAGTGGATAAAACTGAATAAAATCCATCTGTCATTAATGCAAAAGCAGAAATATCAGTTAAAGGAACAATGGTTTTTTTTATATGATCAATACCTATTCCAGTTGGTTCAAAAATATAATAAGAATTATTTTGATTCATTTTTGAACGATTGTTAATTAACATATCATTGATAACCGCATTGTTTCTGGCACAATAAATGCTACATCCAGTTTTTTTATGCAAATTAATCATTTGTGAAAGAACTCGGTTGTCCATTAATTCAACTGAATTGTCATATAGAGTTATTAGATCGTTATTTCTTTTTATAATGAAAATAGGAGAGTCACCAAGAGAATAGCACTCTAAATTGTTCTTATTTATTCTAACTATAGAAACACATGCACTTGGATAAAATTTAGAGCTTGTGAACATATTATATCCCATATTATCCAATTCAGATTTAATTATTTGAGCTTCTTTTTTTAATATGTCAACAACAGAACAATTAAGGTTAGCCAAATCTTTTTTTAACAATTTTTTTAACCTTTGAGCTAGCCAAGCTGCATCGGTTTTTGAAGATGTTAATTTTTTTTCATTTAATCCAGTCGCACCATCAATTACAACAAAAAAATTATCAGAATAAAAAAAAGAATCTTCGTTATATTTATTCCCTTGTTCTGAAAAAGCAGATATGATATTTATCATTTAAAACACCCATAATAATTATTGCCATTATTATTACAACTATAGAAAAAATGAGTAAAAAATAACAGGATTTCTTATTAAATTTTTTATTGGAAGAATGTAAAAGCAATATAAACGCAACAAAAACAATCATCAAACAACTCATTAAAATAACAATTAGTAGCGCAGCGTGAACGGTTGAAGAGCCGTCTGCTAGATGTAATGAGCCTAAAACGAATGAAACAATACCTGAAAATAAAGTAATTGTTTCAATATTAGAAATGACCGAATTATTCATTCTGCTTATTTCTTCTTGCTCGTTTTTTATTTGAGTTTGTAGGTCATTTAATTGTTTTTTGTATTGATTTTGAATTTTATAATATTGATATTTACTAATTCTAATAGCATAATCAACTTTTGTGGAATCTTCTTTAATGATTGCCGTATAAATTTGTTCATCAGCCTCATCATATCTTCCCATTAATGAAAGTATGCGCCCTTTTGTGCAATAATATCTTGCATATTCTGAATCACGTTGAATAGCAGAATTAATAGCCGTAAAAGCTTTGCTATTCCAAGTTTCTATCAGTTCTCGACACTGTTCGAAATTTTGTTCATTTTTTTCAACTATATCGACAAAAAGCACTGCAAAAGCATGCTGATATCCAGCATTATTAGGATATTTAACAGCATCATTGCTTGCTTTTTCAAGAATGTCTTTTTGTTTATCTAAATCACTACACAGGTCTGATTCAAGTAAAAAACGATTTACTTTTAAATGATTAAAACTCTTAAATTCTTTAAATTGATCTGCATAAGTTTCCCAAAGTTTATCTAATATTTCTTTATTAAATTGATGTCTATGATAAATATTGACACAATAAAAAGTTGCATATTTTATTTTTAAAATGTTATCATTAGAATATTGGGAATCATTGAAGGGATCTTTTAATATATTTTCCAGAAGTTTAATATTCATCTTCTTGTTTGCAATATGTGTAAGATCAACTTCATATTGACGAGAAGTATCATCAAATTCTGAAATCTTCTTTATCCTGTTCATCAAATTTTCTTGTTCTTTAGACATAAATTCGTTACCCCACTGGAATAATACATTGTCATATGTTTCTCTAAATAATATGTTTATATAAACTAACTGTTGCATAATAACACAACAAAAGATAGTATAATTATACGATAAACCACAAAAGAAGTCAATGTTATTTTTTTATCATTTTTGAATTTACTTGTTAACTTGTAAAATCACTTATTCCCATTAGTATCCTTTTGCTCTAATTTCGCTTGAAAGAATTATAAATAAAGTATATAATAAATACTTGTTAAGATGTTAAAAAAATAAATATGTAAATGTCAAAAAAATATGCTAAAATAGAGGTGTAAAAATGATAACTAAAATGATTTTACAAAGTAAAGATTTTAAAACAGAATACAATATAAACGGAGATACATATATCATGGACTATGCTGATTATGCAAAGAAAATAAATTTACAAGTCAAAAATCAATCTGTAATAAAGTATTTAAACAGATCTATTTTGTATGGTATTGATCAAGGATATAAGGATTTTAAATTAATAATTGAAGACGATGGAATATTTTCTAATGCGTGTGTACCTATAGCTGCATTGCTTCAATATTATAAAAATAAAGAAGATTTGACATTTGAAGTTGTGCTTCAGCCGAATGGATATATAGAACATACTCATATGGAAAATCCCCTTGTTGTTAAGGAATATATGCATAGCTATCAGATAAATTCACCTTTTGATATCGTATGGTTCTTTGATAGTGATGTTGAAATTAATACCCTTGTGAATAACTATTTGCTGAGTCTCCGCCAATCAGATATTATAGCAGATGGTGTTATTGGAAGTATCGAGTGGTGTATCAATGAAGTCATGGATAATGTTCTGCAACATTCAGGTGTAGACTGTGGCTACATTATGGGTCAAATACATCCAAGCACCAAAAGACTTATCTTTTGCATATTTGATTACGGAATAGGGATATATAATTCTCTAAACAGTTCATCGGAACATCACCCTCAAACACCTATAGACGCTATTACAATGGCTTTGCAGGAAAAAGTTACAAGAGATACAAATGTAGGACAAGGTAATGGTCTGTGGGGATTATCACAGCTTATAACAAGGTCTAATGGTATCTTAAGAGTAAGTTCTGGCGGAGCAACATATAAGAACATAAATGGTGATGAAGAAATTATTAAAGGAGGGGATTTTTATTTAGGAAGAAAAATTGGAACAACTACCGTAGATTTTCAGTTAGATTATTCTCAGAATATTGATATCAGTTCTGCATTAACTGGTTATGATTATAATTATACAGATTTGTGGCTTGAAAATCTTGAATCAGATACGGATGAAAATATTGTAAACATAAAGATATCTGAGATGTCAGGAGGCACAGGGACACGTAAATCTGCTGAGAAGATCAGAAATATGGTAATGAATATCGCAAATAACGATAAAAAACGTGTAAATCTCGACTTTAAGGGAATAAATACAATCAGTTCATCTTTTGCTGATGAGTTAATCGGAAAAATAATAAAAGAAAAAGGCTTTGTTTTCTTTATGCAAGTCTTCAAATTGACTAATCTGACTTCTTTCCTGATCGCTATTATAAATCGTTCGGTAGAACAGCGTATGGCACAAATATATTACGATAAGAATATGACAATAGAATAAAAAACAAAGAGTTGCCGCACCAACAATGTGACAACTCTTTTTATCGTATATAATTATACTATGTAACTATTTAATTCTATCAAGATCTTTCATATTTTTTAATTCTCGTTCACAGGCTTTAATAGTATCGTATTCATGAATATATACAGGCTTGGTTAAAAGAAAAGAGTTTGCCAAAACAGAACAATATGGCAGCGCATGGGATACTGGCATACCACTTGTAGGAAATACATAATTGAATCCCATATCGGACATTCTCTTAGACGCACATGAAAAATATCGGATGCCAATCAGTTCGTGTTGATAACATTGATAAATCGGATCATATTGACTATATTGTTCGTCATATTGGTGCATCTCATCACGAATCCATTGCATTAAAAGCTGCGGTATTATGTATTCAGGCGCAAAAGCATCTTTTTTATTTGTCCTAATAAAAGAACATGCGGCGATCAGCGGATACCACAAAAGATAATCTTGTTTTGTTTCTTTGCTTTCAAGTGTGCTTCTTGATATGTGTCTGCCGAAACCTTGATTTGGAAATTCCGAGTTTGTAAAATCCTGAGGTTTAATACCCAACTCAACAACTCTGATATTGATATGTTCAATTTGTCTTGCTATTTGGAACATAGCAGCTAAACCGTATCCCTGATATGGATTGTATTTTATTTCTTCACAACATAATTCTAAAGATGTTCCTAAATACAAACTGGGATATCCAGCGATACTGTATCTGCTTGTCGAAACTTTAGAACGTAAATTATAAGGCGTGTGAAAAACACGACTTCTTGAATAATTTTTAATATCGTCTACACCAACCACTCTAAAAAGTTTTAGTGGATCATTATTTGAACCTCTCAATTGTTCTGAAGCATTTTTTTGATAAAGTTTTAACGGCGATTCTTCAAGTATCCTCATAACATTTTCAAATTCTGTATATGCCTTAGCTGGAAAACCGTTTAAATAATATTTAATAGATTGTTTTAAATAATCGCAAACATTGGAGATATTACTTATATTTAAGGATATATTGGAAGGAAATGTGTTTTTAGCATCAAATAAAGCTGTTAGTTGCTTGATATAATGATCAAATAAAGATTTTAAAGTCGAATAAAAATCGTTTCCATCCCATTGAATGGGTAAAAAAAGTTGTTCATCATTCATTATTCTTTTGAAATCCGCATCAGAAATGTCCAAAATCATATTTGTATTCCTCTCTATAAAAATATACAATTATTTTAACACATTTAACGTGTATAATACCTATATTATACAAAATTATCTATAATATGTCAAGATATATTATTAAACCATTGAAAATAAAATCCTTATTTTGAGTAAATTAATAGTGTTATATAATAAATCAACCTACAGTTAGAAGCCTAACTGTAGGTTGTGAGTTATAAGTCGAAATTGTCAAGCGTTTTTAGGATATTTTTTAAAATTTTATCTTCGCAAAGAATTAAAGAAATCATCAAACAAACCATAAATGAGATAAGCGAGTAAACCAAGAGGAGGACAGCAAACAGTGATAATCATCAATACAAATGATGCTCCTGCACTATTAACAATAGGCTGTGTATGACTCGGACGTGGATATCTTCTCATAAAATCTACTCCTTTTTAAGTTTAGCTTTGACTTAATTATGTTCTGTATGTATATTACCTGTTATTATACAAAAATAATTTAGGATTGTCAAAGGGCTTGTAAAAAACATTAAAAGTCCTTCTTATTGGTGATTTGTAAGATTGACTTGGGTTATTAGTTATTTTTAGTACTTTTAAAATTATATATTTATATATAAACTTTTATTTTGCTTTTTGGATATTTTAACAATATTTGATGTATTCTCTTGTTTTGTTTAATTGAACGTGCTATAATATAAAAGAATATATAATGTTGAAATATGTAAAAATTATGTTGAACTTTATGTGCATTTCAGCATTTAGAAAGTTTATGGTGATTAACGTGAAAGACTTTTTAACACAAGATAATATAGAACCAGAGATAATGCTCCATTCAGAATATATTGAATGGTTTAACAAACGTAATGTTTGTTTCTTATCGTGGGGAAGCAAGGGTCCCGATTTTCTATTACCAAAACATAATATTATAGGAGAAGTAAAGAAAGAGAATACAATTGGCTTATTAAAAAATGCAATAAAAGAATTATATGAGCGTAGTAAACCCCAGTTTAAAATATCATCTTTTTCAGGCTTTTTTGTAATTGCTGGAAATGTAATTAGATATTATTCACAAACCAATAAAGACAAATGGCAAGATGTAGATATAAATGATTGTTTAGTATTTAGTGGAAGTGATAGAGATATTTTTTTGGATTTTATAAATAGCCAAAATCATAAAGTTAATGTGGAAGACCATATGGAATATGCATTGAATTTTATTCTTAATGATAAATTTGAAATGTGTGTTTCTGATGGTTTAAGATTAATATTTAATCTTAATAACAATAATCGAATTATTGTAAAAAGAGGAATATATTTTAATCCAGATGAAGATGATGAGATATTTATTGATATTAAATGTGATACAATATTGCGTAAAGAGATAATAAATTTTATGAATGTTTTCACTATATCTGATATAAATAGAGTTAAAGAATATATTAAACACAATTATTCTAGTCATTTGCCAGATTCAAAAAAAGCCAATCTTGGTAAGTATTATACACCAAAAGAAATAGTTGAAACTTTAAAGAAACAAATTGAACATAAAATAAAAGACAATAGCTATGTTATGGATTTGTCTTGCGGCTGTGGTGCTTTTTTAGAATTATTTGATGATTGTCATATCATAGGAAGAGACGTAGATTCACAAGCGATAGAAATTTTGGAATTGTTTAATTTTACTAATGTTGCTGCCGACAATACACTTTTAAATGTATCTCGTTCAAAATACGGATTATCTAAAGAAGATGATATTATTATAATTGGTAATCCACCATATAATGACACATCTAGTATAAATAAAAGATATAATACTAAAGCAAAGAACAAACGTTACCCTGAGGATTCAGATATACATTGTAGAGATATTGGACGTTCATTTTTAGAAGCCTATGCTAAACTAAATCCTCGATATATTTGCATTCTACACCCATTATCTTTTTTAATTAAAAAACAAAACTTTAAAAGTTTAAAATATTTATCAAAAAATTATAGACTTGAGAATGCAATTGTATTTAAGAGTTCGGTATTTGTTGACTTGTTTAGAGGCACCCCTTTCCCGATAGTAATTGCAACTTATGTTAAAGACGATAAAGGTATGGATTATGATTACATATGTAATTATATATTTGATATTTATGGGAGCAATAAAAAGTTCTCTTTATCTAAAATAATACAAGCGGATCATCAACATATCCATCAAACTGTTACAAATGTTGATAAAACTGGCGTTTCAGATATTGGCTTATATCATTATAATTTTAGAGATATAAATTCATTGAATAAATCAAATTTTCAAAATGAATCTTATAGAGCAATGCATATTAACTCGATGCTAGTTGTAAATTATTCTGATTTGTGGAAATATTGTTACGTTAATTGTGTTAAAAAATTTCTTCTCCCGATGCTTTCTGAAGGCGATTTTTATATTTTAGGAAATCTTAATCCTATTATGAGTCGAGAATTAATAGATTCTGATGATACTTATTGGAAAGATTTGTTTATAACTTGTGCAATTTTAAAAAATAGTCATAGAATTAAATGTATGAATATCGATGATCAACAAAATAATTTTTTAACGAAAAAATTTCTTATAAATGATTTTAAAAAAAGAAGTAGGTTGGAATTAAAAGGAAGGTATAATTTTTATAAATCTTTTTTATTATATATAGAAACAAAGGATGAGACTTTAAAAAATGAAATATATGAGTGCGTTAACAATTATTTTCGTGATTTAATAAAAGATATTTTGATATAAATTTATATAAAAACTTTAATCCCTTTAGAGTAGATGCTTAAAAATAAAGGCTACTCTAAAGGGATTAAATCATAATAAGTTCCTTTTATAATTATAAATTTATATAGACAAATAATAATAAATTTTAATTTATATTAAAACTCATCGGTAGAATTTTTCGGAGTATTGCCTCTTTTACTTCTCGCCGCAATCTCAATAATTTCAGGTTCAACCTCATCTTCTTTTGAAGAAACCATTTCCTCACATCTACCTATAATTCGCTGTTGTTCATTTTGAGAAAGCTTACGAAAAAAAATCAGTAACTCTTTTTCGGTAGGAGAGAGAGCATCTATTGTTTCCTTACCGAGCAATAAAAAGTCAGTTGATACTTCGAGATATTCCGCAATTTTAACAACAATATCACTGTTTGGAGAAGCCCCATTTTTCCAACTTGTAGCAGAACTTTTTGTGCCACCACATTGCATTGCAACTGGATTTGGCTTTTGTTTTTTAATTTGGCAAGCTCGTATAAAATTATCATAAAACATACAAAACACACTCCCAAAATATGTTGATTCTGCTAAATCCTAATTAATTAGGAAAAACCTCTTGACATTCCTAATTGAATAGGATATAATATAACCATACTAAGAATTACATAAAAGAAAAATCTTAGTATTACATTATAACACGAATAACGAGAATTGTCAAATTTTGAGTATGCTGTCCCAAAAAGCGGACAACTCAAAAAACAAATGAAATTCCCTATTGCATTTTCGGAACGTTTGTTCTATAATGTAATAAAGGAATTTCGGAAAAACTCGTATAGAAGGGAGGAGGCAAATACTAATACATATTAGATCGTAAAGTTATTTGGAACTTAACATATCAGCAACTTCGTTTAATAGATCAACAGTGTCGCCCAAGGTCTTTTCAACTTTATCGACTCTGGCATTGAGCTGATTTATGTGTTCAAGGGATTCGGTAAGTACATTTTTTAAAATTTGAATGTCAGACTGGTTTATGTTGGCTTTCTGGTCAACCAAATCAATCATTTTGATTAGTTTGTCATTTATGGATTGCGAATTTCCAAACATATAATTACCTCACATTCATTTGATGTTTCCTGTGTAAACTCCGATAACTTTACCAAATACAGAGAATTTGTCGTCATCATATACTTTTATAATTGGGTATTCAGGGTTTATTGATCGAAGACCTTCTCTGTCGTATATTTTAAAATACGGACAACCATTAAGAATGGCAATTACCTCATCTCCGTATTTGACCTCAGTAGTCTGTTTTACCCAGACAATACAGTCATTGGGATAATCAGGAGACATAGAGTCGCCGTTAATGCGAATACCACAATCAGCATTAGAGGGAACAACATCAGATGGGAAAGATTTTTTCTCAAATGCGTTGTCTATTGTAAATTTAGTGGATATACCAGCACCAGCAGCAACTACTGAAATAGGTATGGAAATTTTTCCGTGAGATGTACAGACGATGCTTGGTGCATCAGGAGCATAGCTAAGAATATCAGATATATCACATTTAAAGTATTCACATAGCTTGTTTAAATTTTCGACCGAGTATGATTTGGTTTTGCCTGTTTCCATATCAGAGATGGTCTGTTCACGGATTTTAGCAGCTTTGGATAATTCTTTTTGAGATAAGTCATTATGGTTAAATCTCAGTGCTTTCAGGTTGCATTTAATCATAGTGGTACACCTCTTGTGCAAATTAAATAAAAAACATTGATAAATTTGTCTATGATTATGGTTGTGGATATGCGAAAAACGTATTGACATTATGCGAATTTCGTGATATACTATGACCATACCAAGGAAAAACGATAGCGTAAATCCTTAGTATTACAGTATAACACATTTTGATGAATTTGTCAAGAAAGGAGAATAAATGTATAAGATAGTAACAGACATTGATGAAGAAACCGTATTTCGGTTGTGTTCTAAATTATCAATTAGCATTGATGAAATAGACATAACTAAAATACGGTGGAAAGCAGAAGATACATATATAAAAGATGATATTTTGCATATTCCGATTAAAGCGGTCGGGTATAAAGTTATTCTAAAGAAAAACCCAATTGTCCGATGCGGAATCTCGGCAAGTTTCGGAACAATCACCATTAATACCTTTAGCATCTGGTTTGCGCTCTGGAGTTCACTATTATGGTTCTCAGTCACTTGAAATGCCATCAACCGGTAGTCCAGATTGGATTCCACGATTATAAATATTAACTATAGAAAGGTATGATACCAACGTAATATATAAACAAATAAAATATGAAAATTACACCAATCAGCTTGGTTATTATCCGCTTTGCGGTTTAATAAATAGTAAATGATCTGATACATAAAAAAGTAAAAGCTCCCACTTCCCATAACGTGAGAGCTACCCATACTAACGCTTTGGGTGTTAATTTATCGGTTTAATGTTGACCTTAAACCCATTTTTGCTAAAGCGAATGGAGAAACTGTGTTTCTTGTCATTAAGGCACATCTTGACAATAATTACGAGCGTTATTGGAACAACGATTGTGCCGAGCATGGACAGCAAAGCAATCAAATCCTCTATACAAATCCCTCCTCACATTACACAGACGTACTGCTACAACAATTTGCAGAGAGGGGTAGATGGGTTTCCAATTACATTTATTGTATCAGATTATTTACGAGAAATCAAGAAAAAGCGCAGTTTGATAGAAAATTTTGTCAAATCATACTATTTTTTGTTGTAATATTTGTAAATCATATCAAATATCAGAAAGGAATTAAAATGTCAAAAAATTATATGTCTACAACACGAGCAAAAATGATTTCTGTCATAGAAGTAAAAAGCGTAATTGGGACTGGAACACAGGAAGATTTTAGTCGAGAAGTCACAGATTATTTTCTGCCTGAAGGTCAGTTAATTGCCCATATTGACCCTTGTGATGAAGATACCGTACCTTTGGGATGGAACGGATATTGTGGAAGAGGTGATCGTGATTAAAAGTTTACTTCTTCTGAATGGAACGGGCTTTTTCTAAATTAAGTTCCATATCAATATAATTTACACAGGTATAAATAAATCTTTTTAAATCATTGATATCATAGTCAGGGTGTTTTCTTACATAATGAGTTTCATCGTTGCCTAACCAAGCAGATTTTTCAGCTAAATCTTTAATTTTGGGATTATCAATATATGTATTTATACATTGAGCCAATGATTGATTTTTAATTGAATCTTCTTTGGTTTGATTAAAATGTATTGCATAATCTTTTATTAGAAATTCAAGAGCTTTACGATATCCCATTCCAGTAATATCGTTTAGCGAATAGATTTCGGCTTGATGTGCTTGATTGTAGATTTCAATGAATTTTGGAGATACTTGTGTTATTTGAGGACTGAATGTTATTGTATCAGGTACAATTGGTTCAGACGAGAGCTGTTTAACAGGAACAAAAATATTGCTATATTCATCTTCCAATGCAATTTGATACGTTGTAATGAAACACCATTGGCAGCGAGTACAAAAGTTTAGAACGGTCGCATACCAAGCCTTTTTACGATGATAAATTACTGGTATAATTTCTTGTGATGCGCCGTTGTGACAACGTGGACATTCGACAGCCTGTTCAAACTCAAAATATACAGTTCCAATGTTCTTATAGATATTGATACATTCTTTTTTAATAATCATAGTAACACCTTACTTTTTCGATTTTGGTACAAGTTTAATCTCAAGGTCACAGTTCAAAGTAAAAACACATTAACCATCTTCCTTTTAATGAAGTCTATTAGGAATCAAAATTTTAAAGAGTTTGATTCTGTGAATACTGGGTGGCTCGAAAGCATGTTCCTTATCTCTTATCGGAGCGGAAGCGAACGATAGTGTTCACAAACCCTCTCCATTACGCCGTAGCGTACTCTGGTATATGCGTTGACATGAACGCAGTACAAAGGAGACCAAGTTTTAGCCATTAAGTATCACCTCATTAATTCAGCACTGCTAATAGACTTCATTAAGAGGAAGAAAATACTACACCAATTATATAGCAAATATTAGCAAAAATCAACGTTTCGTACGCAATTTTGTAGTAATCCACAAGAAAAACATATAGGAGGTCAGCACAATGGCAAAGAAGAAAAATTATAACGTTTTTGAGTTGAACGGAATCGTTTATAACATTACCGAAAGAGTGAGAGAAGAATCTTGTGTGCGCTCGATCCCGTATCAGATCGAAACTTATATCAAAGAATTAGATGACGGTGAAATCTGCCGTGACCCGAATATCCAGCGTACCGCCGACCAGTGGTGTAAAAAACAGAAGTCAAAGCTGATAGAAGCCGTTTTTCATAACAGACCTATCGGAACGATCGCCCTTGCAAACGGCAGATCCGACAGCGTAAATTATCTCGTAACATCTATAGTTGACGGCTTGCAGCGTTCAACTGCACTTGCAGATTTTTACCACGATAAATTTGCCCTTGATAAAAAAGCTGAACCTGTTATATGTAAGCTCGTCAGAGAGGACGGAAGCGAACCAATAAATTATACAATTGATATCGCAGGAAAAAAATATTCACAGCTTCCCGAAGCACTCCAGAAGTTTTTTAATAAATATCGCCTCGATACATATATCTATGAAGGCTTTACAGATGAAGAGCTTGACGATATTGTGTTCTGTATGAACAACGGAAAATCACCTACACCATATCAGAAAATCCGTTTCTCTCTCGGTTCTGATAATATGCGTGTTTTACAGCCTATGTGCGATAGTACACTTTGGGAGGATGTCCAAGGATGCAAGGCTAAGAATGACAGTACACTCGCTTGCCTTGTAAGAACACTTATTATGATGACACCTTATAACTATACAAACCTTGGCTCTGCTACAATGTCAAGATTTGTGGATGATTTTGATGACTGCGTTAAAGCAAGTACTCTCCGTAAGCTTGGTGATCTCGTAGAACAGCTTGCTGAAATTAAAACAAGAATGACAGATGAAGAATTGACTAAATTTGACAGTGTAACTATTCCACACTATATTGTAAACCTTGATAAATTCAACTCCATGAACAACAACGCCGATTACCTCGATGTCCTTCGTGCATTTTGGAAGCACGGGAACTTTACAGTGTTTACAGATGCATGCGATGCCAATAATGGTGGCTCTGGTCAGTATTCAGCGGATAATATCGATGAACGTCAGTATGCAATTGATGACTTTGTCGATGAATACCTTGATAATGATGATACAGATAAAATTGATAATATGAATAAGAATGAGGTGAAAAATGATGAAGCCGAAAACGTTGACGAAAGCAGATCAGCAGAAGATATTGACTGCGGAGATAACGGATTTGAAACAGACCTTATCTCAGACGTGTTTGACACCGAAATTGTGTCAGAAGATAGTGGAACTGGCTACACGTCAGGCTGCTTTGAATCCCAAAACAATGAAAACGGAAACCTCTTTTCGGGAGGTGAGCCGACTACTCGACCTGCCTAACAGAGCAGCCAAGGACTGTAAAACCGTTCTTTCCTGCTGCGATAAACTTGTTAAAAGTGATATTAATGACAGATGCGTTGAAAAAGTTCTTGCCGAAAAATCAGTTTCCCAGTCTGCAAGAGTTATCTCAGCTCTGAATTATTGTAACGATAACGATAAGCTTTCATATTTAAACGGCGAAATATCATCATCTGCCTTGTATAGCAGAAAAAGCAACGATGTCCCGATAACGAGCCAACCATCGGATACACTCGTGGATAGAGCAAAACGTATGAAAGACGATTCAGAGGAACAGCTTACCTTTGCTATGATCGCAGGTATGTTTAAATCAGAAACGAATGGGTATTTGGAATCCCTCGATGATTATATCTCTATGGTCGATAAAGTGACTGATGTGAAATATACAAGAGATGAAGCGCTCATTGAGATCATATCAACTTTTAATAAAGTGGTTGAAACTATAACTTCTCTGAAAGAAGCAATTATAGATAAATCAAATATTATAATAGAGGATTAATGTTATGGAAAATATGAATGTACAGCCCAGCTGGACAACCAGAGTAATTAACTCTTCCCAGCTCAAGAGTAAGCAGGATTATCAGCGTAAAATTGATATGAAATTCATCGCCGACCGTGTTAAAAAATTTGACCCCAATAAGGTCGATCCCGTCCATGTTTCCTATCGTGACGGAAAGTATTATGTTATTGACGGACAGCATACAGTCCTCATCCTCGAAGCCGTAAACGATAATAAACCCGTTGATATAACATGCATCGTACATAAAGGTATGACTTATACCGATGAAGCTGATTATTATGTGGATCAGTACGAAAAGAAGCATAAACATACATTTAACGAATTAACAGTGGCAGAGTATGAAGCAGGAAGAGAACTTCCGTGTGAAATTGCTTTAAAAGTATCCCGTGTCGGCGGAAAACTGCCTTATGATAAGAAAACAACATCTGGTATGAGAATAAACGCCATAAAGAAAATAGAAATACTCTATAAAAATGATGCAGAGAATACCATTCTCGCTATCAAGTGCCTCATTCAGGCGTATCTCGGCAGAGAAAATAACCTGCAGGGCGAAATAATCGCTGGAACAACAGAGTTTTTAAAACTCTATGGCGATAATATCGTTATATCAAGACTTGTCGAAGCCTTAGCAAAATATACACCTCAGATACTCACCAATACCGCCAAAAATCTTAAAATGTCTTATCCCGTCAACTGGACGGAAACCCTCAGAGATAAATATAACGAGATGTCCAGAAGAGGAAAAATAAAACCTATATATAACGTCTGAAATATACCTGAAGAAAGGAAGATAAACATGAATACGGCAATCGCCAGTGATAATATAACAACAAATTTTATTGATATCTCTCAAAGAAAAAATACCCGTAAAATAGTGCAAAGACAGATCACCGTAACGGATGTTGAAGAACCGTCAAAGCATTCAGCGGATGCCTTTATGTATGAGAATGATATTAATGCCGTTATTCGCCAGTGCTTTAGGGAAAGAGCCTACCATAAGGCTGCAATGTTTGTCTTCGGAATAAATACAGGCTATCGCTGCGGTGATATCCTTTCGTTCAGAGTTAAAGACGTAATGGACGAGTTCGGAAATATTGTCGATGTCAAACGTATTAAGGAGCAGAAAACAGGTAAAGCAAGACCAGTGTATCTGAATAAAGCTGTTAAAACAACGCTTAAATATCTTATCGAGCGTAAAGGACTTACTTCCGAAAATTATCTGTTTAGAGGCGATGGAAATAAAACATCTTATATTTTAAACTTCGTCTATGACGATAAAGGAGAAATAGTTGACGTTAAAACAACAGGCGAGAAGTATGACGGGAACGGTAACGAGCGAGAGATCGCACCCATGAGAGTAAGTGCCGTATGCAGATGGCTTAAAAACCTCACAAAAGACCTTAATATAATGGGTCACTATTCTTCTCACGCAATGAGAAAAACTTTTTGTGAATTTATCTCCCGTGGCTGGAACGATGACAGAAACGCCGTAGTTGCTTCCGTTGCAGTAGCCCATGCTGACGTGGATACTACATTAAAGCACTATATGATGATAGACCCCGTTAAACTCCAGCAGAAATGGCTCGACCTAAACCTCGGCTTAGAAGAATTTGAAAAGTTGTCAGGATATAGAATTTGAAAGGAATGATATAAATGACAGTAAAACAGTTCAGAACCCTTTCGGGAAATAAAGGCAGATTTGTCAGTATCCCCGTAGATTCTATCAGATTGGTCTCGGATATCCATAAGAAGAAACCTGCCGATGCTTCAAAAATAAATAAACCCTATAAAAATCTCCTCGTTATAGTCCATAAAAATAAAGATGATACCTATGACCTTATAACAGGCTGGAGAGATTATATCATAGCTGTCAGGGACGGCGTAAAAGAAATTAAAGCAATTCTCGTGAAAGAAACAACCAGAGACGACTTTATCCATAGTCTGTCCGATTCCGTTGATTGGATAACTCTCGATAGGATCGTTGTCCCAAGCTGTTTTGAGAATAACCAGCCCAATAAGGAAAAACTCGATTTCTATATCAAACAGGTTAAAACAGCTGTCGAAAATTATGCCCTGTCTGACTATCTCGAAATAAAACCTATAACCGTAGACGATGAAAATATTCTTGTAAACGGATATACAAGGTATCTCGCATTGCAGAAACTCGGATATAAACAGAAAATCCCCGTGTTAAGAAAGGACTGATAAATCGTGTTGAAAATCGGAAAGTTTAAAATTACTGATGAACTTAAAGAAAAGCAGAAACAAGACCCAGCTTTCGCATCGGAAGTTGCAAAAGCTCTGTATGCTCATATAGTCGGAATGTGGGCTGAAAATGCTTCAAAGCATTTTGATGAAATGAAGAATGGAGAGAGAATAACCGCCGTGTTCCCTACAGTGTGCGGAAATATCATTATCGATACTCTTGCCGATCGTACACAAACAACTATTTCAATGGCTTGATGGAGGTAAATGAATGAATATATATGACGAAATACTCAACAAATATGCTTCTTCTATTGGTTATGCAGAGGAGTTGAAAAACGACAGTAAATTCCTTTATAAAAAGACACAGCTGCTTTCAAAAATTTGTATCTTTGCCGAATCCCTCCATAGGATAAAAAGAAAACAGGGTATCTATTATATCGTTGGTTATGACCTCGGCAATTCCTATGAGTTAAAGGAACACATTAACGATGACCCGAAAAATAATCTCAATGTTTGGCAGTTCTGCTTTATCAAAACTTCAAAAACACCAAATATCTGTTTTATGATAAACTCTCTCAACGATACATACGAAGAAGTAAATCTTGATGATATTATAGAGGTGACGGATAATGAAAATATGTGATCTCCCATATGAATTTGCCCTGTCCGTGATTATGTCAGATCAGCTCCATATCGATAACAATTATTATCAGAATCCAAGCAATGAACGTATCGAAAGAATGAAAGAACACATCGAAGAGGATAACCTTTCGGTACAGCCATTTGTAGTAAGTCTTCGTGATAATAAATATTATATAATTCAGGACGTTGATGCAAAATTGGCACTTGATATGATCAACGGCGAAAAATCTTATCCAGTGTTTTGCTATGTCTGCAATACAGAATCATATGCAGAAGAAGTCGGAATTTCCACTAAAATTTATAACTATAGATATGATGCTTCAAAACGTAAAATAGAAAGGATAAAAAATGAATATAAGAAAATTCACAGCAATGCTTGAAGAAAACGGCTTCATATTCCTTAGAAGAGGTAACGGCAGTCACCAGATATGGATAAACTCTGACGGCGAAATTTTCTCATTCCCTTATGGAAAGAATATCTGTAAGGGAATAGTGTGGCAGTTCAAACGGAAATTTTGTAAATGAAAAGGGAGTAATGAAATGAATAACGAAGATATAAAATCACGCTTAATTGAATACTTTAAAGATAAAAATGTCAAATTTCTGACCTATATAGATGCAAGCAAAGTCAAACAGATCTCTGCCCAGATATTCGATCCGTCAGTTAAAACCTTTGACCCAATTATGCTTACTATGTTCCCATCAGAGAATAAAATAACATTCAGATTAACGAATAACGATAATTCCAAGCTTTTTGCGGAAGATACATATGACAGTGAACTTGGAACTGAATACGCACAGTGGTTTAAACCTATTTTAAGAAACATTGTCAGTGATAAATATAGTCTGGAAGGAGAGGTAGTATCCGATGAATTGATAGGTCTTGAATATTGTCAGATCCGTGATGACGGAGTGCTGCCGTTCAATAATCTCTCGGAAATGATTGATTTTACAATTTAGAAATAAATAATATATGATTTTATAATTAGTCAATGATAAAATAAATTATAATAAATATGTGTAGAACAAAAACTTTAAGCAAATCTGTTGAAAGGAGATAATAATATGACTGATAGAAATACAGAAGAATATCATAGAGGAGATGTCGTGTGGTGTAATTTCGGTGTTTCCACTGGCTCAGAACAGGGCGGAACAAGACCAGCAATTATTATACAGAATAATATCGGCAATAAGTATTCGCCATGCCTGATCGTAGTTCCCGTGTCAAGCCAGTGGAAGAAACCTATGATCACACATGTCGGTCTGAATGCATCCGAAACAGGCTTGAATAAATGTTCTGTCGCAATGGCAGAACAAATTCAGACTGTCGATAAATCAAAGATCTCAGGAAAAGTCAGCCACCTGAGTGATGCAATGATGCGTTATATAGATAAAGCTATAGCCGCAAGTCTCGGATTAAATAGAAATTATAATGCTTATGCAATGTAATTTTTCCCTTGACAAATAAGAAAGAAGATGATAGAATTGTATTAGTTGATATTGAAAGGACGGGTCACATGATACCTTATTACGAAGAATACTGTAAGCTTATCGAAAATAACCCAAGTCTTGAACCATATAAGAGAAGATTATCAGCTTTGGATAAGGCAGAAAAGAATCTGCTCGAAATGAAGGCTGAAGAGATCGCCAAAATTATAGATGTTGATAAGAAAAAAATTAATACTATCCAGTCAACATACAGTACATTGCGACATTATCAGAAATGGGTCAATGAGAATTATGGCTTGCCTATCGCAGATAGCTATTACGAAATTCAAAGATTAAAAACACTGGTCTCATCTAATAAAGAAAATATCGGAAAAAATATTTTTAATGATTTTTCAGAATTAAAATCAACTCTTTCTCAGGCAGAGGAGAACTATCTGATGGAAATGGAATCAGAACTGTCCGAAAAAAAGTATGATACCCTCGTTAAAAGACAAAAACAGTACAGCGCATATATAGTCTTTTTGTGGAATCAGATACCCGAAGAAGATATGCTGAAATTGTCTTTGAAAGATATCGAAACAATCCTTGATTCAAAACAACTTAACATGAATAATAGTAACGTAACTTTGTCCGATGCCGAATTAATAATGATCAGAGAAGCCTATGATGTGATGATCGATATGAGAGATCAGGATAAGGAAAAGCAGATCAGAGGAAGAGGCGTATCAAGTAAATTTAAATGTGATAATTTGTTTAATACAACAAGCCTTTCAAAATTAAGAAATCTGAAATGGGAAGCTTTAGGCAGCAGTACCGATGATATCAGACTTGAAAAACCGAGTATCAAAAAAGCAGGATTGTTCAATAAGATCTATCAGTATGAGCAAAAAAATGATTATACTTTTGTAAATACAATGGATGGCTATAAAGCCTATTGTGAAATCTTTAATGAAACCTCAAGAGGAATCGCACAACGAAACGTAAATGAATATATATCTTTCAGAAAAGGCGTAGAGAATCTCGAAGACTTTAATGATCTATAAAAAGGAAGCCAAAATGCTTCCTGTATATAAATAAGTAAATAATAAAATGATTATATAAATAATTGCAAAATATACTTGACAAATAGGATAATATCAAGTATAATAGATATACAGTTAAATGATGAGTAAATAATAATTATTATTCAAAAACATTGCCACTTATTTTAATAGTAGAAAATTGGGATTTGACCCCAAGAGCGAGGGAGCGTAACCTTCAGTGGCAACCAAATGTTAGTTTTATTCTGGTATAACCTCCATAAACGGTTTCACTGACTTCCGTATAAAAAGTCAGAAAACGTGAGTCATTAGCTCAGTTGGTCAGAGCAGTAGTCTTTTAAACTATTGGTCTGGGGTTCAAATCCCCAATGGCTCACCAATAAATCCACATCAGCTTGCGGTATGGTAATATAACTGTCTGAGTGGTTGAGATATGGATTAACTTATATCAACAATAAGACCGTAATCGGGATATTTTCCCGTAGGTGCTTCGCTGCCTACAGTAATGCGACCTTTATGAGAAATGTGGGAGTGTCATATAGCGAGAATCTGCGCTCACCGTTTTGTGAGAATACGAAGCGTAATGAACTTTTATGGCACACTATACCACAAAGGTATCTTGAAAGTACCTTGCTTATGCTGTTGGAAGATTACAGCTAAACGGCAAAAAGCTTTCCGCTGTGATTGTGGGTGTGCGAAACAGCAATCAACCTGCTACCGTGGTGAAAATGGCATACACAAGAGACTTAAAATCTCTCGGAGAAATCCTTGCCCGTTCAAATCGGGTCGGTAGTACCACAACAGATAAAATCTTTTGCGTTTTATCTGTTATTTTTGCGGAACGCCTGAAGCCAAAGCTGAGATGCGAGGTACAAGTAACATCAACGCCTGTGTGGTTCATCGCCACACTTCCGCTCCAACTAAACTTAAATTTTATTATATATCAAAGGAGATGTTAAAATGAATATTGTAAGAGTGGAATATAAAAATTCTAAAACAATAGATACAGTTATTGTCCCTGAGGATAGATTACTTAACAAATGTGATTCGGTTATGGTAGATACAAACCATGGTAAAGAACCTGCTGTTTGTCTCAGTAAAAGTATTAAAATAAATATAACCAATAAGGATGATATAACAAATCTTTTTGAAGCTCTTGGAGTATCCTATCCAACAATTCATGTAATAGGTAAGTTTACATATACATATGATGAATGGAAGTGATAATATGGCTTATAAAAATATTGAAGATAGACGAGCATATAATAGACAGTATATAAAAGAACGTAGAGAATGGTTAAAATCACATTATTTCTGTACAGAGTGCGGAAAACAAGATGCTTACACTCTTAATGGTAGGTATTATTGTTATGAATGTAATGAAAAACATAATATATATAATAAAACAAATTATAATGCTGAAAAAACAAAAGAATATAGTAAATTAAGAATAATTAAATGTCAGAACAATGGTATTTGTACTAAATGTAAGAAACGTGAAGCTGTTTCGGGAAGAAAGCAATGTTCTGTTTGTCTTGCAAAGGATAGGCAGAGATGGCATAATAACAATGATAGTGGTATTCCCAGACACTTGCGAAATTCTTATGGCTTATGTTATAAATGTGGAGAAAAATTAGATGGACAGCATAATACAGATGGTAGCGAATCAAAGTTATGTTCATCTTGTTATAATAACACCTACAAGCCTCCAAAAACAAGAATTCTTTTTACACCTTTTTGTTTTACTGAAAATTCAATGAAAACTTGGGAAAAATGTTTGGAAAAGCGAGAAGAACTTTTAGCAAATGGTACATATGATTATATTCCGATTGTAAATGTACAACCAAGGAGATGAATAAAAATGCAGAAAGAAAACAAACAGATTAAATCTAAACAGAGAGTTCAGGATTTTGCAGAAGTTTATACAGCTCCAAGAGAAGTAAAGGCAATGTGTGACCTTATTCCGCAAGAGCAGTGGAATAATATAGACACAACATTTCTTGAACCTTGCTGCGGAAACGGTGCATTTCTCTCGGAAATCTTTGAACGCAAACTGAAACTTTGCAATACATATAAAGATGCTCTAAGAGCATTAAAGTCAATTACAGCTATTGATATTCAGGCTGATAATGTAGAGGAATCGAAAGAAAGACTTCTGAATATGTACAAAGAAAAATTTTCAGAGGGCGTTGATGAAGCCAAAGAAATTCTCAATGAAAAAATCATTTGCGGAGACAGTCTTGCTATTACGGAGAAATGGTATAAAGATGAATTAAGGCGAGATATAGGCACACTTACAAAAGCATTGCTTGAAAAAGTGGTTGTTAAGCCAAAACCAGATAAGAACGGCAAAATCGTTAGTGTAATAGAATGGCACGATGATTGTAGTATTGCTGAATATCTGAAATCAGCATTAAACGTACATAATGGTATGGAAATGCTTGATAATAAAATGTGGGGTGCTTTTGCAGAGATAGCAAAGCAGTATAAGACTTAATAAAATTCTGATTTTATTAACCCAAAAATCAGGCATTTTTGCCTTTTATATAGATTTTACCTTAATTCCGTCCAAATAGGGCGTTGAAATATAGTATTCATCGGACTTTCAAGGAGGTTTGAATGGCATGAAAGGGTATAAGGCGAGAGATGAAACTTACAATAAAACCAAGATTTTATTGAATTTTAAAATTGTAAGTAAATAATAATATGAGTGTTAAAACAATTAAATTATACATATTGAAAGGATTTTGAATTTATGGCAGAAACAACTAAGAAGAATGACGGTCTTGGTCTTCAGAAGACAGAGGGTAATTTTCAGCTTAGAGGCATTATTACAGGCACAGAAAAGGCTAAGTTTTATACTGAGATGACCACCAAGACAGGTAAGCCTATGAGAATGGTTAATTTCGGTGTAGAAATTGATAAGGGCAAGACCATTTATGTTAATCTTAATGGTATGGAAAAGGAAACGGTGTGCTTTTCTAAAAAGGAAGGCGAGGGCGAGAACAAGAAGACCGTAACGGAAAAGGTAAAGTGGGCTAATAGATTTGACTTCAAGAAGGACGGCTTTAAGCCTATTGGTGTAAATGTTGGACTTGAAAAGATTGTTGACAGCACAGGTAAGGAGATTAACGATAAGAAGACACTATTTGAATATGATGCTTGTAAATACATAGGTGATACTGCAAAGGACGGTATGAGCGTATTTATTAAGGGTAAGAACGAATTTTCTACATATAATGACAAGCACCAGACCAAGTTTATTCCCAATCAGGTATCTCTTTGTAAGGACGTGGATTTTGAAGCTGATGACTTTAAGGTTGTGGGCAACTTTGAACAGACTATCGTGTTTATGGGTATTGATAAGAATGAAGACGGCAATTTTACAATAAATGCAAAGATTGTTGCCTTTAATTCCATTGAGGATGCTGAGTTTATTATTGACAAGTCTGATGTCAAGCTTGCTAAGACTCTCAAGACCCTCAAGCCCTATACTGCTGTAAGGGTATATGGTAATATTGTTGTTGAACACGATATTGATGAAGTTGAAGACGAAGATGACGGCTGGGGTGCAAAGAATCCTATGGAACGCATAAACAATCCTACAAAGAGAACTCTTGTAGTTATTGGTGCATACAAGGATTCCGTTGATACTGATACATATTCCGAAGAAATTATTGACAAGGCTATTGCTAAGTCAAAGGCAAGCAAGACTGCTGATAAGGATTTCGGCTCAAATGATGAAGATTGGGGAACTGTTTCTGATAAGGATATTACAGATGATGACGATGAATGGGATTAATTAACCCATAGAAATCACAAACAATGTACAATTATTCAAATTAAGGAGATAAATAATATATGGCAAGAGCAAGAATAGCTTCACAGACACAGAGCAAGCTTGGAATGATTCTTTTTGGTGAAGAGGGAACTGGTAAGTCATCACTGGCACTTCAGCTTGCATATTTTAAGAGACCTGACGGAAAGCCATTTAGAGTTCTCTATATTGATAATGAGAATGGTTCTATTGATGACTTTATTGATAATCTTTCGGCTGACGGTATTGATGTAGGCAATATTTATATTGTTTATACTCAGTCTCTCGGAGAAACAAGAGACTACATTAAGAAGGTCAAGAACAGGGAAGATTTTTACGAGATTGACGAAAATGGCAATGAAACTGAAAATGTGGTTCTTGATGCAGATGGACAGCCATTCAGAGCTGATGCTATTGTAGTAGATGGCACAACAATTCTTAACCTGACTACAAAGCAGGCACTCGTGGAATTTTCAAAGAAGAGAAACGCTGTTAAGGCAAAGAAGAAGGAACTTACAGGAATTGAAAAGACTGTTACTATTGAAGGCGCTGGTCTTGAACTCAAGGATTATCAGACAGTAAACTTTAAGGGACAGGATTTAATTCTTGACCTTATGAGCTGCGGAGTTCATTATATTATTACAGCAAGAGAAACTGATGAAAAGGTTTCTGTTAAGGGTGATGATGGACAGATCACAAGTGTTTGCACTGGCAAGAAAATTCCTGACGGCTTTAAGCAGATGAACTACAACGTTAAGACCGTTGTTAGAATGTATATCAACGAAGACGGTAATTTCTGTTCTTATATCAGCAAGGATAGAACGGGTGTACACGATAAGGAAACTGTCGAAGACCTTTCACTTGTGGATTGGCAGGTTGTTATTGATAGAACTAAAGATAAGAAGGAATTTTCCGTAAATAATGATTTGACAAAGGCAGTTGATGTTGAGCAGGATATTTATTCGAGGGAAGTCGAAGGTAAGCTTGGAGAGCCTGTAAATTCTACAAATGATACTGATGAGTCCGCAAGCCAGATTGAAGAGACTATTGAAAGAATTTGTGAAATTATGAAGAGCCTTAACCCTGTTGGTAAGACTAAGGCAAAAGAGGCTCTTACATCTGCCGAGCTGCCTATCAAACCTACTGAAATTAAAAAGATTACAGATATTGATGTTCTTAATCATATAATCGAAATCATTTCAAAGATTTAAGTTTATTATTGACCTAAAGGGACAGTAGGGGAATGTTCCCTTACTGTCTTTCTTAGTTAAAGGCGGTGAAGAATTGGGTAGAAAAACAAAGGCACAGGCAGAAAAAGACAGAATTGAAAAAAACATAAGGTTACAATTTACAGACTGGCTTTATGCTCAATACGAGATTTCTTTTTTACCAAAGTATTTTTTTGTCAATCTTGATAAAGTTTATAAAGGAACATATAAGAATTTAAACAAACCAGTTCCAGTTGAAGATTTATGGGATATGTGGCAAAAAAAGATGCCGTATCTCCAAAAGGTTCATGACAAAAATAAACGTTGTGGAAAAGAAATAGAAGGAATAGCACGAATTAGCTATGACCTTGCCATTATACTTTCTCGGTATGACAGTTATTTAAAATGGAAGGAAGAACAAAAACTTTCTCAGACACAGTTAAATCAAAATGAGATACATATTGATTATAACAATATTAAAGTCGTAAAAAATGTTTCAAATCAAGATGACGATAAAATTGATATTGATAGCATTTTGGACGAAATATAAGTAGGTGAGTAAATGGATTTAGTTGCAAATGTTCCCACAGAAGTTCTATTTGTGGGTTGTATTTACAAACAGCCTGATCTTTTGGTCAATTATGGTCAGTACGTTCGCAGCAAATATGATTTTTCAGATGAAGTAACACGTTTTTTTTACGATTCTGCTGAGATAATTTATAAAACAAGAAGTCAAACCTTTAATAAAACTACTGTGTCTACATATTTTTCGGAAGAACCCGATAGGTTATCAACATTTAAGAAATATGGTGGTTGGAAGACTATTGAAAGTTGGATAAAACTTGCTATTACAGATGATATTCAAAAATATCAGGAGATTATAAAAAAATACTCACTTTTACGGGAGTATCAGCGCAATGGATTTGATATTTCAAAAATTGTAGAACACAAAAAATTTGAACAGTTCACTGCATCGGATATTTACAGGCTTATTAGAGGCAAGGCAGATCGTATTCATACAGTTATTCTTACTAATCAGGAAGCTGAGATATTAAACAGTCATATTAAAGAGACGTTACTTTCCTGTATGGAAAAACCAGACTTGGGTGTTCCTTTACCTTTCCCTATTTTAAATGATATTTTTCGTGGGTGTAAACTTGGCTCGACTATGGCGGTTGGTATGCTTTCTAACGCTGGTAAAACACGTTTTATGACAATGATTATAGCATATTTAACGCTTGTAAATCACGAAAGAGTATTTGTAATGCTCAATGAAATGGGTGTCGAAGATTTACGCAAGTGCTTAGTCACAACCATTATAAATAACAAAGAGTTTCAAAAACTTCACGGAATAAAATTAAAAAAGCCTGAAAAAGAATTGACACTCGGACTTTATAAAAATAATAAAGGCGAATACATATATCAGAAAACTGATGATTTTGGTGAAGCAACTGAAACCACAGAAGAATACATAAAAAGAGTTTCTGCTAATTCAGAAGAATATAATAAGATAATGAAAATTGCTGAATGGATAGAAGCAGAAACCAACGAGCTGATTCTTGTAAAAGATATGGCTTCGGGATATGATGATAAAACTCTTGAATTTGAAATAAGAAAGGCAAACCTGACTCACGGTGCAAAATATTTTTTCTATGATACTTGCAAACAAGATGTTGAAGCAACAGGCGATTGGGCTGCGTTGAAAGCAACAGTTACTAAACTGACAGATATTGCAAAGCAGCTTGAAATGTTTGGGTATTTATCAATTCAGCTTACAGATGATACGGAATTTTGTAAACCTGACGAGCTTAATTCAAATAATATCGCAAATGCAAAGCAGCTTAAACATATTGTATGGACAATGGCTCTTTTCAAAGAAATAAGTCCTAATGATTTTCACAAGTATCGTTATGTTCAACACGATGAAAAATGGGGAAAAGACGCTGAGTGTGAATTACAGGCAGGAAAACGTTATTACGCTGCCAATGTGGATAAAAATAGATTTGGCTGTAAGAAAAAAGTGATTTTTGAAGTTGATCTTGACTTGAATACTTGGGTCGAGGTAGGAGAACTAAGAAGAAAGTAGGAGATATAAATGGATATACCAGTTCTTAAAGAAAAAATATTAGAGAATGACTATGTGCCTATTATACTTGAAGAACTTGGTTGCCATCATATCTCTAAAAAAACAGAGTGGTATCAATGTGCAAATCCCGATGGAGATAACAATTCTGCCATAACAATCTATCTTAATGAAGGACTTGTAACAGTTGATTATACCAGAGACATAAGCAAAAAATCTGTTGCAGATATTTTTGATTTAGTTCAATTTTTTCAAAACTGTACATTTTACGAAGCAATATGTAAGGTTTGTAATTGGTGTAATATTGATTATTATACAGACGATTATGATGATTTACCTGAAAGTCTTAAATTTACAAAACTGATTGAAGAAATGGCATCTGGAGATGCTGATTATGATGAGATGAAACCAATCAAACCTATTTCAGAAAAAATTCTGTCGTACTACTTGCCTTTTGTAAATGACTTTTTCCTAAAGGATAATATATCATATGAAACACAGTTGCTTTTTGAAATAGGCTATGATGATTGTTCTAACAGGATCACAATTCCAGTGAGAGATGAGTTTGGCACTTTGGTTGGAGTTAAGGGTAGGTTGTTCTTGTATAATGAAGAAATGACTGAGGAAGAACAGCGTGTAAAATACTTATATCTTGAACATTGCAATCGAGCCAAAATTTTGTATGGACTTTATTTATCTGAAAAATATATCAAGCAGTCGGATAGTGTTTATGTTGTTGAAGCAGAAAAAGGAGTAATGCAGCTTTGGACTATGGGAATAAAGAATTGTGTGGCAACTTGCGGAAAGAAAATTACACAATACCAAATTGATATGCTTACAAGGCTTTGTTCCCATATAATTTTCTGCTTTGATAAAGATGTTCAAAATGATGAACTTAATGACATAGCAGATAAATTTATAGACTGTATTGAAATAAGTGCTATTGTTGATAGCGAGAATATTTTAGATAGCAAGGACAGTCCTACCGATGACCCTCAAAAATTTAAAAAGCTTAATGAGAATTGTCGTAAGATAATAAAAACTGGAAGGTGATTGTGTGAATTATAAAGTTTGTGGACGAAATGATATTACTGATATAAAAGGGTGTATCTTTGAAAACAGGGGAGTTACTGATATTAAAACTTATACTCATCTGACCGATGACGTTATAATACCTTATTGGGAACTCGATAATATCAATGATGCCGTAGATGTCTTTACAAAGCATATGGAGAAACATAGTAAAATATCTATTGTTGTAGATTGCGATGTTGACGGTCAATGCAGTGCTTCTATGATTTATATGTATATTAAATCACATATTGACAAGGACGCTAATATTACATATCTTATACATTCAGGTAAACAACACGGTCTTTCAAGTGATATTGAAATTCCAGAAGGTACGGAACTTTTAATTATCCCTGACGCAGGAACGAATGACACAGAACAGTGTAAAATGCTTGCTGAAAAGGATATTGACATTATCATCTTAGATCATCACGAGAAAGAAAAGGACAATCCATATGCAATAGTAGTAAATAATCAGTGTAGCACTAATTATAGCAATAAAGAATTGTGTGGAGCTGGAGTGGTATATAAGTTCTTACAAGCACTTGATGAATATTATTGGACTGATAATGCCGATAATTACCTTGATTTAGTAGCTCTCGCAAACATCTCAGACGTAATGGACTTGCGCTCATTTGAAACGAAAAGACTGATTGATAAAGGATTGAATGTAATAACAAATAAATGTTTTGAAGAGTTTATCAACGCTCAGACATTTTTGATGAAAGGTAAGGTCAATCCACATACAGTAGCTTTTTGCATAACTTCGTTAATAAACGCAATGTGTAGAGTTGGTAATAGTGAAGAAAAGGACTTGCTGTTTAGAGCATTTACGGAACAGGACGAGGAATTTGAATATAAAAAGCGAGGAGAAACAATTCCCACAACGGAAACAATATATGAAAGAGCAGTAAGACTTTGTAAAAATGCCAAATCAAGACAGGATAAACAGGTAAACGGTTTTCTTCCCAATCTTGAAAAAAAGTATTCTGCAAGTAATAATTCGGTTTTGTTTATTAAAGGCGATGATATTCCCAATGTATTCTCTGGAATTGTTGCAATGAAGCTTGCTGATAAATTCAAAAAACCTTGTCTGGTATTACGGGAATATAATATTGACGAGAACAATAAAGTTTTTCGGGGGTCTGCGAGAAATTTTGATAATAGTTATGTATCAAATTTTAAAGACCTTCTTGAAAGTACAAACAAATTTAACTGGTGTCAGGGACATCAAGGTGCATTTGGCGTTGAGATAAAAGGTGATAATATAAAAAGTGTTCTTTCAGAACTTAATGCAAAATGTGAAAAAGTCGATAAGCGTTTGCCTGTTGATTTTGAAATTGATTATACAGATTTTGATGTAAGCATAATTACAGATATAACTTCTCTTGAAGATTATTATGGCACAGGAATAAAAGAACCAATGCTTATAATAAAAAATCTTGTGCTTGAAGCCAATCAAGGTTCTCTTATGGGAAAAGAAAAAAATACTTGGAAATTTACAACAGATGATTATGCGATTATAAAGTTTAAAAATCCTGTTGATGACCCTGTATTAAATTTCTTTGAAAGTTTTGAAGATACAATTACGATTGATGCTTTGTGTCAAGTTGAGGTATCTGAATATAGGGGTATAATTACTCCACAGATTACAATAAAAGATTATGAGGTGGTCAAATGAGTTATAGTTCTTTACATAATCATACAATGTACAGCCTTCTTGACGGTTACGGAACTCCTAAAGAAATGCTTGAGCAGTGCCGTAAAGCTGGAATTAAGGCTTATGCTGTAACTGAACACGGAAACGAATATAGCTGGATATATTTTGACCAGCTTTCAAAAGATTATCCTGATATAAAAATTATTTATGGTGTTGAGCTGTATGAGTGTTTTGATACCTCTGTAAAAGATAAGAATAATAAATATTTCCATCTTATTGCTCTTGCGAAGAATGAAAACGGCAGAAAAGCTTTGAATAAAATAATTACTAAGTCAAATCTTGAAAATTTTTATTTTAAGCCAAGAGTTCAAATATCAGATATTGCTCCCTATGCGGAAGACTTAATTATCAGTTCTGCTTGTCTTGCTTCAAAACTTGCAAGAGAATGTGATTTTAATAAGTGCGTTGAATATATTAAAGAATATAAATCAATATTTCCTCATTTCTTCCTTGAAATGCAATCGCATAAATCAAATGAACAGGCAGAATACAATAAAAAGATTCTAAAGTTGTCTGAAATAACAAATACTCCATATATTATAACAACAGATAGCCACGCAGCTACAAAAGGAGATTTATACTATCAGGCAAGGCACGTTCAAATTGCTCACGATACAGAAACGTTGTCTGAAAGTTATGAAGGCTGTTATTTACAAAGTGAAGATGAAATTTTTGAAACAATGGCATCTCAAATTGGCAAGAATAATGTTATATATGGACTTAATCAGACAAACGTTGTTGCTGAAATGATAGAAGAAGTACATATGCCTTTTCAATCTCCGCAATTGCCTACATATCCGCTTCCAAAGGGATTTAATTCTAATTATGAATTTCTTTTAAACCTCATTGAAAAAGGGTGGGAAACAAGAGGATTTAATGCTCTTTCGGAAATTGAGCAAAAGAAAAGAAAAGATAGAATTGACTATGAAATGGGTATTATTCATCAAATGAATTTTGATGGCTACTTCATAATTGTATGGGACTTTATCAATTACGCAAAAACTCACGGAGTTAAGATTGGTTCAGGCAGAGGCTCTGGCGCAGGAAGTCTTGTTTGCTATACAATAGGTATTACAGACCTTGACCCTATTAAATATGGTCTGATTTTTGAGAGATTTCTTAATCCCGAAAGAATATCTATGCCTGATTTGGATATAGATGTATCTGACAGACCTACTGTAATCAATTATCTTATCAGTAAATATGGCGAAAACAGAGTATGCCAGATCATAAATTTTTCTTATATAACACCTGTTGTAGCAATTAAAGATGTTGGTAAAATACTTGGATTTAAGTACGCAGATATGGACAAGTTATCAAAACGTTTCACTTATGATACTTTTCAGGAATGTATTGAAAATAATAAGTCATATTTAGCAGAACACGAGGAATACACTGAACTTCTTGAAATTGCTGGCAAACTAAGCGGAAGAGTAAAAACCGTAAGTTGTCACGCTGGTGGTGTTGGAATAGTAGATACAGATATTAGCGACTATATGGCAATGAAGCTTGGCTCTAAGGGTGAACACGTCATTGAAGTCGATAAACGTCTTGTTGAAGAAATAGGTATTATCAAATTTGATATACTTGGTGTTCAAACCTTAACTATGGTTCAAGAAATTCAGAATGACTTAGGTTTGTCTGAATATGATATAAATATCAATAATCCAGAGTTTGAGAATAATACATTGCCTTTTGAGTTATTAGGGAAAGCATTAACTAATGGTGTGTTTCAGGTTGAGAGTGCTGGTATGAAAGACTTACTTTTACGACTTCAGGCTACCAGTATGGAAGACTTGTCAGCAGTTTTGGCATTGTATCGTCCTGATTCTATGGGTGCATTGGAGGAGTTTATCGAATGCAAACATAATCCATCACTTGTAAAGTATATTCACCCAGATATGAAGCCTATTCTTGAAAGCACATATGGTTGCATGATATATCAGGAACAGCTCTTGGATATTGTTAGAACTTTCGGTGGTAGAAGTTACGGAGGTGCTGACCTTTTTCGCAAGGCGATCGGCAAGAAGAATGTAGAACTGGTAAAAAAAGAATCTGAAAAACTTTATCAAGAGATTATTGATAATGGTTATTCAGAAGAATTGGCTAAAACAATCAGTGACGAGCTTAAAACTAAGGGCGGTTATCTTTTTAACAAATCTCATAGTTATAGCTATGCTGTATTATGCTTCCAGACTGCTTATTTAAAGACAAAATATCCTGTTTATTTCTTTAAGGCTTTGTTTAATTTAAATAAGGATAAGTCAGGAATGATAAATAAATATATAATTGACTCTAAGCAGTTCAACGTAGAAACCCTACCACCTCATATAAATAAATCTCAGATTGACTTTTCTGTAAATGATAACAAAGTGCTTTTTGGGCTTTCTGCAATTACAGGAATAGGTGAAAAGGTAGCAAAAGAAATTATCCTTGAACGTACAGACAAAGGCAAGTATAAGGGATTTGATGACCTTTTACAAAGAGTGGATTTAACGAAGGCGCAAATAATAAATCTTGTTAAATCAGGAGCTATACCGACTAAAAACAAACGTCAATGTTTGATTAAATATCTTAAATCACTGTATTCGCCATTAGTTTTCAAAGAGATTTCAAAACTTCCACCTTATACAAAGCTTATTGTGGATTATGGAATTGAGATTGAACAGTATAGGAAAAGTGATAAAAAATATGATTACGATAAAGATGCCTTATTAAAGCTGGTAAATAAGATTAAACTTGACAGTTTTAATAAAGATCAAGAAGTACGTTTCCAAAAATACATTGACGAGAATAATAAATATCTTGAAGATGAGCCATTTTGGGAATTTGAGACTTTGCAGATTTTTATTCACGACAACCCTTTTAAAGATGCTTTAAAATATCTTACTGTTCAGTTTGAAGATGTTGAGGTAGGAAATGAATGTACAATAGTTGGCGTTATTTCAAAAGTTCAGAAGAAAAAGGATAAGCATAAAAATCAATTCGCTTTTATAAATGTATATTCAACATTTGGCTTAATTGAGGGAACAGTATGGAACTCACAGCTAAGACAATATGAGGATATAATTAAAAAGGGGTCACAGGTAACAATTAAATGCCGTAAAGATGACGAGGACAAAGTTATAGTAAAAGACATTAAGCCTTATTATCAATGGTTACAGGAAAGGAGTATAAAGATTGGTAGATAAAATCCTTGAATTTAAAATTGTTCCACAGCAAGAACGCTATTATAATGAAGATAGTAATTGGGGAGTATATAGTTTTACAACTGATGATGAGATTCCTGAATTTTATGACTGTTATGATGACCCTTTTGGTGATAATCCTATCAAGAAAAAGGGAAGTTCTCTTGTTGGTAAAATGCAAAGACTAACAATCGGAATGAAATATACCGTTCAAGCAAAATGTGAGTATAATGCAAAATATAAAGCATATCAATACGTACCATTGTCTGTAACGACAAGCATTCCCAAAACAGAAGAACAGCAAATCGCATATTTAAAAACACAAGTAACAGAATTGCAAGCAAAAAACATATTGGCTGTTTATCCTAATGTTGTTGACGATGTTCTTCATAATAGAGAAATCGACTACACCAAAATTAATGGTATAGGTGAAATAACTTGGAACAGAATCAAGAGAAATATTATTGATAATTATATTATTTCGGATATTTTGATTATGTTACAGCCATTAGGTGTCACATACAATGTTATAAACAAACTTATTTCAACTGAACCAAATCCTCATTTGTTAAAGAAAAAACTTATAGAAAATCCTTATATTATGACAAAAATAAGAGGACTTGGCTTTAAAAAAGTTGATGACCTTGCGCTTAAAATCAATCCAAAAATAAAAATTTCTCAGAAACGAGTAATAGCATTTATAAAGTATTATCTTGAATATATCGGTAATAATGATGGACATACATATGTTTCCGAAAACACTTTGGATAATGCAATTAGAGATAATATGAACGAATGTTATGAAATTTACAAGATGTTTAAAGAGAAACAAAGACAAGATGGTTTGTTTTTGCATTTTTTAAATGATAAAGTAGGTTTAAAATCTCAATATAATGATGAAATGGCTATTTATAATATTTTAAAGTCTCTTAATGAATACAAGATTGCTTATGGAATTGATATGGCAGCAGGTATTCAGAAAGCAGAAAAGGAGCAGGGCTTTGAATATACTGAGGAACAAAAGAAGGAGATTAAAAAGGCTTGTAATAGTCAGGTCGTATTGATTACAGGAAAAGCAGGCACTGGCAAGAGTAGTATTCTTAGAGGCTTAACTAAAATATATGAAAACTATTCGATAGCAGCTTGTGCGCTATCTGCGAAAGCCGCCGTCAGAATAACAGAAGCTACGAATTTAAGAGCAAGTACGATTCATAGGTTGCTTAAATATAGTGAAGTAGGTTTCTTTTATAATGAAGAACATAGGCTTCCTAATGATATAATAATTCTTGATGAAGCTTCAATGGTTAATACAAAAATTTTTCTTGCCTTGGTATGTGCGATAAGAGAAGGAAGCAAAGTTATAATCGTTGGAGATGACGGTCAGTTACCGCCTATTGGCAGTGGAAATATCTTTCACGATCTGCTTAATTGCAATACTTTTACCTGTTGTAAATTAACTAAAATTCTTAGGCAAGCACAAAAATCGGGAATCATTTCAGATTCAGTCAAAATTAGAAACGGGCAAAATCCTCTTGAATCGCCAAGTTTAAAGGTTGTTACTGGTGAATTGCAAGATATGACCTATATGTTCCGTGAAAATCGGGAAGGTATGAGAGATTTAGCCATAAAGTTATTTATGAAAGCTTCTGAAAATGATGGTTACGATGAAACTATTATTCTCACACCTTGTAAGAAAGATAGAACAAACAGTTCTTTTGAAATCAATAATATCATTCAAGATATGTTAATCCCAAGTGATACTGTACAAGAAATTAAATATGGACAGAAAGTTTTTCGTGTTGGTTCAAAGGTGATCCAAAGAGCAAACAATTATGATAAAAATGTTTTTAATGGTGAAACTGGATATATCACAGATATTATTCCAGCAGTTAAGGATAAAACTGATACTGAGGTTTTAATTGACTTTGGCGATAAGAAACTTTCATTCTCTCAGGAAGAACTCGCAAACATTGAACTTGCTTATTGCCTGACGTGTCATCTTACACAGGGCAGTGGGTTTAAGAATGTAATTATCCTGATTGATAATACCCATTATAAATTGCTTGATAGATGTATGCTGTACACTGCCATAACCAGAGCAAAGAAAAAGTGTGCCTTAATTGCAGAGCCAAGCGCATTTCAGAGATGTTTAACTGTTAAGGCTTCGCAAAGAAATACTTGGTTAAGTTTAATATCGAAAGGAGACTCCACAAATGAATGAAATGACTAACGTATTCAAAATATTCAGTCAGCTCCAGTCAACAACTAAAAAGACCGAAAAAATTGAAATTTTAAAAGCCAATAAAAGAAACATTTTGTTTACTGATACACTCAGATGGCTTTTAAATCCGTTTGTAATAACAGGAATCAGTAACAAGAAACTCAATAAATCAGTTAAGTATGATACAACTCCAATTCAGACTTGGCGAGATATGATGATGTATCTTGAGACCAATAACACTGGCAGAGATACAGATATAGCTATTGTGCAAGGTTTTATCAGTCTACAGCCTGAAGAGTATAGGAAATATTACAGACAGCTTGTAACTAAGTCTCTGAAACTCGGAATAGATGCTAAGACAGTAAATAGTGTATATGGCAAAGAATTTGTGCCAGTGTTTGATGTACAGCTTGGTACTCCCATTGATAAGGTTAAACTCAAAGGCAATGAATATATTTACATAAGTCAGAAGATGAATGGAACAAGATGTGTTTATTATAATGGCAAGTTATATAGCCGTTCAGGTAAAGAATTTACAGGACTTGACCATATAATTATCGATATTCAGAAGTTTAATCTTCCAGACTTAGTATTTGACGGTGAACTTATTCGTAAGAATACAGACGGTAAATCAGACAGCGAAAACTTTCAGATAGGTACAGGAATTGCAAATAGTAAAGACGTAGATAAGTCTTGTCTTGAATATGTGATTTTTGATTGCCTTCCTAAAAATGAATTTATAGCTGGTGAGAGCCTATTCAGATATGGAAAACGTAAGAAGTATCTGCTTGATATTATTGTAAAGAAAATTAAGGATAACAATATCAAAAATCTTAGGATTGTACCAATGTGGTACGAGGGTACAGATCATTCACAGATACAGAAATGGCTTGATTATGCCGAAAGCACAGATAAAGAAGGCTGTATGGTTCAGTTTGATACTACATATAAATGCAAGAGAACCAAAGAACTTATTAAGGTCAAGTGCTTCTATGATTGTGACTTAAAGTGTATTAATATTGAACAGGGAACAGGAAAAAACGCAAATACTCTCGGAGCAATTCTTTGCGAATATAAAGGCAATATTGTAAAAGTTGGTTCTGGGTTTACCGATGAGCAGAGAAATTATTATTGGAATAACCCTAATGAAATTATCGGTAAGATAGTTACTGTTAAGTATAAGGAAGAAACTAAGAATAAAGACGGTAGTTATTCTTTGCAGTTTCCAGTATTTCAGACGGTGAGATTTGATAAATCAGAGCCAAATGTATAAGCTAAATGTAATAATGAAAATAGATAGAAAATATTTATAAAATTGCTTGACATTTCTATTAGATATGGTATAATAAGTATGTAATGAAATTATAAGTGAAATATAAATATAATTGCAAAAAATTAATAACTAAGAGAGGCGATAATATGTCTTATTTAAATCAGGAGCAATATAATGAGCAACGCAATCTTAGAGATATGATTGATGGAGAACTAAATCGTATTGCTGTTACAGATGATTTAGAAGAAATTGATAAAATGGTTAATTGTTTACAGCAAAGTGTTTTGCGATATGCTCAAAAACATCGTAACCGTATAAATGGTGTTTACGAAAAAAATAACATACAGAGCCGTCATATTGAGTTATGATAAAAGTGAAATTTTGTTGTGCTTATAAAAGGAAGTGTTAAAAATAGATAAATATTTAAGCGTTATTTCAAATTTTGGATGTCATTATTCTTGCCCCTATTGTATTGTAAAGAATAACAATTTACAAATTCCTAAAAGTACATTGTTAGGATTAAACAAGCTGAAAATTGAAATTGAAAATAATCATTGTAATTGGGTGTCAATTTCAGGTGGTGGCGACCCATTATGGAAATATAATCAGCATATTGACTGGTACGACTGTTTCTTCAACATCATTAAAAGCATCGGAAACATCAAAACAGAATTACATACCAGTATGATAAACGTACCCAATGCTCCTTACTCACTGTTCAATAGAGTTGTTTATCATCTACACGATTATGAGCAGCTCAAACAGATTAAAAGAATTCAAAATGAAATAATAAGAGTTGTTTTTGTAATATCTGAAAGCTTTACAGAAGATTTGATTGACAAAATTGCAAAGTATTGTAATGTATCTGACCAGATTGACGAATTAAGCTTCAGACAAATGGTCGATGACCATTATTGCGAAACACATTATTGTCAAGATTACCTTCGAGCAGGACATAAAAAATTATGGTGGTACATTGAACAGAATGATTACAATTTATACTACTGTGAGAATAAGGTGTATACCGAATATCAATTAATACGATAAAACAGATTTTTTATTGTATGTGAGGAGGTGATAAAAATAAGCAAATTTTATATATCGGACTTACATATTGGGCATAAAGCAATTTTAACTTTTGACAATCGACCATTCTTCACTCTCAAAGAAATGCACGAAACTATAATCAAAAATTGGAACAGTGTTGTTTCAAAAGGTGATTTAATTTATGTTCTTGGTGATATGTTCTGGGATAATAGACTTATTCCTGAAATAATGCCAAGACTCAAAGGTACAAAATTTTTAATAAAAGGTAATCACGATAGAATTTCTACGGAGCATAATAAATATTTTGAATGGATTAAAGATTATGATGTAATCAAAGATAACGGTGAACACCTTGTTCTTTGTCATTATCCTATTGCTCATTGGATAAATGCAGATTATGGATATATTCATCTTTATGGTCACATTCACGCAGGACGTGATACAAGACCCTTTGAGGAATATACAAAATTGATAAAGAGCAAAAGATTTAGTTATGAATGCTATAATGTAGGTTGTATGCTTCATGATTACACACCTGTTACTTTGGAACAGTTGAGAAAGGAAGATAAAAAATGAATAACACACCAGAAATTCTTAATGCACAGATTAAAAATGTATCAATCTATTACGAAGACCACGGTATTCTTACATTTGGTATTGCCGTTGATATTTCCGATGGAACAGCTTGTGTTATAGGTGGATATGTTTTAGATGAATATAATAATAATACAAAGAAACGTCAGTGTTGTCCTTATAGTATGGATTTAATTGCACGAATTATGAAAGTTGTTGGTGTAGGTAAGTGGGAAGATTGTAAAGGTAAGTACATAAGAGTGGTTTCAAATGGTTTGGGTAGGTCTATTACAAAGATAGGAAATATTATGAAAGATGAATGGCTGGATATACCAGAGTTTTTCAAGGAATATGGAATTGATTAATATGATGAAAAATTGCTTTTATAGCAGTACAATAAAAATTTCATTTTGTGATAAATAAGGAAGTGATGAGAATGACTAATAAAGAATACATAGAACGTGAAGCGTTGATAAATACCTGTAAAAAGATTATACAGGAACGTTGGAATGAAACCGCCGCTCCCGTTTCGTGGTCACACGCTTATACGGATTTTATTGACGATATTAATGATCAACCCACCGCCGATGTTGCGCTAGTAAAGCACGGATATTGGATAAAAATAGGAAACTATGCGTTCAAGTGTACTTCGTGCGGCAAAATGTACTGGGAAAGCGAAGGTTATGCCGAACGTACACATTTTTGCCCGAACTGCGGCACAAGAATGGACGGTGATGTAAAATGGAGATAGTATATATCCAAAGATACGACTTGAAACTCAACCCACATCTCACAGAACGTTTTAAATTCAGAGAAGCGTCGGCTACGAGAACAATTAACAGCAAAAATATGACCCGTTTTGCAAAAACGAACAGGAAACGCCCTGCCTGAATTGCGGAGCTGATATGCGAGGCGATAATACATAATGACTTGGAATGTATATAACTATAATTTTAACACACACAAAATCGAAACATTCAACATCTTCCGTCACGGTAGTTTCACACAATATTTTTACAAAGCAATGAGGAATTGTAAAGATAAAACTGACTTTGTTAAGGCTATAAGAGGAGAACTTCTATATTATTTTTGGTCAAAATCAGAATACGAACTTATCGTAAAACTTACAGATGATAACAGGGTATTCCTTTACCCTTGGTGCGGAAGCAGAAATCCCGAAGATGAAAAGATAGAAGTCACAAACAAAACTGATTTTGATTGGCTCGGTTTTGCAAAACAACATATCAGCAAGCAGATTTATAAAAATGAAGCCAAGATAGATGTTTCCGATCAGGTAAGGTTTCAGTTTAATGAGTTTGTTGATTATGTGTGGAATCGTAATGCAAGGTAATATTTTTACAAAAATCAAATTCTGAAATACCCATTAATACTGGGTTTCAAGGGTATGATTTATTCAATAAAATCACAGTTTCGTGATATATAAGTATGTTGATATTTAGGATTCTTATAATGTGCATAGAGCGGATATTAAAAATCTTTAAACCAAAAAGCTAAATGGCAATGACCGCAAATGTGTTTTGAATGCGATAAATAAAAAGTATATAATTCATTTCTAAAATCATTTGCTGTATCGGCTTCAACATTATTTTCGCTTGTGGAATTAAATTGAACTTCTTTGCATACTTGAGATGGCGAAAAAGATAAGTATGTACGACAAATAGCAGGTCGAACAGAATATATAGAACAACAGCCATCTTCAAGAAATATACAAGGCACACGATTTTGATATTTGATATTAGATATAAGGTAATCAATATCAAAAATTTCCTTATGCGATTTATTTAAATCTTGAATTTTAATGTGAAGTTGTCGCTTCTGCTCATTTGTCCAGTTATTATTGATATAATGTTTGATATAATCGGCTTCAAATTCACTTACGGCAACTGCCATATAGCAACAATGGTCACAACCTTTATGGCAATCAGTATAAGGAATGTGTAAATCAGAAAGCTTGTCAATGTAAAATAAAAGGTTAGGATAATTTTTCATACAAAGATTATAGTTTTGCTGAATATGGAAATTTAAAAAAGTCTTGATTTTTTCAAGATATTCATTATACAAAGTCAAATCAATTATAATTTTTTTATATTTGGTTTTCGCACCTTTGGGAAGTGTCAATTTTTGATATTGATGATTTAGCTCAAAGCAACAGTCAATATACTTTTTACCACTACCACAAGGACATTTTTCAAAAGGCAAAATAATAGACATTTTCTTTACTCCTTATATATTTTTAAAATTATATCATGATTTGTAAAGATTTGTCAAGACACATTTGAATTAACATTTTATTTAGGAGGTGAAATAAATGAGTGGTGGACATTTTAATTACATAGATAGTCAGCTCAAATCAGAAATCTTCGGTTGGTCTGACAAATCAAGAAACGTGTTTAAAGATAAAGAAATTTCACAGCTTATTTGGGACGTGCTTGACCTTATTCGTGAATATGATTGGTACGAATCAGGCGATACTTGTGAAACAGATTATCTTGAAGCTAAGAAAAAATTCAAAGATAAATGGCTAAAGAATGATACCGAGAGATGTAAAAGAATTGTTGATGAAGCAATTGCAGAATGTAAAGAAGAACTATATAAAACATATGGAATAGAAATAGTAGGTGATAAATATAAAACTTCCTAAAGAACAAAGACAAGTTCTTTTATACAAGGACAAGAATAATTATTACATAATTACCCAAGATAGATATGACGAATATTTTTTATACTCGGTCGAAAATGAGAAACTAATAAAACTCAAAACAGCAAATGACCCAACAAAATTTAAAGAATGTTATCCAGATTAAAGGAGGATAAAATGAATAAGTATCAGCATACGGAACAAGAGGTAACAGATGTATAACAAAAATGAAACTGACATTATCGGTGTAAGATTTAAAGATGAAAACATCTCTTTAAGAGAAAAACTAACAATTTTGTCTAATACATACGAAATACCTTTGAAGAATATTTGGAACGAATATGGTAAGCTATATTATATAAATTCTGACTTCACAAAGTTTCAGTATTTAAATACTTGGATTTGTAAACAGAAAGGATTAATATAATGCTTCACTGTAATGATTGTAATAATATATTTGATAAACCTCAATATATTTGGGAGAAGAATGAATTTTGGGGAGCGGTTACATCTGATAAGATTGAAGTTTGTCCAATATGCAAAAGTGATAATATAGAGCTTACCGACCATTTACCAAAATGTGAATGTTGTAATGATATTTGTGTTGGTAAATACATAAAAACCAATGACGGTAACTACTATTGCGAGAATTGCTATTTAGAATATGACAATTGAAAGGATTATAAGGAATAATGATAAATGAAAAGTATAAGACCTCCATAAATAAAGCGTTTATAATTTCAATAATGGCGATTATTATTAGCAATTTGTCAAGCATTGCTATAAATAATATGATGTTAAAATCATCAGAACCATACGAAATTGAAATTAATACAGATGAATATGTTCAAATTCAGCAAGTAAAAATTGCAGAACCTAAAGTAAAATCTTATCAGAAAGAAGAGCGTGAAGTAACAATATATTCTGTACCGAATCCTGAAATAGATATGGCTCAAACTACTTATGATAGATTGACAGATAAAGAAATTCATTTGATTGAAGCAACAATACAACACGAAGTAGGAAATTTCTCGGAAACATATCAAAAGCTGATTGCTGAACTCATATATAATAGATTGATGTCCGATGAGTTCCCAAATACAGTAGAAGAAGTGCTGTATCAAGAAAATCAGTTTTGTGGTATTGAAGATTGGTATAGTCCAAATACCGAGATTAATGATACTACAAAAGAAATTGTTGAAGAAGTATTTAATCAAGATGATACAACTCACGATGCGATGTATTATTATAATCCTGAATTTTCTGCCGACTATGCAATACAATGGTTTGAGTATAGTGGTGATGTAAATTATTTGTTTGAATACGAAGAAGACAGTTATGGAAAGACTTATACAACAAGATTTTTTAAGTAACAAGTTATAAGACGAAAGGAAATGATTATGGAAAGTATTGTTAGAAAAACAATTAAGTTAATTACTCCACAGGACGTTAAGGAATTTTGTTTCGCAGCAAGTGAACTTCCAAGAAACGTAAGTGCTATAGTATCACATAATGAAATAAGAGTTGATGCAAAAAGTATTCTCGGTGTACTTAGCCTTAATCTTAGTGAACCTGTAATACTTACTGTTACAAGCGAAGATAATCTTAATATGAATAGACTTGACCATTTGTTCAAGGAATGGGAAGTTTAAAATGTGGAACTCAAAGGTAAAATGTAGGAAAGTATATCACAATATAGATAATCGTGGTTTTATAGTTGGTAATATATATAAAATAATCAATGGTAAGTTGATTTTGCCAAACGGTGAAGAAAGCTATAGGAATTATGATTGTATTGAAAAGCTTAATGAAGCGTTTTACGCTTGGTTTGAGGAGGTTGAATAAGTGATAAAAATTGAAAACGCAGAAGTAATTGGCTGGGAGACAGCCATTCGAGGTATGAGAAATCCAATGAATTCTTGGGAGAGGAGTGATAGTTTCCACGCTTTTGATGAAGCGTATATGGATAATATTTTTGTTATTGGCAAAAACGACCTTGCTCTTATGGAAAAACTGGCTAAAGCAGGTACAGACCATCGTAAATTTATGCGTATGATTACTGTCTATACTGATGTGACAGCTCCACTTTATTGGTGGAAGGAATATGACACTTATAAGGTTGGTACGGTGGCAAATTCTTGTTCTACAATGCACAAGATAGCTGAAAAAGAATTTACAACAGAGGATTTCAGTTGTGAGCATCTTTGGGGTAATTACAATATTGACAAACCAGAGTCAGAAATAGACACCGATTGTTATATTGAAGATGAGTATGGTGCAGTGTTATTACCGTTTGATTTTTTACATAATACTATAACTATATTAAATGTAGCCAGAGAAAAATATCTCGAAACCAAAGATAAAGAATACTGGTGGCAGATGATACAGCTTCTTCCATCATCTTATAATCAGAAGAGGACTCTCATGCTAAATTATGAAGTTTTCGCTAATATATATAAATCCCGTAAAAATCATAAACTTGACGAGTGGCGTGAGTTTTGCTCTTGGATTGAAACACTTCCACATTCTGAACTTATTACAGGCAATATAAAAGGAAGTGATAAGATTGACTGATGAATTTGTCAAACGCATTTTTATCCTTAACGGCGTTCATTCCACAGGCAAAGATACCTTTGTAAAATACATTAATGGCTTTGGTATTGATGCGGTTCATTACTCTTACGTTGATTTCACAAGAAATATGCTTGATAGTGTAGGTATTGACATTAATAACAAAACCAACAAAATGAGAAAGCTCCTTTGTGATATCAATAATGCTCTTGAAGAATACAATGATATTCCATTTAAAGATTGTTGTGATGTTGCAGACGATTTCAAAAATGATTGGCTCGAAGGTAAATGGCTCATTATTGATTGCAGAGAACCACAAAAGATTGAACGCTTAAAACAAAAACTTAACGCAAAAACAATCTTCATTAAATCCAATAAGAAAATTACAGCAGATAATGTTGCCGATAAAGCAGTAGCAGAAGATTATCAGTATGACTATATAATTCAGAATACAGGTACTCTTGATGATCTGAAAGCAAATACGTTGAATTTTGTAAAATCAATTTGTTTTGAGAGGTGATATATGAATGTAGTTTATATAATTCTAATTGTACTTGTGATAATTATTACATCAGTTATCTTAGCTTCCATAATGTATTATCATATGCTTGCCAAAAGCGATTTAGATTCTGATGAAACAGCAATCTATGAAGATAGAGATTTAACTGGTTGCGTTATAGCGGTTGACTTCGATAACACCATTGCCGTAACACACTATCCAGAGATTGTCAAACCTATTGATTTAACAATACATATCCTGAGAGAAGCTAAACAGAAAGGAGCAATAATTATCCTCTGGACTTGTCGTGAGGGCAAAGAACTTGAAGATGCTGTAAATTGGTGTAAAGAAAATAATGTTCCGATTGATTATGTCAATGAAAATACTCCCGAAAGAATTGAAAAGTGGGGAAATGATTGCAGAAAAATCGGAGCAGACGTTTATATTGACGACAGAGCAATTAATCCGTCAATCTGGTTATCACAAATGAAAATGAAAGGGTGATTAAATGACAGTTATAAAAAGAAACGGAGATAAAGTTCCGTTTGACAAGAACAAGATTTACAACGCTGTGTTGAAAGCGTATGAGGAGGTTTATCCCGATTATCAAAAGACTAATGCTTCAGATGCAAGTGATATAACTGAATTTGTATATGATAAGATCAACTGTATGAATATGAACGAGATCACTGTTGAGCAGATTCAGGATATCGTTGAAGATAATTTGATTAAATATAATGGTGCAGTAGCAAAAGCTTATATTAGGTACAGGTATAAACGTGAAACAATTCGTGATACATATAACGATCTTGATAAGGAAATCCAAGGACTCAAAGACCTCACGAGTGAAGAAGTAAGAAATAACGCCAATAAGTCTGGTGATAAACTTCAGACTTTTAGACCTATGATTTCTGATATTACTTGTATTGACTATGCCAAAAGACATATTATCCCCGATAAGATTTTAAAACATCATGGTAAAGAAATTTATATTCATGATTTTAATTATATCGGCGTTCCAATGTTTAACTGTTGTCTTGTAAATTGGGAAAATTGTTTTGAGTATGGTATGTATGTAGGTTCTGCACCTATTGTAAAACCACAGTCAATTTCAACAGCTATTGCTCTTATCAGCCAGCTTGCAGCACACGTTAGTTCTAATTGCTATGGAGGTATTACCTTTATTAATCTTACAACAGGTCTTTGTCAGTATGGTATAGCAAGCCTTAACAAACATCGAAAAGTTGGTGAAAAGTGGCTTAAATCCAAAGAAGATATAGAAGCTTATGCTTGGGAACAGCTTGAAATAGAAATAAAAAACGCCGCTCAAAGTCTTGAATATGAAATTCAAACTCTTACCAATAGCCGTGGTGAAGTTCCTTTTAATACTATTGAACTTAACTGTATTGACCTTAACGCATCTGAAGAGGAACAGAAAGTTCAGTATCTTATTATTACAAGTATTTTAAAACAGAGACTAAAAGGACTTACTGGTGGTGTTACGCCTGTATTCCCAAAGATTTGTTTTGAATTAAAAAAAGGAAACAACTTTGATGAAACTGACAAGTATTATGATGTATTCAAACTTGCAGTTAAATGTTCAAGTTTAAGACTTTACCCCGATTACCTTATGCACGATAAATTGGTTGAGGTAACGGGTGGATATAAAGCCCCTATGTCGTGTAGATCATTTATACCCGAATTATTAGACGAAAATGGTAATCGTGTGACAGGTGGTGCGTTTAATCAGGGTGTATGCTCTATTAATCTTGTTAGGCTTGCAATTCTCGCCAACCATAATGAAACAAAATTTTATGAACTTCTTGAAGATTATCTCAATATGGCAAGAGAAATGCTTATGATACGTCATAATGCTTTGAAAGAAGTAAAGGCAAAACAAGCACCAATTCTTTATCAGTATGGTGCAATTGCAAGATTAAATCCAGAAGATACTATTGAATCTCTTTTATACAAAAATCGTAGCACAATTTCCATTGGTTATGTTGGAATACATAACGCCCTCATCGCTCTTTATGGAAAATCATACGATACAGACAAATCTATGATTGAAAAAGGTAAGCAAATTCTTCAATATATGAGAGATTATTGCGATCGACTTAAAGAAGAAACAAATCTTGGATTTAGTCTTTACAGCACACCTGCCGAAACACTTGCAACTAAATTCTGTAAAAAAGATGTTCAAGATTTTGGTGTTATCAAGGGTGTAAATGATAAGGGCTACTATGAGAATAGTTTTCATTATCCGTCTGATGAAATGATAAATCCCTTTAATAAAATTGATATTGAAAGCCAAATGTCTTATATTCCATCTGGTGGAGCAATTCAATATGTTGAATTTGGTAATATGGTTCATAATACAGATGCCCTTGAAACTATTATCAAATATGCTTATGATAAGTGTCACTACTTTGGTGTGAATGTTTCATCCGACAGATGTTTTGAATGTGGTTATGTTGGAGAGATGATTTCAACCGATGAAACCAATAATTGTTATAAATGTCCCCAGTGCGGCAATACAGACAATGCTAAAATGAGTGTTATTAGAAGGCTTTGCGGTTATCTTGGAAGTCTTTCAGAACGTAAGAGTGTTGATAATAAAATGAAAGAAATCAATCATAGAGTTAAGCATTTTGATTCTGGTGATTGTGTATGAACTATTGTGGATTAGATTTATGTGATGTACTGAACGGCGAAGGCTTTAGAATTTCGCTGTTCAGTAGTGGTTGTAATATGCAACCTAAATGTAAATATTGTCAAAATAGTAAAGCGTGGAATTTTAATTATGGTCAACCGTTTACTAAAGAAACAAAAGAAACTATATTGTCAGAATTATCGAAACCATATATTTCTGGACTGTCGTTACTTGGCGGTGAAACAACAGACAACCTCGAAGACGGAATGATTATTGATTTATGTAAATCTGCAAAAGAAATTTATCCTCAAAAAACAATATGGTGTTGGACAGGTTATCTCTGGGAGGATTTAATTCAATCAAAATTACACTATGATTTTTTTCAATATGTTAATGTTTTAATTGACGGACGTTTTGAATTTGAAAAGAAGAATCTCAATCGTGCTTGGGCGAATAGTTCAAATCAACGCATCATCAACGTTCAGGAGAGTCTTAAACAAAACAAAGCAATCCTTTATTGCGATTAAGAAAGAGGTGTAATATGAAAAAGAAGACAGTTAAGATGATCTGTACATTTAATTTAATTGTGTTGTTAGGAGCTATAATTTCAATAGTAATTGCAATTACAACAAAAGAGCATAAGTGGTACGATATAGTTTGGTCATTACTTTTTATATCAGAATCGCTCAGAAATATTGTTTTGCAGAATCAACTTGATGAGGTAACAAAGAAAACAAATACAACCTAACTTTTAAAATCCGTAAAAAATAGGCTCTTGTCATATTATAGACAAGAGCCTGAAAGGAGATAGGTAAATGAAGAAATGGGATAAATTTACTCGTAGTTTGTTTGTAATTTGTATTTGTTTTTTTGTTTCTCTGATTATACTTATTATTTCGGCTACTGAAAACAGTTTTACGTTATATTTAATAGGATCACTGTCTCTTTTCGTAACGCAAATCGGTTATTTAGTAACATTAATAATCAGGCATATTAATAATTAAATACGATAAAACAAAAATTTCATTGATAGAATGATAGAAGGAGATGTTAAAAATAAATCAGGAATACATAAAATCACCTATAAATTATGTAGGTAATAAATATCGCTTAATCAAACAAATTATACCTTTGTTTCCTAAAAAGATTTCGATGTTCGTTGATGCCTTCGGTGGTTCGGGAACAGTCTTAATGAACACAGAAGCAGACCATTATATATATAATGACGTTAATCCTTATGTTTCAGGCATCGTGTCAGGATTATTCTCAACACCTTATGATGAGATAATCAAACAGATTGAAAGCATTATTTCAGAATACGATTTAAGCATGACAAACAAGGAAGGCTTTGAAAGGCTTCGAGATGATTACAACAACGGTAGAAAAAATTGGATTACACTATACACTTTGATGTGCCATTCATTCAATCATCAGTTTCGATTTAACAGTAAGCACGAATATAATAGTAGTTTCGGCAAAAATCGCAGTTATTTTTCTGATAGACAGAGACAGGACTTACTTACTTTAAAGCAGGGGTTTGAGAATAAAGAACCTGTGACAGTATTATCTAAAAATGTTTTTGATTTCGATTTTTCAGACTTTGATAAGAACGATTTGATATATTTTGACCCACCTTATTTTAATTCTGTTGGTAATTACAACGATGGAAAACGTGGTTTCGAGGGTTGGACTGCTGAACACGAAAGGAAGCTTTATGAATTACTGGACAAGTTGGACGAGCAGGGAACAAGATGGGTTTTATCAAATAACTTAAAATATGATAATGAGTTTTTAGATGTTTGGAAAGATAAATACAATATTCACTGTTTATCTGGAGACTATTTGAATTGTAATTATCACAAGAAAGACCGAGAAACCAAAGATGTAGAAGTGCTGATTACAAATTATTAAAATGAGGAGTTGTTAAATTTTGAGTAACAAAGATTGGACAGGTAACAAGAAAACAACATTTGTTACGCTCGGTGCAAGTAATCATACAGACCACGATAGGGCTGAACACGATTATTACGCTACTGAGCCTAAAGCAGTTGAGGAACTTCTTAAAGTGGAAACCTTTGAAGGTTCTATATGGGAAAATTGTTGTGGAGAAGGACACATTTCAAAACAGCTTGTCGAGGCTGGTTATGATGTTGTAAGTACAGATTTAATTGATAGAGGGTTTGGAGAAGGTAATATTGACTTCTTTATATGCAATAAGTCTTTCGGTGATAATATAGTTACTAACCCCCCCTTATTCAACAGCGTTAGAATGGACAGAACATTCGCTCGACTTGCTTGAAAACGGTAAGAAACTCGCACTGTTTCTTCCTATACAATTTCTTGAAAGCGATAAAAGAGCAAAACTTTTTAAGACAAGACCGCCTGTAAGGATATGGGTGGCTGCAAACAGATTACTTTGTGGTATGAACGGCGATTTCAGTGCAAAGGACAAGGATGGTAATACTCTTTATAATAAAGATGGAACAGAGAAGAGAATGTCATCTGCAAAGTGTTATGCTTGGTTTGTCTGGGAAGTGGGCAATTATAATAACGCACCTGTTATTGGTTGGATAAATACATAAGGTGAAAAATATGAAATACATAATACAAATATCAGAACTACTCACAAGAAGGCTTGAAATTGAATCTGAAACTTCTGAAGAAGCGGTTCAAAAAGTAAAAGATAATTATTACGATGGTGATATTGTTCTTGAAGCCGATGATTATGTTGATGGTTCAGTTCAATTTGAAATAGTTGGCAAAATTTAAGGCACTATATATAGTGCTTTATGCTTGAAATATTACTATATGTAGTTGGGAATATACAATAAAAACAGTATTTTATCGTATGTGAAAAACAACCCTTATAAATGGCTTAAATAGGTGCTTTATATAGCTCAAATCCGCTTATAATCACGGTTTCAGGACAATTTTGATAATTTTAAAATATCAATAGTCCTGAAATGCCGATAAATAAAGGGTTTTAGAGTGTCAGATTATACAATAAAAGACTCGTTTTATCGTAAATTGAAAGGAAAAATATCAATGATACACCCACTTAACTTATCAAAAAGTTCAGACGAACTAAAACAACTTATCGCAGAAAATCCAGACCTGCCTATTGTGGTTCTTGTAGGTCGGTATGCAGCTTTGGATGATTATGGGTACACATATTGTACTAAAATTCATTTTAGCGTTGATGAAATCCTTGATTGTACATTACCATTTGGCGATGATTATGTATATAACGATAGAGATGATTTTGAAGATGCTCTATCAGATTACTTAGCAGACTGTGAAGAATACGAAAATTTATCTGACGAAGAATTTCAAACCCTATTAGACAAGGAACTAAGTAAGTATGAACCTTATTGGAAGAAAGTAATTGCTATAACAGGCGATAATTAAAAAGGAGAATGTAATGAGTACATATGTAAGAGAAAAGGTGTTAAGAATACCTTTTGAAAAGCTGTTTAAAATATGTTCTATTTCAGATTGGTTTACCAGCGATGATTTAGACGATATGTCTTGGGTGCTTGAAAAGAAGTTCCCAAATGAATTTGAATATGCAACGGTTGGTAAATTTCAAATACCACCAACAGAAGATGAGTTTATTGACTTTGTTCTTGAGTATGAATGGGACAGTTGCTGTGGAGATTTTGGTAAAGTCAGAGACTTATATAACATCGAGAAAGAAAATTTCCTACCCGTTTTTCAACGTCTTAACCCTGACTTCACTCTTGAAAATATGGACAATGTTAAGGTTGTAGAGTTCTGTTGGTATAATTGTTGTGAAGCTCCAAATTATTATGATGTTGAAGATGATGATTTTTACAAGGAAATAAAGAGGAAGGATATAAAATGAAAACAATAGGAATTTTCACAAACAACGAATCAACAGCTCTTAGAATAGCTACAGATATAATCAATGATAAAAAGGTTGGTGTAACCGTAACTAAGCAAATTAGAACCAATTCTAATTTATATGTTGAATTTTCAGATGGCACAAATGTTAAATGGATAAAGCCTAATTTAAATTCAAGAGGTCAGAGAGTTACAGATGGTTATATTGACATTAGTACTTGTTCTCTCGAAGCAATTTCGACCATTATACAGCCTTCTGTGATAAATCTTGAAAATGACCCTGAAATAATTATTATTGATGCAAATTCAGATAACAAGAATTATGACCTTGATACTCTTATTGATAGACTTGAAAAGATAAGATACATTAAGGGAAATATTACTAATATAAGCTGGTACGATGATGATTACGGTTGGCAGACTATTAAGGGTGTAAACATATCAAGTGATAATTGTTTATCTTTTGAATAATGCCTTTGTTCGATTTTTAAGATATAAACGATAATATAACAAATAAAAATCCACTTTTATTGTACTAAAGGAGCTGATTAAAATAGAGCATAGAAAGGATTTTATACCATTATTTAAAACTGAATTTGGAGATTTAAAAGTAATTGAAGAAGTAACAGATGGTAGAAGGCAATCTGGATGTCGTATCCTATACAAATGTAAATGTAAATGTGGTGAATACACAGTTGCTGATAGATGGGCGTTAGAAAGTGGTCATAAAACAAAATGTGAAAAATGCTCTGGCACTAATGATCGAGAACCAATTTCAGCATATAACAGAAATACTCAAGTGAATAATACTTCAGGTTGCGCTGGCGTGGACTTAAATTGTAGTCGATGGAGAGCAAGATATTCAATTAATAACAAAACATATATAATAGGTAAATACGATACAAAAGAAGAAGCTATTGCTGCAAGAAAAGCAGTTGAATTTACAATGAGTAAGATAATTTTAGATACATAAAATTTTTTTCATAATAAGTAAAACAAAAGGAAGTGATAAATATTATTAATAGTCAAGCAGTTTTATATTCATCTGGTTCAAATGATGAATGTTTTACACCTGATTATGGAGTAAAACCAATTGTTAAATATATCCCAAAAGATGCTATAATTTGGTGTCCATTCGATACAGATGAGAGCGAGTATGTTAAACAGATTAGAGCAAAAGGCAATAAAGTTATAGCTTCGCATATAAGTAACGGACAAGATTTTTATACATATGAGCCTGAAGAACATTGGGATTGTATAATATCAAACCCACCATTTACGAATAAACGTAAAATTTTTGAAAGAGCATTAAGTTTTAATAAGCCATTTGCACTTCTTATGAGTAATACTTGGTTAAATGACTCAGCGCCAAAACAATTATTTTACAATAAACAACTTCAGCTTCTTATGTTTGATAAGAGAATTAAATTTTCAAACAATGGAGTAGTAAATAATAAAATTACATTTAGCAGTAGTTATTATTGTTATAATTTCTTACCTAAGGACTTGATCTGTGAAATATTATGAGCTACTTATATAAATAAAAATGGTAAACACCATTATGTAGTTTAATATTCAAATGACGTGTGTAATATGCATTATTCCTATGTTATAAAATAAAATAGCCAAGAAGGAGTGATAACTATTGATTTATCTCGATAACGCCGCTACTACCCCAATAACCAAACCAGTTTTTAATGCTATGATGCCGTTTCTTACGGAACAATATGGAAATCCTTCGTCACTATATTCTCTCGGCAGAACAGCGCATAAAGCCGTAGAAACAGCAAGAGAACTGATTGCAAAAGCTATTAACGCAGAAACAAGACAAATATTTTTTACATCAGGAGCAACAGAAAGTAATAACTGGGTATGTAGAATGTTTGATAGAGTAATGTGTTCACCTTATGAACATCATTCAATTCTTAATCAACCTAATAGAACGATAATGCGTACCAATATTCCACTTGCAAATGATATTTATAGATATTCACCTCAACTGATATCAAATATGTGGGTAAACAATGAAATAGGACAGATATATGATATTAAAAGTATAACTAAAATTGCTCACGAAATGGGTGTTCCAGTCCATACTGACGGAACACAAGCCTTTGGTCATATTCCAATTGATATAAAAGAAGTCGATGTTGATTTTCTTTCTTTAAGTGGTCATAAGTTTCATAGCTCGAAGGGCGTAGGTATACTTTATATAAAAGAGCCTAATAAGTTTGAACCTATGCTTTATGGCGGTCAGCAGGAAGCACACCTCAGAGCAGGAACAGAAAACGTAGCGTCTATTGTAGGTATGGGTAAAGCTTCTGAATTATACAATTATTCTCCCGAAAGAGACAAGCGTTGCAGAGAAATACAGAACAAATTTGTTGAAGCTTTTTCATTTTGGCAAGATGTCTATTTCAACACTGATGTAGTCCATTCTATATCATCAACACTTAACGTTGCCTTTAAGAACGTAGAATCTGAAAGCCTTATGCTTCTTCTCGATATGGACGGAATTTGCGTATCGTCAGGTTCAGCTTGCAATAGTGGTTCATTAGAACCAAGTCACGTTTTGAAAGCAATCGGCACACCCGAAGAATATATTCACAACAGTATCAGACTTAGTTGGGATGATACACTTACAGATAAAGAATTAGATTATGTCATTGAATGTATTAAGAAAAATATATTGAAAGTAAGAGGTTATATATAATATGAATACAACAATTAATTTTGCAAAGATAAGACCAACAGCTATTATACCTACAAAAAGAGATGAAGATGCAGGCTTTGATATCTATGCAAATTTTGAAGACGATTTTATGATAATCAATCCACATACTACAGTAATGATACCTACAGGAATTGCATCTGTATGTGATACAGATTATTGTTTTATTCTCAAAGAGAGGGGTTCAACAGGCAGTAAAGGCATTGCACAGAGATGCGGAGTGATAGATTCTGGCTATCGCAACGAGTGGTTTATTCCCATTACAAATACAACAGATAAGAAAATAGCCATTGCCAAAAAGAATACTGATTGTATTTTTATGAAGCATACAACGGAATATACTATCTACCCTTATGAAAAAGCAATAGCACAGGCTCTCGTAATTCCCGTTCCTAATGTCAATGTTGAAGAACTTACATATGATGAGCTTAAAGCAATATCATCTGATAGAGGAATGGGAGCGTTAGGTAGTAGTGGTAAGTAATATTAATTGAAGAAAAGAGATGTTGTATTGTGAAAATAATTATACATAAGCCCAATGATGAAAAGGAATTTATAAAAAAATATTCCTTACTTGTTGTAGAAACCATAAAACATATTTTAAGTAAAAACAAATAATATATTACTGACAAGGGGTGTATGTTCTATGGATATACACCCCTTGTTTAATGTCTCTTAAATTCACTTGACATTATAAATATATTATGGTATATTGAAATACTATTCCAAAGAAAGGATGTTATAATTGAATATAGCAATTTATTCTCGTAAGTCAAAATTTACAGGAAAAGGCGAATCTATTGGCAATCAGATCGAAATGTGCCAAGATTACATTAAATTACATTATCCAAATGAGCAGCACATAATTTCTGTTTTTGAAGATGAAGGATTTAGTGGTAAAAATTTAAACAGACCTCAATTTCAAAAAATGATTTCAATAGAAAAATCAAACCCTTTTGATTTGATAATCGTATATCGTCTTGATAGAATTAGCCGTAATGTAGGAGATTTTGCTAACCTTATAGAAGAATTAAACAACTTTAATACCGCCTTTATATGCATTAAAGAACAATTTGATACATCTACTCCAATGGGTAGAGCTATGATGAATATTGCAGCAGTATTCGCACAGCTTGAACGAGAAACTATCGCCGAACGTATCAAAGATAATATGTATATGCTAGCAAAAGAAGGACATTGGACTGGCGGTACAACTCCACTTGGATATAAATCAGTTAAAAACGACTATATTAGTGGCAGTAAATCCAAATCGTATTATACACTTGAGATCGATAAAAGCCAAATAGATATGGTTTATACTATATTTAAAAAGTATAAAGAAATTGGAAGTATCAACGGACTGGAAACATACCTTTTTGAGAACAATATAAAAACCCAAAAGAATAATTATTGGGACAAATCAAATGTAAAGCGTGTGCTTCAAAATCCCACATATTGTATCGCCGACTCGGATAGTTACGAGTATTTTAATAAATTAGGAGCTAATGTGTTATTTACTCCCGATGAATGTAATGGCAAAGACGGTATATTGACGTATAACAGATACGCTGGCGCTAAAAAAAGAACATTGCTTGATGTAAGTAAATGGGTTATTACTAAGTCTTCTCACCAAGGTATATTAACAGGTAAAGAATGGGTTGATATTCAAGAATTGCTTGAATCCAATTCTACTAATTGCTTTGGCGGTAAACCTGTTACAAGAAGAACAGTCAACTCGAATAGCATACTATCAGGATTATTATTTTGCTCAAAATGCGGTGCTTATATGCGACCTAAAATTTATCATTCTGGTAATATGTTTTATAGATGTGAAAATAAAGATAAAGGTAAATGTTCAAACGCTAATGTCAATGGTAACAAATTAGAAAAAGCAGTTATAGAAGAAGTGTTCAAGTTTAATGTTGATAATTCATTGATAAACACTAAATTTAAACAATTACAAACAAATATAGATAAGAATAGTGATAATATAACAATTAAGACTGCCGAACTCGAAAAAAGAAAAAATCAAACTCAAAGTGCTATTCAAAATCTAATTAAGTCTATGAGTATGGGGGTTAGTGCAACAGTTATACCAATTATAAATAATCAGATTGAAGAATTAACAAAACAAATAAACGAATATGACAAGCAAATTTCTGATATACAAAATAATGTCTTAAAACAAAATGATATTGAAAGAAAATTTAAAGAAACAGAAGACGCTATTATATTTCTTAAAAATAATTTTAATACATTAAGTGTAATAGAAAAAAGAAATTATTTAAAAAAATGTATTAGCAAAATTACTTGGAACGGAGAAAATGAAAATATTGATATATATTTAGACTTCGACAACGAATAATTATACCTTAACGTTTCCACGAAATGGCTTGCGCTGTTGCTGTTGAGGAAGCTATGAAAGCGTAAACAATAACGTACCTACGTTGTTTAACGAATAAATAAAATCTCTCCCTAAATTTAATTAGGGGGAGATTTTTGCTTATATAGACATTTTGTCACCCAAATTTTTTTAGGGTGACAAATGGATGACAATATATTTATAGTACTCCAATAAATTATCGCACACAGCCACAAGAGCGGAACCACTCGGAGCAGTCTGATGGGCAAATGGTAAAAAAACTCTGAATAGCATCGGGAAGCCCGGCTGCAGCACGAACCTTAACCTGGTTCTGAAAATCAAACCGTGTAAACGCAATAATCACCAAAATTCTGACCATATTAAAGAAGCAGCCAATAAGGCAACGCTGAGGAGCGAACCAACGCAGGCTGCGGAATAAAGCAGTGAAGAGCAGTGACATAAATATTGCTGTTTTTCGTATTTTTCACCGTATATTCCAAGGACGGATAAACCTTGGGAGTTTGAGGGTGAAATTCTCATCAGCCGTCAGGCTGAAAACCTGTTCTCAAAACTTCACCCGACTGCAAAATCCGCAGTCGGGTGAACCATTACCCAATCATCTTAAACCACTTCAAAGCCCCAACAATAGCCTCTTCCTTCTCCTTAGTACACTTAGGCTGTCTGGAGTCCTTAGTCTTAGCCTTGTTGTAATTCTCCCGCTCAATAATCCCATACTTCTGTTTCACCTGAGCAATATTAAGCGAAGATACCGTCAGACCCGAATGTTCTTTAACATAAGCCTTGATCTCATCATAGGTAGCCTTGCTCTCCGCAGAGGTCAGATCAAGCTCGTCTGTTTTCAGCTCCACCTCAATATGTTGGTCACTTTTGAGTTTGGACAATAAAGCTACACACTCGACAGTTGTTTCAGTTTCCAAGGGAAGTTCTTTCACTTCCTCACCATCAACAGGCACAGGAAAATTGAATACGATCTTCTTTATCCAGCTTCCGTCTTTCCTTTTCTCCGGGAACATCTCAATTCGCTCGATAAAGGCCTTCATAAACTCCTTCTGCTCCGCTTCCGTTGCGGAATGGTAGACTTCATCAAATGCCAGCAACAAGCGATAGATATTGTCTCCGGAAATCTTCTCCTGCTGGATGCTGCGGATCTGACTTTGCAATTCGCCAATCTGAACTTCGATTTCCTCTATGGTGTCATACTGCTCATCATAGCGGCGCTGCAAGTCCAAAATCTTTCTGTCATAGTGGGCATCATTGATGTCCAAGGTATCCATCTGACGCTCCAAGCGGCTTTTCGTTCCAAAGGCTTGCTTTAGCCGCCCTTGTAGGACAGCAATCTGCCGTTCCATATCTTCTGTATCAACTGCTGTTCCGATTTTCGCCTGAATCGCTTCTACAAACCGTGGATTGTTGACCATAGCGGAGATAACCTTCGCCACAAATTTGTTGATTTCCGTCTGCTCGATATTCAGACGGAAACTGCACTCATGCCCGGTAGGTGTTACCGTATTTTTGCAGTAGTAATAATACCGTGTTTTCTTGTCCTTGCTGTGCGCCTTGGCGATATTGCCGTACATACTCTTTCCGCAGCATGGGCATTTCAAGATACCGGACAGGATGTGTGCGTGGTCTGGATTGTTAACCTTTTCCCGCTTAAAAGAATTGATCTTGCGCTTTTCCTGTGCCAGATACCAATCCTCTTCGGAAATGATAGCTTCGTGTTGTCCTTCATAAACCGGGAACTCCGACTGCTCAACCACGTGCATCTCGTTTCTTGTACCCTGTTTCTTTTCTGTTCTTCGTCTGCCGTAAGCAATCTTTCCCATATAAACAGGATTGTACAATACATTTTTCACAAAATCTCTTGAAAATCCCGGAATGGTATTATTCTGTCTTAGTTTCTTAGTATAACCATTGCGGTTCAGATATTTTGCAACTCCTGCAACACCCTCATTAGTGTGAATGTAGCGGTCATAAATGACACGAATTACTTCCACTTCATCCTCTGCAATGACAAGGTTTCCATTTTCCAGTTTGTATCCATATGGAGCGAAACCGCCGTTCCATTTGCCCTCACGAGCCTTTTGCTCACGTCCTGCCATTGTCTGTGTGCGGATATTTTCTCGCTCAATCTCTGCCACCGCAGACAGCACAGAGATCATCAGCTTTCCTGCATCCTTGGAGCTGTCAATGCCATCCTCCACGCAGATCAGATTGACACCGAAATCCTGCATGAGTTGCAAAGAATTCAGAACGTCCGCTGCATTTCTGCCAAATCGGGACAGCTTAAAGACCAACACATAAGAAACATCATCTTTGCCGTCCTGGATGTCATTCAGCATCCGTTGAAACTCCTGCCGCCCTTGAATGTTCTTTCCGGAAAAGCCCTCGTCAGAATACTCCCCGGCAACGATCATATCCTCGTATGCCGCATACTTCCGCAGCTTGTCACGCTGGGCATCCAAGCTGTATCCGTCAACCTGCATCGAGGTGGACACTCTTGTATAAAGATAGCATTTAAGTTGTTTCTTTTTCAGAATCTCCACCTCCCTCATTCCTTCCTTTTACCATAAGTCCCTCGTTGCGGATATAATACTCCAAAAGCCACAGCACATAATCCGGTGCATGGCGGTTGTCCAATTCCCATTCAGTCATAGTCCGGTAAGGAATATGGACGAGCTTGCAAAAATCTTTCCGATTCAGTCCTGTGCTTTCACGCAACTTTATAATTCTGTTTTTACAATCCATCCGTCTTTTCTCCACAAAAGCAAAAAATACACGTTGCGTAATCATTATAGCATAGCCATAGCGAATACGCAACGTGTAAATTGCAAATTTTATGCAGCCTTATCCGTCAGAAGCTGCGCTTGATTACTTTCCTCGGAATGCTCCACTCCCTGCGGTGCGTCCTGTTCCAATTTATCCAAAACCTGATGTCCATATTTCTGGAGCATCTGGCTCATAACATCCACACAGCGGTCAAATGCCGCATTATATTTCGCTTCCTCATAATATTTCTTCAATAGGCGATTCCTCCATCAAAGTTCCATATCCTGTCCACGCTTCCGGGCAGGGTGTTCGTGTTCCTGTGTTTGCTTTCCTCTGATGAGGATAGAATTGATAAAAGCCCGAACCTTTTCGGATGCGATTTCCAGTGCATCCAGAAAGGGTTGGGCTTTCTGTTTGAGTTCCATATATTTTTCGTTTACCGCTTCATACCGCTGCTTCCAGATGGAAACCGTCTTTTCTGCGGAAGCCAGTTTTTCTTTCAGACGCTTGTTGTCAGCATTGGCGATAATGCCATTGACCGCATAGCGTTTGAGTGTGTCGCATTCATCCGGTGTCAGCGTGATATTGTTTCCGAATGTGGCTTTTTTGCCCATTACTTCAATGTCCTGCACTGTCAGCGCAATGGTCTTTGCCGCCTTGGTTTCCTTTTGCAAAGATTCCAGTTTCTTTTTCTGTTTTGCTGTGGCAGCTTTGGCATCCTCCAAATTCTGTTCTGCCTGTGCCACCTGCCCGGTCACAGCTTCCAGCCGCTGCTGTTCTGCCTGCACCTTGAACTGGGTCACAGTCAGATGTTCCTCGGTGCTTCCACGTTCTCCACGCTCCACATCGGTATAACCGGCGTTTCGCATGAAATTGAAAAAGTCATCCTGCAACACACTGTAGGATGACTTCAAAATCTTTTTCCCTTTTGCGTTGAGCATGGGATTTCCGTCCTCGCCAAGCACCGGCTTGGACTCCCATTTCTTACTGCGGCTGACCTGTGTGATGACCTCCTTAACGGTTCCCCGGAGGGCTTCATCCTTGCATCGCTTCGACCAAAGGATCTGCTTTTCCACCACCGGGATATAAACCACATGAAGGTGGTAGTGGTACACATCTTCGCCCAAAGCTTCGGACATTGCTCGGTTGCGCTCATCGGCGTGCATCACAGCGGAGAGGATATACTGCTCACCACCTACGATCTCCGCAGCAGCTTTGTAGGCATCGGCATAAAACTGTTTCGCAAATTCATAGCCGCCATGATTGTAGAAATAAGCGGAATTCACATCAAATACCAACTCACCGTATTTGACGGCATCCGGTTTCAGACCTCTGGTGGAGATCACGCCGTCTTGTTCCATCTGCTCAAACATTTTTACATAATCGTCCGTGGGTGCTTTGAAATGGACGTTCAGAGAAGTGCGTTCCGGCACGATGTCCTGATTGCTGTAGCTGTCCTTTTCACGCTCATTGTGTTCCTGTACCTTCGCCACATCAGCCGGTGTTTCCAAGTCCTGATTTCTGGCTACGGTACGGTCTATTCCATCATTTCTTGCCATTGGATTTTTCCTTTCTTTGAGATTTGCAACAGCGGAAGGCTGGAGAACGGCACTTTTTCAAAGTGTAATAACCCACTATGACACTTTCATCCATACTGGCTGCAAAGTGCCGTGGGCTCTCCGAGGGCTCTCCCGAGGGGGAATGCGGTCACTGCGGTGACCTCTGCTGACCAAGGCGAAAATGTCTGCGCCTTTTCCCATGGTCAGCCCGTCTGCATGAAGCTGTTCTGTGTCAACTTCCTCTTGCAGCCGGTGTCCACAGACACTTTTTCAAAAGCCTGTGGACATAGAAACAGCCCGAACGAGAGGATGTGTGCTGTTTCTATAACAAGCGTTTCACGCTCTTTTGCTGCGTACATACGTACCAGCAATGGGATTTACTCGACCTGCCGCCATTCCTCCGGAATGTCCTCCGGTACGTACGTACACGGCGAATCTCCGTAAAACCCATTTATATGAGGTCGTGCAATGGCTTCCACTCCCATGAATCCCCAAACCCGCCGTCCAGCAGAGTTGGTGATGTTGTTGCAATGCTCCAGATTGAATTTTCTGGCATTGGCAATCATGGCGTCGCTGAAGCTGCGGGCTTTCAGCGGTGCAAGGGAGTTTTCCTCGCACCACATCCGGTAGATTTCATAGAAATCCTTGGAGCTGATGGACGCATCCGCTTTGCGCCGGATATATCCCTCTGATTCCATGAAATCAAAGATATTGTTGTTGTCACGCTTGACCGCTTCCCGATTTTCACGGATGCGGTCACTCTCCGTAAACTTAAAGTTGTTGGCAACAAGCCGCTGCAAGCCTTCAAATGCCCACAGGAAGATACCCTCGGCTTCAGCTTTCATCTTCTCTGCAAGATCAGGATCGTCAGCTCTGTCCACCTGCTTTTCCTTGGTGGTCAGCACAAGCTGTCTGCGATAAAATCCGTCGCTGCGGTCATACAAGGCTTGCAGATCACCGTTGCTGAATGCCAGCAATCGGGCGAACATCCAGCCCTGATAACTCTGCTTGCCTTTACGTTCCAAATCCATCTTGCCTTGTGCTGTCACGATGGATTTTACATAGTTGGTCTGGCGCAGAGCTTCCATCCGCATATCATCATCCACGCACAGGAGAATGTGTTCCAAATCGGCACGGGCGAAGCGGTTTTCAGAAATCTTGCCGATGCTGCCGTCTTTCATATTCGTGCCGAAGATGGTAGACAGTACCGCACCGATTTGAGATTTACCCTCGCCGCCGTTGCCTTTAATCACCATCATGCGCTGCCCCTTGTTGGAGGGAATCAGGCAATAGCCGATAAACTCCTGCAAAGTTGGAATGTCCTCGGCGTAAAGCAACCCATCCAGAAAGTTCAGCCAGATCACCGGCGCAGTAGCATCGGGATTGTAAGCAACCGGCAAACGGCTCCGCACGATAGCCGGTCTGCCCTCGGTAAATGTGCCGTTCAATAGCAGCGTACCGTTGGACAAATGAATCCGATCCTGCTCCGGTGGAAAGTCCGGCACTTGCGCTTCCAGTTTCAGCACTTCCAGAATGTTGGTGATCTTCCGGGGGATATTGTTTACGGCACAGAATTTCAGCTTGTCGTAAATCTCCCCACGCAGAGGAAGATCGTCCGTCACTCGACCATCGGGCGTGAAAAAAGCTCCGTTTGCGAAGATGATCCTGCGCTCTTGCA
>OIYP01000021.1_pt1 | contig 125299 bp, 112 predicted proteins | sample 1588261 | NCBI WGS metagenome assembly OIYP01 (sample SAMN03283293) | human gut metagenome | biome: human-associated habitat; material: feces | host: Homo sapiens | place: Peru | collected 2012 | reverse complement strand
ACCAGATGAAAAAGAAATGATGATAAGCGTGATTATGAACTGTATTTGCGGATAGACTGGATTTTGACAGCTGATGCATTTATAGCTTAATGGTTGTGGATAATGTATTGCGAAGTATTTGAGATAGAGGAAGTAAGAACACAATGATTTATTTAAGTAGTTTTATGTTGAGTAACAAACAAGTAAAAAATCCGAATATATATCCCTATAATGTTTTTCGTGGAAAATATATTGAACCATTTGTATTTTCACCTATTACAGTTTTTTACGGGAATAATGGTTCAGGAAAATCTACATTATTGAACTTAATTGCAAACAGACTTCAACTAAAAGGTAAAGAATATGCTACGAGTAATTCTTTTGGAATCGTAGATTATTGTAACGCATTTTCAAATGAGTGTTCGTATAGTCTGGGTGAAGACGATTTTGGATTCGTTATAAAGAATCTCCCAAGAAATAGCAGGTATATTAAGAGCGAAGATATTTTGTACGAAATTAAAAAAATTCAGCAAAAGCAAGTATTGTCGGATGGGATGGAATACGATTATGTGCAGAAAGGTATGACAATACAGGAAGCAAAAGACTTTATATCTTCGAAAGAAGGAAGAAAACAAGAAGAATATATTAAATTTGCACAGGAAAAATATTCGAACGGAGAAACTTCAATGCAATACTTTGAAGAATATTTACAACCAAATGCGCTATATCTTCTTGACGAACCAGAGGTTTCTCTTTCACCCTCTAATCAGGTGCTTTTAGCAAATGAAATTAACAAGTTGGCAAGGTTACTGGAATGTCAATTTGTTATTGCAACACACTCACCTTTTATGCTTGGTACACTAAATGCCAAAATATATAACATAGATACAAAAGAATATGATGTAGTAAAATGGAATGAATTAGAAAATGTTCAATATTTTTACAATTTTTTCAAAAAGCACGAACAGGAATTTTTATAAGTTGTCATAGCTGTGTCAAAATAACAACCTTCCGTTCTCGTAAACAGTTACATATTATATCCTCAATTTCATCGAATTTAGATTAACCAGAGCTTGTAATGCCAAAGTAAATGCTATAGAATATTTTCATATCAAATTAAATACAAATGAGGAGATTTAAAGTTATGAAACAGAAATTGAGAAACCTTTCGGCACCGGCAAATATAATCTTTGCCATTCTTGCAGTTTTTCTTTTCATTGCACCCTTACAGTGGAGCGGAAAAGTTTTGAAACTGATTCTTGGCATGGAAAAAGCAGATGACTATCTGCTGCAGGCTATTGTGGAGACCCTTGTTTTAGTTATTTTTCTGGGCATCACATATTTATTTGGGCTGTGGGATATCTTTAAGGAAAAAGCAGCAGGATGGACCAGAAGCTTATACACAGGTGGTTTTTTCGTAGTGTATTGTCTGTATGCTGTTGTTTCAGGCATATATTTGTGCTTTTTGAGTGAGCATGGTGATGTTAAGGCATTTTACAACATCATCTTTTTCTTTATTGCGGTCTGTCTTGTAGGACTCGTTGAGGAGCTGGTGTTTAGAGGAGTAGTGTTCAATCTGCTGCTAAGAGCTTTTCCAAAGACAAAAGGTGGAATCACAGGAGCCGTAGTTTTGGGAGGCGTACTGTTTGGCTTGATGCATTTTTCCAATATGGGTGCAGGGGTTAAGTTCAGCAGTTGTCTGATACAGGTTATTTCAGCAGGACTCATGGGTGTGCTGTTTTGCATGATATACGCTTCTACACGCAATTTGTGGATGCTTGTCATTTTCCATACTGTTGTAGATATGGGCGGACTTTTATCATCGGGAATATTTGAGGGAGGCGGAGTGGCCGACAGGATTAATGAGTTTTCAGCAATGAACTGTGTCGCATTTGTCGTGCTCGGTATTCCTATGCTTGTTATGCTTCGTAAGTCAAGGCGTATCCGTCTTGAGATGCTCTACAACAATGAGACCATCATAGATGACGAGAGGGAGGGCGCCAAGCTTGCAGTGGTTTCACTGGTGCTTGGCATTTGCAGTATTATGTTCTCGTTTTTTGGCTATCTGATGGGGCTTGGAATTGTCGGCATGCTTGCTTCCAAAATGTCAAAAAGGGCAAAGCAGTATAATAATGCAATAGCAACTGCCGGTATGATTACATCGATAATAGGCTTTGTGCTGTCGGTCATCTGCACGATTGGTATGATGGTGCTGTTTGCAAGCGGCATGTACGACAGGCTTGTTAATATGTCGATGCTGCAATAATACGAAGCAGACCTTTGAATGTGGCATAAAGTTTACATTCAAGGGTCATTTTTTAAGGAGAAACCATGAATATTTTACTGACAGCAATCAATGCAAAATACATACATTCAAACCTCGCAGTTTACTCACTGCGCGCCTGTGCAGGGGAATACAGGGAGGCTGTGGAGCTTGCGGAATACACGATAAACAATCAGAAGGATTACATTCTTGAGGAGCTTTATAAGAGAAAGCCCGATGTACTTTGTTTTTCGTGCTATATATGGAATATTGATTATGTGACTGATATTGCACGCGAGTATAAAAAGCTTTGTCCGTCAGTGCCGATATGGGTTGGAGGCCCTGAGGTGTCTTACGAGGTGGAGGCGTTTCTGATGGAAAATCCATACATAGACGGCGTGATGATAGGCGAGGGTGAGGATACCTTTAGAGAGCTGTGCGGCTACTATGCTCATCAAAAGAAGCTGATTGATATTGCAGGCATTGCTTTCAGAAAAAACAGCACAGGTAATAGCACAAGTAATAGTACAAGTGTGAACAACGCAGGATGCAAATCAGATGAAATAGTTTTCACAAGTTCCCGCCCAATCAAAAACATGAGTGAAATCCCATTCTGCTATGATACGCTTGATGATTTTTCAAACCGCATCATCTACTACGAGAGCAGCAGGGGATGTCCGTTTTCGTGCAGCTACTGCCTGTCATCGGTGGATAAGACACTGCGTTTCAGGGATACTGAGATTGTCAAAAGAGAGCTTAAGTTTTTCATAGACCAGAAGGTGCCGCAGATCAAGTTTGTGGACAGAACCTTCAACTGCAATCATGCTCATGCCATGGAGCTGTGGCGCTTTATAAAGGCAAATGACAATGGTGTGACAAATTTTCACTTTGAGATATCGGCGGATCTGCTGAATCAGGAGGAGCTTGAGCTGATTTCTGATATGAGGCCGGGGCTTATACAGCTTGAAATCGGTGTGCAGTCCACCAATGAGGTCACGATTAAGGAGATTCACAGGACTATGAAGCTTGAGAGACTTAAGGAGGTTGTGAGGCTCATTCAAAGTGGCAACAATATCCATGAGCATCTAGACCTGATTGCTGGGCTTCCGTATGAGGATTATGACAGCTTTGGGCGTTCCTTTGATGAGATTTATGAGCTTAAGCCAAACCAGCTGCAGCTTGGATTTTTAAAGGTGCTCAAGGGCTCGTACATGTTTGAGCATGCCGCGGAATATGGTATTGTGTACCACGACAAGCCACCGTATGAGGTCATGTCCACGAAGTGGCTTTCGTTTGATGATGTGATAAAGATTAAGCGCGTCGAGGAGATGCTTGAGGTGTATTACAACAGCGGACAGTTTGAGATTACGATGAAGCTCATGGAGTGTATCTTTGACAGTGCGTTTGAGTTTTTTCAGGAGCTTGGAGATTTTTATGAGGCAAGCGGCTATTTTGGAATGAGCCATTCGCGCATCAGAAGGTGCGAGATATTGCTTGAGTTTCTAGCTTTATACCTGCATGGTTTTGACAGCGATGATATGGCTTCTGCGGGATTATACCTGCATGGCTGTGACAGCGATAGAGATAATACTGATTTTGACGAAAATGCGCAGATTTACAGCATGATTCAGGAGTCGCTCATCTTTGATTTGTACTATCGAGAGAACTGCAAGAGTCGCCCAAGATGGGCCACCGATATAGGCAGCTTCAAGCACATGACACATGCATACTGTAAGAATGGAAAGCTGTCGCATGTGGAGCCGTTCCACTATATTTTTCCGGACAAGCACACGCGCAAGCTGGATGAGCTGCCAAAGTATCATAAGGAGCCGGTGTGGGCGCTTTTCCACTACGACATGAGAGACCCGCTTGATCATCAGGCGCTGGTTGAGTATGTAGATAGAAGTAAAGCAATATGACTATAGCGGGAAGGTTTACGGACTAAGAAAATGAGCAACATAGACGATATAAAAAATTACACGGTGATTGACCTTGAAATGACAGGTCTTTCCGCCAAAAATGACAAGATAATAGAGATAGGTGCGGCACGCGTGCGTGGCGGCGAGATAGTGGATACGATATCCACACTGGTAAATCCGAAGCAGCATATTCCACAGCGTGTGCAGGAATTAACGGGAATTACCGACAGTGATGTGGAAAACGCGGCAGATATGGATGAGGCTGTGGATAAGTTGCTGGATTTTATAGGGGATGACATCATACTCGGGCAGAATGTGACCTTTGATTACAGCTTTTTAAAGCAGTGGGCGGTAAATCACAAGCGAACCCTCTCGCTGAATGCATATGATACTCTGAAAATAGCCAGAAAATGTCTGCCTTCTGAGCAGTCGAAGAAGCTGGAGGATTTGTGTGAGTATTTTGGTGTGAACAGGGAAAATGCCCACAGGGCGCTCGATGATGCGATAGAGACAAAGCAGATATTTGAAAAGCTGCTTGCACTGATGGATGAAAAGGGTGAGCCGGTGGAGTCAAAGCCACTTGTATACAAGGCAAAAAAACAGACACCTGCCACAGCACATCAGGTCAGACAGCTAAAGGAGCTGATGGCTGAGTATGGGATAGCAGATGTCATATCGTGGGACAACCTGACCAGAAGTCAGGCCTCAAGGCTGTACGATGAATATCGTAGCAGATATATTAATAGGTGTGTGGATGGCTCGGAATAAGTTTCAATACAATAAGTTATAATACAATAAGCTATAACGTAAATTAATTACCGGCCGAGGAGGTATCAGCCTGTAGGCTCTCAAGCATAGAAACGATTCCATCCCTTGAAAGAGAATTAAGCTGTTTTGCTTTCTCAATAAGCTCTGCAAGCCGGTCAGCTTTTGACATGCTGATGAAGGCGTTGGCTAACAGACTGTATACGTTCTTTGAATCGGCACCCTGCTCCACTGCAAGCTCAAGCAGTTCATTGCCTAGCGATTCATAGCCTGCATCCTTAAGCCTATTGTAATAGTCCGGCAGCATTGAAACAAATTTCGTGAAATTATCATCATATTCAGACAGCTTTTTAAAATTGAGAATGCCATATTTAAGCTTTAAATCAGTGTTTGTCATTCCGGTGAGATTGACAAGGGTTTTATCCCTTAAATCATTTATTTTATCATTATTTAATGGAAAAAACTTTTCCGGTATGGTAATATAACACAGGTCAGTGGTATCTCCGCGGAGGGTTGAGTTGGCTTTGCGCTCCTTCTCCCAGAATTCCTCGGTGACCTTTGCCTGGGCAGAATCAGCCCTCTTTATGGCAAAAGTAATCACTGCAATAAATAAAATGAATAAAATTAGACAAATTGGAATCATATGTTGGAAAATCCTTTCTCATATATGAAAATAGTATAACTCATTTTTGGACAGAGGTGAATAGTATGTACGATTTTAATAAAAAAAGAAATCAGAAGGTGGTTGCTATAGTGATAATAGTGGTTATAGCAGCGATGCTTGTGACAACATTTGTGTCAAGTCTTGTATAGCTTTTCTTGAAATATGGAAAAAATATGATAATATGATTAAAGGGTCAAAAGGTATCATAATATGATATAAAATGCATGACAGGGGCACTTTTAACAGCCCAGGGAAAAGGAAGCGGAAATGAAGATTAATAAAAAAGCATTATTACTTGGTACAATGGCATTTGTGCTTGTGGCGGCATCAGGTGTGGTAAATGCATATGCAAGCGGTTCGTCAGGCACAAAGAAGGCGAAGGTACAGACAATTACAGAGGGTGTGTGCATTGGCAGTGTGGATGTAGGCGGTATGACAAAGGAAGAGGCAAAAAAAGCAGTTGATGCCTATGTTGACAGCATAAAGGACACCTCCTTTTCATTAAAGGGCGCCAATGGCTCATTTGATGCAACCGCACAGGAAATGTCTGTTTCGGCGGACACTGATGCGGCGGTGGACGAGGCAGTCTCAGTATGCCATGAGGGCAGCCTGATTGACAGATTTGTGGAGTCGGAGGAGCTTAAAAAGGGCAATGTTGCCGTCAATATGTATCTGTCGGTTGATAAACAAAAGACCGCAAAGATGATTTATGATAAGAGCGACGAGCTCAATATAAAGGCAGTTGACAATTCGCTGCAGAGAAACGGCACCAGCTTCGATTTTGTTCCGGGACAGGAAGGCAAAGAGGTGGATGTGGTAAAATCCGTCTATGCCATAAATGACTTTTTGCAGAACAGCTGGGATGGTTCGGCGAATGAGATAGAGCTGGTCACAAATACGGTTCAGCCGAGGGGTTCAAAGGAAGAGCTCTCAAAGATTAAGGATAATCTGGGAGGCTTTTCTACCGATTTCAGCAGCTCGGCAGCAGGACGTGCAGCCAATGTAAAGAATGCATGCAGCCTGATAAACGGCAGTGTCATATATCCGGGTGAGCAGTTCTCGGTTTACGAGGCTATCAGCCCTATCACAACTGACAACGGCTACCAGATAGCAGGTGCATACGAGAACGGTCAGGTAGTTGACTCGGTAGGCGGAGGTGTGTGCCAGGTTGCTACCACTCTCTACAATGCGGTTATAAGGGCTGAGCTCGACATAGTGCAGCGCTACAACCATTCCATGATAGTAAGCTACGTAAAGCCATCTGACGATGCGGCAATTGCAGGAACCTACAAGGATCTTAAGTTTAAAAATAATCTGGACAATCCGGTGTATATAGAGGGCTATTGCAGTGGAGGAATCATTACCTTCAATGTGTACGGAGTGGAGACGAGACCTGCAAACAGGGAAATTTCCTTCAGGAGTGAGACGCTTTCTGAGGAGGATCCGGTTACGCAGTTTAAATTTGATGCAGGTCAGCCGGTCGGTTATTTCAACACCGAGCAGTCTGCGCACAAGGGAGTGACCGCAAGGCTTTGGAAGACGGTCACAGTTGATGGAACAGTGCAGAGCGATGAGGTATTCAACAACAGCAAGTACAAGTCATCACCGAAAATCGTGACGGTCGGTACAGGAGGAGCATCAGCGGAGGTTGTTGCGCAGCTTCAGGCGGCAGCTGCGGCTAATGATGAGGGTTCGGTTAAATCTATTGCTGCGTCTGCGGCAGCAGCGGCTCAGGCAGCACAGGCTCAGGCAACCCAGACACAGGATCCAAACGCTGCAGCTCAGACACAGCCGACAGACCAGAATGCGGCAGGACAGACACAGGGAGCACAGACGCAGTAAATGCCCGCAGGTAGTAATCTGATTAATTATAATTAGGGGCAAAATACCTTTTGACCCTAATATCATATTATTATTATAAAGAACAGGAAAACACATGAAAAACGGTAAAATATCAGAGTCGGTTTTAAAGCGCTCTGTCTTAAAACAACTTCATACCAAAAGCGACAGAGTACTTTTTAAACCGGCAGTAGGTGAGGACTGTGCGGTGATTTCCATGCAGGCAGGCAACCAAACTAAGTTAGTTACTGCTACCCAGACGTTCACACTGGATGTCTCAGACCGGCATGTGTGTGCCAGCTGTGCGGTTTATGATGCATTGAATAATATTTATGCCATGGGAGCAAGCCCTATTGGGATAGAGCTGGCACTGCTTGTACCTACCACAGAAAACGAGGCAAGGCTTCGTGAGACCGTGAGAGCGATTGATGCTGTATGTGAGGAGGCAGGCATTGTGGTGCTTGGCGGGCATACGCAGGTGAGCCGCGCAGTGAAAAATATCGTGGTGACAGTCACTGCAATAGGTGAGGCCAATGAAAAGGCGCTTACACCATCATCGGCAGCAACACCGGGCATGGACATAATAGTGACAGGCTATGTGGGGCTTGAGGGCACCGCAATTCTTGCAAATGAGAAAAGAGCCGAGCTTGAAACGAGATTTTCCAAGGCATTTATAGATAAATCAGCAGCATATATAGACCATATTTCCACCGCAAGGGAGGCCGCATCCGCGATTGGCGCCGGTGTGGCGGCAATCCATGACGCTTCGCAGGGAGGCATCTTTGGAGCACTCTGGGATATGGCAGAGGCTTCGGGAATTGGTCTTGACATCGATTTAAAGAAGCTCCCTATCAGGCAGGATACGATTGAAATAAGTGAATTTTTTGACATAAACCCGTATAAGCTTTTGTCAGGAGGAAGTCTGATAATCATAGCTGCAGATGGTACCCGCGTGGTCAGAGAGCTTGAGAAAACAGGACAAAATGCTGTTATAGTCGGTGCCACAACCGATTCAAACGACAGAGTGCTGATTTCCGGCGAGGAGAGACGATTTTTGGAGACTGCTCAGACTGACGAGATATACAAGGTTTTCAACTAATATATTTGAATCAGGAGATTATATATCATGAGAGAAAAGATATTAACATTTATAGAGAAAAACAGCAGGATAAACCTGAAGGAGCTTGCAATCATGCTTGGTGTGGACGAGGCAAGTGTGGCAAACGAGATTGCTGCTATGGAGCAGGAGAATGTCATCTGCGGATATCACACACTTATTGACTGGGACAAGGCAGGACTTGAGAAGGTCACAGCCATGATAGAGGTCAGAGTGACACCACAGCGCGGCATGGGCTTCGACAAGATTGCAGAGCGTATATACAACTATCCTGAGGTGAAGTCGGTATACCTTATCTCAGGCGGCTTCGACCTCATGGTCACTCTCGAGGGCAAGACTCTGCGCGAGGTATCACAGTTTGTGACAGATAAGCTTTCTACACTGGATCAGGTGCTTTCAACAAAGACAAACTTTATTCTGAAGAAATACAAGGATCATGGAACTATCATGGCGGCACCTGTCAAATCCGATGAAAGGGGAATTATGTCATAATGAGAGACCCTTTATCCAGCACAATAAAGTCTATCCAGCCGTCGGGCATCCGTAAGTTTTTTGATATAGTGAGCGAGATGAAGGACGCGATATCGCTCGGAGTAGGAGAGCCTGATTTTGACACACCGTGGCATATCAGGGACGAGGGCATATATTCCCTTGAAAAGGGACGTACCTTCTACACCTCAAATGCCGGACTCAAGGAGTTAAAGCTTGAGATTACAAGATATCTCGACAGAAGATACGGCATGACATATGATTACAACAAAGAGATAATGGTAACTGTCGGTGGCAGCGAGGCAATAGACATCGCACTGCGCGCCATGCTCGATCCGGGAGATGAGGTGATTATCCCGCAGCCAAGCTATGTTTCATATGTACCGTGTACCGTTCTGGCAGGTGGCACACCTGTGATTGTGGAGCTTAAGGAGGAAAATGATTTCAGGCTGACAGCCGAGGAGCTTGAGGCTGTTATCACACCAAAGACAAAGATACTTATCATGCCTTTCCCTAATAACCCGACAGGCGCTATCATGGAAAAAGCAGACCTTGAAGCAATCGTTCAGGTGGTTAAGGAGCATGATCTGTTTGTGATAAGTGACGAGATTTATTCGGAGCTTACATATGTGGATAAGCATGTATCGATAGCATCATTTCCGGGAATGAAGGAGCGCACGGTGCTCATAAACGGTTTTTCCAAGGCTTATGCCATGACAGGCTGGAGGCTTGGATATGCATGTGCACCTGAGACCATTTTAAAGCAGATGCTAAAGATTCATCAGTTTGCAATCATGTGTGCGCCGACCACGAGCCAGTATGCAGCTGTCGAGGCTATGAAAAACGGCGATGAGGATGTTGCACAGATGAGGGAGGAATACAACGGCCGCAGACGCTATGTGCTTCACCGCTTTAAGGAGATGGGGCTTAAGTGCTTTGAGCCTTTCGGGGCCTTTTATGCGTTCCCAAGCATCAAGGAGTTTGGCATGACCTCCGATGAGTTTGCCACAAAGCTTCTAAACAGCAAGAAGATTGCCGTGGTTCCGGGAACTGCATTCGGAGAGTGCGGCGAGGGATTTTTACGTATATCATATGCATATTCGCTTGATGATTTAAAGGAGGCGCTCGGCCGCATTGAGGAGTTTGTCACAGAGCTTCGCGCCGGGATGGATAATAAATAGTTTAAATTGACAGGAGACAAAATGGCAAAGCTGAACATAGTGTTACATGAGCCGGAAATTCCGGCAAATACAGGAAATATCGGAAGAACCTGCGTAGCGACAGGCACGAGACTTCATCTTATAGAGCCGCTTGGCTTTTCACTTTCAGAGAAGGCACTAAAGAGAGCCGGAATGGATTACTGGAAGGACCTCGACGTCACCACATATGTGGACTGGGAGGATTTCCTTGAGAGAAATCCGGGCGCAAAGATATATTATGCGACAACAAAGGGCAGACATGTGTACTCTGATGCTCATTTTGAGCCCGACTGCTATATTATGTTTGGCAAGGAAAGCGCAGGCATTCCGGAGGAGATACTAAAGGAGCATCCGGATGCGTGCATCAGGATACCGATGATAGGTGAGACAAGGTCACTTAATCTGTCAAATTCAGTAGCTATCGTGCTCTACGAGGCATTGAGACAGAATAATTTTGATCATATGAGGCTTGAGGGAGAGCTTCATCACTTAAGCTGGGATGACTAAATAAAGCGGCAAAGCGCATATTTTTTGCAGCTATTTGGGCTTTAACAGCTATGATAATTGTAAATACGGTAGATTTTTAGGAAAAAGAAATGGGCATAATTAAAACAAGCAAATTAGTACATGAATTTATACGAAGAGACGAGGAAGGCAATGTAGAGTCAATTACTACAGCGCTCGACAACGTAAACCTCGACATAAAAGAGGGACAGTTTATTGCAATCCTCGGTCACAATGGTTCAGGAAAATCAACTCTTGCAAAGCATATCAATGCACTTCTTGCGCCGAGCGACGGCACCATATGGGTGGATGGCATGGATGTGTCAAAGGAAGAGAATGTCATACCTGTCAGGAAAAGTGCAGGTATGGTTTTCCAGAATCCCGACAATCAGATTATCGCCAATGTCGTGGAGGAGGATGTGGGCTTTGGACCTGAGAATATCGGTGTGCCGACAGATGAAATCTGGCAGCGCGTGGACTATGCGCTAAGGGCTGTCGGTATGACAAAGTACCGCACACATTCACCGAACAAGCTCTCCGGAGGACAGAAGCAGCGTGTGGCAATCGCAGGAGTTGTGGCAATGGAGCCAAAATGTATAGTATTTGACGAGCCTACAGCCATGCTTGACCCAAACGGCCGCAAGGAGGTCATAGCCACAGCCCATGAGCTCAATAAGAAAAAGGGCGTGACCATCATTCTCATCACCCATTACATGGAGGAGGTGGTCGGCGCAGACCATGTCTATGTCATGGAAAAGGGCAAGGTGGTCATGGACGGCACACCGCGTGAGATTTTTTCAAGGGTGGACGAGCTGAAGGAGCACAGGCTTGATGTGCCGCAGGTGACACTGGTAGCCGATGAGCTCAAAAAGGCAGGTCTTGATATCCCAGATGGAATACTGACGAGAGAAGAGCTTGTAAATGCGCTTGTTGCGCTGAAAAACAGATAGGCGGGAGAAAATATGTCAATAATTCTAGATCACATAAACTATTGTTACAGTGCCGACTCAGCCTACAAGGTGCAGGCACTTAAGGATGTAAGCCTTGAGATAAATGATGGAGAGTTTATCGGAATAATCGGTCACACCGGTTCGGGAAAATCCACACTTATCCAGCATATGAACGGCCTTTTGAAGGCGACAAGCGGTCATATATACTACAATGGACAGGATATATATGACAATGATTATGATTTAAGCAAGCTGCGTCACAAGGTGGGGATGGTGTTCCAGTATCCGGAGCATCAGCTTTTTGAGACAACCAACTTTGAGGATGTATGCTTTGGACCGAAAAATCAAGGGCTCGATAGGAAAACAGTGGAGCTAAGAGCCTATGAGGCACTGCAGAATGTACATTTTCCGGAGGATCTCTACTATCAGCCACCGTTTGATTTGTCCGGAGGACAAAAAAGGCGTGTAGCCATAGCTGGAGTACTTGCAATGCATCCTGACGTACTTATACTCGATGAGCCGACAGCGGGACTGGATCCTGCGGGCAGAGATGAGATACTGGGACTGCTTTTACAGATGAAAAAGGATCTGGGTATCACAATCATACTCGTATCACACAGCATGGAGGATGTTGCGGAGTATGTGGATCGCATCATTGTTATGAATTCAGGAGAGGTGATGTTTGACGGAGTGCCGAAGGAGGTATTCTCACACTACAAGGAGCTCGAGGCAGTCGGACTTGCAGCACCGCAGGTCACATATCTGATGCATGATCTGGCGGAAAAGGGTATACCGGTTGACCTTTCGGCGACGACAGTTGCGGAGGCGAGGGACTCAATACTAAAAGCCTTTAAATAGCTCACCAATGCCGACATTTTGATACAAATTATGAGGAAGGAATACAAAAATGATTCGTGATATTACCATAGGCCAGTATTATCCGGCTCAGTCGCCAATACATAAACTGGACCCAAGAGTAAAGCTTTTCGCAACACTTATATATATTATTGCGCTGTTTTCCTACAAAGGAATAGCCGGTGTGCTGTTTATAGTTGCCGCGCTTGTCGCAGTTATAAAGATTTCGAAGGTGCCCTTTAAGTTCATGGTAAAGGGACTCAAATCCATTATAATACTGTTGCTTTTTACAGCATGCTTCAGCGTGTTTTTCACACAGGGAGAGTACACAATCTGGGAGTACGGTATACTGCACATTTCTGACACCGGACTGATAAATGCAGCAACCATGATGATACGACTTGTACTGCTCATTATAGGAACCTCGCTCATGACACTCACCACCACACCAAACCAGCTCACGGACGGTCTTGAGAAATCACTGGGCTTTTTAAATAAAATACATGTTCCGGTGCATGCGATAGCCATGATGATGTCGATAGCGCTTCGTTTCATTCCAATCCTTATTGAGGAGACGGACAAAATAATGAAAGCACAGATGGCAAGAGGAGCTGATTTTGAGCATGGAAATATCATAAAAAGAGCAAAGAGCATGGTGCCTCTTTTAGTGCCGCTTTTTGTATCGGCCTTCAGGCGTGCGGATGACCTCGCAATGGCTATGGAGGCCAGATGCTACAATGGTGGAGAGGGCAGGACAAAGATGAAGCCGCTCGTATATGACAAGGATGATAAAATAGCATATCTTTTCATATTTGCGTTTTTTGCGGTTGTGATAGTGCTTAGAATCCTTCTGCCGGTGAATCTGGGCAATCTTATTTTCAGATAGTGAAATAGATAGTGCAGGCAAAACAGGAGAGATATATGCGTGTAAAAATGATTGTAGCCTACGATGGCACAAATTACTGCGGCTGGCAGATACAGCCAAACGGCATAACAATTGAGCAGGTATTAAACGAGCACCTGAGCCGCCTGTTAAAGGAGGATATAAAGGTGACAGGAGCAAGCCGCACCGATGCGGGAGTGCATTCACTTGGAAATGTGTGTATGTTTGACACCAATACCCGCATGCCGGCGGAAAAGATATCGTATGCACTGAATCAGAAGCTGCCGGAGGATATAGTGGTGGTCGATTCCTGTGAGGTAAGCGATGATTTTCATCCACGCTTCTCAAAGAGCCGTAAAACCTATGAATACCGCATATTAAATGCTAGGTTCAGAAATCCGACACGCAGGCTTGACACATATTTCTATCATTATCCGCTTGACACAGCCAAGATGAGTGAGGCTGCAGGATATCTCAAGGGAGAGCATGATTTTGCAAGCTTCTGCTCGGCAAACTCGCAGGCACAGACCACAGTCCGCACGATATATGACTGTACGGTATCAAAGACCGGGGACATCATCACAATACGTGTGACAGGAAACGGCTTTTTGTACAATATGGTGCGCATAATCGCAGGAACACTTGTGAAGATAGGTGGAAGCGATATGCCGGCCGATGCGATGAAGGGCATAATAGCCGCAACAGACAGGGCAGCAGCAGGTCCCACAGCCCCGGCACATGGGCTTACAATGATAGGACTGGAGTACGAGTAACAGCTTTAGAATTTTAATATTATATTAAGATTTTTGGAATATCCGTTTTTAGCTTCAATAATAGGTTATAATGTCGTTACGGTTAAGATATGGTACGGTAAAAAGAAGCTTGGAGATGAAGATGGTTATGAGATTTACAGAAGTTAAAGAGAAAATTATAAAAAACAAAGCCATAAACAGCACAGACAAAGTAAAAGGCAGACACCGTAAGGTGATCCGTATAGGAGCGTTTGCCCTGGTATTTGTTGTGCTGTTTTCGTTTGTCTCGACATTTTTTAAGATGACGGATGCTGTCAATATTGCGACTATAGAGGGCTTTTATAAGGAGCCAAAGGACTCAATTGATGTGATGATGATAGGAGCCAGCGAGGTATACGCTGATTACAGCGCAACAGAGGCCTGGAAGAATTATGGATACACCTCATACTCGCTGGGGGTATCCGGAGTGCCCGGCAGCCTGTACAAATCAATGCTCAGGGAAGCTCTCACCAGACAGCATCCGAAGGTTGTGGTGTTTGAGGTGAATGGATTTTTACAAAATGACAGCTATTATGACAGATCGGTAAAGCTGCACAGCTGGATAGACAATATCCACAATGAGGAAAACAGGCTTGATACAATAAAAGAGATTGTGCCAAAGGATGAGCAGGACAACTTTACAAATCCTTTAAAGCTGTATCACAGCAACTGGAAGGATATAGACAAGTGTGCACACACCTTTGCCACAAGAGTTGGAATGTATTTTGCAAAATCATCATGCATGAAGGGATTTTCATCTATTGCAAAATATTCCGATTGTCCATCCGGCAAGCAGAAAAAGCTCTATTTTACCGACAAGAGCAGAGCGTATATGACTGATCTGCTTGAGTATTGTAAAGCACAGGGCGTGGAAAAGGTGCTTTTTGCGAGGTTTCCTCATGAGAAGGAGATAAAGAATCCGCAGGTGCTTTGCGATGTGAAGGAGCTTGTGGAGTCCTATGGCTATGATTTTGCAAGCTTTGAAGGCGACAAGGAATTTATCGGAATCAATGAGAGGGATGATTTCTACAATTCAGAGCACCTGAATATAAATGGAAGCCGCAAATTCACGGCATTTATGGGGAAATATCTGTCTGATAATTACAGGCTGCCAGCAGAGCACTCCCCAAAGCTTCAGAGTGCATGGGGCGAGTGCGCAAGGCGTGCTGACAAGGTGATAAGTGCCTGCGCAAAGGATACGGACCTGAGTCTTGGCAATCATTATTTTGAGATGTCCGTTTATCTGCCTTATAATTTTTCGTCAAGCCTTGCGACAAATAAGGTAGCAGATACGAACAACGACGCAAAGCCTGTAAAGGAGTTAAATGCCCCAGTAAAAAAATAGATTTGGAGTAAATAAAATGGAACTTATTTCATTAAAATATGCGATATTTGTAATCGCCCTGCTTGTACTATATTATTGCTTTCCGAAGAAATACCGCTGGTATGTGCTTCTAGCGGGAAGCATGGCATACTATGTGATTATATGTAAGTGGTATGTGCTGTTTATCATTTTCACAATATGCACCACCTATGGCTCAACAATATGGATTGACAAGCTGCTAAAGGAGCAGAATGCCATCGTAAAAAGCCACAAGGAGGACTGGGACAGGCAGACCAGAAAGGAATACAAGGAAAAGGGCAGAAAAAAGAGAGTGGCAGTCATGCTTTTTGCGCTGCTTTGCAATTTTGGCATTCTGGCATTCCTTAAATATATACCATATGCGGGGGAGCTTGGACTTTTGCTTCCGCTTGGCATATCCTTCTATACCTTCCAGTCCATGGGCTATGTGATGGACGTATACAGGGAAATTGTAGAGCCTGAAAAGAATTTTCTTAAGGTAGCGCTGTTTGTATCATTTTTCCCTCAGATCATACAGGGACCGATTGCGATATATGATAAGCTTGCAAACCAGCTCTACGAGGGACATTCCCTGCGCCTTGAAAATCTGCAAAAGGGTGCTCTTCTGGTGCTCTGGGGAGTCATGAAAAAGCTTGTGATAGCAGACCGTGCGGTGAATATCATCAATTTTGTGATGGATAAGCCGATGGAATTTTCAGGCACATATGTATTTTTTGCGGCAGTAGTGTATGCGCTGCAGCTATATGCGGATTTCTCGGGAGGAATCGATATAGTGCGCGGTATTGCGGAGATGTTTGGCATAACGATGTCAACAAACTTCAACCATCCGTATTTTTCGCGCTCGCTCACTGAGTACTGGCACCGCTGGCATATGACTCTGGGAGACTGGTGCAGAAACTATATTTTCTACCCGCTTTCAATCTCAAAGCGTTTCCTGAATTTTGGCAAATGGCTAAAGCCAAGATTTGGTGCGCATATCAGCAAGGTGCTGCCGGGTTGCATCGCGAGTGTCATCACATTTATCGTCATCGGAGTATGGCATGGTGCCAATATGAAATACCTGTATTTCGGACTCTGGAACGGCATTGTCATCATGCTTGCAGAGCTTTTTGCTCCGGTAAACAAAAAGGTGGCAGGCGGCTTTTTTAAGCTGACCGGGCTCAGGGAAAAGGGCATATTTGCAACGATTGTATCAGTGCTCTGGACCTTTATACTCATACTGGTAGGCTACTATTTTGACATAGCGGCAAATGCGTCGACAGCATTTCACATGCTTTTTAAATCAGTCACGGATTTCCATATCAGCGAGCTTGGAATAAACAACATCATTTTGAATCTCGGTGCATGCGGACTGGACGAGTACGATATACTTTTACTTATAATATGTACGCTGCTGTGGTTCTTCATCAGCTTTGTAGAGGAAAATAAAAAGCTCGACATGCGCGATTTCATACTTTCAAGAAAGCTGCCGCTTCGCTGGGCGATAATATATCTTGGCATATTTATAGTAATAATATTCGGTTACTACGGACCGGGAGTGAATCCGGCGGATTTTGTATATATGCAGTTTTAAAGAAGAAGTTTAAAGATAAAGTTTGAAGAAAAAGTTTCAAGAAAAAGCATAATGAAAAAGTTTAAATAAAAAGCTGGAAATAAGAGTAAAAAGCACTTGACAACAGCCGGTTACGCAAGTATAATATCTAGGTCTGTAAAAGTAGATAAATGGAAGCCAAAGCCCCGGCAACCATTTAGTATAGATAATGATAGTCATCTGAGATGGAACAGAGGACTATAAGATGTCAAAAAGGAAGTGGCGTCCGGACATACGCGATTTCAAGAGGCATCGGCATTAAAAGTAATCGAATCATTTAAGGAGGAAAACCGATGAAAACATTTATGGCTAGTCCTGCTACAATCGACAGAAAATGGTACGTAGTAGACGCTGAAGGTAAGACATTAGGACGTTTAGCATCAGAAGTTGCTAAAGTATTAAGAGGAAAGAATAAAGCAATCTTTACACCACACATTGACACAGGTGATTATGTAATCGTTGTCAATGCTGACAAGGTTAAGGTTACTGGTAAGAAATTAGACCAGAAGATTTACTATCATCACTCAGATTATATCGGTGGTATGAAAGAGACAACATTAAGAGAGATGATGAACAAGCACCCAGAGCGCGTTATCGAGTACGCTGTAAAGGGAATGCTTCCAAAGGGACCTCTTGGACGTCAGATGTATACAAAGTTATTCGTATACGCTGGACCAGATCACAAACATGCAGCTCAGAAGCCTGAGACATTAGAGTTTTAATAGGAGGTAAAGTAAATTGGCTACTACAAAGTATTACGGAACAGGAAGAAGAAAATCATCTGTTGCTAGAGTATATTTAGTACCTGGAACAGGAAAGATTACAATCAATAAAAGAGATATCGATGAGTACCTTGGTCTTGAGACATTAAAGGTAGTTGTTCGCCAGCCATTAGTTGCAACTGAGACAGTTGACAAGTTCGACGTTTTAGTTAACGTTCGTGGTGGTGGATACACAGGACAGGCCGGAGCAATCCGTCACGGAATCGCTCGTGCACTCCTTCAGGTAGATTCAGAGTACAGACCAGTTCTTAAGTCTGCTGGATTCTTAACACGTGATCCACGTATGAAAGAGCGTAAGAAATACGGTCTCAAAGCAGCTCGTAGAGCTCCTCAGTTCTCAAAGAGATAATTTTTCGGAAAAGAGAATATCAAAAGTATATTACACCTCAGAACTTCGGTTCTGGGGTGTTTTTTTGTGTGAACTATGATAAAATAAATATTATAATAAAAAGTAAACAAGTATAAGAGAGAATATATTTTAATATTAATCAAAACAGAGGGAGTGATTATATGACAACTGTGAGCACCAAAAGTGGTAGAATTATAAAAGTTGTATCTAGAGAAGAAGAGAAGAGTACATTGACAGAATCGGATAATGAAATGGACGAAAGGGCAGTTGAAGCTGTTAAGGCAGCAATAAATAAAGCGAAAATATGTAAAAAACCTATAGCTGGTTATGACAATGAAAAGAAACAGGCTTATGTAGAGTATGCAAATGGGGAAAGAAAATATGCAGAATAAAAAACCGATGATTCTTGTACTAGCGGGACCTAATGGTTCAGGGAAAAGTACAATAACAGACTTTTTTGATAAAGTTGGTAAATATACTAATGCTGATGATGTTGTTGCGACTACGGGAATGAATAATATGGAAGCGGCTGTTTTGGTTGATCGGATGGGAAAACGGAATTTATTATATTCCAATGTATATGTTACCATTTTTATAAAGATTTTTTAGAAACGTATATATTCATCAGGCAGCAAGTGGTTAAAGACGTAGAATAATAAACTTTTAACGGAGACACGCAGCTTTAAAATTTGTATATAGATGAATAAAATGCAGTGTATGAGGAGAATGTAATGAGAATATCAGATATTATGAGATTAGGAAAGTCTGCCATTATTTTTGCCACTATTGTAGTGGCTTTTTTGGCAATAATCTGGCTTTTAGGCTACAAAATGATTTATAAAAAAATATTGCATGGTAAAAAACAGATTTCAATTGGCAGAATAGGACTGGTGTGTGTACTTGCAGTATACATTGTTGTTGTCCTTTATGTGACATTGCTAAGAGGAGGTATTGGTTTTGGGGGATTTGAGTACCGGGCTAACTTTAAACCATTTTCTTCGTACAAAGAAGCCTGGTACAATTTTAGTGCACAGGAATGGAGAAATCTGATACTTAATATATGTATGTTCGTGCCGTTTGGATTTTTACTACCAATTTGTTTTGGAAAGATTAAAAGAGCGTGGAAAATATATTTGTGCGGGTTTGGGTTTGCACTGTTTATAGAGGTTGTGCAGCTTATCACGGGACGAGGTGTATTTGAAACTGACGATATCATAAATAATACGATAGGTGCAATGATCGGATATGGATTATTTTCGGTTGCAAGACTGATATTTGTGGCAGTCTGTTCAAGGAAGAAAGTCCAAGATAATACAAATGAAGTCAGTGGAGTGGCACATGATGAAAATGTTTGTGAAAGACAGAACATTTCCATAAGAAAATGTCTGGTGGCACAGCTTCCGCTTGCGTTTACAATTATAGCTTTTGCAGCTGTTTTTATTGTATACAATAGTATGGAATATGGTAATCTTTCAATCGATAATATTTCAAATCAAAATGTGGATGTCTCGATGGCAGATGGTGTGAGTCTGGCAGATGAGGCAGATCCGCTTGATGTATACACAATTCACAGGGCTACAGAAGATGAGGCGAGGGAGCTTGCCGACGGGTACTTTTCAAAGTATGGTGTTTTAATAGATGACTCAAAAACAGACATATATGATGATACTATTATTTTTTACAGTACCAGCCTTGATGATGAGGGCAGTAACCTGAGTATCTGGTGCGATTACGAAGGACCAACAGTAAGTTTCACGGATTTTTCAAATATAGATCATGAAAATTCGTATGCTGACGCTGGACTTTCAGAGGAATTTGTCAGAGAAAAGCTGGAAAATCTAGGAGTGGTTATTCCCGAAAACGCAGTTTTTGCACCAATCGAGGAATATGATGCAGGAAACTATAGGTTTACAAACGATGGAGAAATTCTTGACGATGGCTTGTATTATAAGGGAACGATAGAATGTTGTATTAATTCGTCAGGTAAAATTGAAAATTTCAGAGATTCCATGATAAAATATACGCCTTATAAAAAGGTAGATGTTATTTCAGAAAAAGAGGCTTATGACAGGCTATGTGCAGGAAAATTTTATTTCCCGGATTATGATAAAGATGAACAATTATCTGATTTAGTTGTAAAATCAGTGAAGATAAGTTACACACCGGATTCGAAGGGATATTATCGTCCGGTTTATGAGTTTGTGGCAAATGCAAATCAGGATACAGGCAAGAGAGAAATAAGTATAATGGTAGATGCTATGGAAATTTAGGGAGGAATAACTTACAAAAATTAACTGACAGCTGCATTAGGTCTGGTAAAAAACAAAACTTTCTCAACCAAATATTGGTTGAGAAAGTTTATATTTTTTGGGGTATCTTTATTTTATATTGGCATCATAGAAATCTTTGTCTATATAGCAGCCAGCAGATAAATATTCAGTAGCATTTATGGCGCAGTCAAATTTTTCTATCATACCGCTGATAGGCTGGATCAAACCATCCCATCCATCAGATTCTTTGTAATTCATGCGAAGGCGTTTCCAGTCCGTAAACATACAGACAGCATCTCTTCCATTTTTACCATTTTTGGTTGGAAATTCCATTGTGGAGTCTTCTGTTATTACGGTTTTACCATTTTCGTCAGGCGGAGCCATTTTGGCATTCATTTTCATCGGAATGATGAAATTTGCACTGGCAAGTTCGCGGAACAGGTGACCATAAAATATGTTGTATATGAGTTTTTCGTCATCTGTTTTTGGCTCATTCATTTGTCCTAGTAACAGGAGCCAACGTTCAACATCGGGGTTAGTTACCGGTCTTTGGATGGGTGGAAGATTACTGTAATCAGGCTTTTCAACAAGCATACATGCGTCAATAGAAAAATTATCATAGATAACTTTCACGCCACAGGCACCATTCAGATAAAATGTACTTCCAAGGAAATTGTATATGCCTTTTTTGTCTGAACCATTTTCTATTTTTACAATGTCAAAAACATCAGGATTATATTGATTTTTAATAACATTAATATATGCTTTTGGTATGAGCATGATATCAGGTGGTGTAGTTAAATATTGATCCGGTTGTTTTATGACCTGTGCTATCATAAAAGGTTCCCCGGTTTTTTTGTGGATTACAGTATAGATTTCCTGAGATGATAAAATGCGGCTGCACATATGATGTGAGATGGAATCCAGTGTTTTTTTATTAAAGGCTTTGATTTCCTCTGTTTCCTGAGTCTTCTTTTGTTCGATCAGCCAGCAGAATAATCTTCTTAATTCGGCCAGATCAGTAAGACTCATATTGTCATAGTCGATATCAGTAAGTTCCATCTTTTTTGTACTGATATAGGATTCGCCAAGTGCATAGATATATGCATCATGAACATTTTTTACTGATACATTTCGTGTGAATAATACAGAGCCGGGTTTAAGCTGGAGTTTACTTCCTGCTTCAAGCTTTACAATGACAAAAGTGTCTGCCGCATTATCAACGGAATTATTATTGATAATAATTTCAGTGACAGTTGTAAGTTCAGTCAGTTCACTATCTTCTCCGGGATTTGTGATGTAGATGGCAGCACCTTTATAAATAGTTCCGTTTACTTTTCCGGCAGCTAATAAATCGGCAGAATTTTCTATACGAAAAATTTTCTGCACGCCAAGATAGAAGTCGCCTTTTTCCTGCTGTTTAGATTTTTCCTTTTTAAAAAACATAATCTTTTTAACTCCTTAAATAAAAATTTATGTTGTATCTTTATAAAATATTATCTATGATGAGAACAGGTTTATCAAGGTCTTTCTGAAAAAAATATTATTCCATCGAAAAACGCATTACTGTTCACACGCAAGCTTGACACTGCGCTGTCAAGCTATGCGCCATATGTTGACAGAAGTCTGAATTTCCCACACAAAATAGATCATAATGATTTGTGTTACAAGCTATTTAAAGTTCATGGTTTCACATGGGGAGGCGATTGGGTAAACTCAAAAGATTATCAGAAGAAGATTATCTGAAGAAAACGTAAATTAAAATGACCTTATTGTGGTGCATATAAATACTGCAAAAAGAAACTTACAAAGTAATCGTGGATAATAATATATGAGCGCAAATATACGATTGTAAAAACAGCTTGGTTATGATAACGTAGATGTATCATAGGATAAAATTATATCCATTAAAGGAAAAGAGAGGGAATCATAATGAGCAAAGAAATACCATACAAAATATATCTTGAAGAGAGTGAAATGCCAAAGCAGTGGTACAATGTCCGTGCCGATATGAAAAACAAACCGGCACCGATATTAAATCCCGCCACATTAAAACCGATAACTGTTGATGAGCTTTCACCGATTTTCTGCAAGGAGCTTGCAAAACAGGAGATTGACGAAACAACGCCGTATTTTGACATACCACAGGAAATCAGGGATTTTTACAGAATGTACCGTCCATCACCACTTGTGCGTGCATACTGTCTTGAGAAAAAGCTCGGAACACCGGCACATATTTATTATAAATTTGAGGGAAATAATACATCCGGAAGCCACAAATTAAACTCTGCTATAGCACAGGCTTATTATGCAAAGAAGCAGGGCCTTAAAGGTGTTACCACAGAAACCGGAGCAGGTCAGTGGGGAACAGCACTTTCTATGGCGTGTTCATACTTTGATCTGGACTGTCAGGTATATATGGTAAAGGTTTCATATGAGCAGAAGCCGTTCAGACGTGAAGTTATGAGAACATACGGAGCACAGGTCACACCATCCCCATCAATGAATACTGAGATAGGAAGAAAGATAAACGCAGAGTTCCCGGGAACAACAGGAAGCCTTGGCTGTGCCATATCAGAGGCGGTAGAAGCTGCCACAACACAGGAGGGTTACAGATATGTACTCGGATCAGTGCTTTCCCAGGTACTTATCCATCAGACTGTGATCGGACTTGAGACAAAGGCTGCACTTGATAAATATGGAGTAAAAGCAGACATGATCATCGGTTGTGCAGGAGGCGGTTCAAATCTTGGTGGACTTATCTCGCCATTTGCAGGAGAAATGCTCCGTGGGGAGGCTGATTATGAGATCATTGCGGTTGAACCGGCATCATGTCCTAGCCTTACACGCGGCCGCTATGCATATGATTATTGTGACACAGGAAAAATCTGTCCACTCGCTAAAATGTATACACTTGGCAGCGGATTTATTCCATCTGCAAACCATGCAGGAGGGCTTCGTTATCATGGTATGAGCTCTATAGTATCACAGCTTTATGATGACGGATATGTTAAAGCAAGAAGTGTAGAGCAGACAGAGGTATTTAAGGCGGCAGAAACCTTTGCAAGAGTCGAGGGAATACTTCCGGCACCGGAGAGCAGCCATGCGATAAAAGTTGCTATCGATGAGGCACTTAAATGTAAAGAGACAGGAGAAGAGAAAAATATCGTATTTGGTCTTACCGGAACGGGATACTTTGACATGTATGCTTATCAGAAGTACAATGATGGGGAGATGTCAGATTATATTCCGACAGATGAGGAAATCGCAAAGAGTTTAGCGAAGCTTCCAGTTGTAGATTGATTGACGGATCATAGGATGGAGTTTGAAGCAAGAATAAGGGAATGAGTGATTGATATCTATATATAATGGTATCTATATAAAAGAAATAAGAGGCGATAATAATGGATTTTGAAAGCAGAAGACAAAGAATTTTAGACAAGATGGAGGACAATTCTATAGCAATATTGTACTCTGGCATCGAGCACCATGTGAGTGCAGATGAGTATGATTTATTTACAGCACAGGCTAACCGCAATTTCTTCTATCTGACCGGACTTAGACGTGACAACATGGTCCTTGTCCTGGATAAATGTGTAGAGCCTGCTAAGACGATGCTCTTCATAGAGGAGGCAGACCCTACGATGGAGCGCTGGTACGGCAGGAAAGTGACTATGGAGGAAGCCGAGGAAATATCAGGAATTGATGAGATAGAATACATTTATGAGCTTGAGAGCACGCTGGACAGGATAATGACGCGCGAGGATGTATACACAGCATATTTTGACACGTATCGTCACCAGAAAGCGGATCTGCCGGATTACAATGTGGTAAAAGCCAATGAATTTCGGACAGACTATCCGGGAGTTGCTGTGAAGAATCTTTTCCCACTTGTGGCAGAGGAGCGTATGCAGAAGGATGAGGATGAGATTGAACTCACCAAAAAGGCAATCGCGCTTACAAAGGACGGACTCTGCAATGTGATGGCCAATTTAAAGCCGGGAATGAAGGAATATCAGGCACAGGCGGACTTTGAATATATCATAAGACGCGGTGGGGCAGAGTGGACAGCATTCCCAACAATTGCCGGAAGCGGAATGAATGGAACAATGCTTCACTATGACACAAACCGTGAGACGATGGAGGACGGAACACTGGTGCTTCTTGACCTTGGAGCCAGAATAGATGGCTACAATTCGGATATTACGAGAACATATCCGGTAAATGGCAGGTTTACCGAGCGCCAGAAACAGGTTTATGATATCGTGCTTGCCGCAAACCGAAAGATTGTCGAGGTTGCAAAGCCGGGAATGACTACAAAGGAATTAAACGAAGTATGTAAGGCTGTGCTTGCAGACGGGCTTATGAAGCTTGGACTTATAAAGAACTCTGTAGAGATTTCACAGTATTACATGCATGGCGTGTCACACCATCTGGGAATTGATGTGCATGACGTGACAGTTGACTCAAACAGCAGGCTTCGTCCGGGGGCAATCATCAGTGACGAGCCGGGACTGTATATAGATGAATGGGAAATCGGTATCAGGATTGAGGATGATGTGCTTATCACCGAGGACGGTGCAGTGTGTCTGTCGGAGGATATCATCAGAACCACGGAGGATATAGAGGCCTACATGGCAGAGCACAAAAAGAATTAATCGTGGTAAATGATAAATTTTACGGTTTATAATATTTTTATGTGACATAATCTGATTTATGTATTATAGTAGTGCTAGTACAGCAGTTATTATTAATTGCCGTATGGGTGCAACGAAAATAATTCGTTCGACAGATGAAAGGAGAACAACTATGGTAAAGAAGATTAATGGCAGTGAATTTGAACAGGTTAAAAATAATAAGGCTATCATTGTTGATTTTTCGGCAGAGTGGTGCGGCCCATGCAAGATGCTTGCGCCGGTGATGGAGCAGCTTTCTGATGAAATCACAGATGTGGAGTTTTACAATATTGATGTGGACGAGAATCCTGATCTGGCAAGAGAGTATCGTATAATGAATATTCCGGCTGTTATTGCAATCAAGGGCGGTCAGGTTGCCGGCCAGCAGATAGGCCTTGTGTCTAAGGACGATATGAAAGGCTTTATAGAGGGAGTATTCTAAAAAGGTGCTTCCTAAGTAGTGAGAAGACACCGGCAATGAGCTTTTTGGTGAATATGCATGGTGTGATTCTTAACAGTTATTATGAACAATGTAAACCGGGCAGGCTATTATGCCCGGTTTTACATTTTAAATTAGTTCTCTCGGAAAATTTTTCCAAAGATGAATCTAACAAGTGGTCCGGCAACAAAGAGCTGCCAGAAGAAGGCCATTGGAAAGTTTCTTACGACGAGCTCACAGAATGTCGCAAATATCTGTGAATTAAAACCACCATTGAAAAGGATGGTAGCGATAAAGCTCATCATAGGGCACATGAACCAGATTGAGAAGACAGAAATTGCAAGGATTATAGCAATAGGTCTGTCCTTTCCCGGTGTGACGATTTTGAAGGCACATTTTTTTGCAAGTGGTCCGGCAATGAACGTATCAAGGATAAAACCGGCAACAATCATGATAGGAAATTCGCCTAATGCGGCCTTAAAAACAAAGTTCTTCATACCGCCTGTTTCAAGGGCAATATTGTAGCATATCATGGCATAAACCATGACAAGCACCATCATGATGGTAAAAATTGTTTCCTGCAATCTGTTTTTTGGCATTTTTCTTAAATCCTCCTGTTATGTAAATAAATATAGCTGTAACGAGTCGTTACAATAGGCTCTTGATAGCTGCGATAGAAAAAGGCATGAAGTGTATACAAGCCTTCATGCGTGTAAAAGCACAAAAAAATAGACAGAGGGAAACTTTCGTCTCGCTCTGTCTAAGCTGCAACTACCATTAATTGCCGATAGTTTATCACAGATAAAACACAAAAACAATAGGAAGTTGGTACTAAACAATATGACAATAAAAGATATCGAATTTATATTAAAAGATGGCAGAACTGCCATTTTGCGAAGTGCAAATGAAAAGGATGCCAAAGCTCTTATAGAGTACATGAAAAAGTCAACCGGTGAAACGGATTTCTTACTGAGGACACCGGAAGAATGTGAGACACAGACCATCGAGCAGGAGATTGAATTCATAAATAGCTGCAATTCGTCAGATACACAGGCGCTGCTGGTTTGTGAAGCAGGTGGAAAAATTGCCGGAAATTGTATGGTCTGGTGGAATAACCGCGTGAAAACCGGGCACAGGGCAAGTGTGGCAATCGGTTTGCTGAGCGAATTCTGGAATCAGGGAATCGGAACGAGAATGTTCCGGGAAATGATAAAAATAGCACAAAGTAATCCGAGGATAATGCAGATGGAACTGGATTTTATCGAGGGCAATAGCAGGGCGAGAGCACTTTATGAGAAAATGGGATTTAGGATAACTGGCATAAAATTTAATTCTATAAGGCAGAAGGATGGCAGCTTGTGCAATGAGTATTCAATGATAAGGGAAATTAATAGATAAGCAAACCGTTTATGCGTGCCAAATATGTATTTTAGCGAGTACCAGAGAGTTTATACCTTGTAAACGTTTACTATTATGTTATACTGTAATCATTGCCGGGCATACTAATGTGTGAATGTGAACGGTAAATGGAAAAAGTAATTAGAACAGCAGGAGAAGGATTTTATGCTGTATCATAAATAAAAATGAGGTGAAAATCGTGCTTAAAGCAGAAAATTTAACTTTAAACGTAGATGATGAGGGCGGAAAGAAATGCCTTCTGAACAATATATCATTTCAGGTAGAGGACGGAGAAATGCTTGTCATCACCGGACCAAACGGAGGTGGAAAATCCACTCTGGCAAAGACCTTGATAGGTATCCAGACACCGGACAGCGGAAAGATCATACTTGACGGACAGGATATCACAGAGCTCGACATCAATCACAGGGCAAATGCGGGAATAGGCTTTGCATTCCAGCAGCCACCGAGATTTAAGGGAATGACAGTCATGAAGCTGCTTAAGCTTGCCGCAAAGGATGAGCTTTCAGACAAGGAGTGCTGCGACCTTCTCACCGCGGTAGGACTCTGTGCAAAGGATTACATTTACCGCCAGATTGACGGTACACTCTCAGGTGGAGAGATGAAGCGAATTGAGATTGCATCAGTGCTTGCCAAGGAGCATTCGCTTTGCATATTTGATGAGCCGGAGGCAGGAATCGATCTGTGGAGCTTTTCAATGCTCATACAGAAATTCGAGGAAATCCATACTGAGAAAAAGCAGAGCCTCATAGTGATTTCACATCAGGAGAAAATTATCAATATGGCAGACCGCATCATGATAATTGATGGCGGAGAAATCAAGAAAATCGGTACAAAGGACGAGGTGCTGCCTTATCTCAATGGTGTACAGAAATGTCACAAATGTGTAGAGAGACTGGAGGGAAGAGCATAATATGGTAAAGCTTGACAACGTAACAGAGGGCGTATTGGACGTCATAAATGATAATAAATTCAGTCAGACCGGTGCCTTTAACCTGCGTGAGAATGGCACATCAATCTGCCACGGAGACAGCGAGCACATCAAGATTAAGAAAAAGACAGACAAGCCGGGCATTGATATTTATATTGATGGAAAAACGGACGGAGAGGCTGTCTATATCCCGGTAGTGCTCAGCAAATCAGGCATGACAGACCTTGTATACAACGATTTCTATGTTGAGGATGGGGCAGATGTAAGGATTGTGGCAGGCTGCGGAATCCACAACAGTGGCTGCAACGAAAGCAGACACGACGGTATCCACACCTTCCATGTAGGTAAAAATGCGAATGTCCGTTATGAGGAAAAGCACTATGGCGAGGGAAACGGAACAGGTGCGAGAGTGCTCAACCCTGTAACAAATATATTTGTGGGAGAGAATTCTGTTTTCACACTCGATACAGCACAGATAAAGGGTGTTGATTCAACAGTCCGTGAGACCAATGTGGAGCTTGGAAAGGACGCAAAGCTCTATGTCACAGAGCGTCTCATGACAGATGGAGAGCAGAAGGCGGAGTCGAACATCGAGGTGCAGCTAAACGGAGAGGACAGCTCTGCGCAGATTGTTTCCAGATCCGTAGGAAAAGGAAACTCAGTCCAGACCTTCCATCCAAACGCCATCGGCAACAGCAAATGCCAGGCTCATATCCAGTGTGATTCTATCATCATGGATCATGCAGAGGTCGGTTCAATCCCTGAAATCAGGGCAAAAAATATCGATGCGGCTATCATCCATGAGGCAGCAATCGGCAGGATAAACGACGAGCAGCTTCTCAAGCTCCGCACACTCGGACTTACAGAGGAAGAGGCAGAGGAAGTTATCATACAGAATTTCTTAAACTAAATCAGGTGTAAATAGAACCCCCGGAGCGTTATATTGATCTGCTATCAAAGCCTACAATACGCTCCGGGGGTTATTTTATGTTACTGTTCACGCCTAACAGCGTGACCGGTAACTATTTTACAACAGTAACCGGATACTACAAAAATGCAAATTAGCATAAACTTGTAATTTTGACATAAACAGTAAACAACAGTAAAATAAAATTAAAACAGTAAACAACAGTAAAAGACAGTAAAACAGATTCAAAACAGTAAACAACAGTAAAAATGGGAGACCGATATGCAAAATCCATTTACACTTATATTTGGGAGAAGTATACTAGAGTCTGGTAAGGATTAAAATAAGGAGTCAAAATGAAAGCGTATTATCATCTACCGGGATTGTTTGAATTTTATGAATTATACAAAGAATTTCTCCCACTGTACCGCAAGCACCGTGAATATTTTTATGACTGGTGCGAAATAGGCTCAATATACGGAGCACCGGCAGACTGCGTATGGGGCGGAGGCCGCGTTGGTTTTGGTGAGCACGATTCGAAGGAAGTGCTTAAGCTGATGCAGGAATATGGGATATCCGCGAGACTTACCTTTAGTAATTCATTGCTTACTAGGGAGCATCTTCCTGACCCAAAATGTAACGAGCTGTGCAGGATATTTGATATAGGCAGAGATAATGAGCGAAGCAGGGGCTTTGGAAACGATAAGGATATAGAATGTTGCATAGACAGCGATAATGATATAAGCGGGATAAACAAGCGCATAAAAGTAAAGGAATGTAGAAACGGCATAATCATCTATTCAGATATGCTGCTTGATTACATAAAAGAAAACTATCCCGGCTTTTATTTTGTATCCTCAACCACAAAGGTTCTGACTGATTTCCTCGAATTTGAAAATGAGCTAAACAGAGAGGATTTCCGCTATGTAGTACCGGATTTCAGGCTGAACAAATCATTTGATAAACTGAAAGCATTATCACAACATCAAAAGGATAAAGTAGAATTTTTGTGCAATGAGTGCTGCTGGTTTGGCTGCACGGACAGGAAGGAATGTTACGAGACGGTTAGCCGCAAAAATCTGGGCGAGGATTGCCCGGAGCACTATTGCACTGCACCTGATTCGGGGCAGGGATATCTATTTTCAAAGGCAATGGAAAATCCGGGATTTATAGGAGTAGATGATATAAAGAACATTTATCTGCCGATGGGCTTTAGCAATTTTAAAATAGAGGGAAGAGGCCTAGGAAGTGCCATGATACTTGAATTTCTGCTTTATTATATGACGAAGCCACAGTATCAGATACATGTCAGAGAGCATATTTATCTCGATAATATGCTGGATTTATTCTGAAATGCAATCAGATATAACATAGAATTGATTTATTGTAGATCAACATATAAAGCACAACAGGAAGGATGATTCTCAAAAATGAATATTAGAAGAGCACAGGAAAAAGACATACCAAGACTTATAGAATTGTTAGAGCAGGTGCTTCAGATCCATGCCGATATCAGACCGGATATTTTTATCCCGGGAACGACAAAATATACAAATGAAGAGCTTGCAGAGATGATAAAGGACGATACAAAGCCAATCTATGTTGCGGCAGGTGATGATGATATCTGCATGGGATACGCATTCTGTCAGATAAGACAGCAGCCGTTTTCAAACAACATGGTGCCGTTTACATCACTTTTCATAGATGATCTGTGTGTAGATGCAAAGACCAGAGGAGCGCATATCGGAGAGCAGCTTTTTGAACATGTAAAGAGTGAGGCAAAGCGTCTCGGCTGCTACGAGGTCACACTCAATGTATGGAGTGGAAACACATCTGCTGAGAAATTTTATGAGAAGATGGGGCTTAAGACAAAGGAACGTCAGATGGAGTATATTTTATAGGAGAAAGGCGGAAAAATGCCAGACATTATCATAGTAGAGGATAACAAAGAAATAGGCACATTGCTATGTGATTTTTTAAGAAGAGAAAACTACACAGTAAGCCTTGCAGATACAGGGGAAAAGGCGTTATCGATATTTGAGCAGTACGGAGCAAAGCTTTTGGTGCTTGATATCGGTTTGCCCGGACTTGATGGTTTTTCGGTCTGCTCGAGGATACGAGAGACCTCTAACACACACATACTTATCGCAAGCGCCAAAACCGATAAGGAAAGCACACTTAAAGGCTTGCAGATTGGAGCGGACGATTACATCAGCAAACCGTTTGATGTGGATATATTGATCGCAAAGATAAACGGTATATTCAAACGCAAATATGCCCGCGAGGAGATCATATGCAATAACCTCAAATTAAATACGGTAACGCAGACACTGACCGTTGAAGGGAAAGCGGTAAGCGTCACGGAAAAGGAATTTCAGTTATTGAGGCTTCTGGTGGAGAATAAGGGCATTACCCTTAAAAAAGATTATCTGTTTAACAGTGTATGGGGGAGCGATAGTGAATCCGAGCCGCAGACTCTGACAGTACATATAAAGTGGCTGCGCGAGAAAACGGAAAAAGATCCAAAGAAACCGGAGCACATCATAACAGTGTGGGGAACAGGATACAGATATGAATAAATACAGAAAATTTGCCGGGATATTCCTTGGTATAGAGCTGATACTGATCGCAATATCAAATGTGCTCTTTTTTATCATGGCACATATCAATGAGCCGGGAATAAGTAGAACTCAGGAAAAAACAGGCACAATATACAAGGTAATCTATACACAGACAGACCACAAAACATTGATCCTTATGAATGTTGGCATGGGAATCATGTTTTTGCTGTCTGTTTTTTTAGTGATGTACATAGGAAAAAAGATATTAAAGCCTTTTCATAGGATGATGTCACTTACGGAGGAGCTGGCAAAGGGAAATTTATCTGTCCCTATCAAGGCAGAAAAGAGCAAATTCTTTGGCAGATTTCTGTGGGGAATGGATATGTTGCGCGATAATTTAGAGAGCAGCAGGGAAAAGGAGCTTGAGCTTCAAAAAGAGAAAAAGACGCTCATACTTTCATTGGCACATGACCTTAAAACTCCGCTTTCAGCGATTCGGTTGTACAACAAAGCATTATCTGAAAATCTCTATGACACACCGGAAAAAAGAGCACAGGTATATGCAGGAATTGACAAAAACGTAACAGAGATGGAGGGATATGTAACCGAGATTATGGCTGCATCGAGGGAGAATTTTTTAAACCTTACGGTAGAAATGGGCGAGGTCTATCTGTCATCTGTGATGGAATATATAAATGCATATTATACGGACAAACTTTCAAATCTGCATACTTTATTTGAGGTTGAAAGATACTTGGACTGTCTGCTGTGTGGAGACAGCAACAGGCTAATCGAGGTGTTACAGAATATTATGGAAAATGCCTTAAAATACGGTGATGGAAAATATATCACGATTTCATTTTCCACGGAGGAGGACTGCTGTCTTATCACGGTAAAAAACAGCGGCTGTACATTAAAGGAAGATGAACTTCCTAATCTTTTTGACTCATTTTACCGCGGAAGCAACGTGGGAAATGCGAAAGGCTCAGGGCTTGGACTTTACATATGCAGACAGCTTATGCACATGATGGACGGAGAGATATTTGCAGAAATAAAGGAGAATGAATTTTTGGCTACAGTAGTAATCCATAAAGTATAAAATGCATTTAAGGATTATTTAATAATTTCCCATGTAATATGAATACAACGTAACAATACATATTACAGAGAGGAGAAAATATGTTTTTTCGAATATTGAAAAAAGATCTGAAAAGAAAAAAGACAATGAACATAATCCTGTTTGCCTTTATACTTCTGGCAACGATGTTTGTGTCGAGTGGTCTTAGCAATGTGGCAGCAGTCATGAACGGCACCGATTATTTTCTAAAAAAAGCAGGCGTCGGGGATTATGTTGTTATCATGATGGGAACGGACACGGATGATCCGATAAAGGATGTGTTAAATGAACAGGAGGACGTAAAAGAGTATCGGAAAGAAAACGTAGTGTTCGGAAATAAATCGGATCTGACTGACACGAAGGGAAAAGCACTGGAAGCAAGAAATGCGACCGTGTACCAGGCTATAGAGGACAGTAAGCTCAAATTCTTCGACAGCAAAAATGAAAAGATAAAATCAATCGAGCCGGGACACGCATATGCGACAGGAGATTTCATGCAAAAAAATGATCTACAACCCGGGGACAAGATCGCGATAACATATGGCAATGTAAAACTTTCCGTAATACTTGATGGGGAGGCAAAGGATGCACTGCTCGGTTCAAGTATGATGGGGAATAACCGGTTTTTACTCAGTAAGCAGGACGAAGGAAAGCTGGCAGAGGATACAGCAGAAGGTGTACAGCAGGGAAAAATATATTATATAGATCTGAAAAGTGGTGCGGATGAATCAAAACTTGCATCGGCGGTATCGGGAGAAGAGGGCGTGACATTTTCCGGTACTCATTCCATGATAAAAATGTGCTATCTGATCGATATGATAGTCGCATTTCTGATGCTGGTCTTAAGCGTATGCATGATGCTCGTTTCGTTTATCGTGCTTAAATTTTCCATTACTTTTACGATATCAGGGGAGTTCCGTGAGATCGGAGTGCTAAAAGCGATAGGGATAAAAAGCACAAATATACGAGGACTTTATATGGCAAAATATCTGCTTCTTGCGGTAGTAGGAGCCATGGGCGGATTTATATGCAGTATACCGTTTTCAAATATGATGCTTGAGTCGGTAAGCCGTAATATGGTGCTTGGAGGTGGGAACAGCTATTATGCTTTGGAGTTTGCAGGCGCATTTATCGTTGTGGCAGCGATACTGCTTTTTGCATTCAGATGTACAAAGCTTGTTAAAAAATTATCACCTATCGATGCTATACGCTCAGGACAGACCGGGGAGCGTTATAACAGAAAATCACCACTTCGTCTGGGAAAAAGCCGTGGCAGCACAAGCAGATTTTTAGCCATAAATGATGTACTTAGCTCGCCAAGACGCTATGCAACGATAATCATAACATTTTTTATATGCACAGTACTTGTGCTTTTACTTGTAAACACAACGTCTACGATGAGAAGCGACACACTTGTCACGACATTAGCTTCGCGCAGCGATCTTTATTATACGGATCTGACTGAGATGATGGGCAGTATGACAGCTGATGGACGAGATCGTGTGGAAAACTATCTGAGGGACACGGAAAAACTTCTGGCAAAAAATGATATGCCTGCAAAGGTAATCTCAGAAGTGCAGTATAAATATGGTGTGAGTACCGGTGGAAAAGATTATTCTATCGTATGCTTACAGGGCATTCATACAAAAGCCTCGGATTATGAGTATACCGAAGGGATTGTTCCGCAAAATGCAAATGAGATTGCGATAACGCCGACGATCGCTAAAATGACCGGAGCAAAGATCGGAGATACGGTAACTATCGATTACGGAACCGAAAAGAGGAAATGTATCGTTGTGGCATATTTCCAGAGCATGAACCAGCTTGGTGCGGTAATAAGGCTTCATGAGGACGCACCTACTGACTTTGCTCATATTTCAAGTATGGCAGCATATCAGATTAATTTTACCGATGATCCGGCTGCGTCTGAAATTGAAAATCGAAAAGAAAAGATAAAGAAGTTGTTTGACAATGGGGATGTGATGAATGCCGCAGAATACTGTGATGATAGCATGAATTGCGCATCCGCAATGGAGGCTGTGCAGTATCTGTTCCTCGGGATAACTCTGATAGTGGTAGTTCTTATCTGTGTTCTGATGGAAAGATCGTTTATCAGCGATGAAAAGAGCCAGATCGCGATACTAAAAGCGACAGGCTTTTCAGATAAACGGATAATCAGATGGCACACCGCACGATTCGGGTTTGTAACGCTTATAGCGGTTCTGTTTGCAGCGATATGCTCAGTTCCGGTAACACATCTGGTTGATGGTCCAATCTATAGTATGCTTGGAGTCTCGAAATTATCATATGTAATAGATCCATGGAAAATATTCCTGATCTATCCGGGCATCGTCTTTTTGATGACGCTTGCGGCATCGGGACTTACGGCACTTCATATCAGAGGAATAAAGAGCAGCGATATATCGAATATTGAGTAGGAGGAAAGAAGCATGGCAGCATTACTTAGCGCAAAGGATCTTTGCAAAACTTATGTGATAGATAAAAGACAGAATAACGTACTTAAAAATGTAAATTTAGAGGTAAACGAGGGCGAGATGATCGCCATTATGGGACCGTCAGGATCAGGCAAATCAACACTTTTGTATGCGATATCCGGTATGGATCGTGTGACGAGCGGACAGGTCATTTTTGATGGAAAAGATATAACCGAACTTAGAGAAAAAGAGCTTGCAAAACTGCGTCTCGATGAGATGGGATTTATCTTCCAGCAGATGTATATGATGAAAAATCTAACGATACTAGACAACATCATACTTCCTGCGGCTGAGAGTAAAAAGACAAAGGAGAGCAACAAGGAAAAGCAGATGCGTGGAGAGGCACTTATGCGAAAACTCGGCATCATAGAGGTGGCGGACAACGATATAAACGAGGTTTCCGGCGGACAGCTCCAGCGCGCCTGCATCTGCCGCAGTATGATGAACTCTCCGAGACTTCTCTTTGCGGATGAACCTACAGGAGCATTAAACCGTACTTCCTCAAATGAAGTTATGGATGAACTTGTAAAACTTAATAAAGAGGGAACAACGATCGTTATGGTGACACATGACGCAAAGGTGGCATCGCGGTGCAGCAGGGTACTTTTTATTGTTGATGGAAATATAAAAGGCGAGTACACGGAGCTTTCAAATGAGGCAGATCCAAACCGACGGGAGAGAGGCTTGAATAACTGGCTGATGGATCAGGGATGGTAGGAAGCATGATAAAGAGGATGAGGATGAAATTGTAAGATTTATCGTACAAATAGTAAAATGCCGACTAATCTAAAATCAGACTTTAGATTAGTCGGTGTTTTTGATTGATTACACATCTAATAACAACTATAATAAGGTTATCAATCGAATTTATATAATGCGAGGTGATTTTATGTTATTAATGTGCAAAAACACACCGGTTTATGATATAGATAATGAAAAAATATTAAATACAAATTTGTTGCCGGGACTTATGAAGCAAAAAGGTGCAAACAATCATACTTTTACAAAATGGATGAAGTACCGCTATTCATCAGGCACAAATACGATGGCGCGCAAATTAAAGGGAATCACATTCGGACAGGGAGCGCGTATGCGCATTAACCGCGAAACCAGAGCATTAAGCTTCAGTGACTGCTATTGGATAAAACCAGAGAATGATCCTATACGCTTTGAGGAGATAAGTCCGTATTACAAGCCTTTCTGGGACGGAAGTGAGGCATTTGCCGGACAGGCTGCTCCGACTCTTTATGTGGGAGGTGCGCTGTCAAAGGAATGGAAACAGGATGGAAAGCTGTACAAGTATGGCGATATCTCTGTGGAATTGCAATGTATCGAGCTTTGCAGGAAATGTGGTATTTCCGTAGAAAACGCAGATGAGACAGACGGCGGAATCGCAATTTATAATATCACTTCGCCAATGCTGATGCTTGAGCAGGCTGATCAGTCAGGAAGACTTGATCCAGATGATTTTGATGAGCAGACGATAATTGAGTTGTTTGGAAAAGCCGGAGCACAGATGCTTATCATAGATGCGGTAATCGGAAACGGCGACAGGCATGCAGGTAATTTCGGCTGGCTTAGAAATACGGATACCGGAGAATATGTGAGTATGGCACCGCTTTATGATTTTGATCATGCACTGGACAGTACGTTAGAGTCTGACCGACTTTTGACGGATGCGGTCAAGTTCTGTATGCCGTATAAGGATGAGGTCAGGCGAATTGCAGGTGTAGCCGTAGAAGAGGCAAATGAGGTATTTAGGAAAAGGGCGCAGAGTATCTTGAAGTTAATTGAATGCTCGTTATGATCCTTTTAGTAATCGCAGGCGGAGGAGCTACTGCCCTAAGTCATGTGAATGATGCGGGATTCTGGCTGGTCAGCTCATTTCTTGGTATTGATGAGAAAACAACCCTGAAATCATGGAGTGTTATGGAAATGATTATTGGAATTACCTCACTGGTGGTGAGTCTGGTTATTTCGATTTTCGCATAGAAAATATGCAGATACTGATTGAGTATCTGCATATTTTTTATAAAATTATGTGCAGATAATGGGCGAATATATGATATACTTTCTTATGTAGTTACATTTATAACAGAGCAAGGCAATGAAAATCTAATACATTAATGCTAAATATATCAAGAAAGTAAGGAGAAAGGTCTATGGCTAGTATTCGTGAGGTGGCAAGACTGGCGCATGTGGCACCTAGTACAGTGTCAAGGGCACTCAATGGAAGTGGGTATGTTTCAGAGGAAAGCAAGGCAAAAATTAAACAGGCAGTTGAAGAACTGGACTATATACCGAACCAGTGGATACGTAATTTATATAAAAAAAGAACAGGAATCATAGGTGTAATGACTCCGGATATTATTCACCCGTATTTTTCAACTCTATGGAATTATCTGGAGGCAGAGCTGGATCAATATGGCTATAACGTGGTGATTTGCAACACAAGGGGAAATCAGGATAAGGAAAGAGAGTACCTTGATACTTTAGATAGGAATTTATTTGATGGTTTGATAGTAGGTTCTGCTTTTTTACCGGATGAATACTATATGAAAATTGAAAAACCAATTATTTCGCTGGATAGGATAATACCGGGAATACCGTTGGTGACGTCAGATCATTGTCAGGGGGGAACTCTGGCAGCGGAGCTTTTTCTTGAAAAAGGTTGCAAAAAGGTTATGTGCTTTAGCGATCCGACAAAGACAGAGGTTTCATCTTCTAAGAGTGCCAGAGCGCTTAGAGAAGTTATGGAAAACAATGGTGGTGAGGTGATTATTGAGACATTTCGCTGGGAGGAGGTTATCAATTATCCATTGTGTATGGCGCGTGTAAGAACTTTATTGGAGCAGTATCCTGATGTTGATGGAATCATGGCCTTGGATTTGTGTGCATCAGCTTTTTATAAAACACAGAAAAATAAAAAAATATTAGCATATGATGGAACGTATGTTACAGATTTTAACTCTCATTCAATAGATGCAATTATGCAGGATACAAAAAAACTGGCAAAAGAGAGTGTGAATATGCTTATTAAACTGATAAATAATCAGCCTCTGAAAAAAAGAGAAGTGTTAATACCTGTAAAATATAAAGAAGGTGATACCTTATAAAAGATGCTGGCAAAGAAGATAGAGTACTTTTTTGCTAGCATTTTTTAATAAAAAATAAATGTTATTTTTGGCTGATTTAACGAATCGTATCAAAGAATGAAACTTTGTATTGCAATTTTAAATCTTTTAGAGTATATTACAGATATGGAACAGTTCCATAAACGGAGAAGGGTTCCATAAGTATTAAAGGTTTATCCATATGTGACCAATTTTTTTAGTCAGATGTGGAACAGTTTCATACAAGGAGGAACATATATGAAAGCAAGAAAAATAGTTGCAATAGGAATGGCTGCACTTATGATGAGCGGAGTGTTTGCCGGATGTGGAAGTGGGGCAGGTAATGGCTCTGACAGTGGTAAGGTGTCATTAACAATCTTTCAGGCTAAGATTGAAGCAAATGATGGATACAAAAAGCTGATTAAAGAATATGAAGATAAGCATCCTGATGTAGAGATTAATCTGGAGGCTGTAACAGGTAATGATACAGCGGCTACACTTAAAGCAAAGATGCAGTCAGATCCGCCAACAATTTTTGCAGTAGGTGGGTTTAATGATTTGAAGGATTATGGAGATGTCATGGAAGATGTTTCTGATTTGGACATTATGAAGCATGCATTGAGCGGAACAACAGATATGTTTACTAAAGACGGGAAGATATATGCAGTTCCTTTGTATATGGAGGGATATGGTTTTGTCATCAATAAGCAGATATTTGAAGATGCAGGGGTATCAGTAGATTCAATGATGAACTTTGAAGGAATGAAAAAAGGCTTTGATACACTTAAAAAGAAGATTGATGACGGAGAGATGAAAGATAAATACCCGAATCTTGAAGCAGTTATGGAGTATCCGACAAAAGAATTGTGGATTGCCGGAGATCATGATGTAAATGTAGCATTAACACATGACTTTGAAACAGCTAATGATGCATATGGAGCAGACACTCTTCCGGGAACAGGATTTGATGATTACAAGAAAATGGTAGATTTTCAGGCTAGTTACACAACAAATGCAGATAATACAGCTAATCTTAATTCAGTTGATTATACAGCATCACTTGAAGGAGGACTTGCAATTGAGCGTGTTGCATGTATTAAGCAGGGAAACTGGGTTGCACCAGCCGTAGAGACAACAGATGCTGATGTGCTTAATAAGCTCGATATGATTCCGTATTCTGTTCCGGGATATTCAGATGGCAAGTATTTTGTCGGTGTGTCCGGATATTGGGCAATTCATAGCAAGTCAACAGATGAGCAGAAGAAGGTTGCAAAAGATTTTATCAATTGGATGTTCACCGATTCAGAAGCGCAAAAGATTTTAGTTGAAGATTGTAAATTTATTCCGCCATATGACAATTTTGGTGATATAAAGGCCGCAGATCCACTTTCACAGAGAATTATGGATGCAAATAAATCCGGCAATACAATGAATGGCTGGGTATACAGTGGAGCACCAAATACATGGTCACAGCAGGTCGCAGGTGTAGAGGTACAGAAATACCTTGCAGGAGAAGCTGATTGGGATGAGGTTACAAAGACATGTATTGACCAGTGGAGTAATCTTAAGACAACACAAAAGTAAACAGTAGTATTTTGGTATATTCCGGGGTGGTTTTCTATCCCGGAATATATTAATAGAAATTTAACGGAAAGGCGGATTGAGAGTTATGAAAAAAAGCAAATTACGGTTTTGGTGTTTTCTTGCACCTGCGTTAATCTCATTTTTTATTGTAGTAATTATACCTACCTGCATAGGATTCTTTTATTCGTTAACTGATTGGAATGGAATTGTAGGTTCAGATATAAAATTTGTTGGATTACAGAATTTTGTTGATATATTTACCAGAGATAATTCATTTGTACATGCATTTTTATTTACAGCAGGTTTTTCGGTTTGTGCAGTGCTTTTGGTAAATCTGGTTGGTTTTGGTCTTGCCGTGTTTGTGACACAGAAATTTAAAGGGGCAACATTATTACGTGGTATCTTTTTCATGCCTAATATGATTGGTGGACTGTTATTAGGTTTTACATGGCAGTTTATTTTCATATCAATTTTTGAAGCTATAGCCAGAAAAACAGGAATTGCAGCTTTTAGTGGATGGCTTTCAAACCCGCAGACAGGTTTTATAGGATTACTTATTCTGACAGTATGGCAGATGTCCGGATATATGATGATTGTTTATATTGCTCAGATTCAGCAGATTCCTGAATCAGTAAAGGAAGCAGCCCGAATAGATGGAGCCAATTCTTTTCAGCTTATGAAAAATATTATTCTTCCGTTAATGATGCCTGCATTTACAATTGGGTTGTTCCTGTCAATTTCCAATTCTTTTAAAATGTTTGATCAGAACCTTGCTTTGACACAGGGCGGACCATATAAGTCAACTGAAATGATAGCGTTAAACATTTATAATTCAGCGTTTGGAGCAAATGAATTTGGTCTGGCACAGGCAAAAGCCATAGTATTTCTGATTATAGTCGCAGGAATCGGAATTACGCAGTTGATCTTAACAAAGCGTAAGGAGGTCGAAATGTAATGAAAAAGAAAGTTATGTATGGAGTTATTGGAGTAATTCTTGGATGCATTTTTTTGTTTCCGATTTATATTTTGATAATGAATTCATTTAAGACAACAAAAGGTATTTTTACGGATGTACTGGGTTTTCCGGGAAAGGATACATTTACTCTTGAAAACTATAAAAATGCTTTTGAAGCATTGGATTATGTGAAATCATTTATGAATTCATTGTTTATTACAGTAATTTCAGCCGTACTTGTATTGTTGATTTCTGCAATGGCAGCATGGGTATTGGTTCGATATAAGACAAAGGCAAGTAAAGTAATTTTTCTTATATTTGCTGCTTCTATGCTGATTCCTTTTCAGTGTGTCATGCTTCCTCTTGTAGGCTTCGCAAGCAAAATCGGATTAATGTCTCGAGGCGGTCTTATTTTCATGTACATGGGCTTTCAGACGAGTATGGCAATTATTATGTTCCATGGGTTTATAAAAAATATTCCGGAGGAACTTGAAGAGGCTGCAACGATAGATGGATGTGGTTCTGTCAGGCTGTTTTTCTCTATTGTTCTTCCTTTGATGAAAACAATATTGGTCACAGTAGCCGTTATTAATGTCATGGGTACATGGAATGATTTCCTTTTACCATCATTAATAATTAACAGGCAGGGATTGCAGACATTGCCTTTAAAAACATATTTATTCTTTGGACAGTTTGCAAAACGCTGGGATTTGGCATCAGCCGGATTGGTTATGTGTATGGCTCCTATTATTATCTTTTACTTATTCTGTCAGAAATATATTGTAAAAGGCATCACAGATGGGGCAATAAAGTAAGGTGAGGATTATTGAATGAAAGAAAATTGGTGGAAAAAATCCGTAGTATATCAGATCTATCCGCAGAGTTTTATGGATAGTAACGGAGACGGAATTGGTGATTTTAATGGAATTATACAGAAATTAGATTATCTAATGGAGCTGGGAGTTGATGTACTGTGGATATGTCCTATGTATGCTTCACCTTTAGTGGATAACGGATATGACATATCGGATTATTATAAAGTTAATGCTATTTTTGGCACAAATGAGGATATGGAAAATCTTATAGCCGAGGCAAAAAAGAGAAATATAAAGATCATACTGGATCTTGTTGTGAATCATTGTTCAGACCAGCATGAATGGTTTCAGAAAGCTATCAGGAATCCGGAATGTGAAGAGGCAGAGTACTTCTATTTTAAGACAACCGATGATGATAAAGAACCGAACAACTGGAGATCAAATTTTGGAGGTTCAGTATGGTCAAGATTGCCGGATGGGCGATGGTATTACCATACTTTTGCAAAGGAACAGCCGGATTTAAACTGGGAATGTGATAAACTTCGTAAGAAAATATTTGAGATGATTAACTGGTGGCTTGATAAAGGAATAGCGGGCTTTAGAGTTGATGCAATCACATTTATAAAGAAGGATTTAAGCTTTGAGAGCAGAGCAACTGAAGAAGAAAGGTATCCTGTTGAAAATCTGACAGATTATGAAGGAATAGGTGCATTTCTTAATGAGATGAAGGAACAATGCTTTGAAAAATATAATTGTATGACGGTTGCAGAGGCACCTGGAGTAGATGCGAAAGCATTTGAAAGATATGCGGGAGAAGATGGATATTTTTCAATGATTTTTGATTTCGGATGGGAAAATATGGAAGGTGAGAAAGATAAATCCGGTGTTGATGCAATAGAGAGATGGAAGCACAAAATCTTTTCAAGTGTATCAAATAACAGTAAGGCTGGCTGGAGCGCAATCTTTTTGGAAAACCATGATCAGTCAAGATGTCTGAATAAATTTCTTGAGAAAAAAAATATAAACTTTTACAGTGCATCTGCTCTTGCCTGCATTTATTTTTTCCTGTACGGAACACCTTTTATTTATCAGGGACAGGAAATTGGAATGACGAATGTCAAGTGGAGAGATATAAATGATATGGCAGATGTGAGAGCTAAAAGAACGTATCAGGAGGCTGTAGAGCAAGGCAAAAATGCACAAGAAGTACTGGCATTTTTTTCAGAGCTCGGAAGAGATAATTCACGTACACCTATGCAGTGGGATGATTCAGAAAATGGTGGATTCTCGGATGGAAAACCATGGATTAAATGCAATGATAATTATAAAGAAATCAATGTGATGAATCAGATAAATGATCCAAATTCATTATATAGCTTTTACAAACAATTAATTAAATGTTATCATGAACATGCAGATGTTTTGAGTCAGGGAGCATTTTATCCAATGTATGAACAGTACCGAGGTCTAATTGCTTATAAGAGAAAATCGGATAAAAATGAGCTGCTTGTGATAGTTAATTTTACAGATTCACAGATGGAGGCTATTGATATTGGCCAAAACTGTGTGTTATGTAATTATAAAGAAATGGAGCAAAAATTCATGCGACCATATGAGGCTAGAATATACTGCAAATAGTAAATATATGGGGGATTTTCATGAGTGAATTATTAGAAAAAGCAAGAAATTTTGAGAAGGACAAAATCCATCAGCAGGATAAGAGCATGAAGCCAATTTATCATGTATCGGCACCTGTTGGCTGGATTAATGATCCAAACGGCTTCTCAGAATATGATGGCAGGATACATTTATTTTATCAGTACTACCCATATAAGCGCGAATGGGGACCGATGCACTGGGGACACAGTGTGACTGACGATATGATACGTTGGGAGCAGCTTCCGGCGGCACTTGCACCGGATGAAAGCTATGATAAGGACGGCTGCTTTTCGGGAAGTGCTATTGAGGCAGATGGAAAGCATGTGCTCGTGTATACCGGTGTGTCAAAGCAGGTGCAGGCAGATGGCAGTGTGCTTGAGAGACAGAATCAGTGTGTTGCCTTGGGTGATGGTACCGATTATGTGAAATATCAAAATAATCCTGTAGTAAAAGGTGATATGCTTCCTGAGGCTTGCAGCCGAGTTGATTTCAGGGATCCTAAAATCTGGAAGGAGGATGAACGCTATTATGTGATTGTCGGAAATAAAAACGATAATCAAATAGGACAGGTCGTGCTCTTTTCAAGTGAAAACCTGACTGAATGGAAATTTGAGACAATTCTTGCCTCAAATGATAACGGAAAAGTAGGCACCATGTGGGAATGTCCTGATTTCTTCAAATTGGGAGATAAGAGAGTGTTAATCTGTTCACCGCAGAATATGAAGGCGACCAAATATGAATTTCACAATGGTAACAACTCGGTGTATTTCCTTGGGGATTATGATTTGAAGACTCATAAATTCGTAAAAGAAAATGCCAGAACACTCGATTATGGTCTCGATTTTTACGCACCACAGACGACGGCTCTTTCGGATGGCAGACAAATCATGATTGGATGGATGAAATCCTGGGATGCCTGTATAATCCCTGAATCACAGGAATGGCAGGGCATGATGACAATACCGCGAGAGCTGGAATTAAAGAATGGTGCCATCTGGCAGAAACCGGTCAGAGAACTGGAAAAATATCGTAGGAATGAATGCTGCCACAATAACATACTGATTGACGCGGAGACATCACTTTCTGGTGTTAAAGGTCGTACGATAGACATGACAGTTGCGCTTAAAGGCGGGGATTATACGACCTTTGCTGTGAAGCTTGCAGCAAATGATGAGTACGAGACCTGCTTCACATATAGCAAAGCAGATAAAATACTTGAGATAGATCGTACATATTGTGGAGTGACGCGGGATGTGGTCTGCGTCCGTAAAATAAAAATCTGTGACACGGACGGATTGAAGAAACTGCGCTTTATTCTTGATTACCAGTCTATTGAGCTTTTCATCAATGATGGACAGCAGGTAGCCACGACTGCCATATGCACACCGGCGGAAGCAGACGGTATCAGCTTTTTCAGCGACAAAAAGGCGCAGATAAGTGTAGAAAAATATGATATAGAATTATAATTTTTGCTTGTGGCAATAGAACTGGAGGAAGATATGGATGTAGTTGCATTAGGCGAATTGCTTATTGATTTCACAGAAAATGGAATCAGCAGTCAGGGGAATCCTTTATTTGAGGCTAATCCCGGCGGGGCTCCATGTAATGTGCTCGCAATGCTGTCGGGCTTGGGGCATACGACGGCATTTATTGGAAAAGTAGGTAATGATTTTTTTGGAAAACAGTTGGAGAAAGCAATTACAGAGGTTGGCATAGATGCAAAAGGACTTTTGAAGGACAATGACGTACATACAACGCTGGCGTTGGTTCATACACATCCGGATGGCGATAGGGATTTTTCTTTTTATCGTAATCCTGGAGCTGATATGATGCTGACAGAAGAGGAGGTTCCTGTGGATATTGTTAAGTCTGCACGAATTTTCCATTTCGGAACTTTGTCAATGACTCACGAGAGAGTTCGCCTTGCCACGAAAAAAGCGATTGCAATTGCACAGGATGCCGGAGCAATTATTTCATTTGATCCAAATATCAGGGAACCTCTCTGGAATTCTTTAGATGATGCGAGAGAACAGGTGTTATATGGATTACAGCAGTGCGATATTTTAAAAATCTCTGATAATGAAATTCAATGGCTGACAGGAGAAGATGATTTTACTGAGGGTGTCCGATGGATTAATATGAGATATCATATTCCGCTTATTCTTGTTTCGATGGGAAAGGAAGGAAGCAGGGCTTACTATCAGGACAAGATGGTTGAGGTCGCACCTTTTATCCAAAAAAATACGATTGAAACTACAGGTGCCGGTGATACGTTTTGTGCGTGTGTGCTGCATTATGTGCTGGAGCATGGATTGCAGAAATTAACAGATAAGGATTTGAAGGATATGCTTACATATGCAAATGCTGCTGCATCCATCGTTACCACGCGTAAGGGAGCCCTGCGTGTGATGCCACAGCCGAAGGAGATAGAGGAACTGATTAAAGCATAATTGAACGCATCGAATCAGATTTACAATGGTTATGAAGGATTGGTATGTATAATCCCTCATAACCATTTTTAATATAGCATAATTAAAAAACGGGGTAAAAACATGTTGACAAACACAAAAAGGAGTGATAAACTTTAAACAAATTTAGCGAGATAAAGCATTAAATCGTTAAAGAAATTCAAACAGTATAAAAAGTTTGCACAATTAAATAAATTGTAAACCGTTGAAGCGGAGATAACGGCAATGATGCCTTTACAGAGAGCCTGTGGTGCTGAGAATCAGGTGTGAAACAAGTTGTCAAATGGACCGCTGAGGGCGCAGTCAAATGGATTTATCATTCATCCAGAGTATTCTGCGACGTGTGGGCATACGTCATTTGCCCGGGATATGTTGGTATCCTGCCAAGCGCACGAGCTATATCGTGAATTCAAGGTGGCACCGCGGATAGTTAAAATTATTCGTCCTTGACAGAAGTAATATTCTGTCAGGGACTTTTTTAGTGAACAAAGAGGTACAATGGAGTTTGCAAGTCTGCATGCTCGCATGCAAGGACACGTGCGAACACTGGACAGTACAACATAAAGCGAGAATTGTAGCAGCGTAAGCTGCGGAGAAGCCTTGAAAAGGCGAATTCGAGCTGTATGTTGGGCACAAACACAAAATTTGGAGGTAAGCATATGAAATTTTTCCCTACACTGACCGAAGTTAAAGAAATAGCAAAAACCGGGAAGTATGACATTCTCCCTGTAAGCTGTGAGATATTATCAGACTTTATCACACCTATAGAGGCCATGAGGATTCTGCAGAATGTTTCAACACATTGTTATCTGCTTGAATCAGCACAAGCCAATGAAGCCTGGGGAAGATATACATTTTTGGGATATGATCCAAAGCTTGAGATTAACTGCATAGATGGTCACATGAAGCTTGGAAAGCTTTCGGTGGAGACGGAAAATCCTTCAGAGTACATCAGACAGATTCTTTCAGAGTACAAGAGTCCGAAATTTGATTATCTGCCTTCGTTTACAGGTGGCCTTGTAGGTTATTTTTCGTATGATTATCTGGGCTACAAGGAGAAAAGCCTCAGAGGAAAAGCAAGGGACACAGAGGATTTCAAGGATGTTGATATGATGCTTTTTGATAAGGTAATAGCATTTGACAATCTGTGCCAGAAGATAATATTAATTGCAAATATGCCGCTTGATGCTCCGGAAACAGGCTATAACAAAGCGATTGTTGAGCTAAAGCAGCTTAGGGAGCTTCTGACGCACGGAGAGAAAAAGCAGAATATGGGTGGAAAGCTGCTGGGCGAGGTCACACCGCTTTTTGACAAGGAGCAGTATTGTGAGATGGTCGAGAAGGCAAAGCATCATATCAAGGAGGGCGATATTTTCCAGATAGTTTTATCAAACAGATTGAGTGCACCGTTTGAGGGAAGCCTTTTTGATACCTACCGCGTGCTTCGTACGATAAATCCTTCACCGTACATGTTTTATTTTTCGGGAACCGATGTGGAGGTTGCGGGAGCATCACCGGAGACTCTTGTAAAGCTTGAAAACGGAGTGCTTCACACATTTCCACTGGCAGGCACGAGGCCAAGAGGCGCGACAGAGGAAGAGGATAAAGAGCTTGAGGCAGGACTTCTTGCAGACGAAAAGGAGCTCGCAGAGCACAATATGCTGGTCGATCTCGGAAGAAATGACCTTGGAAAAGTAAGTAAATTCGGAACTGTAAAAGTTGAAAAGCTTCATTCCATCGAGAGATATTCACATGTAATGCATATCGGTTCGACAGTAAGGGGCGAGATCAGGGATGAATATGACGCACTCGATGCCATAGAGGCCGTGCTTCCGGCAGGAACACTTTCAGGAGCACCAAAGATCAGAGCGTGCCAGCTCATCGGAGAGCTTGAGGACAACAAGCGAGGTATTTACGGAGGGGCAATCGGATATATAGATTTTACCGGAAACATGGATACATGTATCGCAATCCGTATTGCCTACAAGAAAAACGGCAAGGTTTTCGTGAGAAGCGGAGCGGGAATCGTTGCGGATTCAGACCCTGAGAAGGAATTTCAGGAGTGCATAAACAAGGCAAAGGCTTCTCTTAAGGCACTGGAAGTCTCACAGGAGGTGGAAGAATGATTTTACTGATTGATAACTACGACAGCTTTTCTTACAATCTGTATCAGCTAATCGGCGAGATAGAGCCTGATATCAGAGTAATCAGAAATGATGAGATGACAGTTGAAGAGATTAAGGCTTTAAAGCCTGACCGCATCATCTTATCCCCGGGACCGGGAAGACCTGAGGATGCGGGAGTGATAATAGCTGTGGCAAAGGAGCTTGGAAAGGAAATTCCAATACTTGGCGTGTGCCTCGGTCATCAGGCGATATGCGCAGCGTACGGTGCAACAGTCACATATGCAAAGCAGCTCATGCACGGAAAGCAGTCGGATGTATCGTTTGACACAAAAAGCCTTTTATTCAAGGGTTGCCCGGAGCATGCAAAGGTTGCCAGATATCATTCGCTTGCGGCAGATGCAGACACGATGCCTGATTGCCTAAAGATTACAGCCACTACAGATGATGGTGAGATTATGGCAGTGCAGCATAAGGAGTATCCGATTTACGGAGTGCAGTTTCACCCGGAGTCAATCATGACACCGGACGGAAAGCAGATGCTTAGTAATTTTATCAAAGCATAAAATTTATATATTGGTTGTTGAATTGAAAACAAATTGCAGAACAAAATCATAAACAAAATATCATCGGGAAACAGGAGGACATAATCATGATAAAAGAAGCCATAGTAAAAATCGTAAACAAAGAAGACCTCACATATGACGAGGCATATGCAGTGATGAATGAAATCATGGGCGGTGAGACAACACCAACCCAGAATGCAGCTTTTCTTGCAGCTCTTTCCACAAAGAGTGCAAAGGCTGAGACAACAGACGAAATCGCAGGCTGTGCGGCAGCCATGAGAGAGCATGCGGTACAGGTGAAAACAGGTATGGATGTGTTCGAAATCGTGGGAACGGGCGGAGACAATGCACAGAGCTTCAACATTTCAACAACCTCAGCACTTGTTGCGGCAGCAGGCGGCATGAAGGTGGCAAAGCACGGAAACAGGGCAGCCTCTTCATTATGCGGCACAGCAGACTGTCTTGAGGCACTCGGTGTCAACATAGACCAAAGCCCTGAGAAATGCGTGGAGCTTTTAAATAAAGTCGGCATGTGCTTCTTCTTTGCACAGAAATATCACACATCAATGAAATATGTCGGACCTATCAGAAAAGAGCTTGGTTTTAGAACAGTATTCAATATTTTAGGACCACTCACAAACCCGGGTTCACCGGCCATGCAGCTTCTCGGAGTGTATGATGAGTACCTCGTAGAGCCGCTTGCACAGGTGCTTGTAAGCCTCGGAGTAAAGCGCGGAATGGTAGTCTACGGCATGGATAAGCTCGATGAGATTTCCATGAGCGCACCGACCAAGGTGTGTGAGATAAAGGACGGATGGTTCAGAACCACAGTAATCACACCGGAGGATTTCGGCTTTGAGCGCTGTACAAAGGAGGATTTAAAAGGCGGTACACCTGAGGAAAATGCAAAAATCGTGCGTGATATCTTAGGAGGACAGAAGGGGCATAAGAGAAATGCAGTACTCATGAACGCGGGCGCATCACTTTATATCGGTGGAAAGGCCGACAGCATGAAAGCAGGTATCGAGCTTGCCGCAGAAATCATTGATTCAGGAAAAGCACTTGAGACACTCGATAAGCTTATCGAGGTAAGCCGATGAATATTTTAGACCAGCTTGCCGAATATTCAAGGCTTCGTGTGGCAGAGGACAAGAAAAAAATAAGCCTTGAGGAAATGAAAAATATCGCGATTCAGACGAAAAACGAAAAGCTTTGTGATTTTGCATTTGAAAAAGCACTTAAAAAGGATGACTTAAGCTTCATATGCGAGTGCAAAAAGGCTTCGCCGTCAAAGGGACTTATAGAGCCGGATTTCAGATATCTTGAAATCGCAAGGGAATACGAGAAGGCAGGTGCGGATTGCATCTCGGTATTGACAGAGCCAAAGTGGTTTTTAGGCTCGGATGAGTATCTTAAGGAGATTTCAAAAACGGTTTCGATTCCGTGCATCCGAAAGGATTTTACGGTTGACGAATATCAGATATATCAGGCAAAGACACTCGGTGCCGCTGCGGTGCTTTTAATCTGCTCCATACTGTCAGAGGAGCAGCTTGGTGAATATATAAAGGTCTGTGACAGCCTTGGCATAAGCGCCCTTGTGGAGATACACAATGAAAAAGAGGCAGGGATGGCGGTAAGAGCCGGTGCCAGAATAATAGGTGTCAACAACCGCAATCTGAAGGACTTTACAGTTGATACAGCTAACAGCAGAAAGCTGCGCGACCTGATTCCGGAGGATATCATATTTGTATCGGAAAGCGGTGTAAAGAGCACAGACGATATCAGGGCAATACGTGAAATCGGAGCAGACGCAGTGCTTATCGGAGAGACGCTGATGAGAGCGGACGACAAAAAGAAAAAACTCGATGAATTGCGATTAAGCTGATAGAGCTATATATAAGCAGCTTCATAGTTTTAAGAATATTTACAAATATACATCAGAAGGGAAAACATCATGACAAATCCAAACGGAAGATTCGGTATTCACGGAGGCCAGTACATTCCTGAAACCCTCATGAATGCCGTTAAAGAATTAGAAGAAGCATACAATCATTACAAAAACGATCCTGAATTTAACAGAGAGCTCACAGAGCTTCTCAACGATTATGCAGGAAGACCATCGAGACTGTACTACGCAGAAAAGATGACAAAGGATCTTGGTGGAGCAAAAATATACCTTAAGAGAGAGGATTTAAACCATACAGGAGCGCACAAGATCAACAACGTATTAGGTCAGGCACTTCTGGCAAAGAAAATGGGCAAAACCCGCCTGATAGCTGAGACCGGAGCCGGTCAGCACGGTGTGGCAACAGCAACAGCCGCAGCTCTTATGGGCATGGAATGTGTCGTATTCATGGGCGAGGAGGACACAAAGCGTCAGGCACTCAATGTATACCGCATGCGTCTGCTTGGAGCAGAGGTTATCCCTGTTACATCAGGCACAGCCACATTAAAGGATGCCGTATCGGAGGCAATGAGAGAGTGGACCAAGAGAATTTCAGACACACATTACTGCCTTGGCTCAGTTATGGGACCACATCCGTTCCCTACCATCGTAAGAGATTTCCAGGCGGTCATCTCAAAGGAAATCAAGGAGCAGATGCTTGAAAAGGAGCACAGACTGCCTGATGCAGTCATCGCATGTGTGGGCGGCGGCTCAAATGCCATCGGAAGCTTTTACAACTTCATAGAGGATGAGGGAGTTGAGCTCATCGGCTGCGAGGCAGCAGGAAGAGGAATCGATACCTTTGAGACTGCGGCCACAGTAAATACAGGCCGTCTTGGTATTTTCCACGGCATGAAGTCATACTTCTGTCAGGACAAATACGGACAGATTGCTCCGGTTTATTCTATTTCTGCAGGACTTGACTATCCGGGAGTCGGCCCGGAGCATGCATATCTGCACGATATCGGAAGAGCAAAATATGTACCGGTAACAGATGATGAAGCTGTAAATGCTTTTGAATACCTCGCAAAGACAGAGGGAATCATCCCTGCAATCGAGTCCTCACATGCAGTGGCATATGCCATGAAGCTGGCTCCTGCAATGGACAAGGACAAGATAATCGTTGTTACTGTTTCAGGCAGAGGCGACAAGGACTGCGCGGCAATAGCAAGATACAGAGGGGAGAACATTTATGAGTAAGATAAGAAGTGCGTTTGAAAACGGCAAGGCATTTATACCATTTATCACCTGCGGTGATCCAAATTTAGAGACAACTGCAAAAATCGTAAGAGAAGCTGTTGCAAACGGAGCAGACCTTATAGAGCTTGGTATTCCATTCTCTGATCCTACAGCAGAGGGACCGGTAATTCAGGGAGCCAACATAAAGGCACTCGCAGCCGGAGTCACCACTGACAAGGTTTTTGACCTTGTGAGAGATTTGAGAAAAGATGTCACAATCCCTATGGTTTTCATGACATATGCAAACGTGGTTTACTCCTACGGCGCAGAAAAGTTTATCAGTACATGTAAGGAAATAGGCATTGACGGACTTATCCTGCCTGATATCCCATATGAGGAAAAGGAAGAGTTTTTACCACTCTGTGAGAAATATGCTGTGGACCTCATTTCATTTATCGCACCTACATCAAAGGATCGCATCGCGATGATTGCAAAGGAGGCAACCGGCTTTATCTATGTGATTTCAAGCCTCGGAGTCACCGGTACAAGAAGCGAGATTAAGACAGATCTGGCTTCCATCGTCAAGGTCATCAGGGAAAACACTGATGTGCCATGTGCTATCGGCTTTGGCATTTCAACACCTGAGCAGGCAAAGAAGATGGCAGACATCTCGGATGGTGCCATTGTGGGCTCCGCTATCATCAAGATTATCGATGAATATGGTGAGGACTCACCAAAGCATGTCGGTGAGTATGTTAAATCTATGAAGGATGCGCTGTAATTTGTATTGAAAGCTTGACAAAGCTATTGGTTAATTCATAATAAAGTAAAAGAATGCAGATTTGCAAATATGGTAAGAATTAACATGGAGATACAATAATGCAGGAAAATGAGAAAAACGACAGATTAGAAAAACAGCTTGATTTTATCAGAGAAATCGACAAGGAAAAGGAGATATTCCGCCAGACGTATTTAGCTGATGCAAGCCGCAAGGAAAATGATGCGGAGCATGCCTGGCATATGGCTATCATGACCATGCTCCTGAGCGAGTATGCCAATGAGAAGATAGACGTGCTAAAGACAGTAGGAATGCTTTTGATACACGACATAGTAGAGATTGACGCAGGAGATACATATGCCTATGATGAGGCAGGCAAGGCCACACAGCATGAGCGTGAGCAGAAGGCGGCGGAGCGCATATACGGACTTTTGCCAAAGGAACAGGGCAAGCCGCTTTTAGAGCTGTGGGAGGAATTTGAGGCGCAGCAGACACCGGAAGCCAAATTTGCACATACCATGGATAATATCCAGCCGATGCTGCTAAATGATGCGTCAGGCGGGCTCTCATGGCGTGAGCACAGCGTGAAGCTGTCGCAGATACTCGGTAGAAATAAGCGCACAGCACTTGGCTCAGAGAAAATATGGGATTATGCGTTTAACAATATACTGAAAAAGCATGTTGAGAGCGGAAACATCATAGATGATGAGGGCGTCTTCTCTGCAAAAGTCGGCGCGTGTAATGAAAATCCTTTGAAAAATCACGTATAATTCTATTGTAGACAGTCGTCTTGTATGATATACTTTACTGGATTAAATCGGTGAACTATAAATGAAATGTAACTGTTCAAGGCTGCTTAAATAGTTACATGACAAGTATATTGAGCTTCATCGAAATCCATAAAATAAAACACACGGAGGAATCAAAATGAATATTGTATGCTTAGACCTTGAGGGAGTATTGGTACCTGAAATCTGGATTGCATTTGCAAAGGAGACAGGCATTCCTGAGCTTGAAAAGACAACAAGAGATGAGCCGGATTATGATAAGCTCATGAACTATAGAATAAATATTTTAAAGGAGCACGGACTCGGATTAAAAGAAATCCAGGAGACAATCGCAAAAATAGATCCAATGCCGGGCGCAAAGGAGTTCTTAGATGAGCTTCGCTCAATTACACAGGTAATCATCATCAGTGATACATTTTCACAGTTTGCAGGCCCGCTCATGAAGAAGCTCGGCTGGCCAACAATCTTTTGTAACGAGCTTGAGGTTGCTGAAGATGGCGAGATTACAGGCTTTAGAATGAGATGTGAGCAGTCAAAGCTTACAACTGTAAAGGCACTGCAGTCTATCGGATACGATACCATCGCAAGCGGTGACAGCCACAACGATTTAGGCATGATACAGGCCAGCAAGGCAGGCTTCCTTTTCAGAAGCACAGATGCCATCAAGAAGGACTACCCTGAGCTTCCTGCATATGAGACATATGATGAGCTGCTTGCAGCGATTAAAGCGGCATTATAATTATTTATTCGGCAATTAATAAATATAGTTTTAAACAGCTTCCCACATGATATTTAAGAGTGGAATCATCCACCTGTACATGTGGGAAGTTTCTATATATTTATGTCATGCAAAATATATGAAAGAAGGCGGAGAGTAGTGGTATATAAAGTAACGCACATATATGAGGCAGATTTTGGCTGTGAGGAAAGAGTGGACGGTGCAAAAGCAAAATGCATTGTTTATCTAGAGGGAGAAGACGGCAGACAGCGTCATGTAGAGGTTGAGGATGAATGGCTTACGGCAAACGGGATAGAAGAGGGAAGCATTTGGAATGAAAATATTTAAAATGAAGTCTGAATCATAAACTATGTGATTAAATTATGTGATTAGAGTATGTGAATAGATTTTGTGTCTAGATGCACATTGTGTATTGACAACAGTGTAAAAAGTGCTATAATAAAATTAACATATGAACAATCATTCATATGTTCAATGCAAAACGTACAATAAAACAAATAAATCATGAAAATAAGGAGAACACTACTATGAAGAAGACTTACAAAATCGATGTAGACTGCGCTAACTGCGCCAACAAGATGGAGGATGCCGCAAAGAATACAGCAGGTGTAAAGGATGCCACAGTCAATTTCATGACACTCAAGATGAGCGTTGAGTTTGAGGAAGGACAGGATGCAAAGGCGGTTATGCAGGAGGTTCTTAAGAACTGTAAAAAGGTAGAGGACGACTGCGAGATTTTCTTATAAATTGCCGGGGCACTGGAATGACAAATGATATTATTTCAATGCCTGCGCTATAGTAAGGGTGATTATCAAGAGATTATAACGAATGGAGCTTTGGCGTATGAATAAAAAGCAGAAAAAAGTACTTACGCGTATCATAATCGCAGCAGTACTCATGATTATATTACATTTCATACCGGTTAAGGGAATTATCAGGTTCCTGCTTTATATGGTGCCTTATCTGGTTATAGGATACGATATCCTGAAAAAAGCATTTAAGGGAATCAAAAACAAGCAGGTATTTGATGAAAACTTCCTGATGGCGGTTGCCACTGTGGGCGCGATAGCGGTTGCGCTCTATGAGAATGGTGACTATACAGAGGCTATAGCCGTTATGCTTTTCTACCAGATAGGAGAGCTGTTTCAGAGCTATGCAGTCGGAAAGAGCCGTAAGAATATCAGCGAGCTCATGGATATCAGACCCGACTATGCCAATATCGAGGTGGACGGAAAGCTCACCCAGGTTGACCCTGATGAGGTTGCTATCGGCTCAGTAATCGTGGTACAGCCCGGAGAAAAGGTTCCTATCGACGGTGTGATAGTTGAGGGCTCATCTACATTAAACACCAGCGCACTTACAGGCGAGAGCGTGCCGAGGGATGCAAAATGCGGTGATGAGATAATCAGCGGATGCATCAATATGTCCGGTGTTTTAAAGATTAAAACCACCAAAGAGTTTGGCGAATCAACGGTTTCAAAGATACTTGACCTCGTTGAAAATTCAAGCTCAAAGAAATCAAAATCAGAAAATTTCATATCAAAATTTGCCAAGTATTACACTCCGGCAGTCTGCTACAGTGCACTTGCACTTGCGATACTGCCACCGCTTGTCAGAATACTTTTCCTGTCAGCCGCACCACAGTGGGGTAGCTGGATATACAGGGCACTTACCTTCCTCGTAATAAGCTGTCCGTGCGCACTGGTCATCAGTATTCCGCTCAGCTTTTTTGCAGGGATCGGAGGCGCCAGCCGCGAGGGTGTTCTTGTAAAGGGCTCCAACTATCTTGAGACCCTATCACAGACCAGATACGTTGTATTTGACAAGACAGGTACCATGACAGAGGGCGTTTTCGAGGTAGCAGGAGTCTACGACAATACGCTCGATAGAGAAAAGGTGCTTGAGTATGCAGCACTTGCAGAGAGCAGCTCATCGCACCCGATCAGCAGGAGCTTACAGAAGGCATATGGAAAGGAAATCGACAGAACCCGTGTGACAGACGTTGAGGAAATCAGCGGCCACGGAGTCACCGCAAAGGTAGATGGCGTATCTGTAGCGGCAGGAAACTACAAGCTCATGAAAAAGCTGGGCTTAAGCGACAGTGAAACAGACAAGGTCGGAACCATAGTCCATATCGCAATAGATGGCAGCTATGAGGGCTATATCCTTATTTCAGATAAGATAAAACCAACCTCAGCAGCAGCAATAAAGGCATTGAAAAAAGCCGGAATAAAAGGTACAATAATGCTTACAGGCGATTCAAGGACAGTAGCCGACTCAGTAGCGTCAGAGCTTGGAATCGATGAGGTATACAGTGAGCTTTTGCCGGGCGATAAGGTGGCAAAGGTAGAGGAGCTGCTTGCGAAAAAAGGCAGCAAAGAAAAGCTCGCCTTCGTCGGAGACGGAATCAACGATGCACCGGTGCTCTCAAGAGCAGATATCGGAATCGCCATGGGCGCCATGGGCTCAGATGCCGCAATCGAAGCCGCAGATATCGTCCTCATGGATGATGACCCGCTAAAAATAGCAAAAGCAATAAAAATATCGCGCAAATGCCTGCGAATAGTATATGAAAACACCTACTTCGCAATAGGCATCAAGCTGATCTGCCTCGTGCTCGGAGCAGTCGGAATAGCCAATATGTGGCTCGCAATATTTGCAGACGTAGGAGTAATGGTGATTGCAGTACTAAATGCAATCCGCGCATTATTCGTACACAAGCTCTAAATGCATAGAGCCCCAAGAGTACAGATATCAAAGCAGGATGAAACTACTATATAAAAAATACTAGACAGAATGCACCCCAGAGGTGCACTCTGTTTTTCGCGTATAAAAGAAGTTACTGTTTACACCCTTCAATGAGCCAAAACCAAAGGGTGCTTGCATAAATTGCATGTGACATCGCGAATATGGAGATATTTAGAGTCTGTTGGAATTATGTCACAACACAGCAATGTCCGTGCATGGACGCACGGACAAGGCGTTAGCGCCACGGACGGCGCTAAAAGCCGGTTGCGTCATATAGCCAAAACCTAAATCATAATTCCTACAGAGTCTTAATATCGCAATACTGAGCGAGGGCACATGCAATTTCTGCAAGCACCCGCCCCATAGCCAATAAAGTAAGAATAATGCAGAAAGGACACCACCCCATGAGCGAAAACATAAATGAACAGATAGAATGCTGCGACTGCAACGAAATCCACGAAGACCTTCTGAAAATAGTAAATGATACAATGCCTGAGGAAACCGAGCTCTACGACCTTGCAGAGCTTTTTAAGGTATTTGGCGACTCCACCAGAATCAGAATCCTCTTTGTGTTGTTTGAAGCGGAGGTATGCGTCTGCGACCTTGCAAAGGTGCTCAACATGACACAGTCCGCCATATCACATCAGCTTAGGATACTAAAGGCAAACAAGCTCGTAAACAGCAGACGTGAGGGCAAATCAGTGTTTTATTCGCTTGCCGACGGACATGTGCGCACAATCATTGCGCAGGGACGAGAGCATATCGAGGAATAATACAGGGAGGAATATACGTGACAGAATTAGAAGAATACTATAACAAATTCAACGAGGAAAAGCGCCTAAACAGCCGTCACGGCAGGGTAGAGTTTATTACCTCCATGAAGTATATACACGATTGTCTTGGCAGCTTGATGAATGAGAAGCAGCTTGATGATGAGGATTATCCGTCTGATGCAGAAGTAGCGGAAGCAGATAATAAAGTAGTAAATCTGACTTCTGATGAAAAAATGCTAAGGGATATAAAAGCACTTCGCTCACAGATTAAAATCCTGGATGTCGGTGCGGGTACAGGCAGATATTCAGTGCCGCTTGCCGAGGAGGGATATGATGTGACTGCACTCGAGTTAGTCAAGCATAACCTTGGCAGGCTGAAGCAAAAGAGTGATAAAGTAAAGGCATACCAGGGCAATGCCACAAAGCTTAAAAAGTTTGGAAACGATGAATTTGACCTCACACTCGTATTCGGACCGATGTATCATCTGAAGTCGGCAGAGGAAAAGCTTGCCGCATTGAATGAGGCAAAAAGGGTGACAAAACCGGGTGGTTACATACTTGTGGCATACATTATGAATGAGTACAGCGTGATAACCTATGCCATAAAGGAGAAGCATATAAAAGAGGGCATAGAGGGCGGAATGCTCGATGAGAGCTTCCATTGTACAGAAAAAGCTAATGATTTGTACAGTTTTGTCCGATTAGAAGATATAGAGGCATTAAATGCACAGGCAGCGCTTACTCGCGAAAAGATAATAGCAGCCGATGGCGCGGCAAATTATATCAGACCGTTTCTGAATGCTCTTGACGAGGAAGAGTTTGATATGTTTGTACAGTATCATCTTTCCACATGTGAGAGAGCAGACCTGATGGGAGCAAGTGCGCACACGGTTGATATTCTAAGAGTGTGGTAGTTTTGAATAAGGTCTGTTATTATGACGGCTTATGCCTGAATAACAACATAAAAATATAATATAACATATGAGGAGCACTATGAAAAACAAGGGATTAAAAATACTATTATCTGCTCTTTTGGTTTTATGCATTATTATGGCGGGAGCACTCATAGGAAAAGAATATATTGCAGATAATATAAAGGAAGCCGATAATCAGAATGGTGTGGATGTAGTTAAAGACACATCGGATACCGGAAAAGAAGACGATAACGCAGTTGACAGTACAGCACAAGGCACAGAGAGTACACAGTCTGATGCAGCCGAAGCGGATACACAGCAGCCGCAGATGTCAACCATAGTGATTACGGCTACAGGAGACTGTACACTCGGTAACAATCAGGAGCAAAGCTATGACGGCAGCTTTAATTCTTATTATGACTCAAAGGGACAGGACTACTTTTTCGGCGGCGTGAGAGATATTTTTGAGGCCGACGATATGACACTCATCAATCTGGAGTGTGTGCTATCGGATGCGACGGAGCGCGTCGAAAAGCGCTGGAACCTTAAGGGAAAGCCGGGCTACATTGGCATTATGACGGGAAGCTCCATCGAGGCCTGCAGTCTTGGAAACAATCACACATACGACTATGGCCAGCAGGGACTTGACGATACGAGAAGCGTGCTTGAAAATGCCGGGATAGTGTATGGCTTTAATGATCAGACAGGCATTTACGAGACAGCTGATGGGACAAGGATTGGAATAGTGTCAGCCAGCCTTTTATCACAAAACGGCGACCGCGAGGCATATATCCAAAACGGTATAGCTAAACTTCGTGAGCAGGGAGCGGCAATCGTTATAGCCTGCTGTCACTGGGGCATAGAGGGAGACCATTATCCGAATGATTATCAGCAGGCGGCAGCACACCGCATCATTGATTGGGGTGCTGACCTGGTAGTTGGAAACCATCCTCATGTGCTGCAGGGCATGGAGGTCTATAACGGCAAAATGATATGCTACAGTCTTGGGAATTTCTGCTTCGGAGGCAATAAAAACCCATCAGACAAGAACACGGCGATTTATCAGCAGGCATTTACTCTGATAAATGGTGAATTGCAGCCGGGCATAGATGCTCGGATTATTCCATGCACCTTAAGCAGCGCAAGCTCATACAATGATTTCAGACCGACAGTGGCTTCCAGAGAAAAAGCGCAGGAGATATGCAATTTAATGAACACTTATTCACAAAATTATAGTAAAATAGAAATTGATGAGCTTGGAAACCTGCATGTAAATCAATAGCAGATTTTTTACGAATTAAGATAAAAGGCAGTCATGCAACAAAAGGCATGTACCATCATACAAATATAGTAAGGGAGCAAAGAGCAATATGTATATGTGGAGAGAGCGCAATAAAGAAGAAAAGCATGAGGATGTGGTAAATACAGGCCTGCAGCCGCTTGATGTGGTAGAGGGGTTTAAGATACGTCCGGGCTTTTTCAGAATGTACGGAGCGTGCGTGGCATCGAACGGAGTGAGCTTTACCATCAATTCCCATGGGGCAACAAGGTGTACTCTTTTATTGTTCAAGCCACAGGCACCAAAGCCGTATGCGAGGATTCCGTTTCCTGATTCATACAGGATAGGAGATACCTACTCCATGCTTGTTTTTGATATAAAGCCGGATGAATTTGAGTATGCATTTTCGTTTGACGGACCTTATGAGCCGGCAAAGGGACTTCTGTTTAACGAGGAAAATGTCCTATTAGACCCATATTCCAGAGCGGTCACGGGACAGCGAAAATGGGGAGAAAAGCCGGAGGGCGGCAAGGATTTTGAGTACAGGGCCAGAGTTGTAAAAAGCAGCTTTGACTGGGGCAATATAAAGCAGCTTGAGCAGCCCTTTGAGGACCTTGTGATTTATGAGACACATGTGAGGGGCTATACAAAGGATAAGTCCTCAGGTGTCAGCGCACCGGGCACATTTGCAGGTTTGAAGGATAAGATTCCGTATCTTAAGGACCTTGGAATAAATGCAGTGGAGCTCATGCCGATTTTTGAGTTCGATGAGATGGAGAGCGCAAGGGTGGTCGATGATGTGCAGCTCTACAATTACTGGGGCTACAACACAGTATCGTTTTTTGCACCGAATACAAGCTATGCCTTCAACGAGGAGCACAACCACGAGGGAGACGAGCTGAAATCGCTGATAAAGGCTTTAAAGGAAAACGGCATAGAGGTCATTCTCGATGTGGTGTTCAACCATACCGCTGAGGGAAATGAGATGGGACCGTGCTTTTCCTTCAAGGGAATAGACAATAACGTGTACTATATGCTGACACCGGATGCACACTACTACAATTTCAGTGGCTGTGGAAACGTTATGAACTGTAATCATCCTGTTGTGCGCAGCTTTATCATAGACTGTCTGAGACACTGGGCCATTGAGTACAGAGTGGATGGCTTCAGATTTGACCTGGCTTCCATTCTCGGAAGAGACCAAAACGGTGCACCTATGGCCAATCCGCCGATTCTTGAGTCGCTGGCATTCGACCCGGTGCTTGGCAAGATGAAGCTCATCGCAGAGGCATGGGATGCAGGCGGACTTTATCAGGTGGGAAGCTTCCCATCATGGAACAGATGGGCAGAGTGGAACGGCAGATACAGAGATGACATGAGAAGCTTTTTAAAGGGCGATGACGGTATGGCGGGAAATGCCATCACACGTATCACAGGCTCACGTGACCTTTACAGCCCGGAGAGCAGAGGACACAAGGCATCAGTCAATTTCCTGACCTGTCATGATGGCTTTACACTGTATGACCTTTACTCATACAATGAAAAGCACAATGAGAAAAACGGCTGGAACAATACAGACGGTGACAACAACGGACATAGCTGGAACTGTGGCGCAGAGGGCGAGACAGACGACCAAAATGTAAACGGACTGAGAAGACGCCTTATAAAGAATGCATTTGCAGCGCTTTTGTGCAGCCGTGGTCCGGCGATGTTTTTTGCGGGAGATGAGTTCTGTAACACCCAGTTTGGAAACAACAACGCGTATTGTCAGGACAATATCATCTCATGGCTCGACTGGAGCAGGCTTGAGGAATTCAAGGAAATCCATGATTTCGTGCGTCATATGATTCAGTTCAGGAAGGAGCACCCTATACTCAGAAAGATGACAAAGCCTTCATCCTGTCAGTTCCCTGAAATCAGCGTGCACAACGGTACACCGTTCAATGCCTCAACGGATTACAAGACAAAGCTCATCGGTATCATGTATGCCGGACGAAATGAGGAGGACACGGAGGACGATATTGTATTCTATTGTATGAATGCATATTGGGAGCCGCTTGTGATGCAGCTTCCGGTGCTTCCGAACGGAAAACACTGGCATGTGGACACCAACACCAATGCAGAGTATTTTGACGGAGAGGACTTCACTGCAAAGACAGAGCTTTTGGGTGTCAACACCATAAGGGTTCCTGCGAGAACCACGATAATACTTGTGGCAGAGTAGCAATAAAAGCTGCTGCCAGCATACAGGCAGGACGTATCAGCGTTTTGTTCTAAGCGGTTATGAATAGATATTAAAAAAACAGCCCGGTACACATATCACATAGCGATAAGTGTGCCGGGCTGTTTTTCGTTACTGCTTTGGCTTAGACAGTAACATTTCCCCCTTTCATTTTTCAATATATTTTATGTGACAGTTGCAGCAGCCGGTAATTTTGCGAAGTGATACCGGAAGGCCTTGTATATATCACATAATCAGTTGTGAGTTGGACAAATTTCGTCTGTGAATCCAAGAAAATAATTGGGTGTGACACCAAAAATTGTACTTAAATGGCAAATGACAAAAATGTCAGGCACTCTACGGCCTGTCCTGTAGCCTGAAATAGTTGATTCTGCACAACACATGATTTCAGAAAGAGCCACGTTGGTCAAACTATTGAGCTTCATCAGGTAATCAAGCCTGTCAGGTACAGTTGTACTAATGGTTGCAAGTTGCTTTTCTAATAGAAAGTTATTTGTTCTACTCATAAACAAATTGTAACACAATAATTGTAAAAGGCAACAAATATCTGAAAAATACGAAAAAAATGGAAAAATTAAAATTACAGGTTTAAATCCAGCCACCATCAAAGGTGATTATTTGTCCTGTGAGGTAATCAGGTGCAGTGATGATGGAATAAGCCATATCTGCGACTTCATCAGCAGTGGCAAAGCGTCCGGCAGGGATTTCATCGGCAAGCTCAGCGCGTTCTGCCTCGTCAAAGCAGCGGTTCATATCGGTATCTATGACACCGCAGGCTATGGCATTTACCGGAATATGCGATGGCGCAAGCTCCTTGCCGAGTGCCTTGGTAAATGAATTTATACCGCCCTTGCAGGCTGAGTATGCCACCTCGCAGGATGCTCCGACATTGCCCCAGACAGAGGAAATCTGTAGTATACGGCCGCATTTATCGGCAACCATATAAGGGATGACGAGCTTTGTAAAGTTGAAAACACCGGTCAGATTTATCGCCACGATATTGTTCCATTCCTCCGGTGTCATGTCACTCAGCAGCCCGATATGTGATATGCCTGCATTGTTGACAAGCACATCTATATGACCGAAATGCGAAATGGTTTTTGTAACCATATCCTTGGCAAAGTAAAAGTCCCCGACATTTCCGGTGTGGCAGAGCACCTCGATTCCGTATGTACAGTGAAGCTCATCAGCAAACGCCTTAAGCCTGTCAGATGAATTGCGGCAGCAAAGTGATAGGTTATAGCCACAGGAAGCCAGCCTTTTGGCAATTGCGGCACCGATACCGCGTGAAGCTCCGGTTATTATAGCAGTTTTATTTATGTGATTTGTCTGATTTGTCATGACATTCTCCTTATCAATTTTAGGACACCAAACTGGCCACACCCAGAAACCCACTAATATATCGGCTTCACATAGTAAATTGCAGCTTTCTCGGTGTGGTGCTGGTAATTAAGGTGTATATCAAATCGCATGCAAGCGTGCATAGATGATATTTTTGAACCTTTAATCATTAACATATTACTGCATAAATCATACCATAAATATATATTATGGGGTAGACAAAATTTATACATTGTGATATTATTTAATAGTTGCAAAACAAACTGCAGACGGCGTGTGGCTCAGTTTGGTAGAGCGCTACGTTCGGGACGTAGAGGTCGCAAGTTCGAATCTTGTCACGCCGATTTATTTATTGATACTTGGTTGGACAGTCACTATCTATTTTATTTTGGAGCACGCGCATAGCGTGTTTTTTTATTACTGTTTATTTAGTTCTTTGGAAATCAAAGTAATATATTGCTTTATGGATAGAATAGCGGTAAAATAGTACTAGTGTATTGGCTTGCTTTAAGAAAGGGACAGGAAATAGGGGATATGAATATTGTTTCACAAATGTGTGCCGTAGCGGTGATGTTCGTAATAATGTATTTTTATATTTCGCAGAAAAAGATTATATTACATACATCTCAGGCTTTTGTTGAGGTATGGCTCGCAGGCATGCTGTCACTTTTCTTTGATATTTTTTCACTTGTTGCAATTGAAAAAAGAAGCGGATATTCTCTTACTGCTATTAATATTATCTGCAAATTAAATCTCTGGACGGTTACATGGGTTGCCATGGTGGCCTTCTGGTATATTTGTGTGGATATTTTCAGGGAAAAAGAGCTTGAGCGCAAGTGGAGAAGGCGGCTGTGGATATTTGGAATCGTAACTGATATTCTGATAATGGCTGTGCCGATTAAAATTTATGATTCGGATAATATAGTCTATACATATGGCACGTCAGTTATTATAACATATGCGGTAACGGTAACTCTGCTGGCGCTTATTCTACTGTTGACCAAAAAGTACAAACACGCAATAAATCCGCAAAGAAGAAAGAGCATGCAGGTCTGGGTGGCTCTTATGTTTTTATCGGCGGTTATTCAGTTTATAGATAAAAAAATATTGATTGTCAGCTTTGCGAGTGTGATAGGTGTGCTGATCATTTTTATTATGCTTGAAAATCCGATGGCAAATATTGACAGGGATACAGGATTTTTCAACCTCAATGCCTTTTTTGAATATATGAAGGAGGCATACGGACAGGATAAGGACGTATCGATAGTGTGTATTCGCTATGGAGGCAATGGAAATGATTTTTTCTCCAGCGAGATGGAAAAAAGTATTTTTTTTGAGGTGGTTTCTTTTATAGAAAGTCTGCCTGATAATTATGTTTTTAGAAGCTCGGCAAATGAGTATCTGCTGGTTTTTGAGAATACTGATTGCGCAGAAAAAACAATCGGAATATTGGAACGCAGGTTTGACAAGCCATGGGGTAAGGACAATATGACGATGCTTTTTGGGGAGATATATTATCTAAGCTCTACTGAGCTTGTGCGAAGACCATCGGATATACTGGGGCTTTTTCAATATGCCAAGCGTAACAGAGCTGAGTTTACTGGGCGTGGCGTGATGCTCATAAATAATGAGGTCATTGAGCACATATATGATGAAAATTCAGTTGAGAATGAGATAATAGGGGCGTTGCGCGATAACCGTGTTGAGGTGTTTTACCAGCCTATTTATAACACTAAAACGCATAAATTTACCTCTGCGGAGGCGCTTGTCAGGATAAGGTCGCGCGAGGGAAATATCATACCTCCCGGCAGATTTATCGCTGTGGCCGAGAAGAGGGGGCTCATTTTACGGCTTGGAGAGCGCGTGTTTGAGATGGTGTGCAGATTTATTGTACAGCATGATATACATGCGATGGGGCTTGAGTATATTGAATGCAATCTGTCTGTGGTACAGTGTGCCTATGACCATTTAGCACAGGATTTTATTGCAATTATGGAGAAATATCATGTGGATGCAAATGATATTGTGCTCGAGATTACAGAGTCTGCATCTATCATTGAAAAAGAGATACTGCTTGATAATATGAATGCCCTTCGCAAGGTGGGAGTAAGGTTTGCACTGGATGATTTCGGCACAGGCCAGTCAAATTTAAGCTATATTGTTGATATGCCGATTGACATTGTCAAGTTTGACAGAGGCATGACAAATGCATATTTCGACAACGGAAAGGGCAAGCCTGTTATGGATGCCGCAATGGGCATGATACAAAAGCTAGAGCTTGAGATTGTTTCTGAGGGAATCGAGGAGAAGGAGCAGTTTGCAAAGCTGGATGAGCTTGGAATAGATTACATCCAGGGCTATTATTTCTCAAAACCGAGAAATGCTGCTGAGTTTATTTCATTCATAGAAAGCAATAATGCATAGTTTATTTTATTCATACAAGATAATAATGCATAGGCAAAATAAAATATTTAAATAGTTACAATATGGATTAAAATCCGACGCTTTTAAACAGCGTCGGATTTTTTAAGTTCATTTAAGGTAGCCATGTTAGTATGACACCATCAAAACGAAGGGAGACATAAAACATGGCAGATCAAATGATTTTCAAGAGATTTGAAATTAAATACATGATAGATGAAACAGTTTTCGAAAAGCTGATGGAAGTGATGGATGGATATATGATAGCAGATGAGCATGGACGAAGCACAGTCTGCAGCTTATACTATGACACACCAAAGCATCTTCTTATCCGCAGATCATTGGAGCATCCGGTATATAAGGAAAAGCTAAGGCTGAGAAGCTACGGAGTGGCAAAGCCGTCTGACACGGTTTTTGTGGAGCTGAAAAAGAAATTCTGCTCTGTTGTATACAAGCGAAGAATTGCAATGACATATGATAGGGCACTTTCATATCTGGCAGGAGATGGGCAGATAGCTGAGTCGCAAATAGCTGAGTCACAAATAGCTGAGTCACAAATAGCTGATTCGCAAATAGCTGAGTCGCAAATAGCTGAGTCACAAATAACTGATTCACAGATTGCAAGCGAGATAAATTATGCACTCAAAATATATGAAAACCTCGCACCGGCAGTGCTTTTATCATATGAAAGAGAAGCCTTTTATGCAAGAAACAATCACGAGTTCAGAGTGACCTTTGACAGGAATATCCTTTGGAGGGACTATGACCTGTCACTTGACAAGGGTATCTACGGCACACCTATACTTGCGGACCAAAAGGTACTGATGGAGGTAAAGACAGATGGAGCCATACCGGGATGGATGGTTGATTTTCTCACGGCAAATAAGCTTTACAAGACATCTTTTTCAAAATACGGTACAGCATACCGGGCGATATATGACCGTGCAAATAATAAAAGCACTAAGCCGGCTTATGGCTGCGATTGGCTATATGGTGATGAGCCTGTAGCTGTGGTTGGGAATTAAAGCAGAAAGTGCATAATAGAGATAAAAGCAGGGATTAGAAATTATAAGAACAAAAATATAAGAGCAAAATATAAAAGCAATATTATAAACGCAGATATTAGAAAACAGATATTATGGAGGATTACATATGCTTAGCAACATTTTTACGGGATTATTTGATACAACGGCTACAACGGTCATTTCGGTGCCGGATTTCATAATTTGCATAGTGGTTTCACTTATAATCGGAGCCTTTATTACATGGGTTTACACATACAAAAGCCGCTATACAGCAAGCTTTGCGATAACGCTTGCGATGCTTCCGGCAGTGGTGTGCATAGTCATCATGATGGTAAACGGTAACGTCGGTGCAGGAGTAGCTGTAGCGGGAGCTTTTTCACTGGTGCGTTTCCGCTCGGTACCGGGAACAGCAAAGGAGATAGGTACAATTTTTCTTGCTATGGCAGCAGGACTTATCGCAGGAATGGGCTATCTGGCATTTGCAGTGCTTTTTGCATTAATCATGGGCATGGTGATGCTCGTGCTCAATATATCAGGCTTTGGTACACACACAAGAGCTACAAGCGACAGAACACTTAGGATTACAATTCCTGAGGATTTAAATTACGGCTCGGCCTTTGATGATTTATTTGAGAAATATCTCACAGCCTGTGAGATTGTTTCTGTAAAGACAACGAATATGGGAAGCCTTTACAAGCTTACCTATCACATAACACTTAAGGATTTGGCGATGGAAAAGAGCTTTATAGATGAGCTTCGCTGCCGAAACGGCAACCTTGAAATCGCAATTATGCAACAGGAGGTAAATACGAATGAGCTATAGAAAAGTTAAAAAATATTTTCAAAATATCAAGCTATACGGGATAATCGGTGCGGCTGTAATCATGGCAATGTCCGTAACAGCCTGCTCGACAGTCAAAAATTCAGGCACAGAGATAACCGCAGACCAGACCTCTGCAGGAGCCACGGTCAATGGAATTTATTCATATGATGATATGTTTACGGAGAGAGATCTTGATGTGGGCTATGATGAGAGCAGTGCTGTAAAAATCAATCTGGCAGATGATTCGACTACAGTAACCGTAGGGGATGACACGGAGGCTGATGCGTCAGAAACGGATGAGACCAAGGCAGACGAGTCAGAAACGGATGGAACTAAAGCAGATAAGTCAGAAATGAATGAGACTAAAGCAGCGTCGAGCGGTGTGAGTATTTCCGGTAATATCATCACCATATCCAAGGAAGGTACATATGTGCTTTCCGGAGCCTTATCAGAGGGCCAGATTGTCGTAGATGCAGACTCCGCCAAGGTACAGCTTGTGCTTGACAATGTTGACATCACCTGCGCATCAAGCGCAGCAATATATATAAAGAGTGCAGATAAGACATTTATTACGCTGGCAGAGGACTCAGAGAACATTCTCATGAACACGGCTGAGTATGAGGCAATTGATGACAACAATATAGATGCTGTGATTTTTTCAAAGGATGACCTGACGCTGAATGGAAAGGGAACACTCACCATAAATTCAGAGTATGGACACGGAATTGTATCAAAGGATGATTTAAAGCTTGTAAGCGGAACCTGCAATATTACGGCAAAAAACCATGCGCTTTCAGGAAAAGACAGCGTGCGAATTGCAGCAGGTACGTATAATCTGACCTCCGGCAAGGATGGAATTCACTCAGAAAATGCGGATGATGACGAAAAAGGCTTTGTATACATAGCATCCGGTGATTTTACAATTGAGAGTACAGGTGACGGCATAGATGCATCATATGTGGTACAGATTGACGATGGAGATTTTGAGATAACTGCAGGCGGTGGCGCTGAAAATGCCACAAAGACAAACAATGACATGCCGGGGGGTGGCCCGGGTGGCGATATGGGCGGTGGCGCACCGAGCGGAGATAAACCAAGCGGAGAAGCACCGAGTGGAGATAAGCCGAGCGGGGAAGCATCAAGTGGAAGTGGTTCTAATGGAGATTCTTCTGGCAGCGATTCAGGTAAACAGACCGGGCAGACGCCACCGGATAAGCCGTCCGGCGACAGCTTCGATGGAAGCCGTACGGATCAAAAAGCTTCGGACAATGCAGACAGCCAGACTTCACAGACACCACCGGATAAGTCAGGTAAAGATACATCAGATGGGCAGCAGTCTGATAAGAATTCACAAAGTAAGGATGCTGCAGACAGCACAACTGCATCAGGCGCATCGTCCGATACAGACTCAGAAGCTGCATCAGGCACATCATCAGACACTGACTCAGAAGCAGCTTCATCTACATCATCCGACACAGACTCAACAAGCACCAAGGGTATCAAGTCAGATGGCGCACTCTATGTAAACGGAGGTACATTTACCATCAACTCTGCGGATGATTCATTCCACAGCAACTCTGATGTCACAATAAATGACGGAACCTATACAATCAGCTCAGGAGATGACGGAATGCACGCAGACAGTGCATTGCTGGTCAATGGTGGAACCATTACAGTCACAGAGAGCTATGAGGGCTTAGAGGGACTCAATATCACAATAAATGATGGCAAGATTGATATCACTGCAAGTGACGACGGCATAAATGCAGCAGGTGGAAATGATCAGAGTGGTTTTGGCGGCATGGGTGGCGATGGCTTCAAGGGTATGCAGGCACCAAACAGCGCTCCGGATGCAGCACAGAAGTCGGACAGTACATCTGATAGCACAGCAGATAACACACAGAAGTCGGACGACACATCAGACACAGCTAAGACAACCGGCAACATAACAGTCGCAGCACAGAAGTCGGATGATGCATCAGACACAGTTCAGGATACCGGCAACATAACAGTTGCAGCACAGAAATCAGACAGCTCATCAGACACATCACAGGATACAGACACTGCGTCAGAGGATGAGATGTGGATGGTCATCAACGGTGGCTACGTACACGTGCTGGCAGGTGGCGATGGCCTTGACTCCAACGGAGACCTGACAATAAATGGTGGTGAAGTTTATGTGGACGGTCCATCAGACAACGGAAACAGTGCCATAGATTATGGAGAGAAATCATCCTTTTATATTAATGGCGGAACTGTTGTTGCTGTGGGAAGTAGCGGTATGGCGGAGGATGTAAGCAGCGATTCAAAGCAGCAGGTAGCCTTTGTAAAGATTGATTCACAGGCCGATGCTGGTGATGTGATTTTAAAGGATGCTGACGGAAATGAGATTATTTCATACACAGCCCAGAAGAAATATGACTGTGTGATAATCAGTACAGCAGATTTGAAGGCAGGTCAGACCTATACACTTTCAGCATCAGGAAGTGAATCGGAGGTATCTCTTTAATCCGGCAATATTATATACCATGGCGCATAGCCTGACAGCGTGATGTCAGGCTGGCGTCAAAACGGAGTGAAGATAAAGCATGAGTATCGTTAATGTTCACACCTAACAGTGTGACCAGTAACAGAATGTCATGCGATTTTGCGAACAATATGTGTAGGGTGGTTCTGAATAGGTACATAATATGATATAATGAGCAAAAGTAAGAAGGAGGTCATCATGAGATTATTACTGGCAGAGGACGAAGAGGACTTAAGCCGCGCACTTGTAGCGGTGTTAAAACACAACAACTATTCAGTTGATGCCGTATATGACGGAGCAGAGGCTCTCGACTATATAGAAAACTCAGAGAACTATGACGGAGTAATACTGGACATCATGATGCCTAAAATGGATGGAATCACGGTGCTTAAAACTATCAGAAGTCATGGCAATTCTGTCCCGGTGTTGATGCTCACCGCAAAGGCTGAGATAGATGACCGCGTGGAAGGACTTGATAGTGGCGCCGATGATTATCTGACGAAGCCATTTTCCATGAAGGAGCTTTTAGCTCGAATCCGCGCCATGACAAGGCGCAAGGCTGATACAACAGACTCAGTGCTGACATTTGGCGACATCACGCTGGACAGATTAACCTATATGCTGACTGGACCTGCAAGCATTAAGAATGCAGGCAGCACGGAAAAATGCGACGTATGCACAGACATAAATAATGCGAATAATGGTAAGGCGACCTGTCAAAGCACAGGAACTCAAAGTGTCGGAATCAGACTTGCAAACAAGGAATATCAGATGCTGGAGATGCTTATGACAAATCCGGGGCAGATTATATCCGTAGACCAGTTTATGGACAGGATATGGGGCTATGATTCGGAAGCAGAACAGAATGTCGTGTGGGTTTACATATCCTATCTGCGGAAAAAGCTGGCATCAGTGGGCTCTACAGCACAGATAAAGGCAACACGCGGTGTGGGATATTCGATAATTTAGGGATTATTCAAACATCAGTGTAAAAGCGATAAGATCCAATTATTATATTCTGCTAGAAAAGTTCATATACGGCAGGGACCTATGAATCTGAGCAGAAACTATTGTATGTTTTCTGAAAATTCAGCTTTTTATGTAGAAAATGCTGGATTTTTAAATTAGCATAATGTACAATAACCATATGTTGATAGCATAGCAGACAGGCCATGGGTGGCTGTAATCCCTAAAACTTCTAAAACAGCACCCAAAATCCAGCCAAATAGCTGGAAAAATCCATAAAAAAGTAGCTGAAACCGCAGAAATTCCTAAAACAGCACCCAAAACCCAGCCAAATAGCTGGAAAAATCCATAAAAAAGTAGCTGAAACCGCAGAAATCCCCAAAACAGCACCCTAAATTCAGCCCAACAGCCGGAAAAGACCAGGCAAAAAGTAGCTGAAACCGCTGAAATCCCTAAAACAGCACCCAAAACCCAGCGAAACAGCCGGAAAAATCCCCAAAAAAGTAGCTGAAACCGCTGAAATCCCCAAAACAGCACCCTAAACTCAGCCCAACAGCCGGAAAAATCCATAAAAAAGTAGCTGTAATCCCTAAAAATTATAAAACAGTTCAAAATTACAGCCTGTTTCTATATTTATATAGTGCTATCAAACAAATGGAGATCATATTCTCCACTTTTGAAGATAAATGACAGATTGCATTTATCATATTCCCCACAAAATACAATAAATTAATGTTTAAATTGCATACAAAGCGTTACATGACGTGATGAATAGGAGGAAAATAAAATAAGTTCAATAGATAATAGAATCCAATGGTTGGAAGGTGAGATATCAGAGATTCAGGAAAGGCTGGAGACAATCACTGAAGAAGGAACAATTTATCCAACACAAAAAGATGGAAATGTTAAATGGTATGTTTGGAAAAATGGCAGAAGAGAGTATTTATCAAAGAAAAATGATAAAGAAATCAAAAATCTTGTCAATAAAAAATATCTGGAGCTTTATCTGAAGGACACGATAAATGAGCTCAGACTACTTGAGACAAACAGGAAGGCCCGGAAAAAATATAAAACGGATTATGCCCAGAAAATGTTGAAGCAAAAACATTATAGCAGTATACTTTTAGCAGTTGATAAGAAGGAAAATGAGGAGACAAATGAAAGGACACAGGCGCCTAACCCCGAAGCCCTCAAGTTTTATACCAAAATGGGAATTATAGTGCGGTCAAAATCAGAAGTAATTATTGCGACAGCCTTGTATGATAATAATATAAATTTTGAGTATGAAAAGCCAATTAAAATCTCTAATGGTATTTATTATCCGGATTTTACGGTTGAGAAGAAAAATGGCGACATAATTTTGTGGGAGCATCTTGGTCTGATAGATAATCCTGATTATCGAAACAAAGCTTATCGAAAGATATTGAAATATAACGAAAATGGATATTATCAGGGAAAAAATCTTATATTGACATATGAAACAGCGGAAAGTCCATTGGATCCAATGGATGTAGAGCATGAAATAGAAAAAATGTGCAGGTGATAAAATGCTAAAAAAATTACGAAGAAAATTTATAGCCATAGCAATGCTGTCGGTTTCAATCGTTCTCATTGCAATTGTAGGCACGATAAACATTGCAAATTATATGAGTACAAATGAAGCGCTGGATGCGCGTCTTAAGCTGATTGCCGGAAACGGAGGAACATTCCCGGATCTTTTAGAGCGCGAAAGTATGGGAGAGGAAAGCAATACAACAGATGAAAGTATAAATAAAGAAACTCCCACGCCCAAAGAGCCACCATCCGGCAGGACAGATGTACAGCCACCTGACGATATGAATCAAGCTGACTTAAAGGATGATAATTTTAAGGATAATGATCTAAAACGCCATGGTATCTCACCGGAGAGTCAGTTTGATACCAGATATTTTACTGTCACGATAAACAGCAAGGGCGAGGTGGAAAATATTGACACAAGTAAAATAGCATCCGTCTCGTCGGAAAATGCAGCCGAGTATGCAAAAAAACTTTGGAAATCAGGCAAAAAAGGTGATGGAAAAAGTGGCTTCGCAGATAATTGCAAGTACCTGACTGTGGACGAGGATGGTGCTACAATGTATATTTTTCTGAGCTGTCAGCGTGAGCTTTCAACGATAAAAACATATATATTGGCCAGTATAGGAATCAGCGTTTTTGGACTTCTTGTTGTATTTGTTATGATATATTTCTTTTCAGGGAAAATACTAAAGCCTGTATCGGAAAGCTATGAAAAGCAAAAGCGGTTCATAACGGATGCCAGCCATGAAATCAAAACTCCGCTTACCATAATAGATGCAAATACAGAGGTAATCGAGATGATGGAGGGTGAGAATGAATGGACAAGCAGCACCAGAAAACAGATAGCGCGCCTGACCTCGCTCACGGAAAAGCTTGTATTTTTGTCGAGAATGGATGAGGAAGCAACAAAGCTTGAGATGCTGGAATTCTCTCTGTCGGATGCGATACTTGATACTGCAGAGCCGTTCAAAGCGGTAGCTCAGACAAAAGGAAAAAAGCTCACGATTGATGTGACAGATGGAATACTGTATACAGGTGATGAGAAAACTATCAGACAGCTTGTATCAATTTTACTTGATAATGCTATCAAGTATTCCGGATGCAGCAGTGTAAGTTGCGAAAAGGCAACCCAAACACAAAACAATTGTGTTACCACCACCGGAGATCCGGCACCGGAAATAGAACTGACCATGAGACCATCCAGTAAAAACCGTATAATTACCGTTTGGAACACTGTAGATGATACTGCAAACATAAAAAAAGGCAGACAGGACATGCTGTTTGAGAGATTCTACCGCACTGATGCCTCTCGCAACTCAAAAACAGGAGGCTTCGGAATAGGTCTATCGGTAGCCTATGCCATAGTAAAGGCACACAAAGGAAAAATCACTGCAGAAAGTAAAGATGGTCAGTCTATCAAATTTACAATCGTATTGTAAATTAAAAATATTTTTTTACATGCATTTTACACACTAATGATTTTGCATTTTACATTTCCCCGTTACTATATCAGTTGTAACAAACAAAGAAATAAATTCAAGAAAGAAATGAAAGAGGAAATTAAAATGAAAAATCGTATGAAAAAGCTTTTAGTTTTAGCAACTGCTGCAACAATGATGACAGCAGCATTTACAGGATGTGGCTCAAGCTCAGACGGAGCAGACAACAATGCAGATACAAGCGCAAATAAGAGCGCAGATGAAGGCACATCAAATGAGAATTTAAGCGGTTCACTTTCACTTGCAGGAAGTACTTCAATGGAGAAGCTTTGTGAGGCACTCAAGGAGTCATTCATGGAGAAGAACCCTGGAGTAACAGTAACAGTTGAGTATACAGGCTCAGGTTCAGGAATCGAGTCAGTGACAGCAGGAAGCGTAGATATCGGAGATTCATCAAGAGCACTTACAGATGATGAGAAAGCAAACGGCGTTGAGGAAAACATCGTAGCAATCGACGGAATCGCAGTTATCACAGACAAGGACAACTCAGTAACAGAGCTTACATCAGATGACTTAAAGAAAATCTACACAGGCGAGATTTCAAACTGGAAAGACCTTGGCGGAAAAGACGAGGCAATTGTAGCAATCGGCCGTGAGGCAGCTTCAGGAACAAGAGGAGCCTTCGAGGAGCTTCTTGATGTAAAGGATCAGTGCAAATATGCACAGGAGCTGGACTCAACAGGAGCAGTTCTTGCAAAGGTAGGCTCAACACCTGGAGCAATCGGATATGTTTCACTTGACGTACTTGATGACACAGTAACAGCAATGAAGATTGACGGAGTAGAGGCAACAGAGGAAAACATCGTAGCAGGCAAATATCTCCTTTCTCGTCCATTCGTAATGGCTACAAAGGGCAAGATTGACGAGCAGAACGATATTGTTAAGGCTTGGTTCGACTATGTAAACTCAGATGAGGGACAGGCAGTAATCAAGAAGGTAGGCCTTATCCTCCCACAGTAGAAATTACCGGTCATAATAATGATACGAAATACACACGTCGATATTAGACATCAGTATTAATACATATTGATAAGATACAAGGGTTTCCTCAGGAAATGGCAGGTTTCCTGGGGAACTTTTTGAAACAAGGAGTATCAAATGAAACATAAATCCATAGTAGAGAATGTTGCCAAAATAATATTTACGGTATGTGCGGTTGTGGCAATATTCGCAGTATTATCAATAACAATTTATATGTTCCTCAAAGGCGCACCGGCATTTTTCAAGGTCGGAGTGTTAAACCTTTTATTTGGAACAAAATGGGCACCGACAGCGGCAGACCCAAGCTACGGAATATTGTACATAATCCTCACATCCATCATAGGAACAGCAGTATCTATCCTTATAGGAGTGCCAATTGCACTTCTTACGGCAGTATTTCTCACTGAGGTGTCAAACAAAAAGCTCTCAGCAGTAGTGCAGCCGGCAGTAGAGCTGCTTGCAGCCATTCCATCAGTAATCTATGGACTTTTGGGACTTATGATACTTAATCCGGTATTATACAAGCTCGAGAAACATATTTTTGCAAACTCAGCAATACATCAGTTTACCGGCGGATCAAACCTGCTTGCAGCAATCATAGTGCTTGCAATCATGATTCTTCCTACGGTAATCAACATGAGCGTATCATCAATACAGGCGGTACCGCAGCAGATGAGAGCGGCATCCCTCGCCCTTGGAGCAACAAAGATACAGACAATATTTAAAGTGACGGTTCCGGCAGCAAAGTCAGGAATCATGACAGGAATCGTGCTCGGAATAGGTCGTGCACTCGGAGAAGCAATGGCTATCAACATGGTAGCCGGTGGAACGGTAAGCTTTCCACTTCCGTTCAACTCAGTGCGTTTCCTTACCACACAGCTCGTCAGCGAGATGGGATACGCCAGCGGACTTCACAGACAGGTGCTTTTCTCAGTAGGTCTTGTGCTTTTTGTGTTTATCATGATAATCAACCTCACCCTTATGAAACTCAAAAAGAAAGGAGCTGTGGAAAATGACTAGTATAAATGGAAAACGCCGCAGAATAGGCGATGATGTAGTATACTTTTTCATATATCTGTGCGCAGCATTATCGGTAGTGCTGCTTGCGGGAATCATCATATATGTATTTGTCAGGGGAATCGGCCAGGTAAACTGGGAGTTTCTGACAAGCGAGACATCTGTCTTAAGAGGCACCGTAGGAATAGCGGGCAACCTGCTCAATACACTTTACATCATAATAATCACCATGCTCATAGCAACTCCTGTCGGAGTGGGAGCAGCCGTGTACCTGAATGAGTATGCAAAGCCCGGTAAGCTCGTATCTACAATCGAGTTCGCCACAGAGACACTTGCGGGAATACCGTCAATCATCTTCGGTCTCTTCGGAATGATGTTTTTCGGACAGACAATTGGTTTTGGCTACAGTATCCTGACAGGTTCACTGACACTGACACTCATGGTGTTGCCTCTCATCACCAGAAATACACAGGAGGCGCTGAAAACTGTACCGGACAGCTACAGACACGGAGCGGTCGGACTCGGAGCCGGAAAATGGCACACCATCCGCACTATCCTGCTGCCATCTGCCATGCCGGGAATCATCACAGGTGTTATCCTTGCAATCGGCCGAATAGTCGGTGAGTCAGCAGCACTCCTCTTTACAGCAGGAAGTGCAGGAATGCTTCCAAAGGTTGCCAGCGGATATTTCTCAAAGATAATGCAGTCGGGTGGAACACTTACCATAAAGCTCTACCTTGCAGCGACAAGTGAAGGAAAATTCGACCAGGCATTTGGAATTGCGGTTGTGCTTCTCGTAATCGTATTCCTTATCAATATCCTGACAAAGGTACTGGCAAAGAAATTCCAGGCAAAGTAAGCTAAGCCCGGCACAGCAATATTGGTAAAACATATAAACAGGCTAATATAATAAATAAACTAACTAATAGAAGAAGCTTCGATTTGATATCAGTAAATCGCAGCTTCTTTTTTAATTTCTTAAACAAATCTTAATATGTTACATAATTGGATTTTAATGTTACAATTGATACAATAAGACCAACATAAAACTTCCGGAGGCAATTATGTATAAAGTATTAGTATGTGATGATGAAAAAGACATTGTATCAGCAATCAGCATTTATTTAACCAGCGATGGCTACGAGGTAATCCCGGCGCGAAACGGGCTGGAGGCGCTCGATATAGTAAAACACAATGATGTGCATCTTGTCCTGATGGATATCATGATGCCTGTCATGGACGGCATAGAGGCGATGGTGGAAATCAGAAAAATCTCTAATGTGCCGGTCATACTGCTCACTGCCAAAAGTGAGGACACTGACAAGGTACTCGGGCTCACGGTCGGAGCAGACGACTATGTGACGAAACCGTTTAACCCGGTAGAGCTGCAGGCAAGGGTGAAGTCGCAGATCAGGAGATACATGCTTCTTGGCGCAGGCAATACAAGCGTAGGAAAGCTGGTAATCGGCGGCATTGAGCTCGATGACAAATCAAAGACAGTGACAGTTGATGGCGAGGCAGCAAATCTCACACGTACAGAGTACGATATTTTGAAGCTTCTCATGGAGCATCCGGGCGAGGTGTATTCGCCGAATCAGATATATGCAAAGGTCTGGAAGGATGAGCCATACGGGACAGAAAACACGGTGGCGGTACATATCCGTCATCTCAGAGAAAAAGTAGAGATAAATCCGGCGGAGCCAAGATACTTAAAGGTTATCTGGGGTCGCGGATACAAAATTGACGCTGAATAGGTGCGTGCTTGATACAGCTTTGTCAGGTGAAGCACTATAAAATGGAAGGTGAATGATATGAAAAAAATATCAAGGAATCTGTGGCTTAAGCTGGCGGCATTTATAGTATGCTCGGTCATGGCGGCAGGGCTTGTTGTAACAACGTTAGTAGCAGTGTACACAAACAATTATGAAAGCACAGCACAGCTAAGGGATGAAATTCATGCGAATATTGCAGGAGCCTATAGCAGACAGATGGTGTACAATTATGAATCCGGTGATGACAATGCATTTTCGCAGATGATTGACGATACCAATCTGCAGGCCGCAGTGGTAAAGAGCAATGAAACATCAGAGGACAAGGTAGATGTAAAATCTGATGCAGCAAAGGTGTATTCAAGTGTGGATGAAATATCAAATCCGGATTATATTTTTAGCTACAAGGCAAAGAACTTAAAGTGGAACAGGCTATCAAATCTGTGGGATGCAATGAGCGGCAGCTATGAGGAGTCAGACGCTGCTTCAAGCGATATGAACAGTGAGAGAATCAGCTCAATCATGTATTCCAAGACAAATGGGCTCTTTTATCTGTGCCTGAATGATGGCACAGCTTATGTCATTCCAAAGGTGAGGGTAATGACAGGCTCTAACGATAACAGCTCGCTTGGCTTATATAAGGTAGTTGAGAAAACGGATGAGAATGGAAATAAATACTTTGCCTACGAGGAGATGTTTACAGGCCAGCCGCTCGATACTTCCGGCTTTGCCGAGTGGAAAAATGTAAAGTGCTATGATGAAAAAGGAAATCATATAAAGTGTGGCATGAATCTGGTGGATAACGATAATTCGGGCTTTGAAAGTGACGGCTCTTACTACGATTATAATGAGGATATTTATTATGACCGCTACGAAATCATAAAAGTAGTGGAGCAGGTGAATGAGAGCTATGAGCTTTTACCGGATACATTTAATATATCGGATACCGGAATTGTGTACTATCCATACACCCAAACGGAAGATAAGCCTGAGTACTATTATGTGTATGCAAAGCTGCCTGAACAGCTTCAGGAAAAGGGCGATTACTTCAATCAGGCAGACAGCGTACTGGATATCATGGAATTTATAGAGACACATTTGAGTGTATTGTTTGTCATATTTATACTTGGTTTTGTGATTACGGCGGGGTATCTGCTGACGGTTGCCGGAAAACGTGAGGATTCGGAAGAAATTAAATTGCGATTATATGACAGGCTGCCGTATGAGGTGATGCTTGGGGTGACAATGCTCGCAGACTTTATGGTATTTCCGGCAGGCTTTTTGCTGATAAAGCAGCTTCCGGTGGTAGCACTCATTTGTCTGGCGGCAACCATGGTTTCGCTTGAAGCAATCATGTCAACATACGTAAGAATCAGGGCACATGAGTTCTGGAAGCATACACTGTGCTACTATGTTGTGAGATTTTTCTTAAAGCCTGTCAAAAAGCTATGCAGGATGGTATTTGCCCCAATCAGATACGGCTTTTCATGGATAGAAAGAAATATACCGCTGTTTTTGATCAGTATGCTGGCATTCGGTTTCATATGCCTGCTTGAGCTTATAGGCTTTGGAATAGGGAGTATTGGATTTATATTCATTATAAAGCTTATAGAGCTTGCTCTGCTTATCGCATTTATCATGCAGTATGACAGGATAAGATGCGCCGCAAAGGCTATAGCAAACGGTGATTTTTCACAGCCGGTTGATACGTCAAGACTCATGCTGTTTTTCAGAAAGCATGGAGAGGATTTGAATAATGTGAGCAATGGAATAGAGGCGGCGGTCTCTGAAAAAATGAAGAGCGAGCGCTTCAGGACGGAGCTCATCACAAATGTGTCGCATGATATCAAGACACCGCTCACCTCCATTATCAATTATGTGGACCTGTTGCAGAAGGAGGACATAGATAACGAGAAGGTACGCGAATATCTTGACGTTCTCGACAGACAGTCATCACGTCTGAAAAAATTAATTCAGGATTTACTTGAGGCTTCAAAGGCATCGACCGGCAGTATAAATGTAGAGCTGGAGGAACTGGATGCAGCTGTTATGTTATCACAGGTGGCCGGAGAATATGAAGAAAAATTCGAGAAAAATAATCTTGATTTAATTATTAAAAATGACGTTACGCCTGTCATGATTCAGGCAGACGGACGACATCTGTGGAGAGTGTTTGATAACCTGATGAACAATATCAACAAATACGCCCAGCCGGGCACGAGAGTGTATATTGACATCATTCCAAAGGACAGCGGAGCCATCATAACCTTCAAGAATGTATCAGCTACACCGCTAAATATCTCAAGCGATGAGCTTAAGGAGCGTTTTGTCAGAGGAGACAGCTCACGAAATACCGAGGGCAGCGGACTTGGACTGTCTATTGCAGAAAGCCTTATGAAGCTTATGAATGGTACTTTGGAGCTGACTGTGGACGGTGATCTTTTTAAGGTGACTTTGGAGTTTTAAGCTTTTCAAAAAATATATTATATATTGATATAATAAGGTATAAGAAACAACAAAAGCCGGGGCAAATGCCCCGGCCTTTGTTATACTGACTTTTTGTGTTAAAATATAAAATGCATTTTTTTTTATATATGGTATAATAAAATAGTAGAGTGAAAATTATTTTTTAAGGAGGGGTAGCATATGCCAAAAGCTGTGTATAATCTTATTGGACAATATATTGAAGAAATCAAAAAAATTTATGGTTCACATGTCAGACAGATTATTTTATATGGTTCGTATGCCAGAGGCGATTTTAGACCCGACTCAGATATAGATATTATGATTTTGGTTGATATGTCAGATTTTGAACTTAAATCTTATGGTGAAAAGCTTTCCTATATGACATATGACTTTAATCTGGATCATGACATTGACATAAAACCAATTGCTAAAAGTGAAGAGATTTTTAATAAATGGGTAGTAAATTATCCATTTTATTCAAATATTCATAAAGAGGGGGTTATACTATATGGAGCAGCATGATGTAGAAATTGGTACAAGAAGAAATTCGTCATGCAAGCGATTATGATGATTTTTATATTGCAAGCAGAGAAGAGGCAGAGCGGCAAATTACAGTTGCAGAAGAATTTATAAATCTTGTCGAAAAATATTGTGAGAAACAGCTCGATTAAAGGCTGGGGCCGATGTCCCGGTCTTTTTTATACTGACTTTTTCTGTTAAAATATAAAATGCATTTTTTTTAAGATAATGGTATAATAAAAACATAAAGCGAAAGGGGAATAACAGTATGGGTATATATTTCAATCCAAGCAACGACAGCTTCAGAAAAGACCGAAATTATAAGATATATGTTGATAAAACAGAGCTGCTTAATTACACAAATGAATGGCTTGGTACCCCTAGAAACTGCATTGCTGTCAGTCATGCCCGCAGATTTGGCAAATCACACGCGGCAGGAATGATAGATGCATATTATAGTCTGGGATGTGATTCTACTGATATATTTGCCGGTACCAGGATTGAGACATATTCCGATTATAAAAAACATATGAATAAATATAATGTTATTCATGTTGATGTTTCTACCTTTTGGGATTCATATAAAGATACTCTAATAGAAAAAATACAGGAATATATTTATAAGGATTTCAGGCGTGAATTTGGAAATAAGCTGAATTATGATGATAGTCTGAGCTATAATCTGATGGTGATTTATAAAGAAACAGGGATTCCTTTTGTGATAATAGTTGATGAATGGGATTGTGTTATCCGTAACAGCAAGGATGAAGAGCTTGTTCACAAATATCTACAGTTTTTACATTCATTATTCAAGTCGGAGGAGTCAAAATCATTTTTGGCACTAGCTTATATTACCGGAATTTTGCCGATTAAAAAGATAAAGGATGAGTCTGCCCTGAATAATTTTACCGAATTCACCATGATTGATTCATATCCTATCACACAATTTTTTGGATTTACGGAAGATGAAGTGAAAGAACTATGCGAGCAGTTTCAACTGAATATGGATAATACGAAGGCTTGGTACAATGGTTATTTGATTAACGGACTTCATATGTACAATCCAAATTCTGTTTCTATGGCAATAGAGCGGCACAGATTTGATTCATATTGGAAAAATACATCTTCATTTGCCTCCATAAATACATTTATTACAATGAATTATGATGGCTTAAAGGATGATATCATGACAATGTTATCAGATGGCAGGGTTTACGTGAATACAGATACCTTTCAGAATGATTTTGTATCCATTTCATCTAAGGATGAAGCCCTCACAGCTTTAATTCATTTGGGATATTTAGGATATGACATAGATGAAAAAAATGCGTTTGTTCCAAATTTTGAGGTAAAAAAAGCATATCAGGCTGCACTTTGTACAAGTGGATGGAGTAAAGTAGCGGATTCGATTGCAAGATGTGATGAGCTTTTACAGGCAACAATAAACTGTAACAGTGAAAAAGTAGCCGAGCTCATTGAAAAAGCACATGAAGCCTACACATCTGTGCTTAAATATAATGACGAAAATTCACTGAGCTGCGTGTTATCTATGGCATATTTTACAGCACCTGCATATTATAACGTTGTTAGGGAAATGCCATCAGGCAAAGGCTTTGCTGATTTTGTTTTTATACCGAGACTAAATGCAGGAGAAAGACCTGCAATGATTATTGAGCTTAAGTATAATCAGTCGGCAGATAGTGCAATAAGGCAGATAAAGGAAAAACGTTATCATGGAGCCTTAAAGGAATATTCCGGTAAGGTACTGCTTGTCGGAATAAACTATGCTACGGATGGCGAGAATAAGAAGCATCACAGTTGCCTTATTGAGCAACTAGTCTGAAAATAGTAGTGTAAAGGCCGGGGAATTTGCCCCGGCTTTTGTTGTTTCTTATACCTTATTATATCAATATATAATATATTTTTTTTACACGCATACATTTCAATAATATAGGCCTGATTTAATTTCCCGATATCATCTCCAAAAACCTCTCATGAATCCGTGTATCATCATCAAGCTCCGGATGAAAAGCCAGCCCAATCTGGTTCTTATACTGCACACCGACAATTTTGCCGTCATACTCGGCGAGCACATGTACATCATTTTTGGCGGAGTCGTCAATAGCTTCCACGTAAGGCGCCCTGATAAATGTCATGGTAAAGTCAAAGCTATTGTCAAACCTTGCTGTAGCCTCAAAGCTTCCAAGCTGTCTGCCGTAGGCATTTCTTTTTACAGTGACAGGCAGAGTGCCGAAATATACGTTGTCATCGTTGCTGATATGTGAAGCTAAAAGTATAAGACCGGCGCAGGTTGCAAGAACCGGAAGTCCGTTTGCGATTCTTTCCTTAAGTTCATCAAACATATCAAGCTCACGGAGCAGCTTGCCCTGCACAGTGCTCTCACCTCCAGGCAGCACGAGTCCGTCTAAGTCACAGATATCTGATTTACGGCGCAGCTCTACACATTCGCACCCAAGAGACTCAAGCATGCGCTTGTGCTCAATAAACGCTCCCTGAACAGCTAAAACACCAATCTTAAGTCCTGATTTCATTTTATTTGCCTCTTTCTTCCATGATGATTTTAATCTCGCTCTCGTTGATTCCGACCATAGCCTCACCGAGATCCTCAGAAAGCTCTGCGATGAGCTTTGCATCTGTAAAGTTTGTCACAGCCTTTACGATAGCGGCAGCTCTCTTGGCAGGATCGCCTGACTTGAAGATACCTGAACCGACGAACACACCCTCAGCACCGAGCTGCATCATAAGAGCTGCATCGGCAGGAGTAGCCACACCACCGGCCGCAAAGTTTACAACAGGAAGCTTGCCATTGTCATGAACGAATTTGACCAGCTCGAAAGGCACCTGAAGATTTTTAGCTGCCTCGAAAAGCTCATCCTCACGCATGGAAGTAAGCTTAGCAATCTCAGAATTCATCTTTCTCATATGTCTGACAGCCTGCACGATATCACCTGTACCGGGCTCACCCTTTGTACGGATCATGGAAGCTCCCTCATTGATACGGCGGAGTGCTTCGCCGAGGTCTCTTGCACCACATACGAAAGGTACCTTGAAATCTCTCTTATTGATATGGTACACATCATCAGCAGGTGAAAGCACCTCAGACTCATCAATGTAGTCAATCTCGATAGCCTCGAGCACCTGAGCCTCCACGAAGTGACCTATACGGCACTTTGCCATGACAGGGATGCTGACAGCCTCCTGAATGCCCTTAATCATCTTAGGATCGCTCATTCTTGAAACACCGCCTGCGGCTCTGATATCAGCAGGGATTCTCTCAAGCGCCATGACAGCACATGCACCGGCAGCCTCGGCTATCCTGGCCTGCTCCGGAGTCGTAACATCCATGATCACACCGCCTTTTAGCATCTGCGCAAGCCCTTTGTTGAGTTCGTATTGAGTATTCTTATTGTTCTCCATTTGTTAAATCTCCTTTTATTTTTATATTGCTTTTATGTCAATTTATATGACGGATGCAGTCAGGCGTGAGCATACATATATGTTTAGGTGGCGCAGGCGGCGAGTATACTCTCGTGAGAGCGCATAGCGGAGCTGCTTAGATACTGTTGAATTATGCCCAAGAAAACCAGAAATGCACCGGCATGGAAGCCGGGGCAAGGAGCTATCGAGCCATGGAGGGCGAGTAGCGACGGTTTCGTCTGCCATAGAAAACCTATAAGGCATAATTCTTACAGTATCTTGGCAGCAAAGCGTAGCGAACACGAGAGTGTATACGCCACCTGCGCCGCCGGGCTGAATTTGCTCACACCAGCCATATATCATGGTTGCAATATTACGCCACATCTGGTAATATTAAAATATTCAAAATAAGGAAAATAAAAATGCCAGAAAGCGGTGAATCAAATGCTGACCTACGACCTCACAAAAACAGACGGACCACTCTACAAATGCCTTTATGAGTGCATCAAAAACGATATATCACAGGGGAAACTAAGCTCCGGGGAGAAAATGCCATCAAAGCGTACCCTCGCCAAGAATCTGGGGATTAGTACCATTACGGTTGAAAATGCATATGACCAGTTGATAGGCGAGGGCTATATGTTTGCAAGGCCAAAGAAGGGCTATTTCATAGCCGATGTGTCAGATATAAGGGTAATCAAGGCACCGGTGCAGAAGGAGCTTAGCATAAAGCTGCCGCCTGAGCAGGATGAAAGCATATTTGACTTCTCATCAAACAGGACAGACCCGGGTAACTTTCCGTTTTCCATATGGGCAAAGCTCATGCGAGAGACGATTTCCCTTAGGGAGCAGGAGCTTTTGTCGGTGTCGCCGTGTGGCGGAGTGAGAGAGCTTCGGGAAGCGATAGCAAGCCATCTGTCATCGTTTCGCGGTATGAATGTGGACCCGGACCAGATAATAGTCGGAGCGGGAACAGAATATCTGTACGGACTGCTTGTGAAGCTTCTTGGTACGGACAAGGTATACTGTGTGGAGGATCCGGGCTATAAAAAAATCAGTCAGATATACGAGTGCAACAATGCAAAATGTCTGCCGGTGCAGATGGATGAGCAGGGCATCAGCGTGGAGCTCATAAAGAAAGCGAATGCGCAGATAGCACATATCAGCCCGACACATCATTTCCCGACAGGAATCACAATGCCTGTGAACCGACGCTATGAGCTTTTGGCATGGGCCAACGAGAGCAGCGACAGATACATCATAGAGGATGATTACGACAGTGAGTTTCGCATGAACGGACACCCGATACCGCCCATCCTCTCGATAGATGCGTGCGAAAAGGTCATCTATATAAATACATTTTCAAAATCTCTCACATCCACCATCCGAATCAGCTACATGGTGCTGCCGGAGCATCTGGCAAATGAATTTTACAGGAGGCTGTCATTTTACTCATGTACGGTATCCACCTTCGAGCAGTACACGCTGGCACGCTTTATCAGCGAGGGCTATTTTGAAAAGCACATAAACAGGATGAGACTGCACTACGGCAGAAAGCGCCAGAGCGTGCTTTCATCCATAAAAAGCTGTTTCCCCGAAAAGGAATGCAGTGTAATAGAAAATGACTCCGGACTGCATTTTATCATACAGTTTGACACGAACCTTCCGGACAAAAGAGTTGAAGAGCTGCTTTTGAAAAAGGGAATAAAGCTTCAGGCGATTACTCATTTCAATTTGAGTAAGCCAAAGGAGGACAGGCATCAGTTTATTATCAATTACTCCAATATTGATGCAGACAGGATAATGGACGAGCTTCTAATTATTAGAGATACAATACTTTAACCAGAAAGTACTTTAATAAAACCGACTATAAAGTATATAAATAGTGTATACAAATAATGTATACAAACAATAAGTACAAAAAGTGCGAATAATTTACGTGTGTAAAAATTTGACACAGATTTTACATACATCTGATAGAGCATTTTACAAAACATCCATATAATGTATTTTCGAAGACAAGAAAATTATTACATGTTGCAGGAGATACAAATGGAGAAAAAAATCAAAATTCAGGTTCGCGACCTGAATCTGTATTATGGCCAAAATCATGCACTGCATGGTGTCAATATGGACATAAAAGAAAACAGCGTGACAGCGCTGATCGGACCGTCAGGATGTGGTAAGTCTACATTTTTAAAGTGTATCAACAGAATGAATGATCTGGTTGACAACGTCAGAATCGAGGGAAGCATCGAGATAGATGGTGAGAATATATATGCACCATCAGTCGATACAACAGTCCTTCGAAAAAAGGTCGGAATGGTTTTCCAGCAGCCGAATCCGTTCCCGATGAGCATATATGACAATATCGCATATGGCCCGAGAGTGCATGGCATCAAGGATAAAAAGACACTTGACCAGATAGTTGAGGAAAGCCTTCAGGGTGCGGCAATTTTTGATGAAGTTAAAGATAGATTAAAGAAATCTGCCATGGGACTTTCAGGTGGACAGCAGCAGAGACTTTGTATTGCGAGAGCGCTTGCCGTACAGCCTGAGGTGCTTTTGATGGATGAGCCAACCTCAGCGCTCGACCCTATCTCTACTTCAAAGATAGAGGAGCTCATGGAGGATTTAAAGAAAAAGTACACAGTTGTAGTTGTAACACATAACATGCAGCAGGCAGTGCGTGTGTCGGATGATACAGCCTTCTTCCTTGTAGGAGATATGGTTGAGTTTGGTGACACAAAGACGATTTTCTCATATCCACAGGACAAGAGAACAGAGGATTACATCACAGGGAGGTTTGGTTAATGAGATCGAAATTCGACGAGCAGCTTAAGAATCTGAATGAAGAAATGATGCACATGGGAAGCATGATTGAGGAGTCAATCCAGAAGGCAATCGAGGCATTTATACATCAGGATGCCGATAGCGCCAAGGCAATCATGGAGGGCGATTCAGAGATAGACAGAGAGCAGAAAAAGATAGAAAGCCTGTGCTTTAATCTGCTCATGCAGCAGCAGCCTGTGGCAAGAGACCTTAGAACAATCTCTGCAGCGATGAAGATGGTTACTGATATGGAGCGTATAGGAGACCACGCAGCCGATATCAGCGAGATGACCATTTTGATGAGCAGTGACAAGCCATACAGGGTCAATATAGAGCATGTCAAGAGCATGGCTTCAGAGACAATGCTTATGCTTATCAGAGCAATCGAGGCATATGTTGAGAAGAACAATGACAAGGCTCTCGTAGTAATGAAGCAGGATGATGTGGTGGATGAGCTTTTTGATAAGGTAAAGGCAGAGCTTATTGATTTCATCAGGGAGCATCCTGAGGATGGTGAGCAGGCAGAGGACCTTCTCATGGTAGCAAAATACTTCGAGCGTATCGGAGACCATGCAACAAATATTGCCGAGTGGGTTGAGTTTGCGCTTGATGACAAGGTTCGTAAGTCATGATTTAATTATTATATCAGAAAATTAAATCGTAATGATACAAAGATGAAATTAATACAGACGATGGATTTTACATAAATTTTACATAAAACCATCGTCTGTTTTACATTAGTAATGTATAATCGAAAGTAAAGAACAGGTAAAAATTTTACATAAGATTTTTGAAATGGAGAAAGCTATGGCACTTATTTATATTGTAGAGGACGACGAGAGCATACGTGAGATAGAGACAATTGCTCTGAAAAACAGTAATTACATCGTCAGTGCATTTGAAAACGCAAAGGAATTTTACAAGAAGCTGGACGAGCTCGTACCGGATCTCATACTGCTTGATGTGATGCTTCCGGATGAGAGCGGCTACGATATCGTCAGAAAGCTCAGAAAACGTCCGACCACACAGGACATTCCTATTATAATGGTCACAGCCAAGACCACAGAGATGGATATGATAAAAGGGCTCGACGGAGGCGCAGATGATTACATCAAAAAGCCTTTCTCGATCATGGAGCTTATCACCAGAGTGAAGGCACTGCTCAGAAGAACAGCGAAGGATGAGCCGAAGCTCTTAAAGCTTGATGATCTGGTGATTGACCATGAGCGCCATGCGGTTACAGTGAACAATGAGCCGGTTGATTTGACCTACAAGGAGTATGAGCTTTTAAGGCTTCTGATGGGCAGTCAGGGTATAGTCATGACCAGAGAGGTTATCATGAGAAGCGTCTGGGATACGGACTTTGAGGGCGAGACACGTACAGTGGATATGCACATAAAGACACTCCGCCACAAGCTGGGTGACTATGGCAGCAGGATAAAGACAGTCAGAAATGTTGGCTATGTTATAGAATAGCAGCTGTTTATTGGTTACTATGATTTCTGACACACATAAGCGGAGCGTACAGCATGAAAAAGAAGATTAATTACTATCTGGTGGCTACAGCACTTTTTGTTGCAATTGCCACCATGATTTCCATGACAGTAATCAACTATTACCTCTTCCAGAAGCAGGTAAAGGAAGACCTGCAGGTCATGGCAGAGACAATAGAAAGCACCGGAATACTAAAACAGGATATAGATGAAATTCCGCAGATTGACGTGGAGGGTATTCGTGTCACCTGGATTGACAAGGACGGCACAGTGCTGTATGACAATCAAAACGATGTGAAAAACCTTGAAAACCACGGCGATAGACCGGAAGTTGAATCAGCATTTGATAAAGGTGCAGGGGATAGCGTGAGAACCTCAGCCACCATGAACAGCAATACCTTCTATCATGCCATAAAGCTGAATGATGGAACGGTACTGCGTGTTTCTATTGCAGCAAGAAGTATATGGAACATGTTTGCGAGCAGTATACCTGCCATGCTTATAGTGACGGTTATCATAGTTGGAATATGCGTGGTTCTCGCCAAGAGCCTGACCAGAAAGCTCATGAAGCCAATCGAGACACTCGCAGGCAACCTGGAGCAGGCCTCTGTCATCCAGAAAAAGACAGAGTACAAGGAGCTCGTTCCTTTCATGAACGCGATAAGGATACAGCATGAGGGAGTGCTCGCCGCGGCAAAGAGCAGACAGGATTTTACAGCCAATGTGTCACACGAGCTAAAGACTCCGCTCACAGCCATCTCCGGCTACGCAGAGCTCATAGAAAACGGCATGGTCGAAAAGGAGCAGCAGATTCATTTTGCCACTGAAATCAGAAGAAATGCGCAGCGTCTGCTTTCCTTAATAAATGATATTATAAAGCTCTCGGAGCTTGATTCAAGCGAAGCTCAGCAGGGCTTTGAGCAGCTTAATCTATACGGTCTGGTCAAGGACTGCATGGAAAATCTACAGGTGAATGCAGAGCAGAGAAACGTAGCACTCAATTTTGACGGTACTGACTGTATGGTGCGCGGCAACAGGCAGCTTCTCACGGAGCTTGTCGAGAATCTCTGTCAGAATGCTATCCGCTACAACAACGAGGGCGGCACAGTAAATGTGACGGTACACAAGCTCGGCGGCAAGACAGTCCTCACGGTCGAGGACAACGGCATAGGCATTCCAAAGGACCAGCAGGAGCGCGTCTTTGAGCGTTTCTACAGAGTGGATAAGAGCCGCTCGAAGGAGACCGGCGGCACAGGCCTTGGGCTTGCGATAGTAAAGCATATAGTGGAGCTGCATGATGCAGGGCTTACGCTCGACAGTGAGGTGGGGCGTGGCACAACGATAAAGGTGGAGTTTTAGCTCCGCCTTTTTATGTCTCATGTGTTATGCCGGGTACCCGCATTTTTCATTCCGTAGTAGTAAGAAAACCAAGCACACAAGCTCTTGCAAAATCGTGGCGCAGTGTTTATAATAATTTGTTAGCAGCGAAAACAAGGCAAAACCAGGAGGAACAGCCATGTATCAGGAAATATCAAAATTACTTATGTACGGAGATTTATCTCAGGACGAGATACTTTATAAATTGGGCCAGCTCTTTGAGCAGTTTGAGGTGGGCGAGTACAACAAGACAGAGCTTGTGCGCGACATCAATACACAGGTCAAGAGAATCCTAAAGGTAGCGACAGACTATGGCTTTGACGACAATCTGTGGCACAACTATCTCACTTTCTTCCTTATGATGAGTGAGAATCCGTTTTCCATCACCTGTGAGAAGGTCGGAGCCAGCGATGGCAGTGTAAACGGGCTTGTGGCAAACGATTTCAGGATTTTTAAGAAGCTTTTCGATTATGATTTCAAGCCAATCGAGTCAGCGCTCGGAATCGACTGCTTCACACAGATCAGCAATTACAGGGCCATTGTGAAAAAAGACCTTATGTACAATCACAATGTCAGCGAGAAGGTAAGGGCACTTAGCAAAAAGCTTGAGGCAGCAAAGGACGAGCAGGAGTTTTTTGATGTGGTGACAGGCTTTTACAAGGCATACGGAGTCGGCATGTTTGGTCTCAACAAGGCCTTCAGGATTGAGGAGCATCTGGACGGAGGCTTTTCGTTCATGCCAATCAACAATATGGATGCAGTCATGCTCGATGACCTGATCGGTTATGAAATCCAGAAGAAAAAGCTCACAGACAATACAGAAGCGTTTGTACAGGGTAAAAAGGCCAACAATGTGCTGCTTTTCGGAGATAGCGGAACCGGAAAATCAACAAGCATCAAGGCAATCGTCAATCAGTATTATGACGACGGGCTGCGCATGATTGAGATATATAAGCATCAGTTCAAATACCTGTCAAAAATTATCGCAGCAATCAAAAACAGAAACTACAGATTTATCATATATATGGACGATCTCTCCTTCGAGGAGCATGAGATTGAGTACAAGTTCCTAAAGGCAGTCATCGAGGGTGGCGTGGAGACAAAGCCTGACAATATACTGATTTATGCAACCTCTAACCGCCGTCACCTGATCAAGGAGACCTGGAATGACCGCAATGACCAGGACAACAGCAATGACAAGCACCACTCAGATACAGTTGAGGAGAAGCTGTCACTTGTAAACCGTTTTGGTGTGACGATCAGCTACTCAAAGCCGTCGCAGAAGGAGTTCTTCAACATCGTAACCGAGCTTGCGAGAAAGAGCGGCTGCACACTTTCAGACGAGGAGCTGTGCAGGGAAGCAAACAAGTGGGAGCTCAGCCACGGTGGCATTTCGGGACGTACTGCAACACAGTTTGTCAACTACATTATGGCTAACAATTAAGCAGCAGGCATAAGCATGAAAGGATAGTATATGCTCTACCAGATAAGTAATGGCGCTGTCGCATTTGGCGACGACGTCATTTTGCATAGTATAGATTTTGAAATCAGAAACACAGAAAAGATAGCGATAGTCGGCAGAAACGGCTGTGGCAAGACAACACTTTTAAAGCTCATTTCGGGCGAGGTTGAGATGGAAAAGCTCGACAGTGATGAGAGTGCCTTTATCGCAAAGGCAGGCAATCCGGAGATAGGCTATTTGAAGCAGATTGCGTTTGATGATCCTGATGTGACACTCGAGCAGGAGGTGCGCAAATGCTTCGTGAAAATGGACGAGCGAAAGGCAGAGCTTGCGCGCGCAGCGGCAGAGCTCGAGCATGATTATTCCGATGAAAAGGTGGCCAGATATACCGCGATGGAGGAGGCCTTCAAGGACGATGGCGGCTACTATTATGAGAAGGAATATGAGGTCATGATCCGCAAGTTCGGCTTCTCTGACGACGAGCGCAAAAAGCCAATCCGTGACTTTTCCGGAGGACAGCAGACCAAGATAGCATTCATAAAGCTGCTTTTGTCAAAGCCTGACATACTGCTACTTGACGAGCCGACAAACCACCTCGATGTCACGACTATCGAGTGGCTTGAGGGCTATCTGAAGTCGTACCCGAAGGCTGTGGTTGTCGTATCCCATGACCGTATGTTTCTCGACAATGTGGTCGATGTGGTCTACGAGATAGAGTACGGCACAGCAAGGCGCTATCCGGGCAATTATACCAATTTTATCGCTCGCAAAAAGGAAAACTACGACAAGCAGATGAAGGATCACATCGCCCAGCAGAAGGAGATAGAGCGCTTGCAGCGTATGGTCACGCGCTTCAAGGGCAAGCCGACCAAGACAGCCATGGCGCAGTCAAAGCAGAAGGCAATTGAGCGCATGGTGATTATCGAGGCGCCGGACAAGTACGACAACAAGACCTTCCATGCCAATTTCCAGCCCGAAAAGGAGACAGGAAACGATGTGCTTTATACATCAGAGCTTGCAATCGGCTATGACCATCCGCTTTCCGTAGTGTCGCTCGATTTGAAAAGAGGCGAAAAGCTTGGCATACTCGGTGGAAACGGACTTGGAAAATCTACATTTTTAAAGACCATCGTGGGTAAAATCCCGGCACTTTCGGGCGACTACCGCTTCGGAACCAACGTGCAGATAGGGTATTTCGACCAGCAGATGGCCATGTATACAAGCAACAAGACCGTGCTTGATGATTTCTGGGATGAGTATCCGAATCTCACGGAAACCGAGGCCAGAAATGCACTCGGAGCCTTCCTTTTTTCAGGGGAGGACGTGTTCAAGAACGTAAATATGCTCTCCGGAGGAGAAAAGGTCAGACTGGCGCTTTGCAAGATTTTAAAGACCAGACCGAACGTGCTCGTGCTCGATGAGCCTACCAACCATATGGATATTGTAGGCAAGGAAACACTTGAGAGCATGCTGAAGGACTATAAGGGTACGCTGATTTTTGTATCACACGACAGATATTTTGTGAAAAAGGTAGCTACACAGCTTCTGGTGTTCGAGGATGGCACGACCAATCTCTATCAGTTTGGCTATGAGCAGTATCAGGAAAAGCTCGACCGTGAGGCTGAGGAGAGCAAAAACGTATACAGAGGCAACGCGATATTTGGTGGCGCGATAAGCCAGAACGGCGGCAGTCAGACCAGCGGCAACCAGACAGGCAATGCGGCAAACCAAAGCGCGTCACAAACCACCGCAGCAGGAAATCCGGACGAAGGCACCAATGCAAATAGCGCGGCAGGCGGCATGGCTGTCTCATCAACCGGCAAGGCATACTACAATCCGGGCAAGGAGCGCTCAAAGATACAGAAAAAGGTCAAAAAGGTCGAGGAGGACCTGGCGGTCAAGGAAGCAAAGCTCGATGAGCTCAAGGCCGAGCTCATGAAGCCGGAATATCAGTCAAGCTACTCAAAGCTCACGGAAATCCAGAACGAGATAGACGCTCTCGAGGAAGAAATCCTTATAGATATGGAGGCGTGGGAGGAGCTTTCCTCTCAGCTTGAGGCGCTGGGATAGGTTAGATGCGCTGTGGTAGCTTAGAAACGTTGTGATAGCTTAGATGTGCTGTTGTAGTTGAGAAATGTTGCGATAGTGTATAAAAAATCACTCGACTTGATGTTTTTTATTCTGATGAAATCCCTAATCATAGCGAAATCAAGCGATTTCGCGAAAAAACGTAAATAAAATCTTGATTTTTTATATAAATTGCATAAAAATGATTGATGAAAACGAAATTTATGGTATAATATTTACATGATACAGACAACGTATCAAATAAACGACAAAGGGGTTGGACATCATGAGAATAACAATTTCAGGAAGAAACATCGAATTAACAGAGGGGCTTAAGCAGGCAGTAGAGGAGAAGCTGTCAAAGCTGGAGAAGTTTTTTAAACCGGACACAGACGTATATGTTACACTCAGCGTAGAAAAGGATAGACAGAAAATCGAGGTTACTATCCCGGCAAAGGGACATGTTATCCGTTCAGAGCAGGTCAGCAACGATATGTATGTATCAATTGACCTCGTAGAGGAAGTAATCGAGAGACAGCTTCGCAAATACAGAACCAAGATTTCCGCAAAGAAATATGCACCGGCAATATTCCAGGATGAGTTCGTGGAGGCAGACGATGCAGAGGACGAGGAAATCAAGATTGTCCGTACCAAGAGATTTGGTATGAAGCCTATGTATCCTGAGGATGCATGCATCCAGATGGAGCTCTCAGGACACGACTTCTTCGTATTCAGAAATGCAGAGAATGACGAAGTAAATGTAGTCTACAAGAGAAAAGGACATACATACGGACTTATCGAACCGGAATGTTAGACTCTTGTTTTTCATCATAATTTAACCTTTCTTTCATCGAAAACCGGCAGCCGTTGGCTGCCGGTTTTTATATATGCGATTGGTTCCAATGGCAGTAAGACCACAAAAAAATAACCGCCCCAGCCTGGAAACTGAACGGTTATTTTAACTAAGTAAATGATCAGGCGAACCGTTGTTATAGGTAGCACCTTTTTGTTATCTATATTTTAACATTCATTTCTAATCATGTCAAAATTATTTTTAAATAAATTTCAAATATTAAAAAAATGAAATAATTAGAACAAAAACCCTAAAATATAGTACAAATTTATCATTCCAAAAATTCACACCCAAAAAGCGCATTATAAACCAAAAACCGACTGAATTAAACACAAACCCATGTCATATTTTGTCGAAAACTGCTAATCACCCATCAATATTAAAGCTTCCAATAGAAATCTTCAAAATAAAAGCGCGTAACGCGCCTAGAATATTGATATATTATATGGAAAAATGAATCCACCAACAAAAACAAAGAGGGAAATTTCGCAAAAGCGACAAAATTTCAAAAGAAAGACAAAAAAAGAAGTTCTACGAAAAATGTAGTCGATGGAGGGATGAAATATTTGGGAAGAATTTATTATGAACAGAAAGGACTTATTAACCTCGATGATATCGTAGATATATTAAGAGAGGTGGGAAATATACACAATTACTTGGAAAATGCAGCCTTGCGGATTTTGCTTTTTGGCAATCCGGAGCTGAATTTTTATCAGTGCCGATTATTAGTATTGAAGTACGGAGAATCACTTTCACAGGATGATTTGCACGGGCGGATGGTATTTATAAGAATGATACAGCTGCTGGAAGCTAACACAGTTTAAAATAAAATGGGAATTTCTTTTTTGACCGGGCAACCGGTCTTTCTTTTTTGCATAAATAGTGTTATAATTTTGAAGAAATTATGTTGATTACTCATAGCTTTAAAAAAGAAGCATTGTATTGGGCTTGATTAAGCCAAAGCATGATAATTCAATCAAAGAAAAGAGGACAAAAATGAACATCGTAGTACTTGCCGGAGGGCTCAGCACAGAGAGAGATGTTTCCTTCAAGACAGGAAGCATGGTAGCTAAGGCACTCAAAGAGAACGGCCACAAAGTTATATTATTGGATGTATTTATGGGATATAGTGACAGGGAGGAGGAGCTGACAGGCATATTTGACCGCGCGGACGAGATAAGCGTGCAGGTCAGCGATATTCCGACAGAGGCACCTGACCTCGCAAAGGTAAAGGCTTCCAGAAAGGACCAGTCACCTTGCTTTTTCGGACCAAATGTCATCAAAATGTGTCAGATGGCGGACATTGTTTTCATGGCTCTCCACGGAGAAAACGGAGAGAACGGAAAGATTCAGGCAGCATTTGACCTCTTCGGTGTCAAATACACAGGCAGCGATTATTTAAGCTCAGCCATCGCCATGAACAAGGAGACATCAAAGCAGTTCTTCCTTGCAAACGGTATCCCTACTCCAAAGGGCATTTCCATGACCAGAGAGACCAGACAGGATGATATCACAAAGCTTGATCTGACACTTCCATGTGTAGTAAAGCCATGCTGCGGCGGTTCAAGCATCGGTGTCACTATCGTCAGGGATGCAGCAGAGTTTAAGGCGGCACTTGACGATGCGTTCAAGTGGGAAAATGAGCTGGTTATCGAGGAATTTGTACAGGGCAGGGAGTTCTCTGTCGGCGTTATCGAGGGCAAGGCTCTTCCTATTATAGAGATTGCACCGAAGGAGGGCTTCTACGATTACAAGAATAAATACAAGGCGGGCAGTACAGTTGAGACATGTCCGGCCGAGCTTCCTGAGCAGGTGACAAAGGATATGCAGCACTATGCAGAGGAGGTTGCGCGTGTTATCGGGCTTGACACATATTCACGCTCAGACTTTTTGCTCAACGACAAAAATGAGATGTTCTGCCTTGAGGCAAACACACTGCCGGGCATGACTCCGACCAGTCTTCTGCCACAGGAGGCAGCGGTTATCGGTATGAGCTTTAATCAGCTCTGTGAGCATCTGATTGACATATCTTTGAAAAAATATGAGGTGTAGCATGTCTGATAAGTACATGAAAAATCTTACATTTGCAAATATCGCAAAGGCCTGCGAGGGCAGATACATAGGCGATGAGACACTGCTTGATACGACAATCACAGGCGCAGTCATAGACAGCAGACAGGTGAAGGAGGGCTATCTTTTTATCCCGATAAAGGGAGAAAGGGTGGACGGACACAAATTCATCAATGCTGTGTTTGAGCAGGGAGCGGCAATCGTGCTCTCTGAGCATGAGCTTACGGATCCGGCGGGACCATATGTGCTTGTTGAATCAACCACAGAAGCCATGAAAAAGCTCGCGGCATTTTACAGAAAAAGCCTTGATATCAAGGTAGTGGGCATCACCGGAAGTGTCGGCAAGACCAGCACCAAGGAGATGATATCATCTGTCCTTGAGCAGAAATACAGCGTTCACAAGACAGCAGGCAATTTTAACAACGAGATAGGCCTGCCGCTCACCATTTTCGGAATTAGGGAAAGCCATCAGGTAGCAGTGCTTGAGATGGGCATATCTGATTTTGGCGAGATGCACAGGCTTTCTACTATGTCTTGCCCGGATGTCATGGTCATCACAAATATCGGCTACTGCCATCTGGAGTTTTTGGGCGACAGGGATGGTGTGCTTAAAGCAAAGACAGAGTGCTTTGAGCATATGATGCCGGATGCGGTCGCAGTGCTGAATGCAGATGACGACAAGCTCGCCACAGTGCAGACGGTAAATGGAAAGCCTGCCATATACTATGGCAAGGAATCAGCTTCAGGCGTTCATAAATCAGTATATACCACAAATATTGAAAACCTGGGCTTTGACGGCATGAAGGCTCATTTTGTCACCCCGGAGGGTGAGTTCGATGCACACATCCACATCCCGGGTGAGCACAATGTATACAATGCCATGGCGGCAGCGGCTGTCGGATTGCAACTTGGCCTCACAATAGCTGAGATTAAATCAGGAATCGAGAAAGCAGAGACAATCGCAGGGCGTACCAATTTCATCAAAACACACGGCATGACTGTGATAGATGACTGCTACAATGCAAATCCTGTATCCATGAAATCCTCTATCGAGGTGCTTTCACATGCAAAGGGCAGGACAATAGCAGTGCTTGGCGACATGGGCGAGCTGGGAAGCGATGAGAAAAAGCTACACCATGAGGTAGGCGAAGCAGTTGGAGAGAATCATATCCACACTCTTTTTGCCGCAGGAGAGCTGGCAAAGGAATATGCAGCCGGAGCAGCAGAGAAATCATCCGATGTAGACATCCACTATTTCGAGGATAGGGAGACTATGACACAGGAGCTTCTTTCATATGTGAAGGAGGGAGACACCATACTGGTGAAGGCATCACACTTCATGGAGTTTCCTAAGGTAGTCGAGGCACTGAGTAAATAAAAATAAAGTGAAAACTAATCGGGTAAAAATTAATTCGATAATTAATTATTGCGAGGAATGGATATTCTCCAAGCCTCATAATATTATAAAAGAAAGAGAGAAAAATAATGGCACAGAATCCAATCGTAACAATCACAATGGAAAACGGCGATGTAATCAAGGCGGAGCTTTATCCGGAAATCGCACCAAACACAGTAAACAACTTTATCAGCTTAATCAATCACAACTTCTATGACGGAGTATGCTTCCATCGTGTAATCAAGGGCTTCATGCTCCAGGGAGGAGATCCGGACGGAAACGGCACAGGCGGCCCGGGCTATGAAATCAAGGGCGAGTTCACACATAACGGCTTCAAAAATGACTTAAAGCACACAGCCGGTGTACTTTCAATGGCACGTACCATGATACCTGATTCAGCAGGCAGCCAGTTCTTCATCATGCATCAGGATGCACCACATCTCGACGGTGAGTATGCGGCGTTCGGCAAGGTAATCGATGGCATGGATGTGGTAAACAAAATCGCAGAGGTGCGCACAGACTACATGGACAAACCACTTGAGGCTCAGGTCATGAAGACAGTTACAGTTGAGACCTTCGGAGTGGACTATCCGGAGCCGGAGACAGTTTAATGATAATAATTATCGATGAGGCAAGCGCAAAACTTGCCTCTTTTTACTATCATGACGAGATATTCAGGCCGGAGTGGAGAAATGCATCAAACATGGCATCGGTGTCCGGTGAGCAGCAAGAAAAACTACCTGATGAGTTACGGGGAAAATTGTATGTTGCGCTACTGGCTACTGAATCGATTAATGGCTCCCAAAAAACAATAACCAAAGGATATACAGAATATGCAGATGACGTAGTGAAAACCAGTACCGGAAATCTAAGAATCCCGGAATTATTAACCGACTACATCTGGATAGTATCAAACAAACAGCAGAAGCAAATAGCCGACTCTCTCGGCATAGCATCAGTCGGAGAACCGCAGTGCGGCACGCGCTATGCAGTCGAGAGCCTTGCAGAGTTTGATATTGAGTATCTGGAGCGGGTGCGCAGGCGGTATAATCATATCCCATGGGATATTGGCGAGACAGACAGATGCATGATACGTGAGCTTTCACTGTCAGACCTTCCGGCGCTCTATGAGCTTTATGACAAGCCCGGCATGACAGACTTTGTGGAACCGCTTTACGACTACGAGACAGAGCTTGAATACCAGAAAGCATACATAGAGAACATGTATGGCTTTTACGAGTATGGCATGTGGCTTGTATTTTCCAAGGAAACAGGAAAGCTGATAGGCAGGGCAGGGCTTGAGCACGATGAACTGGGCTATATGATAGCACCGGAGCTTCAGAATCTGGGCTATGCCACGGAGGTGTGTCGCTTCATCATAGACTATGCGCGCGAAAACACAGACTTTGAGGAGCTTTACTGCCGGATAGATGAGAGAAATGAGGCATCGGTGCGCCTTGCAAAAAAGCTTGGATTTACAAATAGCGGCCATGTGGATGAAAATCTACACACTTATATATATAGAAAAAATATAAAAAACATAAAAAACAATGAAAAACATTGAAAAATATGCAATTAGGCAATAAAATATAAACATAGTTTAACGAGTTGGAGGACGATAAAATGAAGAAATATGCATACGGAGTAGATATAGGTGGAACAACTGTAAAGATAGGCTTTTTCGAGACCACAGGAAAGCTTGTCGATACATGGGAGATTCCTACACGCACAGAGAATTCCGGAGAGCTCATCCTGCCGGATATCGCAGCATCCATCAAGGAGAATAACGAGAAGCACGGCATCGAGATGAGTGACATCGAGGGCATAGGCATGGGAGTGCCGGGACCGATAAAGGATGACGGAACCGTACTTAAGTGTGTCAACCTCGGCTGGGGTGTGTTCAACGTGGCACAGTCACTCTCAGTGCTGTGCGGTGGCATCAAGGTAAAGGCCGGAAACGATGCCAACGTAGCTGCACTCGGTGAGATGTGGCAGGGCGGCGGAAAGGGTCACCAGGATGTAGTCATGATCACACTCGGCACAGGTGTAGGCGGAGGAATCATCCGCGAAGGCAAAATCATAGCCGGAATAAACGGAGCAGGCGGAGAGATAGGACATATGCCTATGGTAGATGATGAGTCAGAGTGCTGTGGCTGCGGCAAGAAGGGCTGCTTAGAGCAGTATGCATCAGCAAACGGCCTCGTAAGAGTGGCAGAGAGATACATTGCAGCACACAGGGATGTGGCAACAGAGCTTGATTTAAATGCAGGCTTCACAGCCAAGGATGTATGCGATGCGGCAAAGGCTGGCGATGCAGCAGGCATTGCAGCAGTAGAGCAGTCTATGAAGCTTCTCGGCAAGGCAATGGCAGCAGTAGCATGCGTCATGGACCCTGAGGTATTTGTTGTAGGCGGAGGCCTCTCAAAGGCAGGCAGTATCATCATCGACACAGCAGCAAAGTACTATAAAGAGTATGCTTTCCATGCAAGCCGTGAGACAGAGATCAAGCTTGCCACACTCGGCAACTCAGCCGGCATGTATGGCGGAGTAAAGATGGTTATCGGCTAACATTAGATTGCAATTTTTAAAGAAATAAAATATAATGGCTACTAAAGATACACTACAATCGAGGTGAGACTATTGGCAGATTACTCAACAGAAGAATTAGAAAAAATAGCGGACAAATTTCGCTCAGACACCAGCGGCATAAGGGGAACAAAGGATTTTACGAGCCCAGAGGAGCTTTACGATGAGCTGAAAAAGGAAATCAAAAAGTACCATCCGTCGGATGACACGAGCCTTGTGGACAAAGCCTACAGGGTAGCTTATGATGCCCATAAGGGTCAGGCACGTAAGTCGGGAGAGCCTTATATCATACATCCGCTTTGTGTTGCCATAATACTCGCCGAGCTCGAGCTGGATAAGGAAACCATTGCAGCAGGACTGCTCCATGATGTGCTGGAGGATACTATCATGACCATGGATGAGATGCGCGCGGAGTTTGGAGACGATGTCGCACATCTGGTGGATGGTGTCACGAAGTTAAAGCACCTGCATCTGACAGACAGCACCAAGGATCCGAAGGACAAGAATGCGGACAGGCTTGAGATGCAGGCTGAGAATCTGCGTAAGATGTTTCTCGCCATGGCAAAGGATATCAGGGTCATCCTCATAAAGCTGGCAGACAGACTGCACAATATGCGTACACTCAAGTACCAGTCCAAGGAGGCGCAGCAGCGTATCGCCAGAGAGACACAGGATATCTACTGTCCTATCGCGCAGCGACTTGGTATCAGCAAGATAAAGATAGAGCTCGAGGACCTTTGTATGAAGTACCTCTATCCGGATGCCTACTACGATCTGGTAGAGAAGGTAGCCCTCAGAAAGACAGAGCGCGACACTTACATCCAGGGCCTGGTAAACGATGTCAAGAAGTATGTTACAGATGCCGGCATCAAGGCTGAGATATACGGCAGGGCAAAGCATTTCTTCAGTATATATAAGAAGATGGTTAATCAGGACAAGACGATAGACCAGATATATGACCTCTTTGCCATCAGGATTCTGGTGGATACCATACCGGACTGCTACGCAGTGCTAGGTATCATACATGAGAAGTATAAGCCTATACCGGGCCGTTTCAAGGACTATATCGCCATGCCGAAGCAGAACATGTACCAGTCGCTTCACACGACGCTCATAGGCCCGAGCGGACAGCCGTTTGAGATACAGATACGTACCTATGAGATGCATCGTACAGCTGAGTACGGTATCGCAGCGCACTGGAAGTACAAGGAAGCAAACAACGGCAATGCCACTACCACCACTGTCACAGAGGAGGAGAAGCTCAGCTGGCTGCGCCAGATACTCGAGTGGCAGCAGGATATGTCGGATAATAAGGAGTTTATGACTTTATTAAAGAGTGATTTAAATTTATTCTCCGACAATGTATTTGCATTCACACCGTCCGGCGATGTAAAGAACCTGCCAAAGGGCTCCACACCTATAGACTTTGCCTACAGCATACACTCTGCGGTCGGCAACAAGATGGTCGGTGCCAAGGTAAACGGCAAGCTGGTGCCGATAGACTATGTCATCAAAAACGGTGACCAGATAGAGATAATCACCTCACAGAACTCCAAGGGACCAAGCCGTGACTGGCTCAAGGTCGTAAAGAGCACACAGGCCAAGAACAAGATCAACCAGTGGTTCAGAAGTGAGCTCAAGGAGGAGAATATACAGCACGGCAAGGATCTGATAGCAGCCTATGCCAAGGCAAAGGGTATCAACTTTGCTGAAATAAACAAGCCTGAGTATCAGGAGAAAATACGCCGCAAATACGGCTTCCACGACTGGAACTCATGCCTTGCAACCGTCGGCCACGGCGGACTCAAGGAGAGCCAGATAGTCAACAGGATGTACGACGAGTACAAGAAGGATCATGTGGTGCCGGTGACAGATGCAGATGTGCTTGGCAGCATCGCAGAAAAGCAGCAGGCGGCAGCAGGCATACAGCCGGAGCACAAGTCAAAGAGCGGCATTGTGGTACACGGACTCTATGACGTGGCAGTGCACTTCTCGAAGTGCTGCAATCCTGTTCCGGGAGATGAAATCGTGGGCTTTGTCACAAGAGGCCGAGGCATCTCCATCCACAGGACAGACTGTGTGAATATCATCAATCTGTCCAAGATAGAAAAGGACAGGCTCATAGAAGCAGAGTGGCAGGATACAGCCCTCATGGACAACGGTGCCGAGTATCAGGCAGACCTAAAGATATTCTGTCATGACAGGCCGGGACTGCTCGTAGATATCACAAAGATATTTACCGAGAAGGAAATCAATATCAGTGGTATCCAGTCCAAGACCAGCAAGCAGGGCATCGCTACAATCGAGGTATTTTTTAATATCAAAGGCAGGGACCAGATAAAGGTTCTCGTGGAGAAGCTCAGACAGATAGAAAGTGTAATAGACGTAGAGAGGACCACCGGCTAAATCCCGGTGGTTCTTGCGTGAAGCATAACATATAACAGACAAGGAGTACACTCATATGGTAAATATGAAGATAGACCACTTCATAGTGGGACCGGTGCAGACCAACTGCTACTTTGTCACCAATATAAAGACAAAGGAAATGATAATAATAGACCCGGGCGCGTGTGCTAATCAGCTCGCCAAAAAGGTGGACGAGTCAGGCGCAAAGCCTGTAGCAATACTGCTCACACACGGACACTTTGACCACGCCACGGATGCAAAGCCACTCGCAGACCGCTACGGCATCAAGATATATATCCATGAGGCAGACAAAGCCACACTCGATGACCCGCAGCTCAATGTCAGCTACATGATGGGGCAGTCAAAAACATTTTATGCAGATGTATTTTTGAAGGATAAGCAGGAGCTTGACATCGCAGGCTTTCACATAGTAGTGCTTCACACACCGGGGCATACACCGGGCGGCTGTTGCTATTATTTCCCGTATGAGGACGTGATCTTTACAGGCGATTCGCTGTTTTGCGGCTCAATCGGACGTACGGATTTCAAGGGCGGCAGCATGTCAGACCTCGTGCGCACAGTGAAGGAAAAAATCATGACACTGCCTGAGCATACAGAGGTGTACCCGGGCCACAACGACACAACAACCATAGAAAACGAGAGGATGTATAACCCTTACTTATGATAGTAGTAGTATTTAATAAACCGGATTTTGAATATGATGTGCACTCACTGCTCAAGGAGTTCTTCCCACAGGAGGACGTGCAGATGTACTATAGCTGCCCACCTGATGAGGTGGAGGGGAAAAACTTAGCCTGCACACACCACGAGATGACAGATGATGGCGTAAAGGAATTTGCGGATGCCTCACAGGTATTTAAGATAGACTATGTGGGTGATGAAATTGCAGTGGAGTGGACGCTGAATAGAGCCGGAGGAAATAATTCCATGACAGGTGAGATGCAGCAAGCTGACAAAAGTGACATTAAAACAGCCGGAAAAAGTATCTACACAAAAATATCTGTGACCGGCACAGACCGCAAGGAGACCAAAAACCGCCTCAAGCTCGCCCTTTATTCCATGATAGAAAATGGCACAGGAAAGAGTCTTCCGTGGGGCACACTTTCAGGCATCAGACCGACCAAGATAGCCATGAAATGCATAGAGGATGGCATGAGCGATAAGGAAACCTACGACTATCTGAAGGAAACCTACCTCGCAAGTGATGAGAAAATCGACCTCTCAATAGGTATAGCAAAGCGCGAGAAGGCACTGCTTGACAAAGTGGACTATGACAACGGCTACAGCTTGTACATAGGCATACCCTTCTGCCCGAGCACCTGTGCATACTGCTCGTTTACCTCATATCCGCTGGGTGTGTGGAAAAGCCGCGTAGACGATTACCTCGACGCACTCGAGAAGGAGATAGACTACACAGCACAGAAATTCTACCACAAGAAGCTAAACTCTATCTATATAGGAGGCGGCACACCGACCACACTAAGCCCTGCACAGCTTGACAGGCTTATCAGAAAAATTAAATGCAGCTTTGATTTAAAGGACTGTCTGGAATTTACCGTGGAGGCAGGCAGACCGGACTCTATCACGAGAGAAAAGCTTATGGCACTAAAGAAAAACGGCATCAGCCGTATATCAGTCAATCCGCAGACCATGAAGCAGCAGACACTCGATATAATAGGAAGACACCACACAGTAGACGATACAATACAAAGCTTCAAGCTCGCGCGTGAGCTGGGCTTTTACAACATAAACATGGACCTCATCATGGGACTTCCCGAGGAGACACTCGATGATGTAAGGCATACAATGGAGCTCGTGAAAGAGCTGGCGCCTGACAACGTCACCATCCACTCACTCGCAGTAAAGCGCGCTGCAAGACTTACCATCTTCAAGGACCGCTACAGTGATATGCAGATGGTCAACACCCAGGAGCATATGGACCTCTGCGCAGCCTACTGTAAGCAGATGGGGCTTGAGCCATACTACCTCTACAGGCAGAAGGGCATGGCTGGCAATATGGAGAACGTGGGCTATGCAGCAAAGGGCAAGGCCGGAGTATACAACATACTTATCATGGAGGAAAAGCAGACTATCGTGGCGTGCGGCGCAGGAGCAAGTACCAAGCGCGTCTGGCCAGTACCGAATCCGGACGGCACACACCGTATCGACAGATGCGAGAATGTCAAGGATGTAGGGCAGTATATCGCAAGGATTGATGAGATGATTGGGAGGAAGCAGAGGCTGTTTGAGGAAAAATAAGCAGCATGACATATAATAATGTATAAATATCGAACTGATAATACTATACGGATTAGCGAATATGTCGAAAATTATAAAGAAAGCCTAATATTCGTTGACAATAAATAAAAAAAGAGTGAAAATAAGACATTAGAAACCCCAAATAGATACAAAAAAAGATACGCTAATCCGAATAAACATACAAAAAATAAAACAGGCTAAAAATATTCGGGGGGGGGTACAAAGGTACCTCCCCTAGAACAGGTATAAAGGGAAATAAAAGATACCATAAGGAGAATTTGGAAAGAATGTACAGAAAGAAAGGCAGAGGATGGACAAAGCACATAGACTTTATGCTTATAGATATCGCATGCATTGTTATTGCATTTTTTATTTCATATGTGATACGCTTCGGCTTTAATAACCCGTACGTGGACAAGGACTACCGTATACTGGGGGTAGCATTTCTTCTGATAGATTTCTTTGTGGAGATAATGGCAGACTCATTCAAGAATGTCCTAAAGAGAGGATATCTGGATGAACTTATATCGACCTGCAAGCACGCAATGCTTGTATTTCTGGCGACAGCGCTATTTCTGTTCACTACACAGATGGCTGATATATACTCGCGATTATCATTTTATATCATGTTTCCAATCTATGTGACAATAACATATGTAGCAAGACTGGCGCTCAAGAGCTTCCTTAAGAAAAAGGGCTTTGGAGCATCTAAGAAATCACTGCTTGTCATAGCACCCGATGCCATGCTTCGTGATACACTGCGCACAGTGGAGAAAAGCTGCATAGGCTATACAAGGATAGTAGCAGCTTCACTGGATACAGACATGAAGGGTAAGACTATATGCAACATACCGATAGTTGCAAACCACGATGGCATAGTGGACTATGCGTGTGATGAGTGGGTGGATGAGGTGCTCATACCGCCGTGCAGCGAGGATGAATATCCGGAGAAGATGGCAGATATATTCCTTGAGATGGGAATAGCCGTACATACAGGAATAGCCAAAAACGGCACAGCTCAGGGCGGCTACAAGCAGATAGAAAAGATAGGCGACTACACAGTGGTCACATCAAGCGTTAACTATGCAAATTCCAGCGCACTTCTGGTAAAGAGGGGCATGGATATAGTCGGAGGATTGGTGGGCTGTCTGTTCACACTTATCATTATGATATTTGTGGGACCGATGATATACATAGCATCACCGGGCCCGATATTCTTCTCACAGGAGAGAATCGGCAGAAACGGCAGGAAGTTCAAGATGTACAAATTCCGCAGCATGTATATGGATGCCGAGGAACGAAAGAAGGAACTCATGGCGCAGAATAAAGTGGGCGACGGAATGATGTTTAAGATGGACTTCGACCCAAGAATAATAGGCAATAAGGTGCTGCCAAACGGAAAGAAGAAAACCGGAATCGGACAGTTCATCAGGAAAACAAGCCTGGATGAATTTCCACAATTCTTCAATATACTAGTAGGAGATATGAGCCTGGTAGGTACCAGACCACCGACACTCGATGAGTGGGAGAAGTATGAGCCACACCACAGAGCGAGAATGTCATTCAGACCGGGATTGACCGGGCTGTGGCAGGTGAGTGGCAGGAGTAATATCACGGACTTTGAGGAAGTGGTGAAGCTGGATACCCAGTATATTGGGGAGTGGAGTGTTAAGGGGGATATAGCTATTCTTCTTAGGACAGCAGTAGGTGTGTTGAAAAATGATGGAGCAGTATAGTTTCTACAAGGAGAAATATTAACATATGAAAGTTGTATTAATGGCCGGAGGCAGAGGAACTAGGATTTCTGAATTGTTCCCTGATATTCCCAAACCGCTAATTCCAATACAAAATATGCCTGTCTTGGAGCGAGAAATCATTTCGCTCAGAGAACAAGGATTCACAGAGATAATCCTGACAGTAGGGTACATGGCTGATAAAATAAAGGGCTATTTCGGAGATGGAACGAGGCTTGGAGTGAAAATTAATTATTTTGTAGAAGACAAGCCTTTAGGAAATGCAGGTGCTTTGTTTTTTCTGGATTTAAAAGAAGATTTTCTACTTTTAAACGCGGATGCTGTATTTGATGTGGATTTTAACAGAATGGTGAAATATCACAGACGAAAAGGTGCATTGGTTACATTATTTACACATCCAAATTCTCATCCATATGATAGTGGATTAATTATTGCTGATAAGAGTGGTGAAGTAAAGCAATGGCTTACAAAAGAAGAATCCAGACCAAAGTATTACAAAAACAGGGTAAATGCCGGTCTTCATGTAATTTCTCCTAAAGCATTGGAGATGAGTGGGATTGATAAAAGTTCAATTGGTAAGGAAAAAGACGAGAAGATTGTAAAAGTAGATTTAGACCGTCAGATTCTTAAACCATTGTGTTCCACAGGAAAAATGTTTTGCTATGATTCGCCTGAATATGTAAAGGATATGGGAACACCGGACAGGTATTATTCGGTGTGTGAAGATTTTAAAAAAGGCGTTGTTTCAGCAAAGAATCTTAGTAATAAACAAAAGGCAATCTTTTTAGATAGAGATGGAACTATTAATAAGTATGTAGGTTTTTTAAGAAATATAGATGAATTTGAATTATTACCAGAAGTTTCAGAAGCTATAAGAATGATCAACACTAGTGGTTATTTAGCTATAGTAGTTACAAATCAGCCTGTTATTGCAAGGGGAGAAGTTACATTTGAAGAGCTGGATAACATTCATTGTAAAATGGAAACTCTACTTGGAAAAGATGGGGCATATATTGATGGGTTATATTTTTGCCCACATCATCCACATAAAGGTTATGAAGGGGAGATACCTGAATTGAAAATAGATTGTGATTGCAGAAAGCCAAAGCCGGGAATGTTGTTAAAAGCAGCAGAAGAGTTGAACATTGATTTAAAAGCCAGCTACATGATAGGGGATTCTGATTCGGATGTTCAGGCTGGCGAGGCGGCAGGCTGTATAGGTATAAAAATAAATGAAGGCGGACTATTAGACGCTGTGAAGGGAGTATTACATGATTATAACTAAGACCCCATTTCGCATGTCATTTTTTGGTGGCGGAACAGATATGGAGGAATATTTCAGGGAAAATGAGGGCGCAGTCCTTTCGACTACATTTGATAAATACTGTTATGTAAATGTAAGACATCTCCCAAGGTTTTTTGATTATTCAACAGAGCTGTCTTATTCAAAAACAGAGAGAGTAACTGATATAAATGATATTCAACATCCGGCAATTCGTGAAGCAATGAAGATGCTTGATATGAGAGAGATAAGACTTACATATGAAGCTGATCTTCCGGCTCGTTCAGGGTTGGGAACCAGCTCATCTTTTGCAGTAGGAATGCTTAATGCGTTTTATGCTCTTAAAGGCAAATATGCAGATAAAAAGAAACTGGCAGATGAGGCAATATATCTTGAACGTGTTTTGTGTAATGAATCAGGAGGATGGCAGGATCAAATAGCAGCTTCCTTCGGAGGTTTTAACAGAATTAATTTCAATTCAGATGGATATGAGGTGCTTCCTGTAATAATATCTCCGGAAAGAAAAAGAATGTTAAATGATAACTTATTGATGTTCTTTACAGGGTTCACACGTTTTTCTTCAGATGTGCAGAAGGCAAATAAAGCAAGCTGTTCAGAAGACAAAAGTGTAAAACTTAAAAAAATGTATAGTCTGGTAGATGAAGCAGAGGCAGTTCTTACGGACAAGAATAGAAATTTAGATGAGTTCGGTCATCTTCTTGACACTACATGGAAATTGAAGAAAGGAACAGGCGGAGCCGTAAGTACAGGAAGTATAGATGAGTTATACGAAAGAGGCATGAAAGCCGGTGCACTTGGAGGAAAGCTCCTTGGGGCTGGTGGAGGAGGCTTCTTAGTATTTTATGTTCAGCCGGAAAAACATGAGGCTGTGAAAGAAGCAATGAAAGACCTTATGTATATTCCTTTTAAATTTGAAGATGGTGGCACGCGGGTGATTCATTATAGTCCGGAAGAATATGAAGAAATTTAGTAAATGTAAAAGGTGAAGTAAAGTGTTGGAAGAGAATATTCAGAAACAGATTGATGTATTAATCGAAAGATATCCGCAAATAGATAATTGCAAAAAAGAAATCGAAAAAGCCTATTTAGTTCTTGAAGAGAGTTATGCAAATGGAAACAAGCTTTTAGTTGCAGGAAATGGTGGCTCGGCAGCAGATTCTGAACACATAGTTGGTGAGCTGATGAAGGGATTTGAAAATCCCAGAAATCTTTCATCAGAATATAAAGAAAAATTAACGTCTGTAAATAATGAACTTGGCAAGGTACTTGGAGAAAATTTACAGATGGCACTCCCAGCAATTGCACTTGATGGACATGTCGCACTTACAACTGCATATATGAACGATTGTGAACCATTACTTTGTTTTGCACAGCAGGTAAATGGATATGGAAAGGAAGGAGATGTTTTCCTGGGAATTTCCACATCCGGTAATAGCAAAAATATTTTATATGCTGCAGTAGTTGCAAAAGCAAAAGGAATGAAAGTTGTAGCTCTTACTGGTGCTAAAGATAGCAAATTGTCACAGATAGCAGATGTGACAATAAAAGCACCTGAGACAAGGACATATAGAATACAGGAGTATCATTTGCCAATATATCATTGCCTGTGTCTGATGCTCGAAGAAAGATTCTTTGGAGATAATAATTAAAATGCTAGAGAAACAAAGACTACTTAATACATATGTAAATAATGTCACATTAGATGAAACATTAGATGAAATCGATGAACTAATTCATAAAAGAAAAAAATCATATATTGTAGCAATCAATGTGGATGTTGTCATGAAGATGGAAAGTGATGATTATCTTAGAAGGATAACTAATGAAGCTGATATGGTATTGGTTGATGGAAAACCTCTGATATGGATTTCAAAGTTACACAAATGTCAGATAAAAGAAAAAGTTTCGGGGTCTGACCTTGTACCTCAGTTGTGCAAAAGAGCAGCAGATAAAAATTATTCTATTTTCATTATAGGTGGTAAAGATGGAGTTGCAGAACAGGCAAAGAAGAAGCTTGAACAGAAACTTCCCGGTATCAGAATAGTTGGAACATATGCACCACCATTAGGATTTGAGAATGATGAATCTGAATTAGATAAAATAAATCAGATGATTAGTGATGCGCATCCGGATTTGTTAATAGGATGTTTAGGATGTCCAAAACAAGAAAAGTGGATATATGAGAATTATATGAAATATGATGCTACAGTTTCAGTATGTGCCGGTGCTACAGTAGATTTTTTGGCTGGAAATATCAAAAGAGCACCGCGATGGATGAGTGATCATGGACTTGAATGGTTTTATAGATTTTTGCAGGAACCAAAGAGAATGTTTAAAAGATATTTTATAGATGATATAAGAATTTTAGGTTTGATTGGAAAGTATAAAAATGAAAATAGTAATTGATTTAACATCATTATCCTATCATATGACTGGAATAGAAAGGTATGCTGCTTGTGTTTCTGAACAAATGTTGAGACAAGATAGTATAAATCAATACTTTTTAATATTTCGAAATGATGTTTTTCCTAATTTCAAAAAATTTATTAATGGAAAGCGTGTGAAAGCAATTATTCTTTCGGGAAATAGCAAATTGATATTTTATCAGGTTATTTTGTTAAGAGCATTAAAAAAAATAAAAGCAGATAAGTATTTATTTTTTTCATATACAAGTCCTATTTTTTTTAGAAAAAAAGGAATAATTAACACCGTTCATGATATGGGAGCATGGGATTATTCTGATGCTATGAGAGTGTTTCAGAAAATTTATTGGAGAACAACAATTAAATGTTCAGCAAAAAATTCTGAAAGAATAATTACGGTCTCGAATTTTTCGAAAGAGAGAATTGCCTGTATTTTGAATTTCCCAAAAGCCAAAATAGATGTAATATATTCTGCTGTTTATGATGGAATATGTAAAGAAAATGGGATTTTATTTAATGAAATAAAAAAAATATATGATTTACCAGATAAATACATTATGACATTGTCAACATTAGAACCAAGAAAAAACATGTCTTTATTGTTAGAAGCATATTCTGAGATTCGGGATAATGTGGATTATGATTTGGTATTAGTTGGTCGTAAAGGCTGGAAAATGGATGAAGTAATTGAAAAATATAATAAAGAGGGAAGAATACATATTACAGGTTTTGTGGATGACGAGCATGTGTCTGTAATTTATAAAAATGCATTATGTTTTGTATTTCCAACATTATATGAAGGGTTTGGTTTGCCACCCATAGAAGCACTGACACAGGGGGTACCAGTTATTTCGTCTGATGCAGCATCTATGCCAGAAATATTACGAAAACAGGCAGTGTTTTTTGAAAATAATAAAAAAGAGCAATTAATTAAGCTATTGATTGAACTAAAAGATAATGTGGAAAATATGCCTAAAGTTCTAGATGAATATCAGAAAGAACAATATAGGTTTGATGTATCTGCTAAAAAAGTATTAAAAATTATTACACAGGATATAAATTAAATTATTTTTTATTTATGTACGTTATGATTTAAAAAATGGATATAAGAAAGAATATGGAGATAAGAAAGAATATGACAAAAGTAATTGCAATGTATCTTCCACAATATCATAGAATTCCTGAAAATGATTTATGGTGGGGGAATGGATACACAGATTGGAAAGCAGTAAAGGAAGCAAAACCATTATTTTCAGGTCATGAGCAACCTAAGATTCCAAGGAAAAAAGAATATTATGATTTATCTAATTTAGAAGCAATAAGAAATCAGGTACAGATGGCTAATGATTATGAAGTATATGGATTTGGAATATATCATTATTGGTTTTCATCTAAACAAGTTTTGTTAGATACTCCGACAAGGTTGCTGAGTCAAAATAAAGATATAAATACACATTTTTTTTTAATGTGGGACAACGGAAGTTGGAAGCGTACATGGAGTAATGTAAAGTTTAGTAATAGTTGGGCGCCTTTATATGAAAATAACAACGATGGACCAGAGATTCTTGCTGAATTAATTTATGGTGATGAGGAAGAATGGGAAAAACATTTTAATTATTTATTACCTTTTTTTGAAGATGAAAGATATATTAAGATTGACGATAAACCATTGTTTGGAATATTTAATCAAGATAATGATTCTGAAACTTTGAAAAAAATGTTTGAATATTGGAACAAGCTTGCTAAGGAAAATGGTCTAAATGGGGTTGCTATCTTGGGAAAAGAAAATATTTATGGGAAAACCGTAGCTGATTATCAATTTAATTATGAACCGAGTACACATGGATGGGTTGGAAAAAATTGTGTTCAAAGAGCATTTAATAAAGCTAAAGACAAATTATTGATTAAAACAGGTAGACTACGAAAATATAAGTATGATGATATTTGGAAAAAAATAATAAAAGATTTTTCAGAAGATAAAGCATATTTACCTGGAGCTTTTGTAAAATATGATGATACTCCGAGGAGAGGAAAAAAAAGTTCTATTGTTGTTGGGGAAAGTCCTAAGTTGTTTGAATACTATATGAAAAAATTATTATTAAAATGTAATGATAGCAAGAAAGAGTATTTGTTTTTAACAGCATGGAATGAATGGGGAGAGGGCGCCTATTTAGAACCGGATGAAGTTAATGGCTTTCAATATTTGGAATCTTTAAAACGTGCATTAAGTAATTTCTGAGCTAAAATTAGTAGCTAAAATGTAAAGGAAGGAACAAAGAGTCGATGTTTTTTATAGTACCTGCTTTTTTTATAATGTTTATAGCTATTTTTGATTATAAAAAAGGTTTTATGCTGTATTTACTATTTCAGATGGTGTGGTATCCGGATACTCAATTGTTTCAAGTTGGACAATCGTGGATTAATTTGAATTTTGTTTGTGCCTTTTATTTCGTTATTTTATATGTTATAAAAAAACGAAAATTTAAAAGAGAAATATTAAATTTTCCTTTTACAAAACCAATGTTATGTATTTCATTGTCGCTCTTGTTGACTTGTGTATCTTCATATGCTGGTATGGTTGGGGAATTAGTAAAGGCGGCAGGATTGATTATAATGGATATTTTAGTAGTTTATGTGATGTGGAAAAGCATAAATTGCAGGGAAGATTTTGTATTTTTGTTTAAGGGAATTACAATTATTGTGTTGTTGGCTTGCATATATATTTTTAATGAAAAAATAACAAATTTAAATCCTGTTTTGGATTATAAAATGACATGTACGTCAAATGTTTTTTCTACATATAGAGATAATCAAGAATGGGATTCAAGGGGATATAGATGCTATTCAATTTTTGATCATACAATTTGTGCATGTATGATATTTTCTTTGTACACTGCATTGACCTTGAATTTATATGTTAAAAAGAAACGTTACCCTTTTAAATTTTTGTCACTGATTACTTCAGTATTATGTATACCGGCTATGTTTTTTACTCAACAAAGAACTGGAATGTTTATGCTATTTATATCCATAATTTCTAGTGTTGATTTTAGGAAAAAAAGATTTTGGAAATTAATCATTATAGGTGCAGTTGCTTTGTTTTTTGTTACTCCATATATATTGGATAATCTGAGTTTGTTATTCAGTATATTTAATTCAAATTATTCAAATACAGTTTCAGGTAGTAATGTTTCAATGCGTTTTGACCAGTTTAATGCAATATTGAGAATTATGCTAATATCTCCATTAACAGGTTTAGGAGAAAATTTTCAGAGTTATTATACAGGAATATATGCATCGAGAGCATTAGGATATGAGAGTCTTTGGTTTGAACAGATGGCAAAACATGGATTATTTGGGGTGTTAGCATATATTGTTATGATTTATTATTCGGTATATAAGATACCTAAAAAATTCAATTCTAAGCAGGTGTTTTTTATATCGTTGGCATACTGGGTAACATATACGTTGACATCAACTCCGTATTTTAGAATTTATTTTTTATATGCAGTGATATTTTACTTTATAAAAGATTCAAGTGCATATTCAATCTTAAAAAAAATAAACAAAACTAATTGAAGAAATAGTGTGTAATACAGATTTATTATTAAATAGTCTAGGAATAAGGAATATGAAAGAGTCAGGATTAAAAGAATTATTTCGAATATTACGATTAGGAAATAGAAAAAGAAAATGGAAAAGATTACATCCTAATAGTGATACGCTACCAATGAATATTTTTAATTTTGAAAATGTATCATTGGGAGATAGGTCATACGGTGAATTAAATGTAGTTGACTTTGGTGGAAAAAACAAATTGATTATTAAAAATTATGTCTCAATAGCTCAGAATGTAACGTTTATTCTCAATGCTGAGCACTATATTAATCATATATCTACTTATCCGTTTAAGGTAAAGATATTACATGAGGTAGAGTCAGAATCATTTGGAAAAGGTGATATTGTAATTGATGATGATGTATGGATTGGATATGGGGCAACAATAATGTCAGGAGTGCACATTGAACAAGGTGCTGTAATTGCATCGGGGACTGTGGTAACAAAAGATGTACCACCATATGCAATTGTTGGTGGGGTTCCTGCAAAAGTTATAAAGTATAGGTTTACACAAGATTTAATTAACGAATTGTTGAAGCTTGATTATAGCAAACTTACAGATGAAACGATTAAAAAAAATATAGATGATTTGTATCAGAAATTAACGGATGTGAAGCAATTAGAATGGTTGCCTAAGAAATACAAGAGTTAAAATTAACATGGGAAAAGCTCAAATGCGCAGATTATGGTTATTGGTGATTTTTGGGAAAATGGTAATAGAGATACCATAAAAAAGAAAGCGGCTAAAGAATTAAATGTTGATTATGTTGATTTAAGCAAGATAAAAGACAATGAACAGTATTTTGCGGAAAAAGGTTCAATTGTTTATGGTGATGATGGTAACGAACATAAAATTGAACATGATGGGGTGGCAAAGCATCCTGGAGATAAGGCTATGAAATATATAGCCGAAGAAACCTATAAAGAAGTAAAATAGCATTTTTGATGATTCGACAATTAGTACAAATAAGAAATATGGAAATAATTGCTATGATTCAAGGAAGGAAAAATAGATAAATGCAACAAAAAAGTATAAAAGAAAATTCAATATTAAATGTTATAAAAACAATATCAAGTATTATTTTTCCGTTGATTACTTTTCCATATATATCAAGGGTTTTATTACCGAATAATGTTGGAAAAATAAATTTTGGTACATCATTTATAAGCTATTTTTCCATGATTGCTTCTTTAGGAATTACAACGTATGCAATTAGAGAATGTTCTGCGGTAAGAGAAAATAAGTCAAATCTAAGTAAAAAAGCGTCAGAAATTTTTTCAATAAATATTTGTACAACATTGGTCGCATATGTTTTATTAGCCATCTCGCTAGTATTGTTTAGAAAATTGGATAATTATAGAGTGCTTATAATAATTCAAAGTACAACAATATTATTTGCAACGTTAGGTGCTGACTGGTTAAATTCAGCAATGGAAGATTTTAAGTATATTACTATTAGGACAATAGTTTTTCAGGTTGTTTCATTATTTCTAATGTTTTGTTTTGTAAGAACACCGGACGATTACATTAAGTATGCCGTTATATCGGTTTTTTCTTCCAGTGGAGCGAATATTGTTAATGTTTTTTATAGACGACGATTTTGCAAAGTTAAATTTACAAATAATATGAATTGGAAAAATCATTTTAAACCTATTTTCTTGTTATTTGTAATGATAATGGCGCAAACAATATTTTCAAGTGCTGATCAGACTATGCTTGGGATAATGAAGGGGGATTATGAAGTTGGTATTTATAGTACAGCATTGAAGATTGAAAATATAATTCTTCAAGTGGTTGCTTCGCTTGTATGGGTAGTTATGCCAAGATTGTCTATTTATTTTGCTGAGGAAGATTACAAAAAGATAAATGGAATGTTGAAGAAAACACTCTCAATTTTTATGGTTATTGGATGTCCGGCTATTGCAGGTGTGTGGGCATTGTCAAATGAAATTGTAATGATTATTGGTGGTAAAAATTTTTTGGACTCAGCTCTTCCGTTAAATATTCTTATGATGGCTTTTGCATTTAGTTTGATTGGCGGAAGTTTTCTTGGGAATATGGTTTTGCTTCCATCTAAAAAAGAAAATATATATATGTGGATTTGCTGTATAACGGCAGTTTTTAATGTAATTACGAATTATGTACTTATTCCATATGGAGGAGCTTCTGCTGCTGCATTAACAACTGCTTTATCTTCTTTTCTTATAATGATTCTATTATTCATAAAAAAGGATAAGCGAATAAAATTAGATTATATGATAGAGGTGAGTATTTCACCATTAATCGGATCAGTTGCGATATTTGGATATTGCAAAATTATAGAAATTTTATTTGCGAGTCTCTGGGAAAGAACAATTGTTTCTATCTTAGGAAGTATCATACTGTATGGTCTAGTAATGATTATGATGAAAAATGATTTGTGTATGGAGTTATTAGATGGAATAAAAGCAAGAATAAGAAAGTAGTTGTTAAATAATATTGTATGGTAATTAAAACTGAAAGCCAATAGTGGAGATTTAAGAAAGGAAGTTTAACTTAATGCAGATTGACGAATATATTTTGAAGTTGAAATATATTATAAAAAATAACTTGATTCATAATAAACTTGAAAAATCAATAATAGCAGCAAAAGTACTATCTGAAATTTATTATAACTATAATCAAGTTTATACTGATGATGAATTAGAGGAATATCTAATTAAGGCACGAGACCTGTTGTTTTATGAACGGAAACAATATGTGGTAGATAATAATTGTATATTTTTTTATGATGGATTTGGTGAAGATTTAAGAGGACTAGCGGTTGTATATGCTCGAGCGCTTTCGTTATTAAATTATAAAGTTGTTTATGCATGCCCTACGACAGGGAAGGGAAAGATTCCGCATATTGTTTCTGAGTTTAATACTGAAAATACTAATATAATTTATATTGATAAAGAAATAAGTAATATTGAGCGAATAAAACAAATTAATTCTATATTTGAAGACTATAAACCTAAAGTTGCCTTTTTTTATACATATCCATCAGATGTTGAAGGAGCGATTGCTTTTTCAAATAACAATTCATCTTTAAGATTTCAGCTGGATTTAACGGACCATGCATTCTGGATTGGAGTCAATGCATTTGATTATATTTTAAATGGAAGAGAGATGGGAGCTAGTATAGCTTATTATGAAAGAGGAATTTCAAAAGGACGTATAATCAAGCTTGATTGTTCCCCTTACATTAACAATGATGAATATAATAAGTTGCTTCCTTTTGATATTAAAAGTGAGAAATATATTTTTACAGGAGGCTCATTGTATAAGACTTTAGGGGATAAAGGATTACTATATTATAAGACTATAAATGATATATTACTAAATTTTCATGATTTCAAATTTTTGTATGCAGGAAGTGGCGATGATACAGAAATGAAAAAGTTAATTGCGAAGTACCCTAATAGAGTATTTTTGATTGATGAACGTCCTGATTTCTACGAATTGATTAGAAATTGTGTTTTATATATAAATTCATATCCGATGTTCGGTGGGTTAATGATGAGATATGCAGCTTTGGCAGGGAAGATACCTATTACTTTAAGACATGATAATGATGCGGATGGAATATTGATTAATCAAAAAAATTTAGGTATTGAATATGATAATTTTAATGATTTTATAGCAGAAATTCATAGATTATTATCAGACGATGAATATAGAAAGACAAAGGAAAGCATACTAAAAGATTCTGTGATGACAGAAGAGGATTTTGCTAGAAACCTAAAAATGGTGATAGAACAACACAGGTCTGAGTATTCTTTTGAAAATATTAGAAGATTTGATACAACAAAATTTAGAACAGAATATAAAAAGCGATATACAGTTAAATGTTTATATCAAAATATTGTAAAAAAAGATAACATCAAATTGTTTCGGTATTTTCCAAAAGAATTTATGATGGAAGGATTAAATAAGATAAAGGAAAGAATGTTCAAATGATAGTTTTTAATATACCACCGTATACAGGAAAAGAATTCGATTATATGAGAGAGTCTGTCGAAAATTATAAAATTTGTGAAGATGGTCCGTTCACAAAAAAAATGTAATGCTTGGATGGAAAAAAGATTTAATGCAATGTATTATAATATGGCCAAAAGTGATTTACAGAAGGTTATTGATAGAACATTCGGTTTTTTTAAGGATAATACAATGAATGTTCAAGCACTTTAGCACTTGTTATGAGGTGACTGTTTAAAGAAAAAAGTTCAAAAATCAATGATTTAGGGCTTGAAATTATAGGAAGTCCAGCGGTGTGATGTCAAGTGAGAAATGAAATAAAAACCTTATATATATGACATATTTCTCAAAAAACGCAAAACACCTGCCTAAGCCCTGTCGACCAAGTTTTTGAAAAATGAGCAGGGCGACTATCAGCAGACAGATTTCTCTATTCTGCTGGGCGATATAGGCGATTGTCTTTAAGCAGTGTAAAGACTAACCGCACAAATTTACGAGCAGTTAATGCGAGTGCACGTTTGTGTTGATATCTGTTCACCTCTTTATACTTTTGGTGATAGAAAGCTTTGTACTCTTTGTCGCATCTTACAAGAGAAAATGTAGCTTCACACAGATAATACTTTAAAAATCGGTTACCAGAATGGATGAGCCTTGTATTTTGAGCTTCGAAGTTACCAGACTGGTGTTGAGTCCAGGCAAGACCTGCATATTTTGCAAGGGAAGCCTGATTATCAAAACGATTGATATCTCCAATCTCAGCCATGATTCCGGCTGAATAGACAGGACCTATACCTGGAATGGATATCAAAACGTTTGGCAGGAGTTCCATTTGAGCAGCGATTGCCTTATCGAACTCTTTGATTTGCGATTCCAATGCCTTCATCGAGGTTATGGATATAGAGAGCACCTGGTTCACAGAGTCATTTACCGTCTTAGGTAAGCGATAAGAACTTCGGGCAGCTTTCTGAATGGCTTTGGCTACCGCATCTGGATCAGGAAAGCGATTTTTTCCTTTTTCGATGATAAAAGCGGTCAGTTCTTGTAAGTCCATATATGCCAGTGCTTCTGCGGATTCAAATTCATCGTAGACAGCAAGGGCGGTGGTACTGAAAGTATCGGAAAATACCTTTTCCTGTGTCATGGTTGAATACTTCTTGAACAGCACATTCATAAACCGTTGTTTTTCCTTGGTGAGGTTGCAGACGGCAAAGTAACGTGCTCGTGTGAGGTTCTGGAGTGCTTTGTAGTGATAGTCCCCTATGTATACCTCTTTGTTGATTCTTCCAAAACGCAGGCAGTCAGCAATGACAAAAGAGTCAACCCAATCATTCTTTGGAAGGTCGTTGTAAGATTCCTTGAACTTATTGACCTGCTTAGGATTGAGGACATGAATCTTTCTGTTAAAGGATGCAAGAGAAGCATCTTCCCTGAGAAAATATACAAGGTTGTCGCCATAGACTGATGTTGCTTCAAGACCTATGGAAACTGTATCAAGGGATTCAGAAGATAAAACAGAACAGATTCTTTTTACCAATTGTGTAGAACCATCATGTGAATTGGCAACAGAGAAATTACTGTGCTTATCACCATTAGGGAGCATAAAGTAAACGACATTGGATTTGCTACTTACATCAATTCCGACGTAAAGTGGGTTCATAAAATCAACTTCTTTCGTAATAAGATTTGAGTGTTCAATCGGCTTGGTAAAACCCATGATCATGGAGCATCGACACCCTCGCATATAAGAATCCAGCTTAAGATGGACTGATGCGAAACCATACTGCTAGATGGTCGTCCATGAACTTAAGCAAACAGCCAGCCGGTTTGAAGCTAACTTCCATGTCAGGGGAACAGACTTCCTATGAAGCAACCAATACTGGTTCAACAGGAGAAAAAAGAACTATTACCTGATTGGCACTACGACAATTATATCATGGGCTTAACTAAGCCTATTGAACAAATATTAACTTATTAACTAAGATACATTTATGTATCTAAAAAATATTATACGAGGAGATATAAATATGATTACATTTAACGAACCTATTTTAGTAGAAAAAGCATTTGATTATGTGAGAGAGGCAATTAATCATCAAAAACTGAGCGGAGATGGAGACTTCACAAAGAGATGTAATTGGTGGATTGAAAATTGGAGTGGGGTATCTAAGGCTCTATTAACAACATCATGCACGCATGCTACTGAAATGGCTGCTTTGTTAGCAGATATTCAGCCTGGAGATGAAGTGATTATGCCAGCATATACTTTTGTATCTACTGCTGATGCATTTGTTTTAAGAGGAGCAAAAGTTAAATTTGTTGATATAAGACCTGATACAATGAATATTGATGAGAACTTAATTGAACAAGCTATTACAGAAAAAACCAAAGCAATAGTTCCAGTTCATTATGCAGGTGTTGGATGTGAGATGGATAAAATTATGGAGTTGGCTAAAAAGTACAATTTGATTGTAATTGAAGATGCAGCTCAAGGTGTAATGAGCAAGTACAAAGGAAAAGCGTTGGGATCAATTGGTGATTATGGTTGTTATAGCTTTCATGAAACTAAAAACTATAGTATGGGAGAAGGCGGAGCTATCACTATAAGAGACAAAGACAAAGTTGAATTGGCAGAGATTATTCGTGAAAAGGGTACTAACCGTAGTAAATTTTTCAGAGGACAGATTGATAAGTATACATGGGTTGAGGCAGGATCGTCATATTTACCAAGTGAATTAAATGCTGCATATTTATGGGCTCAGTTAGAGATGGCTGAAGATATATTAGATAATAGAATGGCGACTTGGAATTATTATGATGAACAATTGAGTGAATTGGCGAATGAGGGGATAATTGAAGTGCCTACAATTCCGGAGTATTGTGAACATAATGCTCACATGTATTACATAAAGGCAAAAGACTTAGAAGAAAGAACTGAATTAATTTCATTTTTGAAGACAAATGGTATAAATGCTGTCTTTCATTATATTCCTTTACATACGGCACCGGCAGGCATTAAGTATGGAGAATTTGTAGGTGAAGATAAATATACTACTAAAGAAAGTGAACGTTTAGTTAGATTGCCTTTATACTATAATTTGCGTAAATCTGATGTTGATATTATAGTATCAAATATTAAAAAATTTTATAAACATAAGTAAATTAAATTAATTGGATTAAAAGGAAGATAACGTGAAAAAATATATTTTTGGAACCTCGCAATTTGCAGAAGTACTTAGTTCTTATCTTTGGACAGATTCAGAAACTACTGGCAAGTATATTGTTGATGAAAAATATTTGAATAGCTCATCTAATTTGTGCAATTTGATTTCGTGGGAAGACTTTATTAAAACAGTTATTCCGAATGATGAGATAGAGGTATATATTGCTATCGGATATAATAATATGAATTCGATAAGAGAAAGTATTTATCATAGAATAAAAAAATATGGATATAAAATAGGAACTTACATTCATCCGTCAGATATAGTTAGTAGTACATCTGTAATTGGCGAAGGTTGTATCTTGTTAGAAAATGTGATAATTCAACCATATGTAAAATGTGGGGTATGCAACATTTTTTGGAGTAATGTTAATCTGTGTCATCATACGAGTATTGGAAATTTTAATTTTTTTGCAGCATCATCAGCAGTTTTGGGTAGAATTGAAGTAGGAAGTAATTGTTTTATAGGATGTAACTCAACTATAAAGAATGAAGTAAAAATAGCTGATAAGACCTTAATCGGAGCAGGAGCCTATTGTTCTCAAAATACCAAAGAATTTGAGGTTGTGGTTCCTGTAAGATCAGTATCTTTGAATAAAAAATCGACTGATATGAAAATATAGAGAGGATTATTAATGAAACGAATTTTATTACTTGGAGTTGGCGGAAATGTAAGTCAAGGGATATTGAAAGCAATAAGAAATTCAGAATTAGATATATATGTTGTAGGAGCATGTGTTTCTGAATATTCATCTGGACTTTATTTATGTGATGAGGCGGTGATATCGCCATTTGCTAACTCAAATGATTTTATTACTTGGGTTATTGATATATGTAATAAAAAAAATATAGATATGATAATGACAGGAGTAGAAGAGAATATTATTGTATTATCGAAAAATATAAATGTTATTAAAAATAATACAAAGGCAATTTTCATATCTTCAAGTTTTGATCAATTAAAGATAGGACAAGATAAACTTCAAACGTGTAAATGGTTAAAAAATAATGGATGTAATTATCCTTTATTTTGTAGCCTTTCAGATGCTAATGCATGTATAGAATTAGTTGATAAAGTTGGATATCCATTAATTGCAAAGCCAAATAATGGTAAGAGTGCGTCTGGAATTAGGATTGTTAATGATAAAGCTGATTTAGAGGAAATAATTGGAAAAGATGAATACGTTTTAGAAGAATGTCTTCCGGAAAATACTGGGGAATATACAGTAGGTTGTTATTGTGATAAGAATGGAATTGCAAAAGATATTATTATTATGCAAAGAAGACTGAAAAAAGGAACAACGGTTTATGCTAAAGTAATTAGAAATAAGCTGATAGAGCAAGAAGCAAGGAAGATTGTGGATAAATATAAACCTATTGGACCATTAAATATCCAAATGAGATTTAACAAACATGGAGAACCAGTGTGCTTTGAACTTAATGTTAGATTTTCTGGAAGCACAGCTATGAGAACAAATTTTGGATACAAAGATGTAAAAGCAATGATTAAAGAATATTTGTATAATGAAGCGATTGATGATTGTTTTTCGGTAACAGAGGGAGAGTGTTTTAGATATGATAATGAATTTTTCTTGTTTAATGATAGTGTAGAACAGATGAAAAGAACAAAACAAGTTATAAATCAGGCAAATGCAATTTATTTTGATGATAATTTAAAAAAAAGGAACAACTAATATGAAAGTACTGTTAACTGGATCAAATGGGTTTATTGCTAGACATATTTCTAAGAGCTTTAAAGAGAACGGATTTGATGTGATTGGAGTAGGAATAGAAGAAAAAAATAAAAATCCATATGTATCTACATATTGTAAATGGAGTTTAGGACATGAATCTATTCCAAATTTTTTAAAAAAATTTAAAATAGATTGTATAGTACATGCGGCTTCGTTAATTGATGGCAATGATGATAACATTGAATTACTTTATTCTAATTGTATAGGAACTTATCAAATATACGAATTGTCAAAAGCTTTAAAGGTGAAGTCGGTAATTGTGTTAAGTAGTGTTCCGGTTATTGGACTACATTGTAATAAAATTATAGATGATAAGACAAATTATAATCCACAAACAATGTATCACGCAACGAAGGCTTCACAAGAACTTATTTTAAATCAATTGTCAAAATATAATATAAGATATTGTGCATTAAGATTGCCTTCGCCTATAGGTCCAGGTCAACCCGAAAAAACTATAGTACCGATATTTGTGAGAAGGGCAATGAAAAATGAAGATATTGTATTATTTGGAAAAGGTACACGTAAACAAAACTATGTAGATGTAAGAGATATTGCAGAGTGTGTGGTTTTTTTGACAAAAAATGAATTAACACAAGGAGTATATCTTATAGGTTCAAATAAAACAATATCTAATTATGAATTAGCTAATATTTGTATAGATATTACAGGTTCTGAATCAAAGATTGGATATAATAAAGTGCAAGATCCTAATGATGATGATGATTGGAAAATTAATTGTGAAAGGCTTGCAGAAAGTGGATTTAAGTTAAAATATAGTATTAGGAATACTATTGCTGATATGGTTAGGTACAATGAGGGCTTATGAAAATAGTTTTTTTTTCGGATATTCATGGAAATCAATATGCATATAATAGCTTTTTAGATAGTATGAACATTATAGCTCCGGATTTGGTTATCTTTGGAGGAGATATATTTGGATACTATTACGGACAAGAAGAAATTATATCCGATTTAAAGAACAGAGGCTATATATGTCTTTTGGGAAATCATGATAAGATGTTTCTTGATTGCTTAGATGGCAAGCTGAGTCAGGATTATCTAGTTGATAGATATGGAAATTCATATAGAGAAATTGAAAAAAAGATTTCAGATGACAATATTGATTTTATAAGAAACTTACAGTCACAATATATTTTAAAAAAAGATGGTTTAAAGATATATTTTGCGCATGGTGCTATGTCAGATCCAATTAATGGTAGAATATATCCTGATACTGATATAACTCAAAATGAAGAGTATAGGGGTTTTGATTTTGCATTTTTAGGACATACACATCATCAAATGGTTAAGCAGACATTTGGATGCAAAATTATAAATCCAGGATCTATAGGACAACAAAGAGATGGAAAAGGATGTAAGTACTTAGTTTTCGATACAAATTCGAGAGAATATATGTTTAAAATCATTGAATATGATAGAGATGAGCTTGTAAAAGAAATTATAAGGAATGACAATGGCATTATGAGAGAAAAACTCATAGAAGTATTGTTTCGTAAATGCTAAAGGGTATGTTAGAACTTTTCAGTACACGTTGTTAAAAGCATAGATTTTACTTTGGATGAGTAAATAATATAAATATATTTTAGTGCAGCTATGTTCTGTGCATACAGAAGACTTTATATAAAAAACTTGAAAACTAAGTGATAAAATGCTACTATGATATTAATTAAGGAAGAAAGGAAATGTGATAAACATAGGGTGGCTTTATGAAAAAATTAAAAAAAAGTATTGTTATGTGTGTTGTATGTGCTAGTCTAATTAATGGTGAATTTGTACAAGCTGATCAAGAGAGAAATGTAATTCAATATAATGAAGAAACAGTTTCTATAATTGTTCAACCAGTAAGTAAGAGCTATATAGCGGGACAGAAAGTGACAGCAAAGGTAACAGCAGAGGGAAGTGGGCTCAAATATCAGTGGCAGTACAAGCTTCCGACAGACAAAGGCTGGATAAACTGGAGAGGAACAGGAGCAAATACAGCTGAGACATCATATAATTTCCCTGCATCATTTGACGGAATCAAGCTTAGATGCGTGGTAACGGATGGAACAGGAAAGAGTGTAACATCAGTAGAGGCAACATATACACTTGCAAAAACATTAAGCATAACAGGCCAGCCGGAAAGCCAGAGCTATACAGCGGGACAGAAAGTGACGGCAAAGGTAACAGCAGAGGGAAGCGGGCTCAAATACCAGTGGCAGTACAAGCTTCCGACAGACAAAGGCTGGATAAACTGGAGAGGAACAG